>Ga0208170_1000454_pt1 | contig 11663 bp, 14 predicted proteins | sample Colrivmet1550A02_FD_187653 | JGI IMG/M metagenome (GOLD analysis project Ga0208170, IMG submission 187653) | Estuarine microbial communities from the Columbia River estuary - metaG 1550A-02 (SPAdes) (version 2) | ecosystem: Environmental > Aquatic > Marine > Intertidal zone > Estuary | place... | reverse complement strand
AGAATATTAGATGGTTCATTGCAAGTACCTTCTATCAAAAAGTTTATGTCAGAGCGTTTTGAGATTATGCATATTGATGTTGGAAGATATGATAAAAATATGGAACTTATGGATTATTTTGGAGTTGCTAGAGAAAAAGGAGTGCCTAGAGTTATTGTATTTGATAAAGAAATGAATATTCTAAATAGCTCATCTACAAAAGAGTGGACTACAGCAAGAGAAAGAAGCCTACAGGATATATTTAACTACTTTCAAAAATTAGCTCTCTAAACAACTAGTATTTAAAGTGCTTTATCTCTTCTCCACTTTTGCCAATATCGGTCATAGCCTTAATACCGATTTCTAGATGCAAATCTACCCACTTTTGGGTCACTTCTTTGTCAGATGTTTCGGTTTTAACTCCCTCAGGGGTTAATGGAACATCAGAAACTAATAGCAATGCCCCTCTTGCAATCTCATTAAAGTGACCAACAGAAAATACAGTTGCGGTTTCCATATCAACACCAATAGCAGTCGTCTTTTTAAGCCTCTTAAGAAAGCGTTTGTCATGCTCCCATACTCTTCTGTTAGTAGTGAAAATAACTCCAGTTCTATAATCACTTTCTTTTTCAATTATGATGTCTGAAACGAATTTATGAAGTTTAAATGAGGGTAATGCAGGGACCTCGGGTGGAAAATAATCATTTGAAGTTCCATCTCCTCTTATGGCGCCGATTGGAAGAATAAAATTACCTATTTCTGAAGAATTTTTTAACCCACCGCACTTTCCAAGAAAAAGAACACCTTTAGGCTTTGCAGCAACAAGCAAATCCATTATCGTTGCAGCATTGGGTGATCCAATGCCATAGTTAATAATTGTTAGTCCATCGCTATTAGTGGAGGCTTGCATAGCCCTTCCTTCGCCATAAACATCACAGTTAAATCTATCAGCAAATTTTATAACATAGTCTTTAAAATTAGTGATTAAGATATAATCGCCAAACATTTCTAATGGCATTCCTGTATATCTTGGAAGCCAGTTTTTTGCTATCTCTAGTTTTGTGTCCATTTTTCATTATAACTTAAATTCGTAAGTGATAATATTATTCGAATTGCTTATCAGTTGATAATATTATTCGAATTGCCTATCAGTACTTGCAAAAATCAGATAGAAAATACCACCAAACAACAACATGTATGAGCATATATGAAATATTAATTCCCAAGAATTAGTTATATCAAGTATGAAGCCTGCAGCTAATGGACCAATCACTGCTGCGATCATGCCTAGACTTCCAGAGATACCAACTAATGTCCCTGTATATCTTGGACCTAAATCAGCATGATTGACTCCAAAACCTCCAGCAGCAATTCCAGTACAAATATTTGTAGCACATAAAAGAGAAATTATAAAAAGGTGTGAATCTTGAAATGGTATTAAAAATAAACAACAGGCAGATCCAAAGAAACCGATAGAGTTAAGAACTTTACGCACCTTAATGACTTGATATTTTTTCTTTATAAGGCTATCTGCTAAAAAACCTCCGGCAATAAGGGAGGCTACTGAAAAAAAACTTGGAATTAAAATTAAAAAGATAAAAACACTAGAATCTAAAGCTATTCCTAATCCTCCTAATGATTCAGGGCTATTAATAAATTTTGGCAAATAAGAAAGAAAGATAAATAATGCCCAATTATGACAAAAGGTAGCTACTGTTATCGCCAGAAAAGGAAGATTTGTTATTACTTTTAATATAGAAATTTTTGGAGCTGAGGAGTTTGCAGGTGCTTTTTTAATTATAAAATCAAGCTCTTTGGGAGATATATCTTTATGATCACTTGGGTATGATGTAACGTTTTGCTGCCAAAAAAAGAACCAAATTACTGATGTAACGTTTTGCTGCCAAAAAAAGAACCAAATTACTCCCAACATTCCAAATGAGTAAAAGACCCACTCCCATGAATAGCTAGCAATTATTAAACTTGTTACAAGATATCCAAAAACAGTCCCGACAGAAATACCACTATTTGTAATTGCAATTGATCTTGTTCTCTCTTCAAAAGGAATCCATCTAGCATATAAGGCATGCCAGGAAGGAAAGGTTATGCCCTCACCTAGACCCATTAAGACTCTTATTGTTAAGATTGCAAAAAATCCATTATATGCAAATGCTGGAGTTAAAACTGTAAATAGTGACCAAAGAAGAAGGCCATACCCAAGTACTAGTTTGCCACCATATCTATCAGCTAAAAATCCACCAATAGTCATAGTAAAAATATAACCTAGATAAAAAGAAGAAAAAATAACGCCGACCTGAGACTCACTCCAGCCAAACTGTTCTTGCATTGGGATAATGGCAACTGAAATATTCACTCTATCTATGTAGCAAATAAAAACAGCCAAGAATGACATAAAAATAACTCTGAATCTAACAGGTATTTGCATAAACTAAATATCCAATAAAACTACTAAATAATAGTAACTTATATATTTTATTTTTGCTTTTTTAGTCTCTTCTCTAACAAATTGAGGTTCAAATTTCCTGGCGATCCCATAGAGTGATTTAAAGATTTTGTTTCAGGTAATAAAGTGATTTAAAGATTTTGTTTCAGGTAATAAGGAATGGTCATCAGAATTTTTTACTAGACCGTATGCATCTCTAAAAGGAACTCCATCAGAAACAAGCGAGTAAACTTTATCAGTCATTTTCATTTCATTATCTATATATTTGTTGGAGTTAGTTTTGTTTATCTTAATTGTCTTTAGTAAAGCTGGAATAATATCTAATGATTTAAGTGAGGTGTGAAAACCATTTATTAGACTTCTTTTAACCATTTATTAGACTTCTTTTAGTTAATTGAAGGTCTCTATGATAACCACTAGGAAGAGAGAGTAAATTTTCCAGTTCCGATGAAAAGCCAGCTAGTATTGAATAATTTGCTCTTAATATCTCTATGACATCTGGGTTATGTTTGTTAGGCATAATTGACGATCCTGTTGAATACTTACTATCAATAGATAATAGATCAAACTCTTGTGATAAAAATAAACTCATATCCCATGAAAATTTTCTTATATCTAACATTGATTGCTTCAAGGTATTAAGTATCTGCATCTCATACTTACCCCTGCTATTCTGAACATACAAACTATTTAACTGAGTTCTACTAAAACCTAACTCCTTAGTTACTAAGTCTCTATTTAATGGTATTGCAACTCCATAGCCAGCCGCACTCCCTAATGGGTTTGAATCAACCCAGTCAATAGTATTGTTAATTAGATCTACATTATCGATGAAAGATTCAGCATATGAAGAAAACCATAAACCCCATGATGAAGGCATAGCTCTTTGAAGATGCGTATATCCTGGCATTGGTAAATCTTTATGTTTCTTTGCTAAATTTAAAAAAGTTTCAGCAATTAATTTATTCTTTGCTTTGAATTCAATGAGATTTTTTTTTGCAAATAATCTCATTGCTACCATCACCTGATCATTTCTACTTCTGCCTGTATGAACTTTTTTACCAAGATCGCCGTATGAACTTGTTTACCAAGATCGCCAAGCTCTTTAGTCAAATAAAACTCAATGGCTGAATGACAATCCTCATATTTATTAGTTAACTTAAATGAGCCTTCAATAAAGTTTTTTCTGAGAATTTTAAGAGCTTTAGTAAGCTTTGTTAGCTCATTTTTTTTTATTATCCCTATAGACTGCAGAGCTTTTACATGTGCTAAAGATGCGTCAATATCGTAAATGAATATAAATTTGTCTAACTCAATATCTTCGCCAGCTAAAAAAGATGTAATTTCCTCAGATATATTACTAGTTTTATTATTCCATAGTTTTTTATTCATAATCTATTCCTGTTAATTCATCAAGACTGCATGCCGAATTAAGATTTTGTATAACTTGTGTAGCAGCTCCCTTAAGCAAGTTATCAAGAGCGCAACATACTGTTAAGTTTACTCCTGAATTATCAATAGATATTCCGCCTATTAGAGCCTTGTGGGTATTAGCAACCTTATTAATCATAGGTATATCGTCTAGAACTTCAATTAATTTAGAGTTTTTATAAAAATCAACAAAGGTTTCTAAAATTTCTTGATTCGTTTGACTTGTTTTAAGTTGTATATGAGACGTTATAAGAATACCTCTAAAAAAATTACCGACATGAGGGCTAAAGGATATTTCTTCATGGCAATGCTTCGAAACCTCTTGCTCGTGAAGATGGTTTGTAAGAGAGTATGGAATAATATTGTTTTTAAGATTGACGGGATTATTTTTATCATTTGGCGAGGCTCCAGCCCCACTATAACCAGAGATACCTATAGAACTGACTCTCCCGGAAATAAGATTTTTTATTGGTGCCAGAGAGAATTGTATTGCAGATGCATAACATCCTGGATTGCTAATGAATTTAGTAGCTTTTTTTGTTGTAAGCTCGGGAACCCTATAATCCCATCTTTTATCTAACCTATGGTCAGAGCTTAGATCAATAAATATGATATTTGGATAATTTTTTTTAATAATATTTATATAGGATTCTGATTCATCATTAGCTAATGCCATGATTACGATATCAACATTCTCTAGCTGCAAATTTGATTTATCAAGAAGGCAGTACTTTAGATTAGATGCTTTCTTGTAACCCTCCACAACCTCACCTCCAGCTGTTTTAGAAAAAACTTTACTTAGCATGAATATTGGGTGGTCATTTAGTATAGAAATTATCTCCTGACCTACAAAACCTCTACCACCAATCATTGCTATGTTGATTTTATTTTTCATATGTAATTGTTTCAGGTTGATGAGATGCGATTCTTATGCATTCAGTAAGTTCATCTAGGTCATTAATTCCAATCCAAAAGATATTCCATTCATCAGTTTTTTGAAAGCCATCACAAACATTCTTATAAAAGAAGTTTATTGAATTGTTTGGTCTAGATCTCCAAAAAACCTTTTTGTGATCAGCTGTCATTCTATTCCATATAGCATTACCAAGCCCCTCTCCTCTAGCATCAGCTTTAACAGCAAATTTATCCATATAAGCTATTTTTTGATGGTGAGATATAGCTATTGAAGCTCTCCTACAGCTACTTACATAATATTCTTTATCTTGATTGATAAAATAATTTTTATCGAGTGTTCCTTTAAATGCTGATTCAAGGATTGAGGTAATGACGTCTTTATTTGCATTATCTAGCTCTTTAAGTTTATCTATTTGATGACCTGCCTTTACCAGGGTTCCAAAGCCAGCATCAGTAAAAAGTTCTCTATTTAAATAAAGAGGTTTTGTTATTGATACTGAACTATTACTAGGGAGGTGATCAAGAAGAAGCTTAATCTCTTTAAGCTTAAGCTTCATTCCTGAGTGGAGCCATCCCTCAGACATTAATCTCTCATAATCGTCTTTAATGTTTATCGTTGAGATTAAGTTATCTGACCCATCAAGGATTCCCCCAATCTCACTTAAAAAAATAACCTTATCAGGAGATATTTCTTTTGCTAGAGCCTGGGTTGCCTTATCGCCATTAATATTTACTATTTGTTTTTTATCTGTATATCCCATTGGAGCTATTACTGGCACTCCTCCATTTGAAATAATATTCCTTATTTTATTTGAATTAGTTTCAATAATAGAACCAACGAACCCTAATTCTTCATCTTGAATGATGCACTTAAAAATATCATCAATCAAAGATACGGCTGATACATTCTTTTTAATCAAGGCAGATGTAATTTTTTGATTTTCAGCCTTAAATACATCAATAGCTTCATCTAAGACTTTTTGTGATGTAATTCTTTGGCCATCCTTAAATGAAAAATGTATTTTTTTCTCCTCTAATGCTCTTGAAAGCTTTGGGCCACCTCCATGAACTATAATTGGTCTTAGTCCAACTTCATTTAAAAATACTAAGGAGGATATTAAATTATCTAAATCATTTTCTATTACCGCTCCACCAACTTTAATTACAGCAAATCTAAAGTCATCAGAAGAAAATCTGTCTAAGTACTTTCTTATTTCTTTTTCACTGCTCATCCCGCTGAGGAGTTTTAAAATAGTATCTTTAGTAAAGTTTTGGTTCATTTTACTTTTTATTTATATCCGTCCAAGTTGCAGTGCTTTGACCGAGTAATTTAATAAAACCAGCTGACTCTTCAACACCCCATGAGGCAGACTGAGCATATATGGCTTCTTTACTAATTAGTATTTTTTTAGCTTCAACAGCTACTGCTTCTGACTTTCCTGGTGAAAGTAACATTGTTACTTTGCCGTTCACAGGCAGTTCAATATCTTGTAAAAAATTTTCGAGATTTCTTGCTAAAGGATCAAAATAAAAGCCACCATAAACTAATTCAACCCATTTTTTACCAACAATAGGCTTAAAAAAGTTTTGTTTATCAGTAAAAATAGATTCCTCTAAAGCTCTATGTGCAGACTGGAGTATGTTTATACCAGGAGACTCAAAAAGAAATCTTCCCTTAATGCCTATAATTGTATCGCTGGCAAAAATTTCTCTCCTCCCTTAATACCTATAATTGTATCGCTGGCAAAAATTTCTCTCCCAATTCCGTACTTGCCACCTAACTTGTTTAGCATTCTTAATAACTCGGGGCCTTTAATAGCCACACCATCAATTTTTTTAGCCTCGCCCTTTGAGAATTCTATTACTATCTTTTTTAATTTAGATGGGTATTTGTCAGGTGTATTACAAAGGATATAGCTTTCTTTGGATGGCTCTTTCCATTCGTCTATTTCAGATCCAGAAACAGTAGCCCCCATAAGGTTTTCATTGATACTATATTTTGAGTGTATAGATGAAACTTTGAATCCTTTCTCTTCAAGATATTTCTGCTCATACCCCCTTACATCATTAACTTTATTTTGTATTTCTCTTATAGGAGTAATGGTCTTATATTTGCCAAATGCTTGGATTGAGAGATCAAACCTTACCTGATCATTACCCATTCCTGTACAACCATGAGAAATATATTTAGTATTTAGTTTTTTACAGAGCTTTATTGCTTCTGAAACTATAAGATACCTATCCGAACATAGTGCTGGATATTTATCTTGATATAGAGCTCCAGACCAAACTAATGGCTTAATAATTTGATTCCATAAAAGATTATCAACATTTACATTAATATGTTTTTTCGCCCCGAGCTCATTTGCTCTTTCGGTAATTTTTTTCTCCTCTTTCTTTGGCGTTCCGCCAGTATTTACAAATATAGTATGGACCTCAAAACCTTTATTAATTAGGTATGGAACACAGAAACTAGTGTCTAATCCGCCCGAAAAAGCTAATACAATTTTTTTCATTTTTTATTTATCCTTTAATAGAGTTGATAGTAGTGATTTTTGAACATGCATTCTATTCCCTGCTTCTTGTATGGCAACACAATAATCAGAGTCCATAACTCCGTCCGTTGCTTTGATATTTCTCCTTAGGGGAAGACAGTGACTGAATTTAGCATTGTTAGTCATTGCCATTTTTTCTTCATTAACAATAAAATGCTTATATCTATCTCTTATTAATTTTTCATCCTCAGGATGCCCATAATAGTTAAGTGCGCCCCAGCTTTTAGCATAAACAATGTCAGCATTTTTATAACCTTCTTTGATGTCATGAGTTATTGAGAATGACGCACCATTAGCATTACAGTTTTCTATTGCTGTATTCATATATGTATCATGAAGTAAATAATCTTCTGTGGGACAAAGTAACTTAACGTTCATGCCAAACTTGCTTGCAATTAATAAAGATGAATTTGCCACTGCTGTATTTAAAGGTTTTGGATGATATGTCCAAGTTAATAAGTAATCTTTTCCAGAAAGATCACCTAACTGCTCTTGCATAGTTAAAATATGAGCGAGCTCTTGGCAAGGATGAGTAATAGTTTCCATATTAACTACTGGAACAGTTGCATGCTTTGCAAAACTGTTAATAACATTATCTGATAAATCTTCTTCAAGATTAATAAATTTAGGAAATGCCCTTATTGCTATTAAATCACAATATTCAGAGAGCACTTTTGCAACTTCTATAATATGTTCTTCTGAATCTGTATCCATGACTTCATTTAACTTGAATTCAATTGGCCAAGCATCTTTTCCAGGATGAAGGACTACTGCAAGCCCACCTAATTGCTGGATGCCAAGCTCAAAGCTAGTCCTAGTTCTCATAGATGGATTAAAAAACATCAATGCAATAGACTTATTTTTTAAATTATCCTGAAACTTATTTACTTTAAGATCTTTTGCATAATCTAAGATATCTTGAAGATCTGATTTTGACCAATCCTGTGTAGAAATAAAATTTTTCATAATTACCTTTATTTTTATAAAAAAAAACCCAGCATAAGCTGGGTCTAATTCACAATAGAAAAGACCCTGCTATAAAGCGGGAACCCGTCTTAATCGTGTATTTGAATTATTCATTGCAAATTAGTATATATGTAAATAATAGTTTGTAAACTCGTCAGTGACTCTATTTATCAAGGCTTAAGGCCAGATGTTTATGAAAGTTAACAATTGCTTTTTCAAAAAAGCCAAAAGTAAGATATGAATTAGCTGAAGTTGTGACAGTTTCTTGTATTGCTCTAGCAGCCTCTCTGTCTTCATTTTGACCTGACTCATTAACAAACTGAGCATCCTTTTCTGCTTCTTCAAGGGATATATTTTTGCCATTTAATTTTGGGTTATATATAAGATAACTAACTATTTTTACACTTGATGGTGATAAAGGCTCCATGATTGTTAGGCTTGAATGCTTTGATAGAATAGAAACACTTGCATTAGGAAATAGATGGAATACTGAAGTAGCAACACCATTTAATTTTCTTTCATTTGGATCTATATGCCTTATTTTTTCAATTCTTTTGAAAGGAAAAATAACTCGTGAGTTGGAGCCAGATGTCTCTACAAGATTGATATTATCTAGACCAAAAGGATAAAAAGTATCTTTATGTAGAGATTTTATATGGTAGCCCTCTAGAAGAGTTTCTGTTAATAGTTTCCAGTTAGCCTCATCGACAACCTCGCCATAACTAAACATTTTTTGTTCAGGGTCAAAAAAATCAATAGCGTTTTCTAACATATGGTCTTCTATCTTTCCTTCCTGCATTACATATACAATTCCACCCTTTTCAATTGCGCTTATTTCTGTAAGCCCCAAATCGTTGGTATCTAAATCTGGAAATGCCTCTTGGCCTGGAATGTTTTTAAGCTTTCCATTTAAGCCATAAGCCCATGCATGATATGGACAAACAAAAGCTTTCTTTTTGCACCCACTTCCATCAGCAACTTTCATGCCACGATGTTTGCATGCATTTATAAAGGCTCTAACAATACCATCCTCACCTCTAACCACTAACAAGGGTGTTCCTGATGCCCTTCTGGCTATATAGCTTCCATTTTCAGGCAACCCTGCTGAGGGACAATAAGGAATAGGAGATCTTCTTAGTAAAGAAATTTCAGCATCAAAACGATCTTTTGAATAATAATTACTTACCGGCTCTTTCCATGTTGTATCACCAAGATCGGTAGTTCCATTATCGATATGATTAAAAATCCTTTCTATTGCATCAGATTCATTTAAAAAGTGATTATTTATAGATTCATCTTTCTTTGAATGTGTCATGTAAATATTATTAAGTGTGTAATTGGATTATAGGTCTCTTGGGCTTTTAACTAAAGAGTCAATCTACTTAATTGGTAGGGATGGAGGGAGTCGAACCCCCACGCCTTGCGGCACTTGGTTCTAAGCCAAGCGTGTCTACCAGTTCCACCACATCCCCAGATGGAAGCATTATATAGATAATTTTAATTATTTGGGAGGTTTAATGACAGGAATTACAGATTATAATCAAGCTGATTTTTTCTCTTCTTTTGAAGGTAGTAAAGTCCTAAACTGTAAACAACCAAAAGAGAGAGAACTAGCAGTGAATGAGTAGTAATTCCATCATAAATAAAACTACACAATTTAGTAGTAATTCCATCATAAATAAAACTACACAATTTTGAAAAAATGCAACAAAGACTAAAGGTTAGTAAGACATTTCCAATTTGTACTTTAGATGATGAAAATACAAATCTAATTGAAAGATATCCTAGTGCGATTAAAATGCCTGACATAGACCTTATAAGTATTGCTTGTTCCTGACTTGTAACTTCTATGGGAAGAAAAATATTATTTACACCTGGCATTAGACAAGTCACAAGTCCCATAGCAAGCCAGATCATTGAAGCAAACAATATAGTAGCTTTTAAAATCATAGAACACCCAGCATGAAAAGAGCTAATAAAAATGAAAGAACTCCAACACCCATCCAAATATACATTTCTTTGTAATTTTTAAACTTATATGAATTTATTGCAAGAAAGCAACAAAATATTGGAGCAACCACTAGCACCCCATAACCAACTAAAATTGCTAGTGGAATAAAGGCAAGCAGTAAAAAAACTTGTAGTAAAGTTTTGTTCATGAATATATAAAACTATTATTTAAAACTATTGTCAATCTTGGTTTTCAATTTCTAATACCTCTTGAGATGCAGAATAAATTTGAGTTTGAATTTCAGAGATTGTTTGATTTAGTTGAGTTTTATAATTATTTAAAGCTCTTACTGAATCATCCATCAAAATCATTTGAGTTTCGAGCGCTCTTAAAGCTATTTCTAGATCATTAATTTTTGAATTAGTATTTAAAAGATCTGATAAATCTTTTGAAGTGCTCACGATATCTTTTTTGAAGTGCTCACGATATCTTCTTTATTAGATTCTATCTTTTTAGATGCTTCTTTTATAGAAATTTCTATGTTTTTTATAGAGCCATTAATTTTATTTGTAGTTTCTGTTAATTTAGTTATATTCACTTTATTTCTTTTATTACTCAGATCCCAAAGTTTTCTTACCTCTTTATCAAGAAACTGAATGGATGCTGATATATCAGTAAGTGAATCATTGTTAATCTCATCAGCAATATTTATTTGCTCTTCGATAACGATTAGTCTTTCATTGATAGAGTTTAATGTTTCTTTATTAGATTTAGATTCAATATTTTGCCAAATACCCAACGCCAGAATACTCATAAAAACTAAAACATATAAAAAACCTACAAATAGACCGCCTGATGTCTTTTGTTTTAAATATGCCGGCGATGATTTATTTGGTTTCATTGTTTGATTCATGTATTAATTATTAAAAAAACTACTTTATAATATATTTTACATTAACTATTTAGATAAATATGAATTTAGATTTCTCAGATGACCAAAAATTCCTTCAAAGTGAGGCGCGAAAGTTTTTAGAAAAAGAAGGCTCCATTAATAGGAGTAGAAAAGTTCTTGAGGATAAGCAGAGCATAGACAAAGAATTATGGAACAAGATAGTTGAATTAGGATGGACTGGCATCAGAATACCTGAGGAGTATGGAGGATTGGGCTTGGGTCACCTTGAATTATGTGTTGTGGCAGAAGAGCTCGGAAGATACTTAGCTCCTGTACCCTTCTCATCTTCAGTTTATTTATTTACAGAAGCAATTATTAAATATGCAGATGAAGAAGTTAAACAAGACATTCTTCCAAGATTAATATCAGGAGATATTATTGGAACCTTGGCGGTAACAGAGGATCTTTTTGCTCCTTCAAAAACTAATATTAAAACATTAACTGATAATA
>Ga0208170_1000448_pt1 | contig 11747 bp, 8 predicted proteins | sample Colrivmet1550A02_FD_187653 | JGI IMG/M metagenome (GOLD analysis project Ga0208170, IMG submission 187653) | Estuarine microbial communities from the Columbia River estuary - metaG 1550A-02 (SPAdes) (version 2) | ecosystem: Environmental > Aquatic > Marine > Intertidal zone > Estuary | place... | reverse complement strand
TTTGGGAAATTAGACGCAAGCCCTATGGACATTGCCTGGTTTCCTGCGAAACACATGGACGCCAACAAAAAAATGAGGGTTATTTACAACAGACCTCAACTGAAAAGTAGGTCGTTAAGTACCTTAGCACCTAATGGCGCTGTTTGGAGAACAGGTGCCAACGAAGCCTCTGAAATTACTTTCTACCAAGATGTAGTGTTTGGTGGTGAAAACGTGAAAGCAGGTACCTATGCATTGTTTACTATTCCTGGTGAAAATAGCTGGACCATCATTTTAAATAGCAATCTCAATCAATGGGGGTCTTACTCTTATGACGAAAAAGCAGACGTTTTAAGGGTTAAAGCCATTGTCAGTGAAGATTCAGAGGCTTTAGAGTATTTTAGCATGGTATTCCATGAGGAAAATGACAACCTACAATTGTCAATGGGCTGGAACACCACAAGGGTTCACTTACCCATTTCAATGCAGTAGCATCCTATCTAACAATAAAAAAAGGCGCTTTAAAAGCGCCTTTTTTTATAGCTATAAGTAAGCCAATTTATTCGTGCACCAATTCTCCTCCCACATAGGTCCTGTAAACTTGCGTATTAGGGACTTCGATTAAAGGCACTTCCATCATATCTTGCTGGTACAAGACAAAATCTGCCATTTTACCTACTGAAATACTCCCGCGTTCTGCTTCTTGAAAATTCGAATAAGCCGCCCACAAGGTCATCCCTTTTAAAGTTTCTTCTCTAGTCAAGCCATCTTGAATCTGAAAACCACCCTCAGGATAACCCGAAGTATCTTGCCTGGCTGTTGCTGCTAAAAAAGTCAAGAAAGGGCTAACCTGCTCTACAGGAAAATCTGTACCAAGAGCTATTGTTCCAGCCTTGTCTAACAAAGTCTTAAAAGCGTAAGCCCCTGCCATTCGTTTTGAACCCAGACGGTCTTCTGCCCAGTACATGTCTGAGGTTGCATGTGTGGGTTGTACTGATGGGATAATCCCCCCATTAAAATAATCAAAATCTTGAGGACTGATAATTTGAGCGTGTTCTACTTTCCACCGCTTGTCAGTAGTTCCTACTAGTGCCTCTGCATAGGCACGAAGTACTACAATGTTTGCAGAGTCTCCAATAGCATGGGTATTCATCTGATAATCAGTGGCTGCAATTCTTTTGGCCAAAGCTTCAATCTCTTTAACACCTGTGACCATAGCACCAAAGTGGTGGTCTCTATCTGAATAAGCTTCCCTAAGGGTAGCTCCCCTAGATCCAAGCGCTCCGTCTGCATATACTTTGACACTCCCCACCCTAAGTCTTGGAGTCTCAATAACACCTTTAGGCAAGAAGTAATCTAAATTTTCTGGACTGTTACTCACCATGGCATAAATCCTCATTTTAAGGTCTCCCGTTTGGTGTAAACTGTCTATGATTTCTATGACATCCCTATTCAAACCAGCGTCATTTACAGTGGTTAACCCGTAAGAAAAGGCAATACGCTGTGCGTCTTTTAAGGCGGTAACTATATCTTGTACCGTTGGCTTTGGCATAACAGCGTCTACGAGTGCCATTGGATTGTCTACCAATATCCCTATAAGTGTGCCGTTTTCCTTTTCTATACTCCCTCCAACTACCTCAGTATCTATAGTAATTCCAGCTAAATCCAATGCGGCCTGGTTCACTAAATACGCATGTCCGTCTACCCGTTCTAAGGAAACTGGTGTATCTGGAAACAAGGCGTCCAATGCATCTTTAGTAGGGTATTTTTTTTCTTCCCAGTCATTCTGATCCCATCCCCTACCTCTAATAAATACTGCAGGTTTCTCGTCGTGGAATGCCACTACCCTGTCCAGTACTTCTTGGTAACTTTTTGTCCCCACCAAGTCTACTACTTGTTGGTTTTGCCCCAAACCGTAGAAATGACAATGGGCGTCAATCAATCCGGGCGTAACGGCTTTACCTTGGGCATCTATAACATTTGAAGCTTTATACTGCTTTTGGAGCGTTTCTGTCTCACCTACAGCAACGAAACGACCCTGGTGTACGGCAAAAGCAGTAGCGGTCTTTTGAGCATCATCTACAGTATAAACTTTGGCGTTCACCACCAAAAGGTCTACAGACTCTTTAGGGCTACAGCCAACGGCTAGTGCAGTAATTGCAATAAAAAATAAAGATTTGTACAATGTCATGTTATAGGGGTTTGGTTTAATAATTTAAATACACTGCTAAAAGCAACTAAAGATAGGGAACTGAGGTCAAAAAGAAAACCTATAAATCAAATCGGTACTGTGCTCCTGCCATTACAATCCTCGGGGGAGCAACAAAACCAGACCAGAGTGCATAGGTACTGCCTGTGAGGTTACTGCCTTTGACAAAAACAGACAGCCTTTCATTGGCCTGATAATACAATTGAGCGTCTAATCTGTGAAATCCTGGCAATTCGAAAACTTCAGAAGGCAATGGTCCAGGAACAACAAATTGCACCATCTGACTGGACCTGGCAGTCCTCACTCCTGTATAATTCCAGGAGCCATTTAATGTAAATCGGGTTAAAAAGTCGTATTCCAACTGAATTCTCGCGCTTTCTTTGGGTAAATGCCAAGCCTCTTGGGCTGATGCGCTAGTATAATTAAAACGGTGGTAGTGTCCAGAAAGGCTTAAGCCCTGCAATGGAGCAGCTGCTATAGAAACGCCCAAGCGCTGGGTATCTATTGCATCATAGACCACCTCAAAACTATTGCCATAATTAAATTGTTTCTCAAATGTATTTAAATAATTCTTGGGATTCTGAACAAACAATGCCTGGTTGTTTGTGCTGTTTTCCATCCAGGACAAGGCGTAAGAAAAAGCAGACCCCCCTCCTTTTATACCTAATTCAAATGCATAACGCTGGTCAGAAGGAAGCACTTCTAGGGAAGGAGACACAAAGGGATTCTCCATAACAAATGAGGCGTAATCATTTAAGTTAAAATCTCCGCTAAGACTGGCAAAAGCAGTAACGAAATCTGTCAAAAGGGCGTATTGTCCATAAATATCTGGGTAAATTTTTAGCCCATTGGAGTAGATTATTTTTGATCCTAGCTTAAACAAGGCATCGGCGCCAGCCAATTCAATAACAGGATTTAAGGCCAGTTTATGGAATTGGTAGTCCAATCCATTGCTTTGATCAAAAGAAGACAAGGGTGGGGTATTAAACTGCCCTCCCCTAAAGTTGTAACTGGCATTCCAAAACAGTGGTTTATCTCCAAGCATTAAGCGTCCATTCCCATGAACATTAATTTTCTGGGCGTTGGATTGGGTGGCATCTCTAAAATCGCCCCCCATGATACTCAAGGACTCCAACGCGCCTTTGTCTTGACTAAAAGATCCAAAGATTTCAGAAGAGAAATAGTTTTGTTGCAAATCATATACCGGAACCGCTATGGACAGCTGCGCTATTCCGCCTTGCATGCTTGGCATTCCATACCAGGAATAGGCCATATGTTGGAGCGACGCCCCAGCCTGGTAATGTTTTTTACGTTTGGAAAAATGATAACGCCCCATTAATTGGGTGTTAAAAAAATTGCTGTCCCAATCTACAGCAGGTAGGTCTTGTAACATGCTGTTGTGCATGAGTTGCAGTCCAATATGGCTGTATCTAGATTTTTTTATCTGACTGTCTGCCCAAAGTTCTGCCGTACTCCTACTCCCTAAAGCTAAATGGACTAAGGTATTATATGTCTTTGGCGCTTTCTCAGAGGGCAAAGCATCTGGGGCTGCAAGCTGTGGGGTAAAATTAGACGCCACAGGAAATTCTTTAATGGGGTACACTAGGGTTCTTTTTTTGTCCCAAGAAAGCTGTTTCAGGATTGGTGCTATAAGGGGCTTAGCCCCTATTAAAATGACTGGCGCATAGTTCTTCACCACAGTCACAGACTCTGTGCCAATGTTTTGGTCCTGAGCCAAAAGAGGGTTTGAAGCCAATAAAAAGAACCCTAAAAAGTATATATTCTGTTTAAGCATCTGTATCATCATTTAATTTTGCGTCTTCTAATTGGGCTATTTTTGTTTCTGCTTCCCTAATTAATTCTGGGTATTGTGGAAAATTTTCTAACACATTCTGCCACAAATACTGGGCCTGAAATAAATCTTCTAAAGCATAAAAATTATCTCCCATAAGCAACAGCCCTTTAGCAGACCACAACTTAAAGGACCCATAATCACTGGCCAGTTCAAGCACCAATTCATTGGAAGCCTCATAATTTGCCGACGCATTTTTATAGTAGGCCAGCCAATACAAAGATTCTGCCACCAAGGCCCCTGAAGCGGAACCTCTAAGTGATTCATAAGCTGCAATGGCCGCTTGAGTATCTCCTTTATTATTTGCTCCTCTAGCCAACATAATTTGTGCGTCTTGCTTTATTTCTTCTGGCACCTCAGCAAGAGCCATAACCTCTTGGGCATAGGTTAAGGCAGCTTCTAAAGATTGGTCCTCATAAATCAAACGCATGAGATTAGACAAGGCATAGGCCTTGTTCGCTGGGTCTTGTGACCTAGACAACAATTGTTTTAAAGGGGTTTCTGGATTTTCCCCTAAGCCGTTTTCTAATTGCAGTTTTATATAAGCCACTAAAGCTGCTTCTGCGTGTATAGACTGTGCCTTGGCAACAATATCATAAAGCGGAAATGCTTTGCTATCTTGAGCTGTCTCGGTATATAAAAGCGCTAAATTATAACTGATACTTAAAGCATTTGCTCCATTGGGAAAATCTTTTAAATACTGTTCGAATTTGCTGATTTGTTCTGCTTGACTCAGAGATCCCAAAGTCCTGTTTAATTGATCATAGGTCTGTTTTTCTAAAGAGGCTTCAGATTCTTGGGGCAAATTAAACTGGCCCACCCATTTTCTGTAATCACTTAAACGCCCCTGATCAATATAAATTCGTTTGGCTGCAGAAACAGCTTGAGAAAAAGAAGCCGATTTTGGAAAACGATTCACCAAGTCTTGGAGTGTTTTTAAAGACGCGTCTGCTTGTGATAAATTAAACTGTAACAATCCTTTTCTAAGCATGGCCTGAGGCAGTAGGTCACTATTGGGAAATTCCTTTATAAGAAGGTCAAAATAAGTGATTGCCTCTGAGTTTCTTTCTTGTGCTGCTTCACTAAGTCCCAATTCTAAATAGACTTTTGGCAGATAACTGTGCCCTGGAAAACGGGTAGAAAAGGATACCAATAAGGCTATTTTTTTTGCTGTGTTTCCATTTAATCCTTGTGCCATAGCCTCGTTGAATAAAGCATAAGGGACTGCTTGGGGCTGCTCCCGCGCTACGGATACATAACTAGAAATGGCTTTTGAAAATTGGCCACTGCTGTAATAGGCGTCTGCTATTCTCAGGGCTGCTTGGTTCCGCTCTGTCTCCAATTCAGTCATTGACTGGGTCTGGCTTATAAATTGCTTAAAAGCAGTAATGGACTTTGTAAATTCTTTTGTTTTAAAAAAAGCATATCCCTTTTGGTAGGGGAGTAATAAGCGCAATCGATCCGGCAATAGCGATTCATTTTTTATGGCTGCTAAATAGTCAAATGCATTAGAATACGCATAGGTTCTTAGGGCTAGTTCGGACTGCCAAAAAAGCGCTTCTACCGCTGCTTCTGAATAGGTGTCTAGGGCAATAAGTGCCTCAAAATAGCCTTGAGCCAAAGTCATTTGCTTTTGGTCAATGGCCATGAGTCCTGCCTGTAAGCCTATCTGTTGTCTGGCCTTTATATCGTTTGGATTCCGTTGGGCCAAAAGCGCCAAAGCGCCCTTGAAGTCCCCCTCTGACAAACTGGCCTCCAGAAGTAATTCGTCTAGTGATGCTGTTCTTGAATCTTTGGGATAAGCCCTGATAAATTGGTCAAAAACTTCCTGAAGGGATGCATAAGGGTTCCCAATTTCATAGCTGAGTTGGGCATAATTATAGCGGGCTTCTTTTTGAATTTCTATGTTAAAATTAAGGTCTGCCGCTCGCTTAAATGCATTGAGTGCCTGCGATTTTTGGCCTTCTTTTAAATAAGCTGCAGCCAACAAATAATAAGCGTTCTGAACCAAAACTGTTTCTTGGCTGAGAATCTTATTGAGCTGGGCAATGGCTTCTTTTGATTGGCCCGTTATATAATAACAATACCCTAATTGATAGTAATCCTCTGCACGCCAAACCCTTCTATTCCCCCTATAATCTAGTAAATACGGGATGGCTTTTTCATACTGCTGAAGGCTAAAATACGCCTCTCCTAATACCTTACTCAACTGGGAGACTTCCGATCTATTGGCCTTGGGCAAGTAGCCTATTGCAGACTGAATGGCAGACTGATAGTTGCCTTCTCTAAAATAAATGTCGGCCATAAAATAAGGAAGCCTGTCTGTTTTTAAACCTGAAAAATCACTTTGAAACAAATCCTTAGCAATTTTATAATCTCCAGAGGCATAGGCCATATAGGCTTTGTAATAAACAACTGCTTTTGCATAATCGCTGCTAACTAATATTTTACTAAACAGATCTTCTGCGGCTTTGTAGTCTTTACTCGCGAATTTACAATAGCCATAATAAAAATAATAATCCTGTTGTTCCTTTGTGGAAAGACCTCCAATAGTGACTTTTTGAAACCAAGGCAATGCTTTTGAATATTGGCCTACCTTAAAAAAAGTCCCCCCTGCTTTAAAATAAATCTGATTGGCCCCTAAGGCATTCGGGTAGTTTTTTGCAAAATCTGAGGCGAGAGATATGGCTTTAGAATCTTCCATGCCAATGGCAGCCAACACCTCTATTTCTGCCGCTTTTTGGGCCACCACTTTATCTGGATGGTCTTTTAAATCAACCACTATCGCTGCCACCACAGAATAGCGTTTGCCTTGAAGCCATTGTTGGGCCACATTCAACTGTTGTTGGGCATGAGAATCTCCTAAATGAACTTGTGCTAAAAGGGAGATAGGTGCTAATAACAGCACTAATAAACAACGACTAAAAAGAGACAATCTCATGGACATAACACTATTAAAAAGGGAACTCACAATCTAAACGCTTCATTTTTAATTAAAGTATAAAGGAACGGAAAATTAAAAAACCTAGAGCGGGTTACAAAAGAACTTAGTACATTTATATCCACAATTTTAACAGATGCCCACGCCAATTTTAGACATTCAACACGCGACAATTTTTCAGGATCAAAATATGGTCCTTCAGGATGTTTCCCTTCGCCTAGAAAAAGGGACTTTCACTTACCTGATTGGAAAAACAGGAAGCGGAAAGAGCAGCCTAATGAAAACGCTTTACGGAGAAATTCCTCTAAAGCAGGGCTCTGGCCATATTGTAGGCATTAATTTGGTTGGCCTCAAAGAGGCCGATATTCCTTTTCTAAGGCGTAAAATAGGCATTGTATTCCAAGACTTTAAACTCCTTCCAGACAGATCTGTTTTAAACAACCTGCTCTTTGTACTCAAAGCTACCGGCTGGACAGACACTTTAAGGATGGAAGAAAAAGCCAATGATGTATTGGATAAAGTAGGCATGAAAACCAAAGGCTTTAAATACCCCCACGAACTCTCCGGCGGGGAGCAACAACGAATTGCCATTGCCAGGGCGCTACTCAATGACCCTGAATTGATCTTAGCAGATGAACCTACTGGAAATCTAGACCCTCAAACAAGTGCAGAGGTCATGAAAGTCCTCACAGAGATTCACCAAAATGGCAAAACTATTTTAATGGTCACCCATGACTATGCACTGCTTTTAAAATTCCCCTTCAAAACCCTAAAATGCGAAGACAGCAAAATCTTTGAGGTGGTTCAAAAAGCGCTGTGATATTTTTTTTGTTTCTTTGTTTTGCTAAAGCACTACGCATACATGGAAGTACTAGGAATAGACATTGGAGGTTCGGGAATTAAAGGCGCATTGGTCAATACACAAACTGGGGCCATGCTTACAGGTCGGTTTAGAATCCCTACACCTAGCTCCAGAAAGCCAGAAGAAATGGCAGAGATAGTAGCACAAATTGCCAAACACTTCGATTATTCAGGACCCATTGGCGTGGGTTTTCCCAGTATTGTAAAAAAAGGCATTTGCAAGAGCAAAGGAAACCTTCACAAATCATGGGTAGGCGTTAATATCATTGGTCTTTTTGAAAGACATACAGGCGCTAAGGTATTTGTAAACAATGATGCAGACGCTGCAGCCACTGCAGAAATGGCTTTTGGAGCCGGTAAAGACAAAAAAGGACTGGTCATGATGGTCACCATTGGAACGGGACTTGGCAGTGGCGCTTTTCTAGACGGGAAGCTCATTCCCAATTTTGAGTTGGGACAGATTCCTTATAAAAGTTACGATAAGATTGAGTTGTGGGCATCGGCGGCAGCCAAAGAAAAAGAAATGCTCTCCTTTAAAAGATGGGCCAAGCGATTCAATACTTTTCTAGAATATATAGAGATTATATGCGCACCAGACCTCATTATTGTTGGGGGCGGAACTTCCAAGGATTGGGAACGATTTTCTGAACACATCTCTATTGAAACCCCTATTTTACCTGCTGAATTTTTAAATCAGGCGGGGATTATTGGTGCGGCTATGGGCGCGGTACAGAAATAGTCATATCACTATTTTAAAAATAAAAAGGCCCGCTAAAAGCGGGCCTTTTCTATACATTCAAATTGCGATTAGGCAATTTTATTTCTCTTTCTATCTACTTCTGTAAGGTGTATTTTTCTCAACCTTAAGAACTTTGGTGTTACCTCTACGTATTCATCTTTTTGGATGTATTCTAAAGCCTCTTCTAAAGAGAATTTAATAGCAGGTACAATCTTAGCCTTGTCGTCTGCTCCAGAAGAACGTACGTTAGAGAGCTTCTTTGTTTTGGTTACGTTAACCGCCATGTCGTCTCCACGAGAGTTCTCACCAATCACTTGGCCTTCATAAATATCTTCTCCTGGATCTACGAAAAACTTACCTCTATCCTGAAGTTTATCTATTGAGTAAGGGATGGCTTTTCCTAATTCCATAGAAACTAGTGATCCGTTTTGTCTCATTGGAATGTCGCCTTTCATAGGCTGATACTCCAAAAACCTGTGCGCCATAATAGCCTCACCTGCAGTAGCCGTTAATAATTGGTTTCTAAGCCCAATAATACCTCTAGAAGGGATTAAAAACTCACACACCATTCTCTCTCCTTTGGCTTCCATAGAAGTCATTTCTCCTTTTCTCATTGAAACCATCTCTACTGCCCTTCCAGAAACTGATTCTGGTAAGTCAATAGTCAAGAACTCAATAGGTTCACATTTAACACCGTCAATTTCTTTGATAATTACTTGAGGCTGACCAATCTGAAGCTCGTAGCCTTCTCTTCTCATGGTTTCAATAAGTACAGAAAGGTGCAATACCCCACGTCCAAAAACCAAAAACTTGTCTGCTGAATCTGTTTCGTTTACCCTTAGGGCTAAATTCTTCTCTAGCTCTCTGGTCAAACGCTCTTTGATGTGTCTAGACGTTACAAACTTTCCATCTTTTCCAAAGAATGGGCTGTCGTTAATAGTAAACAACATACTCATAGTGGGTTCATCTATGGCAATAGACGCCAATTTTTCTGGTGCCTAGAAATCTGCCACAGTATCTCCTATCTCAAATCCTTCAATACCTACTAGGGCACAAATATCTCCAGCTATTACCTCTGGTACTTTTAAACGGCCCAAACCTTCAAAAGTATACAATTCCTTAATTCTTGATTTCACAATACTTCCATCTCTTTTAACCAAAGAAATGGGCTGGCCTTCTTTTAAAGTCCCTCTCTGTAAACGACCAATCGCGATTCTTCCCGTAAATGAAGAAAAATCTAAAGAGGTAATTAACATTTGCGTATTTCCTTCCTTCACTTCAAAGGTTGGAATATGCTCAATAACCATATCTAAAAGGGGCTCTATATTTTCTGTAATATTTTTAGGGTCGTCGCTCATCCAGTTGTTCTTAGCTGAACCGTAAACAGTTGGAAAATCTAACTGCCACTCTTCTGCACCCAATTCATACATGAGGTCAAAGACTTTTTCGTGTACCTCTTCTGGTGTACAGTTTTCTTTGTCTACTTTATTGATCACCACACAAGGTTTTAATCCCAAGTTAATGGCTTTCTGTAATACAAATCTAGTTTGAGGCATGGGTCCTTCAAAGGCATCTACCAATAACAACACACCATCTGCCATGTTTAAAACACGTTCTACTTCACCACCAAAATCTGCGTGACCTGGAGTGTCAATAATATTAATCTTAGTTCCTTTGTATTGAACTGAAACGTTTTTAGAAACAATGGTAATTCCGCGTTCTCTTTCTAAATCGTTGTTGTCTAGAATGAGGTCTCCCGTTTGTTGGTTTTCACGAAATAACTGACAGTGGTACATGATTTTGTCTACCAAGGTAGTTTTACCGTGGTCTACGTGGGCAATAATGGCAATGTTCTTTGTATTAGACATAAAGTGCTTATTTATAGATTACTTAGCTCCGCTAAGCGCGCGCAAAGATACTCCTATTTTTAATCAGGTGGGTAATTAATTTGCTTTTTTATTGTTTTAAGCCTGTTCGTTGCGGGATTAGTTTGCCTGAGTGAAAGAAACCCTTGGGTGTAAATAGATAAAAAAGGAATATCTTTGCCCTTTAAAACAGTTCTTATGCAATTAGATTTAATTCCACAGATTAAGCACACTAAAAGTGATAATTTCTTTCTTTTATCTGGTCCTTGTGCCATTGAAGGAGAAGATATGGCGCTTAGAATTGCAGAGAAAATTGTTCGTATAACAGACGCTTTAGAGATTCCTTATATCTTTAAAGGAAGTTTTAAAAAAGCCAACCGCTCTAGGGTAGATTCTTTTACCGGTATTGGAGATGAAAAGGCCTTAAAAATTTTACAAAAAGTATCTCAGACCTTTGGCGTACCCACAGTTACAGATATTCATGAAATATCAGATGCCGCTTTAGCCGCACAATACGTAGACGTATTACAGATACCTGCTTTTTTAGTAAGACAAACAGACTTAGTGGTGGCAGCTGCTAAAACAGGAAAAGTAGTGAACCTTAAAAAGGGGCAGTTCATGAGCCCAGAGAGCATGAAACATGCCGTTCAAAAAGTATTGGACAGTGGAAATAATCAAGTAGCCATTACCGACAGAGGTACCATGTTTGGCTACCAAGATATGGTGGTAGACTTTAGGGGAATACCCACCATGAAAGCCTACGCACCTGTTGTATTAGATGTAACCCACTCTTTACAACAACCCAATCAAACTTCCGGCGTGACTGGCGGCAGACCAGACATGATTGAAACCATCGCAAGGGCCGGAATTGCTACCGGAGCCGACGGCATATTTATTGAAACCCATTTTGACCCCTCTAACGCCAAAAGCGACGGAGCGAACATGCTTCATATAGACCACCTAGAAAGACTACTGACCAATTTAGTGGCTATCAGAAAAACCGTTAAGGGCCTTAAGTAGGCCTATTTCCCATTGACATAAGACGCTAGATAGCTGTAGCGATCTGTGAGCTTTCCGTTTTTGGTCATTTGAGCCCTTGCTAAAACACCGTCTTTATCTCCATTAAAAAATGCAGGAATTACATGGGTTAAAAAAGCAGCGCCAAAACCCTCAGAGGCATCTCTTGGCAATTCACAAGGAAGGTTGTCTACTGCCATAACAGCTATGGCATTTGGGTGCATAAAATCTATTTCTTTACCTGTCTCTCTATCTATGCCATAAATTGGATCTGCAATGGTACT
>Ga0208170_1000425_pt1 | contig 12002 bp, 10 predicted proteins | sample Colrivmet1550A02_FD_187653 | JGI IMG/M metagenome (GOLD analysis project Ga0208170, IMG submission 187653) | Estuarine microbial communities from the Columbia River estuary - metaG 1550A-02 (SPAdes) (version 2) | ecosystem: Environmental > Aquatic > Marine > Intertidal zone > Estuary | place... | reverse complement strand
TTACCCATGGTATGATTGATGGTGCTTTTATCAACAATTTTAATAGACCGTTTTGGTTAATTAACACTGCCAGAGGAAACAATATTGTCACTAAAGACCTTGTTAAGGCTTTACAATCTGGAAAAATTTTAGGGGCCGCATTAGATGTTTTAGAATATGAAAAATCATCTTTCGAAAACCTATTTACTAGCCATCATTTTCCGGCAGAGTTTGACTATTTAATTAGATCAGAAAACACCATACTATCGCCACATGTTGCGGGATGGACTCTTGAAAGTAATGTAAAATTAGCACAAACAATAGCCGATAAGGTCTTAGAGAAATTTAGCTAACGTATCTTTTTATAAACAATCATCAAAGAAAAAAATACAACTACACTCTCCTAAAGGTTACAATAACCTGCTTACCAAGAAACAAATTTAGATCTTTAAAAAATTTGATTTTGCGCTATGTAGGAGCTGGAAATAAAACACTATTTGTTTGATTTTCAAAACATTATAAAATAATTTAGAATAAAATAAAATAATAGCAGACAGGAGATAATCCTTTTTTATAAATTTACATCCTAATCACAAAACAGATGAAGGTACTATCAGAGAACTCAGCAGAACTTTTAATTTTAGTTTTTTTAATTGTTACTTTTTTACAATCTGGAATTGATAAAATCACAGATTGGAAAGGAAATATTTCTTTTATTAAAGGTCATTTTAAAGACTCTCCATTAAAAAATTTGGTTCCTTTTCTGTTAGGAGTTATTGTCATCACAGAACTTGCCGCAAGTTTGTTTATGATAATTGGTACGTATGAAATTTTCTTGAAAGGATTTTCTTATTTTGCTTTGCTTGGCCTTCAGTTATCTGCTGTCACTTTAATTTTTCTTTTAATTGGTCAACGCCTAGCGAAAGATTATCAAGGAGCTATGACTTTAGCCGTCTACTTCATTGTTACCATCTTAGGAATTATGACTCTTCATCAATAATAGTTATTTCTTATATAATAAAACAATATTATAATTGTTTCTTATTACTTTTTAGTGCTCAAATAAGGTTTTTAAGCTTGTTTTTTGTTTTTTCCGACAACTTAGTTAATGTTAAAAAAAAGAATGCTTATTTGCGCTTAGAGAGCTTTTTTTGTGTGTTTTAGCTCATAAATAAGAGAAGAGTACTCTTTTGATTTTAAAGCTTTCATATTTGACCTTAATCCGACAAAAAAGGCCTTTACGTAATTATATGTTCCTTTTTTATTCTTTTCACTTAAAAGAGACACATAAAAAGAATCATATTTCATTGGATGTGTTTTTACTACTTTTAGATTAACCGCCCCAAATAGTGTTTGAATTGTTTTTTGAGAGAAGTGCCAAAGATGTCTTGGAACATCATAAGCGGCCCAAAATTCTTTGTAATAAGCTGCGTCATAACTTTTAAAATTTGGTACAGCAACAAATAATTGTCCGTCTGCATTAAGCATGCTTTTTAACTGATCTATGATTTCATAGAGGTTTGGTACATGCTCTAATACGTGCCACAATGTTATGACATCAAACTTTTTTCCTGCAAAACTATTTAAATTTTCCGATAGTATTACTCCTTTTTCTTGGGCTTTTGTTCTTGGTTTTAACATTGGCTCAGTGCCAGAAGTTTCATGTCCTAAGTTTTTACAACATAAAAGAAAATCTCCTGTACCAGCTCCAACGTCTAGAATAGTTAGTCTAGCATTTTCTTTATGAAATAAAGATGTTTTTGTTTTGAAAGATCTTTTCTTAACGCCTTTATATAATTTATCTAATAATACATTTTTTGATTCATTATGAGATTGATACTCCTTAGAATCATAGTATTCATCTATATTTGGGGGTGTTGGCGATGTAACCAACATATCTAATTTGTCGTTCATCATAACCTCATACGTTTCCCCTGAAACTAAGTGATCTTTACAGTTTAAAAAAGGGACAGACCCATTATGAAGCTCTTTTTCTTTCATTCTTTCTTAAGTGATGTTCCATGTGGAACATTAATAACCTCTTCTATTAACGCCCCATATAAACCAACAAGACAGAAATATCACTTGGTGAAACACCGCTAATTCTACTGGCTTGAGATATGGTTACTGGTTGTATTTTGCTTAATTTTTCTTTAGCCTCATGAGATAAAGAGTTTACTTTGTTATAATTAAATGTTTGTGGTATAACAACATTCTCTAACCTATTTAGCTTATCTGCATTAGCGCGTTCTTTATCAATATATCCAGAATACTTTAAATGTATTTCAACTTGTTCTAAAATTGTTTTGTCTATTTCTTCTAAAACAAAAAAAGCTTGTAGGGATTCTAAATCCTTAAAGTCTATTAGAGAAAGTTGTGGTCTTGATGCTACTTTATAAAGCTTAACTGATTGATCTATAGGTGATAGATTTTTGCGAGAGAGAATTGGATTCATTTGTTCTTTAGAAACACTAGTCTCCTCTAAAAACTTAATCAGTTTTGCAGTTTTAATCCTTTTTAGGTTTACCTTATGTAAGCGTTCCTCAGATGCCAAACCTATTTCATGTCCTAACGGAGTTAACCTTAAATCTGCATTGTCTTGTCTTAAAAGTGTGCGGTACTCTGCTCTGGATGTGAACATTCTGTAAGGCTCATCTGTACCCTTAGTAATCAAGTCATCAATTAAAACACCTATATATGCCTCGCTCCTTTTAAGTATAAAAGGTTCTTTGCCTTGTGTTTTGTGTGCTGCATTTACACCAGCCATTAAACCTTGTGCAGCTGCTTCTTCATAACCAGTGGTACCGTTAATCTGACCAGCAAAGAAAAGGTTTTCAACTAATTTTGTTTCTAATGAATGTTTTAATTGTGTGGGTGGAAAATAGTCATACTCTATTGCATAACCATATCTAAAAAACTTAACATTTTCAAACCCTGGTATATGTCTTATGGCTTTGTCTTGTATGTCTTCTGGCATAGAAGTAGAAAAACCGTTAACATAAATTTCAACAGTCGTCCAACCTTCAGGTTCTACAAAAACTTGATGTCTGTCTTTGGTGGCAAATCGATCAATTTTATCTTCTATAGAAGGACAGTATCTTGGCCCTGTAGATTGAATTCTTCCGTTAAACATTGGTGATCTGTCAAAACCCTCTCTTAATATATCATGAACTTTTGAGTTTGTATGAGTTAGATAACAAGAACGTTGCTTAACTAAGGGTTTTGTGTCTAGGTATGAGAATGTTGCTGTTGCAACATCACCTGGCTGTTCTTCCATTTTGGAGTAGTCTAGTGATCTTCCATCTACCCTTGGTGGAGTTCCTGTTTTCATTCTTCCCGATTCAAAACCTTTTAAAACTAAATCTTCAGTAATTCCTGTAGATGATCCTTCACCAGCTCTTCCGCCCCCAAAAGTTTTCTCACCAATATGAATGAGGCCATTTAAAAATGTGCCAGCAGTAACAATAACAGTTTTTGCCTTAATTTCTAAACCTAAAGCAGTTTTTACTCCAGTTATTTTTGAGCCTTCAAAAAGAAGACCATTAACAGAATCTTGATAAAAATCTAGATTTTTTGTGTTTTCTAACATGTTTCTCCAAGTTTCTGCAAACATCATTCTATCAGATTGAGCTCTTGGGCTCCACATGGCAGGCCCTTTAGATTTATTAAGCATCTTAAACTGAATAGCTGTTTTGTCTGTAACAATACCGCTATAGCCCCCTAAGGCGTCTATTTCTCTAATAATTTGGCCCTTAGCAATACCTCCCATGGCAGGATTGCAACTCATTTGTGCAATATTCTGGAGATTCATTGTAATGAGTAATGTGGTAGCCCCCATGTTAGCGCTGGCTGCCGCAGCTTCGCTTCCAGCATGACCTCCACCAATTACAATTACATCATATGTTGTGTCAAATAAACTCATTTTTGTTTCACGTGAAACAACACTTAAGTACCTTAACCTTAATTGTTTAACAACAAAATACTGGTGTTTTCTTTAAGCGTCATTACCTTTTTTTCTTCTGTTGTTTTGTCTTTATAACCCATGTAATGCAACACACCATGAATCATAACTCTTCTTAGCTCGTTTTCAAATGTAACGTTATACTTTTCTGCATTATCTAAAACACGTTCAATAGATATATAAATGTCTCCGTTAATCTGCTTACCAAGAGAATAATCAAAACTTATAATATCTGTAAAAGAATCGTGTTTAAGGAACTCTTTGTTTATGTGATTGAGATATGTATCATCACAAAATATATAATTAATTTCTCCAATAACAAAGCCTTCTAAAACAACAACGCGTTCAATCCACAAAATGGTTTTAGCTTCATTGTTTAAGTTAAATGTAGTTTCGGAATTAAATGTAATCACTCTTTAATTTTTTTAGAAAAATACTTTTGCACCTTCTTTTCAAAATCTTGTTGCAAAGGTAATGATTGTCTATTTAATATCTCCATTTGGTTATAAAACTGCTTTTTAAATTGTAATTCTTTTAATTGTTTATTTTGATAAGCAGCAGAGTTCGTGTTTGATTTTCTTTTTTTATCTTTTCCTTGCTCAAAAGCTGCTTTGTCCAATTTTAATAATTCGTATTCTAATTGTTGCATTCTTTCTATTGTTTCTTGATAAAAACCTTTTTGTAAAATATCATTTTCTAGCTGCTCCATTGTTTTTAAAACCTTTTTAACTGTTTCGCTGTTTTCGCCGCCTTCTTTCAGAGCATCCTTAAGCTGCCCTCTCAATATATTTTGTTGTTGGTATATTTTAAACAACTCACCGTTTAATTGTTCTTCACCTAATTTGTTATCACCCTGCCCCCCTTGTTTTCCTTCTTTTTTTCCTCTTCCTCCGTCTTTTTCACCGTTCTTTTTTTTCAATCCTTTTTTTAACTGTTCTGAAAGACCTTTTTGTTTTTCTATTAAAGTAGGTAAACTAAAAGAGTTTCCTTTTCCTTTTTTCCCTGAAGCACCCATATTATTTTGCATATCATTTAAAAGGCTACTTAATAAGTCAGCTAAATTATTTACGGCAGTCATTACATACTGTTGGTTAGAGCCAGCAACGTCAAATCTATTTTCCGATAAGTTTTCTAGTGAAGCATCTAAATTATAATGGGTATTAGATAGTTCTGTTTGAATTTTTGAAGATAATATGGGAAGTCTCATAGATAAAACAAATAAACTATCATCAATGTGTTCAAAATAAGTTTTTAATTCATTTTGGTTTTTTAATTCTTTTCCAAAATCTGGATGTCTTACAGAAATCTCATCAAACTTAACAAGTAAATCTTCTTGTTTGAAAGAAAAAGTAATAAGGTTTTCTAATATCTTCCTTAAGTCTTCTATATTTTCATCGATAGAGTTTTCTTGTATGTCAGATATTGCTTGTTGCATTTTCTGACTCATTTGTTGCATTTTTTTTGATGCTTTTATTTGTGACTTCTGAGCTTCTTTTTTTTGGTTATTCTTTAAGTCTTCTTCAGATTTAGATAACACCTGTTTTATTTCTTCTGATTCCTCTTGCTGTTGAGGTATGTCCATGGGTTCTTTTAATTTTTCATTATCCTTGGACAACTCCTCTAATTCTTTTGAAATTTCATCAAACTCATTCCCGATCTTTTCTTGTTCTTCTAATGCGTTTTTATTGCTGTTGTCTAGGGTGTCTTGTTTTTTAGATAACCCCTCAAGTTTGTTGGCTATTTGCAGTGTTTTTTCTTCTACATAAAAGCGCTTCGTTAGTTCTAATATTCTTTCTAAGCTTCGTTCTTGTTGTTTGTTTTGTTGTGCTAACTGTTTTGTTTTTTTAAACAATTCCTCTTTGTCGAGTTTATTTGCTATTTTTTGAAGCTCATCTAGCAATTTCTTTTGTTTGTTTAAGGTTAAAAGTTCCTCTATTCGTTTCTTAAGTTGTTGTTTCTTGTTTTGTAATGATTCTGTTTCTTCTGTTTTTTGCTCCAAAGATTGCTGAAGGTTTTCTGTTTGCCGCTCCATCATTTGTTCATACTGTTTTTGTCTGCGCAGAAACTCATCAACTTTTTTCTTATCACTCCAGTTAAGGTCTTTTTTATTCTGAAGTTCTTGCTGTATCTTTTGAAGTGTTTTCTTCTGTTGTTCTTGATTTAGAATAGCATTTTCAAGATTTTGAATTGTCTCTTTTTGATCTTTTAACTGCTCTTGATTAAACTCCTCGTTAGTTTGCTTCCTATATTTAAATTTCTTGCTATTGGTTTTTTTATTACCGTGAATTGCATCATTGTCTGAAACCTGAAAATAAAGCTCATAATCAACTCCTTTTTCAAGTATTATTTCTTTGGGGAATTCATAAAAAAAGGTTTGTGTAGTGGCTTTAGCAATATCCAATAAAAAGCTCTTTTTTTGAGTAGGGGTGTCTTGATTATAATAAATGACTTTTAATGTGTTTATTCCATAATCATCTGAAATCTGACCAACAAACAATGCATTTTCAACGTTAACACTATCTATATTAGATTTTACAATTATTATCGGAAACTCGTCTACAATAACTCTTAGGCTGTAAGAAAGTTTTTCAAAATCTTGTAATTGGCTGTTAGAAGAACTAATAGTATACTCCGTGTTTTTTAGCACTGTCTTCTTGTATGTAAAGTTATTTTCTGCAGTTTCAAGAAAGTTATCTCTTCTTTTGTTTTCTGTAAAGGAAATGCTATCAGATTGGTACGCAGTTACATCCCATCTTATTTTTGTTCCCTCAGGAACCAAAAGGTTTCCAGTGTTTTCAACCTTTTTGTCTTTTTTTTTAATATATCTGGGATACTCTAAATTAATAACAAGGTTTTGAATAAGAGGTGTTTTTATAAGTTCAAGAGAATAGAACTTAGAAATTACGCTCCCTGACTGAAACTGAAAATCTATTGGAGCAACTACATTTGTAAAAGTGAATGAAAAAATACCTTTTGCCGTTTCTTGCATTAAATACTTCTGTTTATTATATAAAACTTTCACTTCCTCTGGAACAACAGTACCTTTGGTTGATAGAGAAACGGTATACGAGCCTCCCTCAATTACGCGTAAATTCTCAGTCAATAAGTGATAAGAAAAAGGTGCCGGAGGAACAAATACAACTTTTGGGTTTACAACCCTTGTTAAACTGTTGTATAGCTCAACATCTATTCCTGATAAAGATGAAAGAAGCCATATAAATATTGGAAATATTAAGTATTTTAAGTAAAGAATGTTCTTTTTAAAATCTACCGCTTTTGCAAACTGAACAGGTAGCAATTCTAAAGATTTTTGTTGAATGCTGGCCAATATAAGATCTGTTTCTTTTTGTTCATTTTTTAGTTGTAAAATATTTAACAACTTATCTTGAACCTCAGGAAAGTGGTTTCCAATAATTTTAGAAGATTCAATCTCATTAATGCCTTTTTTAAGCTTAATTAATTGAGTGATAGGAGTAATAATGAATTTAAAAAATAAAAAGAACTCTACAAAAATAAAAAAAAGGAACAAAATTGTTCTATAAGTGGGTTGTAACCATAAAAAGTATTCCACGTATATCGTAAAAATAAAGTATAAAACACCTAATAGGCTGAACAAAATGCCTCCTTTAATAAGCTCATTGGTGTAGTACTTCTTATAGAAAAAAGATAGTTTCTGTTCTATGTTTAAAAAAGCATTCATCAACCAATAAAAATAAGGTATTTAAAAGAGCTATAGAAGGATTTATTGTTAAAGATTTATTTGCTGGAGTTCTATTACATTTTGCTTTTTTTATCTAATATTAGAAAAGTATCTTTGTTGCTTAAATTTATGTGTTAATGATGTCTAATGTTCGTGTTCGTTTTGCTCCTAGTCCAACAGGACCTCTCCATATAGGAGGGGTAAGAACTGCTTTATATAATTATTTGTTTGCTAAAAAGCACAACGGTGTTTTTATTTTAAGAATAGAAGACACAGACCAAACAAGATACGTTGCTAATGCTGAAAAATATATTACAGATGCGTTAGACTGGTGCCGTATTCCTTTTGATGAAGGCCCCGGTAAAAATGAAAAATTTGGGCCTTATCGTCAATCCGAAAGAAAAGAATTATACGAGGAGTATGCAAACACTTTAATTAAAAAAGGAAAAGCATATTACGCTTTTGACACTTCTGATGAGTTAAATGCTCACAGGAAACAACATGAAGAGGCGGGAAAAACCTTTATTTATAACTGGCACAATAGAGAAAAAGGACGATTAGTGAATTCTTTAATTTTAACTGAGCAGGCTACTAAAAAAAGAATAGAAAATGGCGATAACTATGTTATTCGTTTTAAAACACCTCAAGACAAAACATTAATATTAAAAGATGAAATTAGGGGGTCTATTACTATAGATACAAACACACTAGATGATAAGGTTTTATTTAAGTCAGATGGAATGCCAACGTATCATTTAGCAAATATTGTAGACGATTATTTAATGAAAATTAGTCATGTAATTCGTGGTGAGGAGTGGTTGCCATCAATGGCCTTACATGTATTATTATACGATGCTTTTGGATGGGATGCACCAAAGTTTGCTCATCTTCCGCTTATTTTAAAACCTATAGGTAAAGGAAAGCTTAGTAAAAGAGATGGAGACAAATTAGGTTTTCCTGTGTTTCCATTAGCGTACACAAATGAAGAGACAGGGGGCGTTTCTCTTGGCTACAAAGAAAGCGGTTATTTTTCTGACGCTTTTATAAATATGCTCTCTTTATTGGGCTGGAACCCAGGTACAGAACAAGAACTTTTTTCTATAGAAGAATTAATTACTACTTTTGATTTATCTAGAGTAAGTAAATCTGGTGCTAAATTTAGCTTAGATAAAACGAACTGGTTTAACCAACAATACCTTCAGAAAAAAACAGATGCTGAATTAGCACTTTTATTCTCGGTTATTTTAAAAAACAAAAAAATTAACTCCTCTAAAAGCTATGTAGAAAAAGTTGCTTCCTTAATAAAGGAAAGAGCTGTATTTGTAAAAGATTTTTGGAGTTTAAGTAGTTACTTCTTTAAAACACCTGAAGGTTACGATGAAAAAGCCTCTAAAAAACAATGGAAAGAAGGCACAAGCGCCTTAATGAACGAATTAATAATAGTACTAGCTTCTATAGATGATTTTTCCTCTAAAACAATTGAAGAAACAGTAAAGAGCTGGATTTCTTCTAAAGAAATTGGTTTTGGTAAAATAATGCAACCTCTTCGTTTGGCTATTGTTGGCGAAATGAAAGGTCCACATTTATTTGATATTATCGATATGATTGGAAAGGATGAGGCGGTTCTACGTATTAAAAAAATAATAAAAACACTATCATGATAAAACACTTCTTTTTTCTTTCAATTATTTTATTTTCCGCTACTAGCGTTGCTCAGTTTGATTCTCAATATAACAGAGGACGCAGAACACAGCAAAGGCAACCAATGACTACGCCAAAACAAAAACCACCAAGTTTTAACGTGGAAAAAGCTATTGGTATGAACATTTACAATATAGAAAAGGTGATGAAAAAAATTGGTGTTAAAGGTTCTTCTGAACATCGCCAAGAAGTTACCAATATTTTTAAGCATTTTAATAAAGATCTAAATCAGGTAAAAAGAATTAACACTTTTCTGTTTTCAGAAGGAAAATCAAAAATGGAAGCAGCACAAAAAGAAAGTTTTAACACTAGAGACTACGGTATTCTTCAAGAGGCGTACAAAGAAGTAACTACTACTTTTGAACCTGTAACAAAAATTGTTAAAGAAAAAGAAGACCATTTAGATGAAAATTTGGAAAAGATATTATCTGTTAAGGAATATAAGAAGTGGAAGAAATATAAAACAAACCTAAAGAAAAAGAAAAATTTGTAACATTTTATTTATTTTACGTCTTACTAATAGAAACTTTTTTTATTAATTATTAACTTTTTAATACAACACCATGGGCTCACTCTTTTTACCGATCATTTTAGGACTTGTTTTTATTTTACTTTATGGCGCTATTTTTATTGTAAAACAACAAACGGCTGCAATTATTGAAACTTTTGGACGTTTTAGCAGTGTTAAACAATCTGGACTACAGGTCAAAATTCCGTTTGTACAAAGAATTTCTGGAAGATTAAGTTTAAAAATCCAACAATTAGACGTCATCATAGAAACAAAAACACTTGATAATGTTTTTGTAAAACTGAAAGTTTCAGTTCAGTTTAAAGTAATTAAAGAAAAAGTAAGCGATGCTTTTTATAAGTTAGATTACCCACATGATCAAATAACATCCTATGTTTTTGATGTGGTTCGTGCAGAGGTTCCCAAAATGAAATTAGATGATGTTTTTGTAAAAAAAGACGATGTTGCTATTGCTGTTAAGTCTGAGTTAAATGATGCAATGATGGAATATGGATACGATATTATTAAAACACTAGTTACAGATATAGACCCAGATGCTCAGGTAAAAGCAGCAATGAATAGAATTAATGCTGCAGATAGGGAAAAGACAGCGGCACAATACGAAGGAGACGCTGCTCGAATTTTAATTGTTGAGAAAGCAAAAGCAGAGGCTGAAAGCAAACGGCTTCAAGGACAGGGTATTGCAGATCAAAGAAGAGAAATTGCTCGTGGTCTAGAAGAATCTGTTGAGGTTTTAAATAAAGTTGGTATTAATTCACAAGAAGCTTCTGCTTTAATTGTGGTAACACAACACTATGACACCTTGCAATCTATTGGACAGGAAACAAATAGTAATTTAATTTTACTACCAAACTCTCCACAGGCTGGAAGTCAAATGTTAAATGATATGGTAGCAAGTTTTACCGCTAGTAATCAGATAGGAGAGGCAATGAAAAACAACAAAAAAAAATTAAACAAATAACAGATGATATTATCAACCACAAACAATATTGATGGTAAACCTGTAAAAGGTTATTTAGGAATTGTTACAGGAGAAACAATTATAGGGGCTAACATTTTTAAAGATTTATTTGCTAGTATAAGAGATATTGTTGGAGGAAGGTCTGGTTCTTATGAAAAGGTTCTTCGTGAGGCAAAAGACATCGCATTAAAAGAGATGACTGATAACGCTATTAGATTAAATGCAGACGCGGTTGTTGGTATTGATTTAGATTATGAAACAGTTGGTAAAAACGGTGGTATGTTAATGGTGACTGCCTCAGGAACCGCTGTTAGTTTATAAAAAAAACCAAAGATTTTATCTTTGGTTTTTTTTATTATTTTTTTTCTTCTAATTTATCTTCTTCCTTTTCCTCTTCTTTAGAGGCTTTTTTAAACTCCTTTATTCCGCCGCCTAAGCCTTTCATTAGTTCTGGTATTTTTTTTCCACCAAAGAAAAGCAATAACGCTAATGCAATAATTACCCAAGATCCAATACTTGGCATACCTAAAAGAAATATATTTAAAATCATTATTTTAGTTTATGTTTAAGTAACAAAGATACAAAAACCAATGTATCAATTAATTCATTTGTTTTATAATTCCTCCAGCAACCTTTTTGTTTTTAATAACCTCTGGCGAACCCTTATAAAAAACAGAGCCCCCAAAACTAACTTTTACATGTAATGTTTCTCCTGCTTTCACCTCTGCCTTTGCTCCTGTTCCTGCTTTTACAGTACTGTTGTCCGATACATTTAAATCATAGCCATGATACACTCCATATAAGTCTAGGTCTATCTCTTGGTTTTTTGAACTTCCTGAAAGTTTTATTATTCCTCCAGAAGAAGACTTTACTTTTAAATGTTTTGTTTTAATTTCTAAATCTATAAAAGCGCCTTCTTGTGCTTTTACCTCTATATGTGTTTGATTAATGTCTTTTCCAGTAATTATTGAGCCCTCATTACCGTCTATTACTTGAATGTCTTCATTATAATATAGTTTTACATTTACTTTACCATCTGCTAATAAGTCTGGAAATTTTAAACTAATTTTTAAAATACCATCCGAATTTTTAATTTTTATATTTTCTGACTTTTCTCCTGTAACTTCTATTTTATGTTCATTAGATTTAAGTAATTCTACATTAATTCCAT
>Ga0208170_1000409_pt1 | contig 12199 bp, 9 predicted proteins | sample Colrivmet1550A02_FD_187653 | JGI IMG/M metagenome (GOLD analysis project Ga0208170, IMG submission 187653) | Estuarine microbial communities from the Columbia River estuary - metaG 1550A-02 (SPAdes) (version 2) | ecosystem: Environmental > Aquatic > Marine > Intertidal zone > Estuary | place... | reverse complement strand
AATGACCCTGTGTAGGCTGGATTGATAATATTCATATTATACATATACTGGGTATATTGTGGATCCTGCTGTGCTTTCACTTGACACACACACAGTACTATAAATAAAGTTATTACTAAATTTTTCATTATTGTTTATTATTTTGTTGGTTAGTAATTTAGGTATATCCAGCTCGTTATCGGAGTTCTTCCAGAATTAAATTGAATGACATAGAAATAAGTCCCAACAGGAAGTAAGTCGTTAGAATTTGAATTTCCAGAATTCGCATCTTGTCCACACCACTGATTTGTATAGTCATTCAACTCAAACACCTTGACTCCGTATCTATTATATATTTCAGCTTTTATAATATCATCAGATGCTTCTAAATGATCCAAGATAAGGCAGTCATTCATACCATCCCCGTTTGGCGAAAGACCTTGAGGGATATCCACACAGCCTGCATTCATAAAACTAGCAACTTCAATTGTGGTTGACGCTGCACACGTCGTATTAAGATCTACAACTGTTACCGTCACAATTCCAAAATCTTGTTGTGCTTCGTGTGTGTAGGTGTAATCTGAACCTGATTGAACTTCAGTTCCATCTATGTACCAAATATATTCGAGATCACTCCCTAAAAGATTTTCATTTAGAATGTTTACAGAAATGTCCAGATCTTCATTTATACATTTTGTAAAAATAGTCCCTTCTTCAAGCTGAGGAGTTTCCCCTGCTACTAATGTAATGGTGGTTTCACCGTAACAATTTCTTTCATCAATTGCTGTAACTAAATATTCACCCACATTATCTGAATCTGCTGGAACTGTATACGTGTTTTCAGGACCAGCTTGCACATCTACGCCATCATACGTCCAGTAATATGTCATGGTTGCTAAGACATCTGAATTTGTAACGTTTACTTCTAAGATACTATCTTCACCAGAACAACGGAAAATTATGTTTTCAGCAGCGATAGGCTCTGGGTTTGGGCTAATGCCAACTTCTACTGTATCTGTTATGGTTGCTGTTCCGCCAGTACAAAGGGTATATGTAATTGCTGCGGTATAAGTCGTCGTCGTCGTTGGTGCTACCGTTACAGTGTCACCAGTTCCTATTGAAGTTACTCCGTCAAACCATTCAATTGTAAAATCAGGAGCACCTACTGAAGGAGTAAATCTCCAAAATTCATCCGTAGCATCCCAAACACTTGTGTTTCTTCCTGGAGGGGTAAATGCGACCGTTCCAGGTACATTTTGAACTCCAACAACTGCATTGCCTTCATTCCAAGATGTACAAGTTGGTTTGTCATAAATATTTATGTCTATTGCGTTAGATGATTCATAAAGAATAATCTGTGAACTTGATTTGTTATCATTGCAAGAAGATCCAAAGTGACAGACTTCGGAATAGTTGACGACAAATTGTCTTGAAGGCGATGCTCCTAATATAACATAATTAATGTCCCCACAAACAGAAGGATCTATATCATGACTAACTCCAAATATATTTGCCTCTGATAAGGTTGAATTTGAAGCGTTGGGTAAGGTGTCATCTGAATCTAAATAAAAGCCATTTCCACCCTCTGCATTTTCCAACTCAAAAGAAAGTACGCCGTTTGATCCTATTAAAATTTGACTGTAGGTCTCTCCAAAGAAACAAAACTCAAAGCTTAGATCAATAACATCAGACCAGGTGTCATCAATATTCAAACTTGTTGGCGTCCCACCAGTAAGTGCTGGCATTGGACAAGATTGTTGTAAATTGACTTCATAAGCCGAGGTGTCTTGTCCTAATATATGATAAGAGGCCGTTAAATTAGTACTAGTACCTTCACAATATGTAGTGTCTTCTCCAGCATATATGATCGAACAATCGTTTGGTGGTGGTGGACATAAAAATGTCATTGCACCACTATTCACCTCACAAGAATCATCATCGCTATTTACTGCGGAGATGATAACGTTGACACCTGTGGTATAAGGCCCAAAAGTAATCACGCCAGTGCTTGTCACCGTCTGCTCTGCACTTGCTAAATTGTCAGAAACAACGAGTGATGTTGCACTTCCTAAATCTGAAACATCAACTTCAATAGTGAATTCTTGACTTAACTGACAGTCACCTATGATATTAAAATCAACAGTTTGTGTTATACAGCTTTTACAACTAACATCAAAATCCCAAGGGGTATAGAATGAACTTGAATCACAACTGCTAGAGCCGTCGGAATCTACTTCAATATACATGGATGTTGAGGTCGATTCAATAACGAGGTCTTCTAGATCATCCAGGTCGTTTGTGTTGTTGTTAAATAATACCGTTCCTGTGTTATCAGGTCCGTCGTATATGGTAATGTCATCAAAACCCCCTTCTATTGTACCTGAATTAAAAGTTACTATTAACGGATATCCTGTTGTAGAGGTGAATACCCAAAATGCAGAATCGTTATTTGTATAACAATAGTTTATGTTCACTGGAGCTCCTGATGCACAGTCCACACTATAATTTGTTTGTTGTGTTGTTGTAAAGGTTTTGGGGCCAGACCATGTAGAAAAACCATCCACAGCGCCACAATTGGCACGTACATAAACATCATAGGTAGTTTCATAATCTAATCCTGTAAATTGTGTAGATGTTACGGCTGCAGCTGTCCCACTTCCAGTTGGAGCAGGATCGCCAGTTGGAACCAGTACATATTCCCAAGTACTATTTGCCGTTCCTGCAGTCCAATCAAAATCAGCTGAGGTGCCAGAAATATTAGAAATTGTTAGTCCTGTAGGTGGATAACAACTTGGTTCAGGAGCACAAGAAATTAAAATTTCATACCCAGAACCAGTAATTAAAAAGTCACTATCAAACACAAAGGTCAAAGCACCAGTTGGATGTGAAGAAGTGATAGGATCAGGAATGGCAGTTCCAGCAAATTCACCTATTTCAGATGAGGTTACACTGGGTCCATCATAAACCGTTAGTTCATCACAGCAACTTTCAGTATTGAAACTAATGAAGGTGAAGGTGACAAGTTCTCCTGCATTTTCAGGAAATACAGTAACCGTTGTTGATTCATTATTTGCATAATTTCCAGTAGCACCTCCAGAGTCATATAATGTATCTCCACAACCAGGAGCCGTAGTAAAGACTAGAGGACCTACCCAATCACTTGTGGAAACGCCACAATCTGCTTGTACATAAAAGTGATAGGTTGTATCGGAATCTAAGCCAGTTAGATTATAGCTTGTTGCTGTTGTAGCATATGTAGTGCCTGCTCCCTGTGTAAATCCAGCAGGGCCATATTCAATATTCCAGGCAGTTTCAGTAGCACCTGCTGTCCAACTGATGTCTGCAGAAGATGCAGTAATGGCTGTTGCGGTCGCTAATCCAGGTTGCGTACAGGTTGGAGCGGTAATACAGATGTTGTCAATCAAAGATTGATCACCTCCTCCGTAGTACGCTTCGTTATATTTTCCACTGTGTTCTAGTTTTAAATCAAAACTTGTCCCTGCATAGGCACTTAAATCGTAGTATTGATTTACAAAAGGATCCGCACTTTCAGTTGTTGGTCTTAGAGTGGCTCCAATTTGGGCGCCATTGACCGTTACTCTAAAGTTTGAGTAGTCAGTGCCGAAGCTATAAGTTTGTTTTAAGTCAAAAGTCAAAACAACAATGGTTTCAGTCGTTGCATCTACAGTTATATTCACTGCTGATTGGTGTGTAACGTTGTCAACCCATGCTTGTGTTTCTGTGGTAGAGGAAGAACCACCAGTCCATCCAGTACCATCACTACCACCAGTAAGAAGGATTCCAAAATCCGAGTCAAATGCTGCCGCTCCAGCGTCTAAGCTAGCATCCGCATAAATATTTGATGATAAGGCTGCGTTAGCTCCTAAAATCCCATCTTCAAAATCAAAACATCCGGGCATCGTAAAGGGAACAGGAAGTGTTGTGAAGCTCAAAGGACCTACCCATGTACTCGTATCTCCCCCGCCACAGTCGGCTTGGACATAAAAATCATAAGTCGCGTTGTTGTCTAATCCCGTTAATGTAAAAGGATTTGAATTTGCTACAGCAGTAGTTCCACTCCCTTGTACAAATTCAGAAGCACCATACTCTATATTCCACTGGCTTTCAGAGTTGTAAGCAGTCCAGCCTAAATCTATTGTAGTAGTTGTGGCGTTTGTGGTATTCAAATCACTCACTTGAATACAAGTCGGAGCTGGTGAACAAGAAATTAAAATTTCATATCCAGAACGAGTAGCAGAAAAGTCACTATCAAACACAAAGGTCAAAGCACCAGTTGGATGTGAAGAAGTGATAGGGTCAGGTATGGTAGTTCCAGCAAATTCACCTATTTCAGTTGAGCTTATATTGGGTCCATCATAAACCGTTAGTTCATCACAGCAACCCTCAGTATTAAAACTAAGGAAGGTAAACGTGACAAGCTCTCCTGCATTGTCAGGATATACGGTTACCGTTGTTAATTCATTATTTGCATAATTTCCAGTAGCACCTCCAGAGTCATATAATGTATCTCCACAAGCAGGATTTGTTGTGAAGCTAACCATTCCCCAAGTACTGTATTCTCCATTACAATTAGTTCTAATGTATAAATCATAGGCAGTGTTTGAATAACAACCTGTGATGGTTAGCGGATTGTCTGTTGTATCCGTTCCTATTTCTGTAGGAGTTTCGTCGGCAAGAACTAGTTCATATTGCCATGTTGTGTCTCCAGCTTCAGCTGTCCAAGACACTGTGGCTCCTGTGTCAGAGGTGCTGTCAATAGTAAGTGTTGAAGGCGCTATACAACTTGGGCAAGATGCTGTAATTGTGCCTGTTGTAATATTATTTTCATCTCCAGCTCCAACTGAACTCCCTGTAGTATCAAGGATTTCATAACTAGTTTCATAGCCGAAGTTTCCGCCACCAAGCCATTCGGTAGTGACGTCAGCTCCATTTGTTACCGTAAAAGTTAAAATGAGTTCTGAGCCGCCACTTGGTATGCCTACTCCGTCAAGTACAATAATGCCATCCACTAAAACATTCATAGTATTTCCATTCCATCCATCTCCCCAGGAATCCATCATTTTTAGCGAGTATTCGCATTGACCAAAAGAAATTAACGAGCATAAAAAGAACGCTAGTGTATAAGTAATATTTTTCATAATTTTTGATTGGTTAGACAGTGAAGTTAGTTGTTTTTTTAAGTAAAATTTAACACAGTATTAATAAATCGACAAAACGCAAATTTAATCGACTAAAGTCATTAAATCAAGTTTCATACTCCTTAAATTTTTAAATTCTGAATGATTCAGTCTAGCTATTAATTTTTACCTTTGACCAATATATTCATATGATTGAGAAGAAAGTTGTCAGTTTAGAAAAAGCTGTTTTAATTGGAGTGATTACAAAATTACAAGATGAAACTAAGTCCGAAGAATACTTAGAAGAACTTGAGTTTTTGACCTATACTGCTGGGGGTGAAGTGTTAAAGCGTTTCACTCAAAAAATGGACAAACCCAACCCCAAAACCTTTATTGGAACGGGTAAAATGGAAGAACTGCGCTTGTACATAGAGGAGCATAAAGTTGGAACCGCTATTTTTGATGATGAGTTGTCATCGGCTCAAGAGCGAAATATTAGCAAAATATTAAACTGTAAAGTTTTAGACCGTACCAACCTAATACTAGACATTTTTGCACAACGAGCACAAACTAGCTATGCACGTACTCAAGTAGAATTGGCACAGTGCGAATATTTATTACCACGACTTAAAGGAATGTGGACGCATCTCGAACGCCAAAAAGGGGGTATTGGAATGCGCGGGCCAGGTGAAACAGAGATAGAAACCGACCGTCGTATCGTAAGAGAAAAAATTTCACTTTTAAAGGCTAAAATCAAAAAGATTGACAAACAAATGTCGATTCAACGAAGCAATAGAGGGGCTATGGTTCGGGTTGCCCTTGTAGGCTATACTAATGTTGGAAAATCGACTTTAATGAATGTTATTAGCAAGTCGGAGGTGTTTGCTGAAAACAAATTATTTGCAACATTAGATACAACAGTTCGAAAGGTGGTGGTTAAAAATTTGCCTTTTTTGATGAGTGATACGGTTGGATTTATCAGAAAGTTGCCAACGCAATTGGTCGATTCGTTTAAGAGTACATTGGATGAGGTACGAGAATCGGATTTATTGTTGCATGTAGTGGACATTTCGCATCCAAATTTTGAAGATCACATAGCATCAGTAAACCTCATTTTAGGAGAGATTAATGCGTTGGACAAGCCAACACTTATGGTGTTTAATAAGATTGATGCTTATGAAGCAGAACCTTTTGATGATACCGATTTGATTGCAGTTCGTACGGAGGCTCATTATTCTTTGGAGGAATGGAAGTCCACATGGATGTCAAAAATTGGTAAAAATTCGTTGTTTATTTCTGCACTCAACAAAGAAAATTTAGAAGATTTTAGGAAACGGGTGTATGATACGGTTCGCGAAATTCATGTGAAACGCTTTCCATACAATCGGTTTTTATATCCCGATTATGAAGCTATTGTAGAATAAAACAACTCAGTTTAAAACTGATTTTAGGTTTTTAGAAATTATAATTTACTCCCAATCCAAACACTTGTCGCGTTTGAAAGCCTTGAAAAGCATTGTCATCATAGATGGTTTGATATGCCAGTGTAGTCGAAATGTATTTATTTACGGTCATGACTAAATTCATGGTATAATCCAAATCAACGTTTTGTGGGTCTTCTAAATAATTTAAATACAGATTCAAAGTATTTTCCATGGAAACATTTTTCATCAAATCAAATTTATAATAGGTGCCAAGAGATGCACCAAGCTCAAAACGAGTGTTTTTTCCTTCTTCTACGCCAAAATAAGCAGCGTAAGGTAACGTAAGTGATTTGTCTACAATAATTAATTTGGTGGTGGTAGGGGCAATATTGATTTTCTGATTGTCACTTTTTTTCCAGAGTATTCCAGGTCCAATTTGTAAGTATCCAGGAGATAAAAATCTTGTAGGCCCGTTTGTGTCACTGTCTAAATCCCCTGTAAATTGTGTTTTAAAATTGATAAATGCAGAGTAATACCAGTAACCTTTCGCCTTTTTTCCAACGACCGAATTCCAATTCAAACGGTCATCAGATTTTTTGACGTCTTGATCTTTAATCTTCGCAATTCCAAAAGAGGCTATGATTTTGTTGTCCCAAGTCAAATCGCCTTTGAGATAATTGATGTCATAGTTTACCCCAACAGTTCCAGATATATTACTCACACCTCCAGCAGTCCAATTTTCAAATGCAGATTGGTTTAATAAAAATGTAAATGTGCCGCTATTGGTCCAAACAGATGCCTTCAAATTTTCATTAACAGATTCTTGAGCATATAGGTTTTGGAGTTGGGATACAAGGGTTAAAACAAAGATTATTTTTTTCATAGTAATTTGAGGTTCTGGTGTTTCAGATTAAGCGCAAGGATATAAAATTGAAATAGACCAAAAGAAGTAAAGAGTTGAATCCTAATTTATTTTTTAAACAAGGGTACAGATGAACAGGCTTCGCCATACATGATGGACTTTGCGATGGGTTGTAGTTTGTCTATCAAAAAAAGATAAGCGTTTTGTGGTACAGGTTTGTTAGAGCAGCCTTTAATTATAACCGGTTTACTTTCACAGAAATCAAGGTCTAAACCATTAATGATTGTTTGATATAAAGTTGTTTCTAGTGCTTCTAAATCACCCACAACAACTTGTTTTGCAATGCCAGAAAGTTTTAGTCGAACTAGCATGTAAGCCCAGCCGGGAATGATGGCGTCAGAGGTGCAATGTAGTGCAATGAATTGACCTTTATAGACCGACCAATCATAGGAGTTTACAAACGCTCTAAATTCTTTTTCGCGAAGAACCAAGTCTTCGTAAAGCCAGCCTTTAATATCAAAACAAACACGTAAACCTTTAGGGTAATAGTCCTCTAAATCAATGGTGATAAGAGGGCTGTTGGCAACACGATTTACAATTTCACCAGTCGTCATAGTTACAGCATTCCAAGTTCTAATTTTGCTTCTTCACTCATTAACTCTTGCGTCCATGGCGGGTCAAACGTGATTTCGACTTCAGCATCTTTTACAGCATCCAAAGATTTAATTTTTTCTTCTACTTCTAAAGGTAGTGTTTCAGCAACAGGACAGTTGGGTGTGGTCAAAGTCATCAAAACTTTTACTTCATAATCTTCGTTGACAAACACATCGTAAATAAGTCCTAGTTCATAAATATCTACGGGAATTTCTGGATCAAAAATAGTTTTTATCACACGAACTATTTTTTCTCCTAAATCATTTACATCAATTTTTTCGGTACTCATAATCCTATTTGTGTTTGGTATGCAAGTGCATACATTTTTATTTTTTTAACCATGCTCACTAATCCGTTGGCGCGGGTAGGAGACAAGTGTTCTTTAAGTCCAATTTCGTCAATAAAATCCGTAGTTGTATTTAATATAGTATTAGGACTTTGATTCGAAAACACGCGTATTAAAATTGCAACGATGCCTTTGGTAATAATCGCATCACTATCTGCAGAAAATACGACTTTTTCGTTTTCTAAATCGGCATGAAGCCAAACTCTACTCTGACAGCCTTTGATGATATTATCTTCTGTTTTGAATTTTGAATCGATAAGAGGTAGTGATTTCCCTAAATCAATCATGTGTTCATAGCGATCCATCCAATCATCAAACATGGAAAACTCATCTATTAAATCTGCTTGTATTGTTTTGATACTCATAATGCAAAAATACAAATCTTAAATTGGAATCTTAATTTTCTTGTAGAGATAATATATGTTCTATTAATGGTTTTATTTCAGTAGGTGGATATTTATGGTCAAATCCATTCGATTGAATTGTGTCCCCTTTTTGAATGATGGTCAAATGGGCGTACGGGGCACCATCATACTGTCTATAATTGGTAGGAGATTTTAGATTTGGTAAGTTTTCTAAATTAATTTCACTTAATAATTTTAAACATAGACTCCAATTTTTAGCATTTAAATCACTCGAAATTGGGTTTAACTTTTCGTATTCTTTGAATTCTGTGAGGCTGTTTTGTTTTAATATAAGTTCTTGAAAAAAACCACGGGTGTGTGTACTGTAAGAAATCGTAACTTCCTTTTGTTGCAACATGTTTTCGTTACTTTTGTTAAGTGTCGATTTTTTTGAATTACAGTTGGTGGCGAGAGCAATCAATGTAAAGCAGGTGACAAATAGTTTCATGTCTTTATATTTATTGTATTTTAAAGATACTTAAATCTAAACTAACGTAACATCATGGCCGCTTTTTTAACGCCCTGTACAAAAGTATCTATTTCTTTTTTGGTATTGTAAAAACAAAAGGAAGCTCTTGCAGTTCCAGAGACTTTAAAGAAATCCATGATGGGTTGAGCACAGTGCTGCCCTGTTCTAATGGCGATCCCAAGTTTATCAACGATGGTTCCAAGGTCGTAAGCATGAACACCGTCTATATTGAAAGAAATAACAGAGGTTTTATTTGTTTTAGGTCCATAAATCTGCATACCTTCAATAGTGTTTAGTTTTTCAGTAGCATACTCCAAAAGCTCATGTTCATAAGCTGCTATAGCTTCAAAACCAACCGAATTCATATAGTCAATTGCAGCTCCAAAAGCAATTCCTCCGCAAATATTTGGTGTACCCGCTTCAAATTTATGAGGCAAACCTGCATAGGTTGTTTTTTCGAAGGTCACTTCCGAAATCATTTCACCACCTCCTTGATAAGGGGGTAGTTTATGTAACCACGATTCTTTTGCATACAACATTCCTACTCCAGTAGGACCACACATTTTATGCCCTGAAGTGACATAAAAATCGACATCCAAAGCTTGAACGTCTGGTTTGATATGCGGGCAAGCTTGTGCACCGTCAACTAATATGGCTGCTCCAACCAAATGCGCTTTTTGAATCATTTCCTTAATTGGATTAATGGTTCCTAAAGCATTGGAAATATGATTGACAAAAACCAACTTTGGATTTAAAAGTAATAGATCATCATAAGCGACCATGTCCAAGTCTCCTTCTGAAGTCATCGGGATGACTTTGAGTGTTGCCTTAGTTTTTTCGCAAAGCATTTGCCAAGGGACTATATTACTATGATGTTCTAGTGCAGAAACGAGAATGGTGTCGTTTTCTGTTAGAAAACTTGCAAAACCATTAGCTACCAAGTTAATACTGTGTGTTGTTCCCGACGTGAAAATAATTTCGTGTGCATGCTTAGCATTAAAATGCTGTTGAATGGTCTGGCGTGCATTTTCATACTTGTCAGTAGCTTCTTGACTTAAGGTATGAACGCCTCTATGGATATTCGCATTGTAATTAGAGTAATAATCTACGATGACATCAATAACCTGTTGTGGGGTTTGTGAAGTTGCTGCATTGTCCAAATAAATTAATGGTTTTCCATTAACAGTTCTCGAAAGTATTGGAAAATCCTTTCGAATTTTTTCCACATCAAAAATGCTATTTGAACTCTGGCTCTTCATTATAAATCAAATCCTATGTTTACCCCTAATTTGTGGGCAATTAATTTATTAATTCTATTTTTCAGTTGTGGAATTTTTACACTTTCCAAAACGTTGTTAGCAAAGGCATACATTAAAAGGGCCTTGGCTTCTTTTTCAGGAATTCCTCTTGCTCGTAAATAAAACAAGGCATTTTCATCCAACTGCCCAATTGTACAACCGTGAGAGCACTTCACATCATCCGCAAAAATTTCTAACTGTGGTTTTGTGTTTATACTCGCTTTGTCATTTATCAGTAGGTTATTGTTAGACTGAAATGCATTTGTTTTTTGAGCTTCTTTGTTAACGAGTACTTTTCCATTAAAAACTCCAATAGAACTATCTCCAAAAATACCTTTATAATCTTGATGACTTTCACAATTTGGTTCAATGTGATGCACCAATGTATTGTGATCTACGTGTTGTTTGTTTCCAATAATGGTGACACCATTTAAAGTGGAGTCAATATATTCTCCATTTTGATAAAAATTCAAATTATTTCGGGTTAATTTCCCTCCAAAACTAAAGGTGTGTACTGATACATGACTTTCTCTTTTTTGATCTATAAAAGTGCTGTCAACGAGCGACGCATTTTCTTTGTCATTTTGTACTTTATAATAATCAACAATGGCGCGTTTGTCAGCAAAAATTTCGGTGACACAGTTGGTCAAGGTTGGATTGTCAGTAAGACTTTGGTGACGTTCTATTATTTGAACATGGGCGTTTTCATCAACCACAATTAAGTTTCTGGGTTGAAGTAAAAGCGCTGCTTCACTCCCTGTTGAAAAATGAATGATTTGAATTGGTTTTTCAACCAATTTATTTTTGGTAATATGAATATAAGCTCCTTCATTTGTAAACGCAGTGTTCAATGAGGTTAAGCTATTTTTCTCTGCTGTTTTATTAAAGTAGTTTTCAATGACTAAGCGGTATTTGGGTTGACTTAAGGCGGCTGACATTAAGCAAATGTCGATGCCTTCATGCGTGGTTTCTGAAAGGTGAGAGGCATATTTTCCATCTACAAACACAATTTTGTAACTGTCAATATCATGTATGAAATATGGTTGAACGTCTTTGTATTCAACAGCGAATTCTTTTTTTGCAAACACACTAAAATCTTGTTTTAAGACTTTCTTTAAGGAGGTATATTTCCAAGCCTCATCTTTTTTGGCAGGAAATCCTTCAGATTCAAAGCGTTTGATTGCTTCTGTGCGCATATCGTGCACAAAAGTGTTGTCTAATGAAATCTGATTTTCAAAAGCAATAAAAGAGGATACTAATTTTTCTTTAAGTTCCATAAAGGCAATGCGTTCTTTTAATTTTCAGCTTCTTGTTTGATCCAATCGTATCCTTTTTCTTCTAGTTCAAAGGCCAATTCTTTGGTGCCTGACTTTACAATTTTTCCATTGTGAAGTACATGTACAAAATCGGGTACAATATAATCTAAAAGTCGTTGGTAATGCGTAATAACAACTACGGCATTGTCTTTTGTTTTTAATTTGTTGACTCCATTAGCTACAATGCGAAGCGCGTCAATATCCAGCCCTGAATCAGTTTCATCAAGAATAGCTAGTTTTGGTTCTAACATGGCCATTTGAAAAATTTCATTTCGTTTTTTTTCACCACCAGAAAATCCTTGATTTAAA
>Ga0208170_1000379_pt1 | contig 12578 bp, 8 predicted proteins | sample Colrivmet1550A02_FD_187653 | JGI IMG/M metagenome (GOLD analysis project Ga0208170, IMG submission 187653) | Estuarine microbial communities from the Columbia River estuary - metaG 1550A-02 (SPAdes) (version 2) | ecosystem: Environmental > Aquatic > Marine > Intertidal zone > Estuary | place... | reverse complement strand
GTCCCTTGAGAAAATGTGTAAACGTCTGACATCGTCAGTTACTGCCCTGAGGGCAAAATGGTATTGGCAAAACTGAAAAAATCCCCTGCTAAGACGAGCTGCATAATCGCTTTAATGTCAGGCGACATAACTCTATCTTCGTCGTAAAAAGCCACTTTATCACGTATTTGTTGGTAAGCACTCTGCAGCGGGAGGGATGTCTTAACGGGCTGGTGAAAGTCGATGCCCTGACTGGCTGCCAGTAATTCGACGGCAAGAATTCCTGCGGTGTTTTCGCTCATATCATGCAAACGGCGCGCGGCAAATGTTGCCATGCTGACATGGTCCTCTTGATTCGCGGAGGTGGGCAGGCTGTCAACACTGGCGGGATGAGCAAAGGTTTTATTTTCCGACGCGAGAGCTGCCGCGGTAACCTGTGCAATCATAAACCCAGAGTTTAAGCCGCTGTTGGCGACAAGAAATGCGGGTAGCGCGCTCATTTTTGGATCGACTAAAATCGCTAATCGCCGCTCTGCAATAGCGCCTATTTCGGCGAGCGCAATAGCCAATGTGTCGGCAGCCATTGCCACTGGCTCGGCGTGGAAATTCCCACCTGAGATAACATCGCCGTTCTCAAAAATGAGTGGATTGTCGGTGGCGGCATTGGCCTCAATTAACAAGACTGCGCTGGCGTTGTGGATTAAATCTAAACAGGCGCCCATCACTTGAGGCTGGCAGCGCAATGAGTAGGGGTCTTGAACACGTTCGCAGTGAATGTGTGAGTTTAAAATCTCGCTGCCCTCAAGCAGTCGGCGGTAAACAGCGGCGACCGCCATTTGGCCGCGCTGCCCGCGAACCTCATGAATGCGGGCATCGAACGGGGCGGCACTGCCCTTAAGGGCGTCAACGGACAGCGAGCCGGACACCGTTGCTGCGGCAAATAGATTTTCACTATTGAACAGACCTATCAGCGCAAGTGCTGTTGAGGCTTGGGTGCCGTTAAGTAACGCAAGGCCTTCTTTCGGGCCTAGAACCAGTGGCTCAATACCGGCGGCGGCAAGAGCTTTGGCAGCGGGTATAATCTTGCCTTTGTAGCTGCAGTCGCCTTCGCCAATCAGGCAGAGTGCCATGTGGGCAAGAGGCGCTAAGTCGCCAGAGGCGCCCACTGATCCTTTTTCCGGAATACAGGGGAGGACGTTTTTATTGATACAGCTAATCAGGGTCTCTATCACTGTTTTGCGCACGCCAGAATAGCCGCGACCGAGGCTGATGACTTTGAGGCACATCAATAGACGCACGCAGTGGGTCGGCAGATCCTTGCCGACGCCGGCACTGTGCGAGGTGACAAGATTTTTCTGTAGCATCGAAAGCTGCGCATCGGGAATGCGCGTGTGCGCAAGCAGGCCAAAGCCGGTGTTGATGCCGTAGGCCGCTTTACCCTTTATCACAGTGGCATCGACGGTGTCGGCGCTGCCTTGCACTTGCGCCCAGCAACTGGCGGCAAGGGCAATAGTGGGTTGTCGATAAAAGAGATCGCGAAGTTCTGCGAGGGTTACCTGGCCGGGGTTGAGTGTTAAGACGGACATAGTCATGACTCCTGACAGGGTTAGCCTTTGATCATTGGAATATTGAGGTTGTTGTCGCGGGCGCAGTCGATCGCTAAGGCGTATCCTGCGTCGGCATGGCGAGCCACGCCGCTGGCGGGATCATTCCACAGCACGCGTGAGATCCTCTGCGCCGCAGAGTCAGTGCCGTCGCAAACAATAACAACCCCGGAATGCTGCGAAAAGCCCATGCCAACACCGCCGCCGTGATGCAATGATACCCAGGTGGCACCGCTTGCTGTGTTGAGTAGGGCATTCAGCAGCGGCCAGTCTGATACGGCATCTGAGCCATCCATCATTGCTTCAGTTTCACGGTTGGGACTGGCGACGGAGCCGGAATCAAGGTGGTCACGCCCAATGACAATGGGTGCTTTTAATTCTCCGCTGGCGACCATTTCGTTAAACGCAAGGGCCAGCTTGTCACGCACGCCTAATCCTACCCAGCAAATACGTGCCGGTAGCCCTTGGAACTGAATGCGCTCGCGAGCCATATCCAGCCAGTTGTGGAGATGTTTATCGTCGGGAACAAGCTCTTTGACTTTCTGGTCGGTTTTGTAAATGTCTTCAGGGTCACCACTGAGTGCGACCCAGCGAAATGGCCCGATGCCTCGGCAAAATAACGGGCGTATATAAGCGGGCACAAAACCGGGGAAGTTGAAGGCATCGTTAACCCCTTCGTCAAATGCGACCTGTCGGATATTGTTGCCATAGTCAAAGGTGGGCACGCCGCGCCGGTGAAACTCAAGCAGCGCCTGTACGTGCACGGCCATGGATTTTTTGGCAGCGGCAGCAACTGCCTGTGGATCGCTGATTTGTTTTTCATGCCACTCGTCGGTTGTCCAACTCAACGGTAAATAGCCGTGAATTGGATCATGGGCAGAGGTTTGGTCTGTGACCGCATCGGGTCGAATATCTCGGCGCAACAGTTCCACAAGTACCTCGGCGGCGTGGCCCAACAGCCCGACCGACAGCGCCTCACCCCTACCTGTGGCCTCCTGGATAATGGCTAATGCATCATCGAGATTGGCGGCTTTTCTGTCCAAGTAGCCGGTGCGAATACGGAAATCAATGCGACTCTCATCACACTCGACATTCAGGCTGCAGGCACCGGCCAAGCTTGCGGCTAAAGGTTGTGCGCCGCCCATGCCGCCGAGTCCTGCGGTGAAAATCCAGCGGCCTGAGAGATCACCTTGATAGTGTTGGCGACCCATTTCAACAAAAGTTTCGTAGGTGCCCTGAACGATGCCCTGACTGCCGATGTAAATCCACGAGCCGGCGGTCATTTGGCCGTACATCATCAGGCCCAATTTATCCAACTCGTTAAAATGATCCCAATTGGCCCAATGGGGTACCAAGTTGGAGTTGGCTATGAGCACACGCGGCGCGTCGGGATGGGTTTTCGCAACCATAACAGGCTTGCCGCTCTGCACTAACAGGGTTTCGTCAGAGTTAAGATTTTTCAGGCACTCGATAATTTTATCAAAGCTCTCCCAGTTGCGCGCAGCCTTGCCGATACCACCGTAGACCACTAAATCTTCGGGGCGCTCGGCAACCTCTGGGTCAAGGTTGTTCATGAGCATGCGCATGGGCGCTTCGGTTAGCCAACTTTTAGCGGTGAGTTCTGTGCCTCGGGGAGAGCGCACAATGCGGGGTGCTGTTTTGTCATTCATGCAATTATCTCTCGGCAGTTTCGTCAGCGAATGCATTGCTAAAAATGTGTTAATGTCTATACAAAAAAGAACTATCAATAGCCCTATTGCAGCAATAACCTGTGTGATTTGTTGTAATCTATCATAAGTTGATTTTAAATGTATGTACATTTAAAGGGTAGAAAAATAGCTGAGGTTATCGATTGAAGCGTTATTGGTTTAAGCAGGCTTACCTCGATTGTGGCTGGGTTGCAGGGGTAACTGTGACCGTTTCTGAGGCTGGTCTAATTGATTCTGTAATCGGTGAGACGGCCCCTGAGGAGGCGCAAGTGATCAATTTTGCTGCCATCCCCGGCGTACCGAACAGTCACAGCCATGCCTTTCAGCGCGCCATGGCGGGGCTGAGTGAGAAAATCAGTGCTACCCATGACACCTTCTGGAGTTGGCGCAAAATAATGTATGATTTTGCCCACCGTATAGCGCCCGAGGATCAGCGGGCCATTGCCGCTCAACTGTATGTGGAAATGCTAAAAGCGGGCTACACCTCTGTGGCTGAGTTTCACTACCTTCATCACCAGCCGTCTGGCCAACCTTACGCGGAACCGGCGGCACTTTCCCTCGCCATTATGGATGCGGCGCAACAGGCACAGATAAATCTTACATTGCTGCCAGTGCTCTACATGAGTTCAGATTTTGGGGGTGCGCCGCTCAAGCCTGAGCAGCAGATGTTTGCCAACACTACCGAACAATATCGGCAATTAATGAGCACGCTGGCTGGCCGCTGCGATCAGCTGTCAGAGGTCACTTTGGGCGCGGCATTCCACAGTTTGCGTGCGGTGCCTGCAGATGCAATGGCGGAGACGTTGGGCTTTCTCGATAGTCTGGATCAGTCGATGCCCATCCATATTCATATTGCAGAGCAGATCGCTGAAGTTGAGGCGTCTCTGGGTTGGAGTGGACTGAGGCCGGTCGAATGGCTATTTCGTCAGCACACAATCGACCGCCGCTGGTGCCTCGTTCACGCCACCCACCTCAGTTCAGAGGAGTTGTCACTGATTGCGGCATCTGGGGCAACGGTCAGTCTCTGCCCGACCACCGAGGCTAATTTAGGTGACGGCTTTTTCCCCTTGCGTGAGTTTTTGCAAGAGGGAGGCAGCATTGCGATCGGTTCCGATAGCAATACGTCGGTCAGTCCCGTGGAAGAGCTGCGGTTGCTGGAGTACGGTCAGCGTCTCGTGCATCAGGCGAGGAATATTGCCGCCAGTCCAGAGATACCCCAAACAGGAACACGCTTGCTCAATGCTGTGTGGAACAGCGGTGAAAAGGTGATGGGGGTGCCTGTTGGAAAGATCGCTGCAGGTTATCTTGCGGACATTGTGATATTGGATACTGATGCGGCAGATTTCGCGGGAAAAACCGCCAGCGATATTCTGAATACGGTGGTTTTCTGCGGCAACAGCAATCGTATCCGCGATGTGATGTGCCGTGGGCAGTGGGTGGTTAAAAACTTTTCACACGTCAACGAACGGGCGATCAGTACCGCGTATTTGCACGCCATCAGCCGACTTCAGGCCGCGGCCAACTAGCGCCGCGGCTAGCCAGGGCGGTTCAGCGCTGAGGCTTAAAGTAATCGCTCAGCTCATAGCTATTGCCCGGATGGTAGAGCGTGGCGATAGAGGCAATTTTGCCAAAGCTCCACGTTCGTCTCAACAGCAACAAACAGGGCTCGTGGGCATTGAGTTGCAGGAGTTTTCTGTGTTCCGCCGACGGCATTCGCGCCTGCACGGTGTGTTCAACTTCCTGCAGAGGTGCCGCTTTAAGAAGAAATTCTGCCGGAGTTAGCTGCGTAAAATCGGCCGCCCCATAGTCTGGGACAACCTGTGGGTTGACGTAGCGATCTTCTATTTGAATGGGCGTCCCGTTTTCTAAATGAACAATGATGGTATGAAACGCCTTTGACCCAGTCGGCAATTGCAGTCTCGCTGCCTGCTCGCTGTTGAGTTTGTCCAGTAGGTGAAGGATTAAATGGGATCCGTAGTCGTGGTTTCTCTCGCGCACTTCATCAGCGATATTGTGAATTTGTAACAGATGGCTGCGACTTTTGGGTTCTGCGACATAGGTTCCAGCTCCCGCGGTGCGTGACAAATAGCCTTCATTGGCAAGCTCGCGCAGGGCGCGATTAACCGTCATACGCGACATGGTTAATGTGCGCGCGAATTCCATCTCGGTGGGTAACAAAAACCCAGGCTGCCAAGTGTTAGTGCCAATTTTCTTAATAATATAAGATTTTAAGCGCTGATATTTTGGGCCCTGCTCGTTGGCGAGATCGATCTGCATGTGAGTGTCTTTGGGTTGCATCGAAGTTGGCACTTGGTTACTTGCGCTGTTTAGACGCGCAGTATAGACCAGACCGCCTGCTGCGGAAAATCATTCCCCGAGGTCGCCAAGCAGCTTTTCGTGGTCTTTGAGCTCTTTGAGCACCGCCATCTGTTGCAACGTTAATCCGCGAAATTTCACACCGCCAACCGATATACTGTGGGTTACGGTGACATCTTCGCCGGTTAAGGGTTCGAACTCGCGCAGCCCAATGGTGCGCACTAAGTGCAGCATGCTGGTGAGGCGAGCTTCTTTTTTCACGTTCGCGTTGATGACCACCCAGGGCGATTTGTCTGACGAGGTGTGATTGAGCATCTGCTCTTTATAGTGAGTGAAAACTTCCCACTTTTGCCGAGCGTGCAGATCATTATTGGAAAACTTCCAGTAGGTCAGCGGGTTACTCAGCCTGTCTTCAAATCTAAACAGCTGCGTCTCTTTATCAATCGAGAGATAAAACTTCGTCAGCAGTAAACTGTTATCGATTTGCTTGTGCTCCCAATTGAGGACGTTCTGCATAAAGTGCTTGTAGCGCTGCTCAGAGCAGTAGCCCATGGTGGGTTCTATCAGCCCGCGGCTGTACCAAGATCGATCGAAAAACACCATGCCGCTAGTTTTGGGAAACTGCGCTTCGTAGCGTCTGAACCAATACTTCGATTCGGATTCGCTGGGAATGCCCAGGGCGCAGACGCGATAGTGGGTTGGCATCAGATTTTCAGTGAAGCGTTTAATGGTCGAGCCTTTTCCCGCTGCATCGCGACCTTCAAAAACGACGGCCAGTCGTTTGCCGTCTTTGACCAATCGTTGCTGAATTTTTAAAAGCTCCACCTGCAAGCGCAGCTTTTCATTCTGATACTGCTCCTCCGAGACACCTGCATAGGGAGTTTCTATGGTTTCTACGGGTTTCGGGTGCATGAGTAAGCCGCTGATTTAAGTCGGGTAACATAGTCGTTGAGCAGAGTTTAGATCGTATTGTCGGTTTAAGAATTCTTCCAAACCAGTCGGTAGACGCGTCGATCGCAGCTGAGCACGTCTAATTAAGTACGATAAAAGCCTATTTTGCAATTTCACGTAGCAGTAGTAACGCTTTTTCGTTTAAATGGCTGGCGTACTGGCGGCATCGATGCAATTTTAGCTGCGGAAAAGAATTCTCAATTACGTGTTGTAATGGTTGCTCGACTATCAAAAAGGGCGGGGCATGGTCACAGGAAAAATAATTGGCGGGTCATTGGGCTTTCTCGTTGCAGGCCCACTCGGCGTGCTGATCGGGCTCTACGTTGGGCATCAGTTTGATAAAGGTCTGATTGGATTACGGCCAATGTCTGCCGAAGACCAAGCGCGAACCCGCGATACCTTTTTTGACACGCTGTTCAGCGTCTTGGGACATTTGGCTAAAGCCGATGGGCGCATAACCCCTGCCGAGATTGCCCACGCTGAGGGGCTGATGGGGAAAATGGGTCTCAGCAGTGACCATCGCAAGAAAGCCATTGAGCTTTTCAAGTTGGGCGCTCAGTCAGATTTTTCTCTCAAGAGCACCATGGATAACTTCGTCAGCGTCTGTGGTCGCCAAGGCAATCTCAAACGCTCGCTGCTGAACTATTTAATTGCTCTCGCGATTGCCGATGGTGAATTACACGCCGCTGAGCAGCAAGTGTTGCGCAATGTTGCTGGGCATTTGGGTTTTTCTGCGGCACTGTTTGATCAGCTTCTGGCAATGATTAATGCCCAGTCGCAATTCAAGGGCTCATCCTCAGGCTCGGGCGGCCATCGCAGCAGCGGTCAGTCCTCTGCCGATCAATTAAAAGCGGCCTACACCGCCTTGGGTGTGCAGCCTAGTCAGTCCGACGCACAAATTAAGCGCGCTTACCGTAAGCTGACCAGCGAAAATCACCCCGATAAGTTAATTGGCCAAGGTATGCCAGAAGATATGATTAAGTTGGCCACCGAGCGCACCCAAGAGATTAGAACGGCTTATGAAATCATTGTCGCCAGCCGAAAATAAAAAGTGGTTTGTTTCTCAGTGTGTTGTTGACCTTCTAGCAACCGATACCTATAATGCGCGTCCTCTTTAAAGAGGGCGATTTAAACGTAAATCGTTGTGTCGGTGCGGGATGGAGCAGTCTGGTAGCTCGTCGGGCTCATAACCCGAAGGTCGTTGGTTCAAATCCAGCTCCCGCTACCAATTTAACACCTAGCTAGATGGGTAAAATGTTAGATAGGTAAAATTGGTAAACCGTTACAGAAAGTTTTTGCAGATGCGCAGGGCGTACATTGTCTATGCTTGCGTCAGCTGAGTAGAAAAGGAGTCTCGCCTGAATAAGTGAGTTGGACACGATAGTCTAAACCCACTCGGAAGAGCAGTTTCTACGACCAACATTAGCGTCGGGTCCGGCGCAAATCGAGGAGCCCCATTTTGGGGCTTTTCTTTAGAAGTGAATAAATGGGCCGTGGGCCCATTTTTTGTTTGTCAGGAGATGCTAATGGCCGCGGTCGACAGCACATTAAGAGAATTATTGCAGCCAGTTGTTGAGGCTCTCGATTGCGAGCTTTGGGGTTTAGAGCTGCAAGCGAGTGGTAGAAGTAAGCTGCTGCGCATTTACATTGATCGTGAAGACGGTGTTGGTGTTGAGGATTGTGAGCGCGTCAGCCGCCAGGTCAGCAGTGTGCTCGATGTTGATGACGCTGTCAGCGGCGAGTATATTTTAGAAGTATCATCGCCAGGTATGGACCGCCCACTCTATGAGTTAGGTCAATATGAGCGCTTTATCGGTGAAGATATTTCACTGCGTTTGCGATTCCCCTACGAGGGAAGAAGAAATTTTAAGGGTCGTCTCGCCGGTTTAGATGGCGACGAGGTCGTTTTGGTGGTGGCAGATACCGAGTATCTGTTTCCGATTGAAGGAATTGACAAGGCCAATGTGGTGCCGAAATTCTGAGTCATGCGAGGTTTGAACAATGAGTAAAGAAATTTTAATGGTTGCTGAAGCCGTATCCAACGAAAAGGGTGTGGATCAGGAAATCATTTTCCAAGCGATTGAGCAGGCATTGGCCACGGCCACGAAAAAGCGCTATGAAGAAGGCGCCAATATTCGTGTCGTTATCAACCGCAAAACGGGCGCCTATGACTCCTTCCGCTGGTGGGACGTGGTTGCCGATGACGTGATGGCCGAATTGGGCACAGAGTTCACCACGGAAGAGGCCCATGAAAAAGATCCCACATTAACTGTTGGCGATCGCTTTGAAGAACCCGTTGAAAACATCGCCTTCGGTCGCATTGCTGCGCAGACAGCTAAGCAAGTTATCGTTCAGAAAGTGCGCGATGCAGAGCGTGAGCTGATTGTAAACCGCTTCCGTCACCGCATCGGTGAGCTGTTAAATGGCACTGTGAAGAAAGTGACTCGCGATCACATTATCGTAGACTTTGGCGACAACGCTGAAGGCCTGCTGCCCCGTGAAGAATTGGTGGGCCGCGAGATATTCCGCATCAACGACCGCACTCGCGTTATTTTGACCAGCATTCGCGACGACAGCCGCGGACCCCAGCTATTGGTCTCACGTGCTGCTCCAGAAATGCTGATCCAGCTATTCCAAATTGAAGTTCCTGAAATTTCAGAAGGCATTATTGAAATTAAAGGCGCAGCTCGAGACCCAGGTCAGCGCGCCAAGATCGCAGTGAAGAGTAAAGATGCCCGTATTGATCCTGTGGGCGCCTGTGTTGGTATGCGCGGTGCTCGCGTTCAGGCGGTCTCCAATGACCTCGACGACGAGCGTATCGATATTATTTTGTGGGATGATAACCCAGCGCAGCTGGTTATTAACGCAATGGCCCCTGCGGATGTAGAGTCGATCGTAGTCGATGAAGACGCGCACTCAATGGATGTTGCGGTGAGCGAAGAAAACCTTGCTCAAGCGATTGGTAAGGGTGGACAGAACGTTCGCCTAGCCTCTGAGCTAACCGGTTGGACCATCAACGTGATGACCTCCGCACAGGCTAAAGAAAAGCAGCACGAAGAATCATCTAGTGTGCTGGAAACGTTTATGTCCGCACTCGACATCGATGAAGATGTTGCCATCGTGTTGGTAGAAGAAGGTTTCACCAGCATTGAAGAAGTGGCCTATGTGCCGCTCGAAGAGATGAGCGCTATTGAAGGATTTGACGAAGATATCGCGGAAGAACTGCGCGCTCGTGCGAAGGACGCACTGCTAACACAGGCCTTGGCCGGTGAAGAGCAACTGGCCAACGCAGAACCAGCAGAAGATTTGCTGACGATGGACGGAATGAACAGTGACTTAGCCAAGACTCTCGCAGGAATGGGCATTGTCACCATGGAAGATTTGGCCGAACAGGCTGTTGATGATCTGATGGATATAGATGGAATGGATGAAGAGACCGCGTCTGCATTGATAATGACAGCACGGGCTCCTTGGTTTGCGGACCAAGGTGAATAATTAATCGGGGTGTAATAGAGGACAACCGATGGCTCAAGTTACAGTAAGTGAACTAGCAAAAACCGTAGGCGCATCTGTCGATCGTTTGCTTATGCAAATGAAAGAGGCAGGTCTGTCGCATGCGTCTGGTGACGCTGCGGTATCTGATGAAGAGAAACAAACGCTGCTGGCCTATCTAAAAGGTCTGCACGGCGAGAGTGCTCGTGAGCCGAAAAAGATTACGTTACAGCGCAAAACGCTGAGTACTCTGAAGACCGGTAACCGTAAAACGGTCAACATTGAAGTGCGCAAAAAGCGTACCTACGTGAAGCGCAGCGATGAAGAGATTCAGGCCCCTGTCGAAATCGAAGAAGCTGTCCATGTAGAACCTGTAGCAGTGCCGGTAGACGTTACACCGACGCCAGCTGAGGCGGCACCCGCTTTTGTTTCCTCAGGCATCGATGATATTGAAGAAAAGCGTCAAGCAGCAACAGAAGCGCGCCGCAGAGCAGAAGAAGAAAAGAACAAGACTCAAGAAGATGCGTTAAGCCAAGCTGAAGAAGAGGCTCGTCTTGCTGCTGAAGCAGTTGCCGCGCTGAAAGCTGAAGAAGCGAAAAAGATTGCAAAACCCACTCCTCCGCCAGTGCTCGGCGATGCCGTTCATGAAAAAGGGCGCCGTCACGGTAAGGCTTTGGACGACGATGACGATAGCGGCAAAAAAGTTAAAAAGCCTCTCGGCAAGGGTGGTAAGAAAAAGACACGTCTGGAGCTCAATGATGTAGATGATTCGACGGATAAGAAGCCTCGTCTTCGCTCAGGCAACGCTGCTCCATTTAAAATTGATAACAAACACACCTTTAAAAAGCCGACCGAAAAGAAAGTGTTAGATGTGCAAATCCCAGCGCAAATAAGCGTTGCTGAACTTGCTCAGAGAATGTTGAGCAAAGCCGGTGTTGTTGTCAGGCAGCTGATGAAAATGGGTGTTATGGCCTCGATTAATGAAGTCATCGACCAAGAGACCGCATTTTTAGTGGTTGAAGAGCTGGGTCACAACCCCGTTGCTGAAAATCAGACCACCGTTGAAGACAGCTTGGCTGCCGAGTTTGAAGCGCTGAGAGGAATCGAAGAGCCCCGCGCGCCTGTTGTTACTGTGATGGGTCACGTCGACCACGGCAAAACGTCGCTACTCGACTACATCCGCAAAACTCGAGTCGCCTCCGGTGAAGCGGGCGGTATTACACAGCATATCGGCGCTTACCATGTGAACACGCCAAAAGGCATGATCACCTTTCTCGACACTCCTGGTCACGCAGCCTTTACAGCGATGCGCGCCCGCGGAGCGAAAAGCACCGACGTGGTGATTCTCGTTGTCGCTGCCGATGATGGTGTTATGCCGCAGACAGAAGAAGCTATTCAGCACGCCCGTGCCGCTGGTGTTCCGCTGGTTGTTGCCATTAACAAAATGGACAAAGCTGGCGCCGATCCCGAGCGCGTAACCTCAGAACTCGGCCAGAAGAACGTGATTCCTGAAGAGTGGGGCGGCGATACACAGTTTATTAAAGTCTCAGCCCACACCGGTGAAGGCATTGATGAACTTCTTGAAGCCGTTTTGCTGCAAGCAGAAGTACTTGAACTCACAGCCCCCGTCGACGTACCGGCACAGGGCGTGATTGTTGAGTCGCGCATTGACAAAGGTCGCGGCGTTGTTGCCACGGCACTGATTCAGCGCGGCACGCTGCGCAAAGGTGACTTCGTTCTCGCTGGCGAGAGTGTGGGTAAAATCCGCGCCATGACCGACGAAGCGAAGCAGCTGATTAACAGCGCTGGTCCTTCTATTCCAGTTGAAATTCTTGGACTGGATGAAGCGCCAAATGCCGGTGACGAGTTCTTTGTGATTGCTGACGAGCGCAAAGCGAAAGAAATTGCTGAGCATCGCCAAACCAAGGCTCGCGCTGATCGCATGTCGCGACAGCAGGCCGCTAAGTTGGAAAATATGTTCACCGACATGGGTGCCGAGCAAGTCAGCAAGTTACCGCTGATTGTCAAAGCCGATGTGCGAGGTTCTCTTGAAGCGATTAATAGTGCGCTGCACGACTTTGCTACCGCAGAAGTCGCGGTTGAAATTGTTGCCTCCTCGGTCGGTGGTATTACCGAGTCAGATATCAACTTAGCCCTGACCACTGGCGCCATTATTCTTGGCTTTAACGTGCGCGCTGCTGGCGACGCTCGAGTTCTGGCTGAGAAAGAAGCGGTGGAAATTCGTTACTACAGCGTTATCTACAACCTACTGGACGAAGTGAAACTTGCTCTGTCGGGTATGTTGGCACCTGAAACTCGCGAAGAAATTGTTGGTATTGCCGAAGTTCGCGATGTCTTCCGCTCACCGAAGTACGGCGCAATTGCTGGCTGTATGGTGACAGAGGGTACCGTTTATCGCAATAAGCCAATTCGCGTATTGCGCGACGATATCGTTATCTTCCAAGGCGCGCTGGAATCCCTGCGTCGTTTCAAAGATGAAGCACAGGAAGTTCGCAATGGTATGGAA
>Ga0208170_1000368_pt1 | contig 12744 bp, 9 predicted proteins | sample Colrivmet1550A02_FD_187653 | JGI IMG/M metagenome (GOLD analysis project Ga0208170, IMG submission 187653) | Estuarine microbial communities from the Columbia River estuary - metaG 1550A-02 (SPAdes) (version 2) | ecosystem: Environmental > Aquatic > Marine > Intertidal zone > Estuary | place... | reverse complement strand
GAATTCCAATGGACTTTTATGGGATTAGAACAACTGGAACTACAACTCAATATTCTGCTGCTGCTAATACTTCTAATGAATATAATGGAACAATTGATGATTACGTTGTAGATCAAGTTTATTTAAGTAGAATTGAGGAAGTGGTAAATTGGTCGCTAAACCAAGGACTTATTACCCTTATTGATTTTCATGGAGCACAATTAAAATCTGAATTTTTATATACTTTCTCAGATTCAAATACTCAGTATACGCATCCGACCTCTGCAAAAAGAGCAGCTGATCTTGATAAATTTAACTCTATTTGGAATCAAATAAGTAATCACTTTAAAACTTATTCTGAAAACTTGTTATTTGAAATAGTTAATGAGCCTTACTTTGAAATGAGTGCCATTGAAATGGACGCTTTAAATGCAATGATAATTTCAACGATTAGAGCTTCGGGAGTAAATAATTCTACTAGAAATATTATCATTACTGGAGGCGGTCAAAATTCTCAAAATGCTCCTCAACAAATTAGTGATAATGTCATTAGCAGTGATGATTATTTAATTGCTTCATTTCATTATTATCAACCTTTTAGTTTTACAAGTTCCTCAACAGAAAATAATAATGATTTTAATTGGGGTACAGTAGCAGATAAAAATACCGTCAAAAGTCATTTTGATGCTGTCAAAAATTGGTCAAATTCGAAAAATATTCCTGTTACATTGGGTGAATTTGGTGCAGATAATGAAAATGGATTAAACTATAATACTGGAGTTTATGGCTCTAATGGTGGGCCTATAAATGCTAGTAGAGTAGAGTATCATAGGTACTTAGCAGAACAAGCTATTAATAGAGGTTTTTCTTTTTCTGCCTGGGATGCTGGAAATAAATCTAATAAAGCAATTCATTTAAGAACAGATAATCCAAACACGAATAATGAAATTTCTGGAACATGGGTTTTAGATGTAAGAGATGCTTTGCTTAGTTCGGGAACATGGCCGCTCTGTTATGGCTCCACAGAAAATCTTATAATCTTAAATCCAGGATTTGAATGTGGTTATAATACGGATTGGAATTTTATTGTTTCTGGAACAGCAGCAGCAGCATTTTCTGATGCAGATTCAGACTCAAGAAATGGTTTTTCTGGAGCAAAAGTTCAAGTTAATTTGGCAGATACCTTCAATAAAGTACTATTAAGCAATAGAATATTTACTGGAGACTTAATAAACAAAAAAATAACGATAAAAACCTATGCTAAATCTTTGGCAACTAGTGGTCAGTCATTTAAAATTCGAGTTAAAGCAATTGTAAATGGTAACAACTCTTTTATACCATCATCAGAATTTAATTTATCAAATGAATACCTAGAGAATCCATTTGAATTTGAATATATAATCCCAGATAATACCTCATCAATTCAAGTTCAAGTGATGCTTGGTAATTATCAAGGCACTTATTTTTTAGACGATTTTGAAACTAGTATAGAAAGTACCGAACCACTCTCTTATTATGAAGAAATATTAAAAAACAAAAGAAATATATATCCAAACCCAAGTTCAAGAAGTATAAAAATTCAAGGAATATATAAGGAACAAACTTATAAAATATATAACCTTATTGGAGCAGAGGTTTTAAGAGGTTCTATCAATTTTAATGAAAATATTGAAATACATAATCTTAAAAAAGGGCTATACTTTCTAAAACTCAAAAACGGAGATGCTATTAAATTTATAAAAAAATAAACTGCTAAAATAAACGAGCATATTGAAGAAATAATAAAACAAAAACAGAGACGAAAAAGACAAATGAAAAGTTTATTAAAAAGATTTTAAACTTTCGAATAGGATTTTTGGTGTTTATTTTATCTAAAATATTATAATCATAATTGTAATTAAAATTATAATTATAGTAGCCACTATTTTTTTTATTTCTGTACGATTTCCTTTTGCGTCTGGTAACCTTATTTTTTATCGTATTATTTAAATATTTGTTATCTAAATATCTTGCTATTTTATTTTCTGAATTAAGCCCTAAGTCAAATTTTTCTTCATTTACAAAATAAGAATAATTGCCTTCATCATCTGTTTTAATTGCAAATAAATTATCGTCAAAAAATCCATGTTTATACAAAGATTTTACATTTGTTCTTTCAATTAAAAGAGTGTTATTTCCTACATATCTCCATTTGGCTATATCTACATTATTGCCTTTAGAAATTAGTAGTTCTTTGCTATCTCTGAAAATAAATAGTTCCTTTTTAGTATTAATTTCATTTAATAAAACCCAATGATGTCTTTTTATTAATGAAATATTATCAAAATTTTGCGAAAGTTTTTTTACACGAAGAACAAGTACAGAAAGGTTAGTTTCCATTTAATGAGGGAATTAGGGGTTTTATTTTTACTAATGTTGATTTGTTTGCCAAAACAACGCATAAACAAAAATACATTTTTTTTTTAAAAATTAAAAACTAATGCTACATTTTAGAGTATATTTTATATAATTTTTGAACCTAAACATTAAGAATACCATCAATAATTAAGATGAAAAATATTTAAATTATTGCTCTATTTTAAAAAAGAAAAACCTCCAAGTTGAGTTAATTCTTTTTTTGAAAGCCTTAGTGTACTTACTTTAATGGAAACCCTATCTATTGGTGAATCTAGAGAATCTGTTTTAAGTGTTGCAATTTTATTTAAAACTTCAAAGCCATTAAATAATTGACCAAAAACAGTATAATTTTGATCTAGCCTCGGTATTCCAAGTGTATCATGAACTATGTAAAATTGACATCCTGCAGATCGTTTTTCGGGGTTGTTATCTCTTCCCATACCTACTGCTCCATATAGATGTTTAATTTCAGGAATGAATTCTGGTTCAATAAGATAAGGAGAATTTGAGAACCCCTCAGGAACATCTGGACAACCTCCTTGAATCACAAAATTCTCAATTACTCTATTAAAACTTAAACTATCCCAATAATTGTCATTAGATAACTCTACAAAACTTGCCTTGTGCAATGGAGTTTCTTCATAGAGCCAAAAGTACATATCACCATAAATAGTTTTTACATTTCCTATTTCATAAGTCTTCAGATTATAATTTTTACAAGACAGAAAGAGAATCAAACAGAAGAAAAAAAACTTTATTGTAAAAAATCTATTTTTTTGAGTAAACATCTTTGTTATTATTTAATTTTTCTTCACTATTTTTTTTACAATTATTTTTTCTTTGGTGTATACGTTTAAAATATAAATAGCTTCTTTAAGATGTTCTACATTAAATTGTGTTTCAAATTTATTTAAATTATTTTGCTGAATTATTTTTCTTCCCCTTAAATCATATAATTCAACTTTTAAAATATTTTCAGAAGATCTCAGAAATATATCACTTGAAGAAGGGTTAGGGTAAATACTTACTGTTTTATCATTTTCATCAAAATTGTCTGTAGCTAGGGTATTATTTACGATTATTACATAGTCTTCTACCTCACCATAAGCGTTACCACAGGGATCACTAATATTGTTGTAAATATTACTAACACGCATTCTTAAATTTTGCCCATAAACAACATCATCAGGAACCGTAAAACTACCATTTGAAATGTTATTATTGTATTGAGACATATTAATTAATTCTGTATCATCAAAAATAGCATTTCTGTTAAAATCGATCCAAGCAGCAGCATTATCCAAATTAAAAGCATAATCTAATCTTACTGATAGTTCATAGGTTTCACCAACGTTTAGTTCAATAGGGTCAAGATTATCATATAACGTATAATAATTTTGATCTGAGTCATTTACAAAATCTCCTAAACGTACTTGATTTATAAAATCAGATGTGGTTCCGTTTAAGCCAACAGAAGAACAATACATAAATTCACTCACTTTGTACATCAATTTATAAGTACTTGAAGTATCATTGTTAGCACCTGTTGCAATTACTTTAAAATACACCTTATCACCTGATGATGTTGAATTTGGTATGGCTTGATCTGAAACCCAAACATCACCAGAAGCATTAGACATATTTATAGAATTATCAAATGATTGATTGTTTATCGAAAAACTCACTTTTACATCAGTTAAATTTCCATCATAAATGATTTCAGATGTTATATACTGATTGCTTTCCTCCAATGGAGAATTTAATGAAACAGGATCTGTAATTGAAGTACTTTCAATTGAGGGATAGCTTGCTCTATCTAAAAGGTCATACTCCCAAAGACCACGTCCCCATGTTGCTGCTTTCAACGTATTTGCACCATAATTAATTTCTAATTCTTCAATGGCTACATTTGGCAAATCATGGCTATATAACACCCAATTATCTCCATCAAGCGGCATGTAATAAACCCCAACCTCTGTCCCTATGTATATCTTAGGGTTATTTGTATGATCAATAACAACAGCATGTACTGGAATATCTCCAATATTATGGGTTATATTGATCCATGAAGTTCCTCCATTTATTGATCTGTAAACCTTTTCAGAATTATCTGTGTAGCTGGCATTGACTACAATGATATCATTATCATCATTTGGATTGATGGCTATATCTTGTATCATATGATTAGGTAAGTTATTCCTAATGTTGGTAAAACTAATCCCACCATCTGTAGATTTTTCAATCTCACTAGTTCTTGATACTATGATGATGTCTGAATTGTTTTGAGCGATTTCAGCATTCCTAATTTGCCACCAGTAATTACCGGGGTTTGAACTTAAAAATGAGGGGGTCCCCACATAATTGTAGTTTAGACCAAAATCTGTACTTACGTAAACACCATTTCTAAAATCATAAATTTTAAACTGATCATTAGGATCATAAGCTAAAGGTGCTTCCCACCAACCATCTGTTCCATTTGAAGTTACAATAGTGTTGGATGTTCCTGCATTGAGTGTTCTAATTCTTCCACCAAATTGGTAACTCCCAATCATATATTCTGGATTTAGAGGTAAAACAATTCCTTCCATACCATCTGCTCCGTAGGCTTCAACCCATTCAGAAGGTTTCTTAATGGAAGTACCATTATCTTGAGAACCACTTATAGCAACCTTATTGTGAGATTGGCTGATTCCTAACTTATAATTCTCTCTAATAGGAGGTGCATTGATTTGCATTAAATTTTGCCAAGTAACTCCGCCATCCTCACTTTTTGCTAAACAACCATCTGTTCCAACATAAAATAAACCGTCTATAGATTTTGCTATTCTTAAATCTGCATGAACATAAGCAGTACTGTTGAAATAATTCTCTTCCAAAGAGCCATTACCATGTAAAGAACTTCCTAAATACCAATCTGTTCTTTTTGTAAAACTTAATCCACCGTTGGTAGAATTTGCTGCATCAACTCCACCAATCAATAGATTTTGATAATTAGAGCTACTAACAGCAAAAGCATCAGTACCAATGTTACTAATATTGTTAAACGAATTTGAAATAAAACTAAAGTTAATACCAGTGTTAGTTGATTTATAAATACCTGAAGAAGAGGCAAAATAAATATGATCTGGAGCATTTTCGGTAACCGCTATTGTAGCTAAATTATTATTATTACTATTAATAGTTGTTGTTGAATAATCATTATTTAAAGAATTATAAACATAAACTAAATTTCGTTGAGAATTATTGTAAGCATAAAAAATAGCATCATTTGTAGGATGAAATTCTACTTGTATAAATTGACCTGAGTTAACTATTTTTGTCCAAGAACTAAAATTATTGTTGGTTATGTATAAACCGTTAGAGGTTCCAACTACTAAAAAATCTTCTATTGTTGGGTGATGCTTTACTGTATAAATTTTAAAATTAGACCCTAGACCTCCTAAACCCAAATTTGTTGGATTAAAATCGGTTTCATTGAAGGATTCTCCCCCATTTAAAGATTCATAAATTCCATAGGAATAGTTATTCCTAGCATTTTGAAGTGCTATGTATATGTGATTAAAGTCTGATGGATTTACAGCTATAGAATTAACACCAGAAGCCACTAAGGTTTCAGTACTTAAGCTATACCATGTTGCTCCCTCGTTCTCTGTTTTCCATAGACCTCCACTTCTTGAACAACTATAGATTTGTTGCTTGTTATTTGGATTTACATAGAAATCTTCAACCCTTCCCATTCCGGCAGCATAATGACCCGTAATATTATTTATTGCAAATGGACCTATTTCTCTCCAACCATTAGTTAATATAGTAGTACTTGATTGGTCTTGTTTACTAGAAAGATTTTTTTTATAAGCCTTGATAACAAATTCTGGATCTACAGCCAGTCTATCTCCTGAAGGATAATATTTGTACTCATTACCAACAGCCCATCTCATAAATTGCTTATAGCCAGACCCTTTTTTAGTAACATCTATAGTTTTAAAATGAGACTCTGCTTCTTTAACAACATCATAAAAATTAAAGGAATTATCATTCATCATCTCTTTATATTTTTGACTAAAAATAGAATTATGGAAAAAGAGAATGACTATACATACTAAAATTGTTCTAAATATTTGGTAGACTTTCATAGGCATATTATAGCATTTTGATTAACTAAGACATCTTAAATTTAATCATTATTTTTTTATAAATATGGTGAAAATATAAGATTTATATATTAGTAAGGTGTAATTAATTACATATGGTTGCGCATACTAATTTAAACTGGTATAAAATACTAAAAACACTTTCCTTATACTTTTTATTATTGAAATTATTGAGAGCAATTCTAGATAAAAATAGATATAAGAATATAGTATAAAAAAAAAGCATCTCAAAAGAGATGCTTTTGCGGTCTGGACGGGACTCGAACCCGCGACCCCCTGCGTGACAGGCAGGTATTCTAACCAGCTGAACTACCAGACCGTTGCTTAAAGCGGTTGCAAATATAAGTCAGTTTTTTATATATCCAAACAGAAAGATGGAAAATTACAGCATTTTTTGCCTACTTAAAAAATAGCTAGTTAATACTTGATGAAAACCCTGTTTAACATCTACAGGGACATAATCTATCTTATATTGTAGACATTTGTTTTTCAATTCTTTAAAATAAGAATCAACTAATCTTGTGTAGTTTTCTTTTATATTGTCTGCAAATAAATTCACTGTTTCACCTGTTTCAACATCAACAAATTTTTTTGGAGAGTTTTCAAAATCAAAATTTAATTCGGTATTCATATCAAAGGTATGAAACAGTACAACTTCGTGTTTGTTAAATTTTAAATGCCTCAAAGCTTCAAACATTTTTTCTTCACCTATATTCGTTTGAAACATGTCTGTAAACAGAAAAATTAAAGAACGTCTGTGAATTTTTTTAGCAATCTCATGTAAATATTGATAGGTTTCAGTGGCAGCGTCTGATTTACTTGTTACTAATTTTTCAAGTTGATGAAGAATCATCTTTCTGTGACGATCACTTCCTTTCTCTGGAGCGTAATATTGATAGGAATCAGCAAAAACACTTAGACCAACTGCATCACGTTGTCTTTTTAAGACTTCCATCAAACAAGCAGATGCAACTGCTGAAAACCCTACTTTGTTTAATTGATTTACCCGTTGTTCTTTTACTACTGGATAATGCATGGAAGCTGAATTATCTATAATAATATGACATCGTAAATTGGTTTCTTCCTCGTATTTTTTTGTGTATAACTTTTCTGTTTTTGCAAAAAGTTTCCAATCTATATGGCGTGTGCTCTCTCCCTTGTTATATAACTTATGTTCAGAAAACTCAACAGAAAAACCATGAAAAGGGCTTTTATGAATCCCTGTTATAAATCCCTCCACTATTTGATGGGCTAATAACTCTAGGTTTTTAATTTCTGAATTTTGTATGTTAGAAAGGTCTATCATTGTTCCCTAAAATAGAAAAAGGTCTGGCAAATGCCAAACCTTTTAACTTTGATTTTTTAGACAATTTTTATAAGTTGGCGTCAATTTTATCTGTGTATACATTTTTTTGAGCTACACCAACCTGTTTATCAACAACTTCTCCATTTTTAAATAATAGAACTGTTGGAATATTTCGTACACCATATTTAGCAGCAAACTCTTGATTTGAATCAACATCTACTTTTCCCACAACCGCTTTTCCGTCGTACTCTCCGTGAATTTCATCAATAATAGGTCCTACCATTCTACAAGGTCCGCACCAAGCGGCCCAAAAATCAACTAATACTGGCTTATCTGATTGTAACACTACCTCTTCAAAATTTGCATCTGTTATTTCTAATGCCATCTTTTTTTATTTTTATATATTATTCTAGGAAGAAATATTTAATATACTTCATCTCATTTATTTTTCAAAATTAAGGTAATAATTATCATTATCTATTCTTTTAATATAAATTTTATCGATATGCCTATTCGCAAATACTTGAGATGTTATCTGTGACAAAAAATAATAATAATGGATGTTTTATTAAAAATTTAACTTTTGTCTCCACAAATTATATAAACTAATATTACGCAAATTTTGAATTAAAAATCTTTATTAAAAAAGTACAGTAAAAATTTATCATATAATTTTTAATAATGAAGAAATTATTTACACTTATAACATTAACCATCGGATTTATAGGTAATGCACAAATTGCTAACAGTGGAACAACCAATAGCGGAGCCACTGCTTCCGCGATTGGACTACAAACAACAGCAAGTGGAGTTGCTTCAACAGCAATGGGCCGTCAGACTGAGGCAAGTGGAGACTATTCTACAACGCTAGGATACTTAACAGATGCTGTTGGGGGCACTTCTATAGCAATGGGACGTGAGACTGAAGCAAGTGGAACCTACTCAACAGCAATAGGATACCTAACAGATGCTGTTGGGGGAACCTCTATCGCAATGGGGCGTCAAACATTAGCAAATGCATTATACTCAACAGCTATGGGATATCTAACAACTGCAAGTGGGGAAGCATCTACAGCAATGGGATATCAAACAACAGCCAGTGGAGACTACTCTACCGCACTAGGATACTTAACAGTTGCTAATGGTGGTTCAACTTTAGCAATGGGACGTTCTACATCGGCAACAGAATTATATGCAACCGCAATGGGACATGAGACAACAGCAAGTGGTAATTCTTCTACAGCAACAGGATATCTGACAACGGCAAGTGGAGCTTCCTCTACAGCCATGGGTAAAGAGACAACAGCAGGCGGCGATAATTCGATTGCTATGGGTTATCTCACATCAGCATCTGGAGGTAGTTCTATAGCAATGGGGCGTTCTTCATCTGCGAGTGAGTTGTACGCTACCGCAATGGGTCATGAGACATCAGCAAGTGGAAATTCTTCTACAGCAACAGGATATCAAACAACAGCAAGTGGATCTGCCTCTACAGTAATGGGAAAAGGTACTATAGCTAGTGATTATGGGTCTCTTGTGATTGGTACATACAATTTAAGCGGTTCAACGGTTACTGTTGACGCAACACTACCCAATATTGGAAATACTGCTTTTGTGATCGGAAATGGCACTAATGCTGTAAAATCTGATGCCTTTAAAGTAATGTATAATGGAAACGCTACTGTTAGTAATGACTTAACAGTAAGTGGCGATGTTGTGGTTTCTTCAGATGCACGACTTAAAGCAAATATTGTATCTCTAGGGGCTACTCTTGCAAAACTGCTCTTAATTGATGGAAAGACCTACACAATGAAAAAAGATGGCAAACAAAAAATAGGCGTATTGGCTCAAGATATTCAAAAAGTATTTCCAGAACTCGTTACAACTGATGATAAAGACATGTTGGCGGTAAACTATCAAGGGCTTGTACCAGTGCTTATTAATGCGCTCAAAGAACAACAATCAGAAATAGATACTTACAGAAAAGAAGTATCTGAATTAAAAAAAATGTTTAATCAACTTATTACCAAAAAAGAATAATATAACTATTTACTATGAAAAAAATACTTACACTTTTAGCTTTGATTGTTGGTTTTACAGTCAATGCACAAGTACAAAATGTACAGACAAATATTTCCGGGTCAACAAGTGCTTCAGCAATTGGATATTATACAACAGCAAGTGGTGACGGTACACTTGCAACGGGGAGAGACAGTAAAGCCATTGGAGATTGGTCTACAGCAATGGGGTATAAATCAGAGGCAAATGGAAATAATTCTATTGCAATGGGGAATCGTAGCAAGGCAAACGGATATACTTCTTTAGCAATGGGATATGAGGCAATTGCAAATGGAGAATATTCTACAGCAATGGGACAATGGTCAGAGGCCATTGGTTCACATTCCACTGCAATGGGAAAATCATCAAAAGCAAATGATTACTCCTCATTAGTAATTGGTTATTACAATTTAAGTGGCAATACGGTTACTGGTAGTGCAACTCAGGCAAATACTGCAAATACTGCTTTTGTAATTGGAAATGGTACTTTTAGTAATAGATCAGATGCTTTTAAAGTAATGTCTAACGGAGATACTACAGTAAGTAATGACCTAACTGTAAATGGTGATATCGTAGTATCATCTGACGCAAGACTTAAAGCAAATATTGTATCTCTAGGCTCTACGCTTGCCAAATTACTCTTAATTGATGGAAAGAGTTATACAATGAAAAAAGACGGCAAACAAAAAATTGGCGTATTGGCTCAAGATATTCAAAAAGTATTTCCAGAACTAGTTTCAACTGATGATAAAAACATGTTGGCGGTAAACTATCAAGGGCTTGTACCCGTGCTTATTAATGCGCTTAAAGAACAAGACGATAAGATTTCAAGATTAGAAAAATTAGTAGAAAAATTAATTTCTGATAACTAAAATATCATGAAAAAGTTAACACTATTACTATGTTTTGTTTCCTTTTTGACAAATGGTCAAAACATCACAGTTGCTTCAGGTAAAAGTTTTACGATCGAAAAAACAGGAGCTGTGACCATGAGTGGTAATTTCTCAAACGCTGGAACCTTTATATTAAACTCAGACTCTGATGAGTTTTCATCCCTAATAATTGGTGGGTCTGTTACCGGAAACATTACCTACAATCGGTATGTTAATTCTGTAGGGACCAATGAGTGGGATTTAATAGGCGCTCCGGTAAGCGGCCAATCTATTAACTCATTTGTTACTGCAAACACCTCAACTTTAGCTACTAACGGTGCTACAAAAGCTATAGGATACTATAATAATACAGACAACACTTGGACAAACTACACTACATCCACTATTGTTGGCGCAGGAAACTTTCCTCTTGGAAAAGGCTTTCAAATGGCTACTAATGCTAATGGAACTGGGATCCTATCTTTTACTGGAGCTCCTACTGCTACAAATCAAACATGGACAATTATTGATAATGATGCTGCTAATTCAGGAGCTGGAACACGATGGAATTTAGTAGCAAACCCTTTCCCTTCATACATTTATGGAAATGCTAATGCAGATAGCTCACACAACTTTTTAACGGTTAATAGCGATAAGCTCAACGATTCTTATGAAGCCATCTATGGCTATGATGCAGATGGATCTGGGTATACCGTATACAATAATACGAGTGCTGCACTGCGTCTTGCGCCAGGACAAGCATTTATGGTGGCATCCGATAATGCAGAAAACGATACTATTTCTTTTACTACGGCTATGAGAACTACAACTGGTGGAGATGATTTAATTGTTGGTAGAGATCCCATAGACTCATTTGAATTAGTTCTTAAGCTTTATGAGGGAGATTCAGAGATAGACCATACTAAATTTTATTTTGGAGATGGTCTTAGTCTTAATTTAGACCCTGGTTATGATGCTGGTCATTTTAATCAAGGAGCTTCTTTAATGTCAAGATTAGTTGAGGAAGATGAGGGAGTTGGATTAGTTATCAATGCCATGGGACTTGAAAGTGTAAATGATGTTGTAGCTCCTCTTGAACTTAATATAGAAGCGGGAAATAATTTCAGAATAAGTATTGGCACCTTTAATATTGATACAGCTATAAATGTTTATTTAGAAGATAATGTTCAAGAAACTATGACTCTTTTAAATGATCAAGACTTTGAGTTAACAGCCGAAAATGAATTGAGTGGAGTAGGAAGATTCTTCATCCACTTAACAGAAACTCTTTTATCTATAGACGATAAAATAGAAACCAATTATTTAAATGTATTTAAAGCAGATGTAAATAATTTTATTACGGTAGAAGGTTTGGCCAATCAGTCGAATGGAACCAAATTAAGGTTATATACTATTCGTGGTAAAGAAGTAACTTTTACAACGTTAAACAATACTAATAACAAACAAACAATTTCTACACAGGGCTTAAGTACAGGTATCTATATTGTAAAATTAGAATCCGGAAATATCTTATTGACTAAAAAACTGTTCATTAAGTAATATACTATGAAGAAAGAAATTAAAGATACGGAAGAAACAGCTCCTTCTGGAATTACCAGAAAGGATGCAATAAAGAAAATGGGGAAGTATGCAGCACTAACTGCGCTTGGCACGTTTATGATCCTAAATCCAAAAAAAGCACAAGCCTTTTCTGCTTCTCCATCTCCATCTCCAGACGGTGGAAGTGACAGTGGTAGTGGTAGTGGTAGTGGTAGTGGTAGTGGTAGTGAAACTCCACCAAGCCCTCCTGGTTGGGATGATTAGACTCGAAGGAAAACTTTTATAGAGTATACATTTATAAACAGAAAGTAGATTGAATTTTAACTTAACTCCTTAAAAATAATTTTATGCTTATGCCCTCTTCTAGAGGGTTTTTGCTTACTTATATAGTTTTCTTCCTTAAACAATAGAATTATAATTT
>Ga0208170_1000325_pt1 | contig 13405 bp, 8 predicted proteins | sample Colrivmet1550A02_FD_187653 | JGI IMG/M metagenome (GOLD analysis project Ga0208170, IMG submission 187653) | Estuarine microbial communities from the Columbia River estuary - metaG 1550A-02 (SPAdes) (version 2) | ecosystem: Environmental > Aquatic > Marine > Intertidal zone > Estuary | place... | reverse complement strand
CGGTCACTTGATTGGCACAATCAAGCAGCATTCGAATGCCTGTGGCTCCTACCGGATGGCCCAGACCAATCAAACCACCACTGGCATTGATTGGAAAATCACCATCCATGCTTATGCGGCCTTCGGCGATGGCTTTCCAGCTCTCTCCTGGAGCGGTTAAGCCAATGTGGTCGATGGCCATGTATTCAGTGATTGTGAAGCAGTCATGGGTTTCTAACCCGTCGAGCTGGGTTACGTCAGCAAAGCCTGCGCGGCGAAGCGCATCGGTCATAATTTGACTCACGTGGGGAAAGATCAAAGGATTGCCGGCACTGAGTGCAAGCTTGCTGCTGAGACTGATGGGTGCAGAGCGATGCCCCCAACCTTTTATGCGCGGGATGTCCTTGAGCGTGAGACCATTTTTTGCAGCATAGTCTCGGGCGGTTTTTTCGCTGGCGAGAAATACACAGGCGGCGCCATCGGTGATCTGCCCGCAGTCCATTTTTCGGACTCGTCCTTCTATCACGGGGTTGTAGTGATCGTCATCGGTGAAATTCTGGGGCTGGAATTGCCAATGTCGCGACTGGGCAGTGGGATTGCGGCGACCATTGTCAAAATTGATGCGCGAAATCGTTTTCAGATGGTCGCAGTCAATGCCGTGACGGGCGTCGTATTCGTCAATAATCTGATTAAACATGTAGGGCCAGGGAAAGTCGCAGTGGGTGGCTTCCACGCCCTTCCACGTAGCGGCGCCCAAATACTCAGCACCGGTCTGACCGTTCACATTGCGCATGTACTCTAGGCCCAGGACACAGGCGAGGTCGTAATGACCGGCCTCGATATCTCGCATTGCGCTGAGTACTGCAATGGATCCGGAGGCGCAGGCGGCTTCATGGCGGCTAGTGGGGATGGAGGCTAACTGCGGATAGGCTTCAGCAAAGAAACCGCCGATTAAACCTTGTCCGGTAAACAGGTCGCCGACGAAGTTGCCAACATGGCCCACATCTATGTCTTCAGGGCTGAGTCCGGTGGTGGCTAATGCCGAATCAAGGGTCTCGCGAAACATGTCGTAAATAGTGAGACCTTCGCGGGCCCAGTTGCGGGCAAAATCGGTCTGCGCGCCACCCAAAACATAAACCGGTGCACTCATTATTTCATCTCCTCAATTCGTTTACCGACTAGGTCTTGCAGCAAAAAGCGCTGCACTTTGCCCAGAGGGTTGCGCGGCAACGCATTGAATAGCTCTAGACGCTCGGGCAGTTTGAACTTTGCGATGCCTTGATTGCTTAAATGCTGAGTAATCTGATCAAGTGTTGGTGCTGGTGTCTGTGGGGCGCTGACGACACAGGCGCAGATTTTTTCTCCGAGTCGGTCATCGACATAGGCACAGACGGCGGCTTCCACTGAATTGGGCAAGCCCTCTAGCAATACATCAATCTCCATGGGGGAAATTTTCAGGCCGCCGCGGTTAATAATATCTTTGCAGCGACCGGCGATTCGGTAGAAGTTGGGTGGCTCGCCGCAGAGTTCGACTAAATCGCCGGTGCGGAAGAAGCCATCCTGGGTAAATACCTCTGAATTATCAGTGCCGAGATAACCGTCAAATACGGTGGCGCCATCAAAGAGCAGCTCGCCGACTTTGCCGACCTCAGTAATTTCTTCGCCAGTCTCAATATCGACAACTTTGCTGATGACGATGGAATTCACGTCGGAATCCCAATAAGTGATACCTGCGCCGACTCGCGGAAACAGGGTTGCTCTCTGAGTGGCGTCGGAGCCATGCTGGGGCGTGCAGAAAAGGCTGATGCCTTCATTGGAACCGTAGAAGTTCAACACTTCTTTACCGTATTTCTTGGCAAAGGTTTCAATCATCCACGGTGCTAGCGGGGCAGAGCCAGAACCGATGGAGCGCAGCTCAGAAAAATCAAACTGATTCCACATGGCTTCATTTTTTGCGAGTTGATTGAGCACGGCAGGCGGCGCCACCGTGAAGGTAATTTTTTCGTCCTGCAGCTGGGCCAAAAATACTGCGGGGTCGAGGGGGTGGTGCAAAACAATACTGCAGCCGACCAGCATGGCGGGATAGAGAAAGGCCCCCACGGAACCCATATTGACCATGGGGAAGATATTTAGAAAACGGTCTCCCAACTGATAGTCTGCCGCTTCCACGCAGCAGCGGGAGGTGGCGAACCACATATTGTGCGAGCGCGGCACTCCTTTGGGCGTGCCTGTGGTTCCAGAGGTCCAGCAGATGGTTAAGATATCGTCGGCCCCGGTCGGGTGGCGACGTTCATAGTCTGTTAGCTGCTGACTCACCTGTTGGTTGGCGGTTTTATCTACCCGCAGTTCTTGATTAAACCTTAAAACCTTGACCGACGATGGCAGAGCTAGGCGTGCATTGGCGGCCAGGGGCAGACCATTAAATTGTTCGATGGTTAACATGGCTGCAGGATTGATGGTGGCGCAAATATGCTGCAGTTCATGGGCGCCGTATTGCACTGCCGCGGGAGAAATAATTGCGCCGAGCTTACTCGCAGCTAAGTAAGCCATTACCAGCTCGGCAATATTGGGCAGTTGCACCAGAATGGCATCGCCACTGGTAATCCCTGCGTCCAGAAGCTGTGAGGCTAGATTGTCACTGGCATGGTCGAGTTCAGTGAATGAGAGCCGCAGCGGGGCATCGCCGGTTAGCGCGTGTCGATTGGGTTGGTCGGCGACGGCTAAAAGATGCGGGTTGTTCGCGGCATGGTGTCGCAACATACCATGGAGAGTCAAATCGCCCCACCAGCCCCGCTGTCGATAGTCTGCAATGCGTTGTGCAGATGATGTGATCATATTAGGCTCCTCTCGCCGCGAGGTATTCTTGTTCCAGTTGATTAACCCCAGGACCAGAGAGAAGAAATAATGGTGCCTGAGTAGGAGGCAGGCGGAGCGCAGGTAATGGCATAAAGAGGCTCGCTTTTTCAGCATTATTAGTGTTGTTGCTTGCAGGATTTTAGAGAGATCAACGACTGCTGGCAACCAAGTAGTTGCCCCGCAGCCCACAAAATTCATATACTTCCTTAAATAGACCTATAAAAATAATTTAAAACGACCAAAAATTAGGCAATAGCCTGAGGGGAGAAGCGGTGAGTAATAGCGCCTTGGATGTGACCAAAAAATGTCTTGGCGCAGCGCCGCTGCTGGACAATACCCAAGATTGGATTTACGAACTGGACAACCCCTATCTGCACGGTGCTTACGCGCCTACCACTGAAGAAATTGCGGTGGATGAGTTGGAAGTTATAGGTGAATTGCCAGAAAATCTGTTTGGCGCTTACTATCGCAATGGCCCCAATCCGGTTTTTAAACCGAAAAATCTTTACCACCCCTTTGATGGCGACGGTATGGTCCACGCCATTTACATTCGCGACGGCAAAGCCTCTTATCGAAATAGTTACATTCACACCTATGCCCTGCAGTGGGAGCTTGCCGAAAATAAGGCAGTCTGGCCTGGGGTGATGGGACCTTTTGATTTTTCCCTGCCGGACTCCCCGATCAAAGATACCGGCAATACTGATGTGATTCTGTTTAATGGTCAGCTGTTACCCACTTGGTACAACGCCGGAGTGCCCTACAGTATGAATCCACTGACCCTTGAAAACAGAGGTGTTTTTGATTTGAAGGGTCGCACAAGGCGAAAGATGTCTGCCCATAGTCACGTGGACTGGAATACAGGGGAGCTGCTATTTATGGATTATGGGGACGAGGCGCCCTATATGACCTATGGTGTCGCAAACCCAGACGGCACCTTGCGGCAGGAAGTTGAAATTGATATTCCCGGCCCACGTCTACCTCACGATTTGGGTTTTACCACTCACTACACCATTCTCCATGATCTGCCGTTTTTCCATAATATTGATGTGTTGCGCAATCACAATATGCGCGTGCTGAAATTCCATCGAGACATTCCGGCCCGCTTTGGAGTGATTCCCCGCTATGGCCAGAGTAAGGATATTCGCTGGTTTGAATGCCAGCCCTGTTTTATTTTGCATGTATCAAATTGCTGGGAGGAAGGCGACTGGGTGGTGATGGACGGCTGTCGTTCAATCAATCCAATGCCCAACAGCATTGGCGATGAGGGCGCGCTATCACACATGTTGGCGTATATGCGCTTGGAGGCGAATAATTATCGCTGGCGCTTCAATTTGGTGACGGGGGAAGTGCGCGAAGGCGATATCTGTGATCTAAATACCGAGTTTAACAAGGTCAATCAGATCTATCAGGGCACCAAGGGTAAATATGCCTATCACCAGCGCATTCCTCTTCTCGAGGAGGGCGGACACACATTGCGCTTTAATGGGCTGATCAAGTACAACAATGACACCGGCCAGTATGATGAGTGGAACTACGGTAAGGGTGTCTTCGGTAGTGAAACACCTTTTGCACCAGTTAAAGGCGCCAATCGAGAGAGCGCTGAGGACGATGGTTATGTAATGTCTCTGGTCACCGACAGCAATAATTGGACATCTGAACTACAGATTTTTGATGCTCAAGATATCTGTCAGGGCCCTATTGCGCGGATCAAAATGCCCCAGCGCGTGCCACTAGGTTTTCACGCTTGGTGGAGTCGTGGCGAGGATCTTTGGAAGCATGAATAGTTGCTGGTGGAGATCAATAGCTTGAGCACCCGTGCATGCTCGATCAATCGGGTGTTGGATCAGGTCGGTGATAAATGATGCCTGCTGATTTTTCTGGAAGTCTCCATTCTTATTGATCGCTTTCTGTGATAACTTATCCGGTCAATGTTTTATCCGCTATCTAAAAAAACTACTGAGTCCGAGGGGAAAAGATGTCACACCATAGTTCAAAAGAAATACGATCAAAATTAACCAGTGACGGTACATTGGAGCTGTCGATTGTTCAGACTGAGTGTCCGGTTCCCGGTGACAACGATGTCTTGTTAAAAGTCGAAGCAGCGCCGATCAATCCATCGGACCTCGGTTTGCTAATTAGTTTTGCAGCTGATCTTGATCATATGAGCACCTCGGGTGAGGGTGAGCAGGCGGTGACCTCGATTAAAATTCATCCTGCTTTTTTGGGTGCACTGAAGCCGCGATTGAATGAATCGATGCAGGTTGGCAATGAGGGTGGCGCGGTGGTGGTTGATGCCGGTGTGAACGCCAAGCACCTGATTGGCAAAACCGTGGGCGTTGCCGGTGGTGCGATGTATAGCCAGTACCGATGTGTGCCTGCCAGCAGCTGTTTGGTTATGAATGAGGGAACCACCTCTGTTGAAGCAGCATCCTCTTTTGTTAATCCGCTGACCGCATTGGCGTTTTTGGAAACCATGAAAATGGAGAACCACAGCGCGCTTCTCAATACTGCTGCAGCATCAAATTTAGGCCAAATGTTGGTCAAAATCTGTTTGGACGACGGCGTTCCTCTGGTGAATGTGGTGCGCAGTCCAGCGCAGGTGGAGACGCTCAAAAAGCTTGGTGCAGAGTATATTTGTGACACCAGTGCTGAGAGCTTCATGGATGACCTGGTGAATGCATTGGTTGCCACGGGCGCTACCTTGGGCTTTGATGCAACTGGTGGTGGTAATGGCGGCAAGCTTCCCGGTCAGATTTTGGCGGCGATGGAAATTGCGGCGAACAAAACTGCCACTGAGTACAGCCGCTACGGCTCAAACACTTATAAACAAGTGTATATCTATGGCGGGCTAGATAAATCGCCAACTATTTTGAACCGCTCTTATGGCATGCAGTGGGGCCTTGGAGGCTGGTTGTTAACACCAATGATCGGGCGCATTGGTATGCCGCGCTTTGGTGCAATGCGCGAGCGTGTAGCCAAAGAGATCAAAACAACCTTTGCAAGTCACTACACTCAAGAGATTTCTCTCGCGGACATGCTGCAACCCGAGATAATTAGAGGCTATGCAAAACAGGCGACGGGTGAGAAGTACCTCGTCAAACCTCATCAATAATAGCGATTTAATTAGGGGGAATAATCATGCCAGAGATGACATTACTTGGCTGGTTTCATACTGTGCTCGGCGTAGTTGCGCTGGTAACCGCATTTTATACACTGTTTAAATACAAGATGATTTCTCTGAGTAACCGTTCAGGGAAGCTCTATGTATTAGTAACAATTGTTGTTGCCGGATCAGCCTTGGGTATTTATAACCAAGGTGGTTTTGGTGTTGCTCACTGGCTTGCGGTGTTGACGCTGGCAGCGGTTAGCGGCGGTATTATTATGGAGAAGCTGAGACTATTTGGCCGTTTTTCCATCTATTTCCAAGCGCTGGGATATTCAAGTACGCTGCTATTTCACATGATTCCAGCGATTACTGATTTCTTGAGACGATTGCCGTTGGGAGATCCCTTTGTCGATTCATTCAGCGACCCGCTGGTTGTTGGCTTTCACAAGCTTTTTCTATTGATCTTTGTGGTTGCGATGGCTGTGCAATTGCGTTGGTTGTCTAAGCGATCGTCGATGGATGCTGTTGAAGCGCAAGATTAGGTGTTGTTGGATCGGGGTATTCAGCGGTATACACGCTGGATACCTCGACTAAATCAGCTCTTCAAAAAATAGCGCGGCTAATTCATGACGGCCTTGCACGTTGGCTTTTTTGTACACGGCTGAAGCCTGATGCCCCACGGTTTTCTCTGATTTGTCACACACGCTGGCAATCTCGCCAGTGCTTAGCCCTTTGATAAGTAGTAGCGCTACTTCTCTTTCCCGTGGTGTCAGTTGCCACACATCAAACTGGTTATTGATACCTTTAAAGAAGGCATCTTTGCTATCAATCACTGATTGAGAAAGTTTTTCAGCCTGTTGTTTACTCTGCTTTAGCTGAGAGGTTAGTTGCTTGGCTTGTCGGGTGGTGAGCTTAATGTCGCGGATCAAATAGATAAACAGACTCAACGAGAGTATCACCAAGATAATCTCTTGGACCAAATGATGTGTCTCACCTTGGCTAGTGAAGTCTACATAGAGGTCTGCTAGCTTAAAGAAAATAATAATGACGAGAGCGACAGAGATAAGTTTGGATTTGTTCATTTTTCCAACCAAAAAAAGGCTAGCACCATCGTTAGCCTTTTTAGGATACTACATTAGTTCACTGCTGTCTCAATACTCAATCTCTGCTTCAAGTGCGTAGACATAGGCTGAGTTAGTCCAATAGCCTTCTATTTCAACTTTAGTATTGACCGTTAGTTGTGCCATAAAGTCTGCCAGGGTAACGTAATTGTCATTAATCTCCAGTTTACTGCTACTGTCCAAGCGTATTTCGCGATTGTTAAGCATAAAACTAGAGCTGCTCAACACGCTAGAGACTCTGCCTTCGAGTTCTACATAGCCGACACCTTTATCGTCGTTGTCGGATCCAACATCATGGCCGTGATCGTTGCCAGAGTCAGAGTCGCCACTCGAGTTTGAGTCATTGTCGCTGCCTGATGACTCTTGCCCGCTAGAGTGGGACTGGCTTAGTTCAATTTTTGTCGCTATAAAATTGCCGTTGCTGTCGTAGTAACCGTCGACTTCCACATACAGGGTGGGCGTGGCGATGAGCTGCGTGAAAAACGCCTCTGCCGTCGTTAGAAAATCACCGACCAGATAGCGCACAGTGCTGGTGAGACTTATTAATATGCCGTTGACTCTGAGTGATTGAGTTGCGCTATCAACATCTGACGCAGCGCCTTTCAGTTCCCACTCTTCAGAGTATTCTTGCTCGCTCTCTCTCTCTCTCTCGATGCGCTGGATTTCCAACACGCCGTTATTAGAGACAAATACAATTTCAACTCGGTCATTGGCTTGCAGGCTATCAAAGCTAAAATATTGATTGTCGTCAGCTTCCACTCGCGTTGAGTTGGTGAAGAAATAACGCTGGCCGCTCAGTGTAATTGAGCGCTCGGAGCTGTCGATTGCGGAGATCACACCTTTTACTCGACCATCGGAATCGGTGTGTCGATTCTTGAGTTCGATCTCGTAGATCTCATTCGTGGTCGAATCAATTGCGACTTCAACAAAGCTTTGCACAGCAAAGGTGGTGCCGCCCACGATTTGAACATTCGCAGCCAGTGAATAGCGCACGCCGTTAATGGTGACTGTTTTAGCCGTGGTGTCGTAGGCGGTAATAATGCCTTCTACTTCGTAGTGGGCTACGCGCTCTTGACTAAAGTCACCACGGTAGCTTTTTTCGTGTGTTTCGACGTCGTTAGCGATCAGTACATCGTCAGAGAGTGTGCCGGAAACAGTGACCGAGACATCATCTGAAATCTGCCCGTTTATGGAGGCGCCGCTGTAGTCGACCGTGAGGCCGTCGAGCGAGAAAGACTTGTTCGCTGTGTCGTGGGCGCTGACGGCACCCGTTGTATATTCATAACTGTCATTGTCGAAATAGTCATCTAGCTCAATGTATGTCGCGATAAATCGAGTAGTACTGTCAAAGTAACCACTGACCTCAACACGGTCGCCGACGTTGAGGGCCGCTTCGGATACATTGATAAAGTGGGTGAGATCATTAAAGCTAACGACAGTGCCCGCTATGAAGAGCTGACTGTTGTTGCGATCGATGGCGGTAATCACCCCCTCAATATCGTTTTCATAATGGACTTCGTTGGCTTCTGGTGTTTCTCCTTCGGCTGTCTCGTCAAGCGCGAGAGAAATTTTCATGCCTACTTTGAGGCTGCTGACATCTTGGCCGAGTTGGTTGTTGACCGAAATAGTCGATGTGTCCGTGAGATAGCGCTGGCCGTCGATATAGATACTGCCGAAGCCGGTTATGAAGCCGGTCTTAATAATGATGGCTGGGGGCGTGGTGCCAGTCGACGTGTCGGGTGTGGTAGAAATCGGTGAGTCCTGGTCGACCTGAGATCCGCCGCCACCGCCGCAGCTCGCAAGTAGATTGGTTGTCAGTATGGCGACAGCAATAGGGGTAAGTTTCATTCGAGTTAACTCCATGGGTAATTTAAGCGTGCAGTCTAGGAGGGGAGTAGTGCTGGGGATATAGGTTATTAGGCCCAGTTCTGCTGTGAGAGAGTTAAAGGTGCGTCATTTTGCGGTTTAGGGAGCATGCCCCATTGCGTATGAGCCAATGCCTGCAGATGGCGATCGATACTATTATTGCAGTGCTGCGCTGAGAAACTGTTGCTGTTGCGCGGTTTCACCAGTAGCATCAAGCGCCCGCGGTTCTCGCATTTTTGAGTCACAATTTAGGTTATCTAGGGGTTCCAATAATAATGAAAAATACCTTGATCATTGCAGTGAGTTTTTTGGCGGTGTTCGTCGCCTGTAGTCCTACGCCTGATTCATCGACGGCGGCAGTTACTTACGTTGTTACTCAGAAAGGCGATACCGTAGATAGCTACTTTGGTTATCAGGTGGCCGATCCCTATCGCTGGCTTGAAGACGATATGAGTGCGGAAACGGCAGATTGGGTGAAGGCTCAAAATGAGGTGACCTTTTGCTATTTGGAGACTATTGGCTTTCGAGAAAATATTAAGCAGCGACTCACGGCGCTGTGGAATTACGAGAAAATTAGTGCGCCGAGCAAAGAGGGCGATTACAACTATTTCTACAAAAACGACGGTCTGCAAAATCAGTGGGTAGTGTTCCGGCAAAAAGCGGATCTTCCTGCTGAAGTGTTCCTCGATCCTAATACCTTTTCCAGCGACGGGACAACCTCTCTGGCGGGACTGCAGTTCAGTGAAGATGGTTCAATCGCCGCCTATGCCATTTCAGAAGGTGGCAGCGATTGGCGCAAAGTGAGAATTATTAATAGCGAATCAAAGCAGCAACTTGAGCCTGAATTAGTTGATGTGAAATTCTCAGGTATAGCGTGGCGCGGTAATACAGGATTTTTCTATTCAAGCTATGACAAACCTGATGGCAGCGAACTGTCGGCTAAGACAGATCAACACAAGTTGTACTTTCATCGGTTGGGCACTGCACAGGCAGATGATCAGCTGATTTTTGGCGGCTCAGCTGAAGAAAAACACCGCTATGTGGGTGCAGATGTCACTGACGATGGGCAATATCTTGTGGTTTCGGCGACCAATACAACCTCGGGCAATAAGTTGTTCGTCAAAAAGTTAAGCGATCCTGCCAGCGTATTTGTTGCGCTTGACGATGAGGGTTCGGCCGACTACGAGCTTATTGACAGCCGTGGCGACAGACTGTTTTTCAAGACTAATTTTAACGCGCCCAATCAACGCTTAATCGCGGTGGATATGAACACGCCGTCGCAAGACCGCTGGATAGATATTATTCCACACGCCGAAAATGTCCTGAGTGTGAGCAGAGGAGCTGGGTTCTTGTTTGCCACTTATATGGTTGATGCAGTTTCCCGTGTTCAGCAGTTCGATTATGCCGGTAAACACCTGCGCGATATCGAATTGCCCGGCGTGGGCAGTGCGAATGGCTTCGACGGTAAAAGTACCGATACCGATCTCTACTACAGTTTTACCAACTACAGCACGCCCGGAACGACCTACAAGTTCAATCCGCAAAGTGGCGAATCGTCAGTTTATTATCAGCCCGCGGTTGCATTTAATGCGGATGATTATCAGTCCACGCAGGTTTTTTACGCCTCTAAAGATGGCACTCAGGTGCCGATGATTATCACCCATAAAAAAGGCTTGGTGCTGAACGGCAACAATCCAACCCTGTTGTATGGCTACGGTGGTTTTAATATTAGTTTGACGCCTAGTTTTAGTGTATCCAATCTTGTGTGGATGGAAATGGGTGGTGTCTATGCTGTACCCAATCTGCGCGGCGGTGGTGAGTACGGCAAAGCGTGGCACGACGCCGGCACTCAACTGAAAAAACAAAATGTGTTTGATGATTTTATTGCTGCTGGGGAATACCTGATTGCCAACCACTATACGTCGAGTGAGAAATTGGCGGTGAGTGGTCGCTCTAATGGTGGATTGTTGGTGGGCGCGGTGATGACGCAGCGTCCAGATTTGATGAAAGTTGCGCTTCCGGGCGTCGGCGTCTTAGATATGCTGCGCTATCACACATTTACTGCGGGCGCTGGCTGGGCCTATGACTATGGCACTGCTGAGCAATCCGAGGAGATGTTCAACTACTTGAGGGAATATTCACCCGTGCATAATGTGAAGGCCGGTGTGAAGTACCCAGCGACAATGATTACCACTGGCGATCACGATGATCGCGTGGTTCCGGCCCACAGCTTTAAGTTTGCGGCAGAGCTGCAAAATAAATCTGCCCCGGGAAATCCTCTGCTGATTCGAATCGAAATCAATGCCGGTCATGGCGCTGGAACACCGATTTCAAAGTTAATTGATCAGGTGTCCGATATTCACGCATTCACGCTGTTCAATATGGGTATAACATCGTTGCCGCAGTGAGGTGATTGGCGCGCTGTTAAATAGAGTTGTGATAATTGATTTTCTCAGGCTGACGCGATTGCCGTGGTGACGGTTTGGTATGTCATGCTTTAAGCAGTGTGATTATTTTCTGTTATTATTTTTTGGTAACCGTTAAACATATGTTTGTGTAGTGCCATCGCATACATAAATGTTTTGAGTAGGTAGAGCGGATCTCTATCTAGTCGCCCATTTTAGCGCCCATTTTAGCGCCCATTTTGGAAGGTGTTCCATTGAGTGAAGATGAGAAGTTTATGCGCCGAGCACTGGCGCTTGCCGAACGCGCCGGCGCTTTGGGTGAAGTGCCAGTGGGTGCTGTGGTGGTCAAAGACGGCGAGGTGATTGGTGAAGGGTTTAATCAGCCGATTATGAACTGTGACCCAACGGGGCATGCCGAAATTATTGCGCTGCGCAGTGCCGGCAGTGCGCTGCAAAACTACCGTCTGAGTGGTTGCGATCTTTATGTCACGATTGAGCCCTGCACCATGTGTGTCGGTGCGATGGTCCATGGCCGAATTCGACGAGTTGTGTTTGGTGCCGCTGAGCCGCGGGCGGGTGCTTTGCAAAGTCAGTTACAGTTGATGGAGAACGCCCACTATAACCATTTAATGCAGTGGCAGGGTGGGGTGTTGGCGGCAGAGTGCGGTGACTTGATCAGTCAGTTTTTCCGTCATAAGCGTGGCAAAAACTAGAGCGATACGGGCCCTTTCGTTTTCCATTCCTCTTTCAAGGTGGGTTCAGAGGTTGGGTTGTTGCCATTCTGCTGTGATAGGGAATGCAGCTGAAGGTAGTGGGTATAGTATTGAATATTATCCACATATATGACCGGTTCGTTGCCTTTGGCGTAGCCGTACTTAACCGTTGAATAATATTGTTTTTTGCTGAGCAGTGGCAGATGGGCGCGCACATCGTTCCACTGATCGGGATCTTTTCCATGGCGCTGGGTTAGCACGCGAGCGTCTTCCAAATGCCCCAGCCCGACGTTGTAGGCTGCCAGTGCCATCCATGTGCGATCGGGTTCTGCGATACGCTCAGGCAAGCGCTCTTTGAGCTTTTCCAAATAGGTTGCGCCGCCAATGAGGCTCTGCTCTGGGTCGAGTCGGTTGCTCACATTCATTTCCCGCGCAGTATTGCGCGTTAGCATCATCAGTCCGCGTACACCGGTTGGCGAGCGTGCTTTTGGGTCCCAATGGGACTCTTGGTAGGCGACGGCAGCGAGCATATGCCAGTCCCAGTTGAACTTTTCCGCCACCTCTTTAAACAGTGTTTCGAAGTCCGGCAAACGGGTAGTGACAAGTTTACCCAGCCGCTGTGAGTCGGCCGCTGAGAAATTTGCGCTCTGCGAAGAAAGCGCTTCTTTTAATGCATCGAGTTTGCCGCTGGCGGCAAAGTCGCGGAGAAATTCGTTGGCCGCGCGCAACAGAGTTCCGTCGCCGTGCTTTGGAAAAGCCCAGGCGATAGATTGCGCTTCAGAAATATCAAAGGCACGCCGCGCGCGGGGGTAAATGTGGCGGCTCACTAGGTAGGCCAGTGAGTCAACGACCGTGTATTTGATTTCTTTATCTTGCACCATGCGCAGTAGTTCGCTCATTTCCGCGTCATCGTCTTCCCGCCACTCTAATTCCGGGTAGTTTTCCTTCCAGTAGTGGAGCTGCTCGCTATGGGAGGAGCCTTTGATCACCGCGAGCACACCGTCGACGTCCGCAAGGGTGCGTGGGCGGGCACTGCCGCGCCGATAAATAAGGTGTTGCGTGACGTCAAGGTAGGCGTCAGAAAATCGCAGATTGCGGCGACGAGCTTCGGTGTTGGTAATGTTAGCGGCAGCGAAACTGCCTTCTGGGCCGCCGATAGAGAGCAACATGGCTTTCAAAGTGGGTTTAGAGCGCATAACCAGTTCGACGCCGAGGCTGTCGGCAAAGGCTTTAGCTAGAAGATATTCAAAGCCGTTTTTGCCGCGACCATCTTCAAAATAAGTAGTGGGGCCATCGATGGTGAGGACGTGAAGCACGCCGCTGGTTTGAACTTGCTTGAGATCGCTGATACGGGCAGCG
>Ga0208170_1000299_pt1 | contig 13842 bp, 10 predicted proteins | sample Colrivmet1550A02_FD_187653 | JGI IMG/M metagenome (GOLD analysis project Ga0208170, IMG submission 187653) | Estuarine microbial communities from the Columbia River estuary - metaG 1550A-02 (SPAdes) (version 2) | ecosystem: Environmental > Aquatic > Marine > Intertidal zone > Estuary | place... | reverse complement strand
TGCTGCATGCACTTCTTGCTCTGTAATAGAATCTTCATCTTCCATGAATTTTTCTAAAAGATTCTCGTCATAACTTGCAACTTCTTCAATTAAGAGTGCACGGTACTTACGAGCTTCTTCTTTCATGTCCTCAGGGATGTCAACAATATCAAATGTTGCACCTTGAGTGTTCTCATGCCAAATAATAGCACGGTTTTTAACCAAATCAATAACTCCTTTGAAATCTTCTTCATCACCAATGTTTAAAACTATTGGCACTGCATTAGATTTCAACATATCTTTCACCTGTTGGCAAACTCCTAAAAAATCTGATCCTTGACGGTCCATCTTGTTAACGAACCCAATTCTTGGAACTTTATAGTTATCTGCAAGTCTCCAGTTAGTTTCAGACTGAGGCTCAACACCATCAACTGCACTAAACAAGAAAACCAATCCATCCAATACACGAAGAGATCTGTTTACCTCTACGGTAAAATCTACGTGACCAGGTGTGTCAATAATGTTAAAGTGATATCCTTTTGTGTCTGGTGTTGCTTCTCCGTTTTCTATCGGAAATTTCCACTCACAGGTGGTAGCAGCAGAAGTAATAGTAATACCACGTTCTTGCTCTTGCGCCATCCAATCCATTGTTGCAGCACCATCATGTACTTCACCAATTTTATGTGAAACTCCAGTATAATATAAAACACGCTCAGTTGTGGTAGTTTTACCAGCATCAATATGAGCAGCAATTCCAATATTTCTTGTGTATCTTAAATCTCTTGCCATTTCTATTAGAATCTAAAGTGTGAGAATGCTTTATTTGCTTCGGCCATTTTGTGCGTATCAGTACGCTTTTTAACCGCTGCTCCTTCTTCTTTAGCTGCTGCTAGAATTTCAGAAGCTAGCTTTTGAGCCATAGATTTTTCGTTACGCTTTCTAGCGAAACCAATTAACCACTTCATTGCAGTAGATATTTTACGATCTGCACGAATTTGGTTAGGTATCTGGTAGGTTGCACCACCTACTCTACGACTTCGTACTTCTACGTGAGGCATTACGTTTGAAAGGGCGTCCTTCCAAATCTCTACACCTGTTTTTTCTTCGTCTGTTTTCTTCTCCTCTACAATGTCAATTGCATCATAGAAAACCTTGAATGCTACCGACTTCTTACCATCCCACATCAAGTTGTTCACAAAGCGTGTAACTAACTGATCGTTGAATCTAGGATCCGGTAAAAGCGGTCTTTTCTTGGCTGCTCTTTTTCTCATGTCTTCGTTTTAAAAAAAATTAAAATTACTTCTTAGGGCGTTTTGCTCCGTACTTAGATCTACGTTGTGTTCTACCGTCAACACCAGCGGTGTCTAACGCTCCACGAACGATATGATATCTAACTCCAGGCAAATCCTTCACCCTTCCACCTCTAACCAATACTATCGAGTGTTCTTGTAGATTGTGTCCTTCACCACCGATGTAAGCGTTTACTTCCTTACCATTTGTTAAACGAACACGAGCAACTTTACGCATTGCAGAGTTCGGTTTTTTTGGTGTGGTAGTATAAACACGTGTACATACTCCGCGGCGTTGCGGACATGAATCTAAGGCAGCCGATTTTGACTTCTTGGTTATTTTGGTCCTTCCTTTTCGTACTAATTGTGAAATAGTTGGCATAAAATTCCTTGTTATACTTAGTTGTTATTTATTAGTTCCCTCTTATTAGGGCGTGCAAAAATATAATAATTATTTGATATCTCAAACCTTAGACTATTAAAATTTATTGTTTTTTAATATTTATGCTTTCAGATATTAAAAACGAAATGCAATCGTTACTATTACAAAATAAATCACACCCTCTTTGAAGAGAATTTGCTACATATTTATATACCTTAATATATATACCGGTTTTTTCTTGCTTGCACACAGCCAGGATATAACCCTCACCGTATCTTTTGAAACGAGCATGCCAAAAACACTTGAAGACGATCTGGCAATAACCCAAAAACATGAGGATTTTGAAAGTGTAAAAAAAGAAATAGAAAGACTTTCTAAGAAAATAGAAATGTTTGGATACTTAGAAAACTCCTTGAACTCTATGGAGAGAATTTCAGACTCAACAGTTGCAGCTAACTTTTACATAGGCAAAAGATATACGCAGCTAAAGGTAGACTATAGTAACACTCCATTTACCCAAAATCAAGTTGCGCTTATTGCAAAAAACACAAAAGAAAATTATTTCATCATACCCTTGCAAGAGAGCAAAAGTACCTTAGAGAAACTAAACCATCTGCAAACAAAAAACGGAAATACATTTGGTAGACTAAAACTAACAAACCTTAGCACCCAAGACACTATACTTCTAGCCACCCTAAAAACATCTGTAACATCAAAAAGAACAATTGATTCAATTGCTGTGAAAGGATATCAAAAATTTCCTGCCTCGTTTATAAAATATTATGCGGGTATAAAAAAAGGAACTGTTTTTGACAGCCAGCAAGTAGTTGAAAAAAACAACGCTTTAAATAGTCTGGGATTTGCAAACAGTATCAAGCCGCCCCAAGCATTATTTGAAAAAGAAAAAACAACGCTCTATTTATATCTAGAAAAACAAAACTTCAACACATTTGATGGTATTATAGGTTTTGCCACCAATGAGCAAACACAAAACCTAGCATTTAACGGCTATATAGATTTAGTACTAAACAACAATCTTAACTTTGGAGAGCAACTTGTTATAAAATACAAAGCAGATGGCGCAGATCAAGAAAGCCTAACATTAAAAACACAACTACCCTATTTATTTAGGACTCCTTTCGGGATTCAAGCAGAACTTAACATTTTTAAACGGGATAGCACATTTTCTTCGGCATCTCAAGGAGTGAGCACCTCTTACCAAATATCACCAAGATCTAAAGCATCTTTAGGCTTCAACTCAAAAACCTCCAATGAACTTTTATCCCAAAACCCAAACCCTCAAAATATTCAAGATTTCAAGACAGCCTCCCTCAGGGCTGGAATAGTTTTTTTAAAATTACAACAGAGCACGCTTTTTCCTGTAAAAACGTTTATGAGCCTGCAAGGAGGTCTTGGGACAAGAAAAACAAATACAACTAAAACAAGACAAGGTACTCTATCAAACACAGTACACCACACCTTTAACCTAAATCAAAAAAACGCAGTCTATCTGCAAAACACAACCAAAGTAATAATTAGCGAGAACTACCTTACAAATGAACTCTTTAGGTTTGGAGGTATAAACAGTATGCGTGGATTTGCAGAAAACAGCATAGATGCATCATTACTATCTGTATTTAACACAGAATACCGCTATTTATTAAATCAACAAACCTACTTGCACTCCATAATAGATGTAGGTTATTTTGAAAATGAAATTCTAAGACAAAAAGAAAAATTATATAGTTTTGGTTTAGGCTTAGGCATGTATACTAAAGCAGGCCTTTTAAAGTTTATAGTAGCCAACGGAAATCTTGATGGTCAGGCATTTAAATTTTCAAACTCAAAAATACATCTAAGTATCGCTTCACAATTTTAGGTTTTATTCAACAAAAAGAGCAATAGGCTTTGAGAAAAAAGCAAAATTTAAGTTTAAATAGTTGTGTAATTAACTTTTTATTTAGATTTTTGAAGTTGGCTAATTCAAATAAATATAAAAATGAAAACAAAGTTTAGTGGAATTTTAACGCTATTACTAGCGTTAGTAGTGCAAATATCATTTGCACAGGAAAAAACAATCTCCGGTACAGTGACTGATGATTCAGGCTTACCGCTACCAGGAGTAAATATTATTGTAAAAAGTACGACAAATGGTACTCAATCTGATTTTGATGGAAATTATTCTATCTCAACAGAAGTGGGTCAATCACTTGTCTACTCTTATGTAGGGTTTGACTCTCAAGAAAAACTTGTTACAGCATCATCAAGCATGATGAATGTGACAATGGCTCAAGGAGAAACGCTAGATGCGGTAGTACTTACAGGTTACGGTGGTGCAACTAAAGAACGTAAGTCTTTAGGATATGCAGTTACAACACTACAAGCTGATGAAATCGAAAACAAACCAGAATCTGACGTTGTTAGATCATTAAATGGTAAAGTTGCCGGTGTTCAGATTGTAGGTAACAGTGGAGCAACTGGATCTGGTACTAACTTTGTTATTCGTGGTAGAAGTTCTATTAACGGTAGCAATCAACCTTTATTTATTGTAGATGGTGTTCCTTTTGACTCTGGTACAAACCAACAAACAGGTTTTGGTGGTGGTAACACAGTAACAAGTAGCCGTTTCTTGGATTTAGATCCAAACAATGTTGAAAGTGTACAAATCTTAAAAGGTTTGAGTGCTTCTGTACTATACGGACAACAAGGTAGAAATGGTGTTGTACTTATCACAACGAAAAACGGATCTAACCAAGACTTAAATAAAAAGTTTGAGGTTACTGTTAACTCTTCTGTATACCAAACACAAATATCTAACCTTGCAGATTACCAAAATGAGTATGGTCAAGGAGCTGATAACACAATCAACTCTGGTTATGTAGGTAACTGGGGAGCACGTTTTGACGCTGGCCTTGAGGTATCTCACCCGTATGCATCTTTTGGAAACTTATTCCCTGAGTATGACGGATTAAAAATTCCTTATGTAGCAGCAGAGAACAATGTAAAAGACTTCTTTAGAACTGGACTAGGTCAGTCAATGTCTGTGAATGTTGCAGGATCTCCTGGAAATGATGGTAACACTCGTTACAACTTAAACTTTGGTTACACAACTGAAGATGGGTACATCAGAAACAACGGTTTAACTCGTTACAACATTGGACTTGGTGGTTCTACAAAACTTTCTAACAAATTTTCATTTAACGGAACTGCTAACTTTAGTAGCACGAGAGTAAATACACCACCAATTGCAGCAAACAACGCAGGTGGAGCTTTATCTATTTTTACAAGAACATTATTTATGCCAAGAAACTTGGATTTAAATAATATTCCTTATGAAAATCCAAATGATAGATCTAGTGTATACTACAGAACAGATCAAGAAAATCCAAGATGGTTATCTAACTATGCTGGAAGTGAGCAAAAAACAAATCGTTTTTACGGTAAGTTAGGTGCTTCTTATGAAATCTCTGAAAACACGTCTATCTCTTACCGTTTTGGTTTGGATACATACAACGAAACTCAAGAGTTTAAAGCAGCTCGTGGAAGTGTTACGGCACCTTACACAACTGGTTATTTAAGAACAACAAGTGGTACTAACTTTATTTATGACCATAACTTAAACTTTAGTTTCAACAACATTGAGCTTGCTGATGAATTTAGTTTAACAACTCAACTAGGTTTCAACGCAAGACGTGATACTTATGAGCAATTTGGACAGTCTAGTCAAAACCAAGTAGTATTTGGTTTCTTTGACCATGACAACTTTATTGACCAAACGATTAACGACCCAGTAGCGGGTAGTTTAACTTTTCAAGCACAACAAAACATTTTAGGTGCTTATGGTGAAGCTGCTTTTGATTATGGTGGATACTTATTCTTAACGTTATCTGGTCGTAATGACTGGGCTTCAACCTTAGAGGCAGAAAACAATTCATTATTCTACCCTGGTGCAGCACTATCATTTGTTCCAACATCAATGGATGGTGGATCATCTGATGCTCTAAACTACTTGAAGTTCCGTGCAGGTTACGGTACCTCTGCAAGATTCCCAGGAGTATATTCTACAAGAACAGGATTTAATTCTACAGCTTCTGCAGTAATAGATAGTGATGGTAATGCAATTACTACAAACGGACTATCTTCTTTCTTAGGAAATGTTAATTTAAAACCAGAACTTCAAAAAGAATTTGAACTTGGTTTAGATGCAGATTTATTCAAGAAAAGAATTAGTGTTGATGCAACTGTATACAGAAGATCAATACAAGATCAAATTGTAAGCAGACCAATTTCTCCATCAACTGGAGCAACAAGAACGTCTGATAACATTGCAGAAACGCAAATCGAAGGTGTAGAATTAGGTTTAAACTTTACACTAATCCAGAGTGATAACTTCAATTGGAAGGTACGTAATAACTTTAGTGCTGCAGAAAACACAGTTATTGACTTAGGTGGTGTTGAATCTTTTGCATATGCTGGATTCTCTAACTTAGGAAACTATGCTTCTGAAGGTGAAGCGCTTGGTGTTATTAAAGGTGGTTATGCTGCTAGATATGCAGAATCAAACATCTCTGATGATAATCCTTACGGAACAGGTGTAAACGGAGCTTTACTTATTAATCCAGGTACGGGTCAAATTCTTGATTCAGAAGGTGATTTAGGTAGAGGTATTGAAACAATTGGTGATCCAAACGCAGACTGGACGGTAACTACAATAAATACGTTAACGTACAAGCAACTAGCTGTATCTGCACAATTGGAATACACTCATGGTGGTGATATCTTTTCTCAAACTGCATCTCAGTTCTATCGTCGTGGTGTAACTACAGTAAATGTAGATAACAGAGAAGGAACATATATCGTACCAGGATTATTAGCTAACCCTACAACAGGTCAGTTATTATTGGACGGAGAAGGGAACCCAATTGAAAACACGATTCAAATTGGAGCAAATGATCTTTACTTTATCAACTTAGTTGATCCATCTGGACAAGGTATCTATGACGCATCTCACATACGTTTGAGAGAGGCTTCAATAACATACTCACTAACAGAGAAAATGTTAGAGAAAACTCCTTTCGGAAATATCTCATTCTCTTTATCTGGTCAAAACTTATATGTAAAGGCAGTAAATATTCCTGATGCATTTAACATTGATCCAGAAGCATTGAGTGTTGGTACAGGTAACGGTCAAGGTTTAGAATTCCAAACGGGACCAACTTCTAAGCGTTACTCATTTGGTATAAAAGCAACATTTTAAAAAAAAAAGGTACTAGTGAGGTGGTAATTACATTACCACCTTGTTATACTAGTGTACCCTTAAAAATTTAATTATATATTATGAAAAATATTATAAAAATAACATTCGTAACAGCTATGTTGGCTTTATTCACTGGATGTGAGACAACAGAGCTAGATTTACTAGACAACCCTAATGCAATTGGTGCAGAGGTGGCAAGTCCAAACTTTGTATTAAACTCTATTCAATTATCATTTAATAATATTGTTAGTGGTTTTAGAGGAAGTTCTTCAGGCATTACACGTATGACTGCTCAGTTTGGTCAGTACAATGGAAGTGTTACTGTTAATTCATTAAACGGTACATGGTCATCTGCATACAATATGTTTGCTAATGTAGACCTTATAGAGGAAATAAGTGCTGGAAGTGAAGTAGCAATACCTTACCATGTAGCACTAGCTCAAATTATGGAGGCTTACACGTACATATCACTTGTTGATTATGTAGGAGATGTACCTTATAGCCAAGCAAATCAGTTTGGTGATTTCCCAACACCTATATTAGATGCTGGTGAAGATGTATACGCTGCTCAAATAGCTTTATTAGATACAGCTATCGCTAATTTAAACCAAGAATCTGCAGTAATACCACAAGATTTATTTTATGGTAGTTTTGACGCAGACAACTGGATTGCAGTAGCAAACACATTAAAATTAAAAGCTCACTTAAACATGGGTAATGGTGGAGCTATTTCTGCTTTATTGTCAGAAAATATTATTGACAATGATGATGAAGATTTCCAATTCAACTATTCTACATCTACATCACCTGAATCAAGAAGTCCTATATTCCAAGGAAACTATCCTAACGGAACTGGATTTTACATGAGTAATGGATTTTTAGATATGTTAAACGCTGGGGATGCGGAAGCACCTTACGTTGAAACAGGAATCGCAGATCCAAGACTACGTTACTATATCTACCGTCAGAAAAATGCAGCTCCATCTGGGTCTAACTTACCTTGTCTTGGGAATGATATCTATGACTACTGTTATGTAGGTAACTTGTATTGGGGAAGAGATCATGGAGATGATGAGGGAATTCCTAATGATAACACAAAAAGATCTACATGGGGAGTATATCCAGGTGGTGGAGCTTTTGACAACAATCAATACAACAGAACAGATTCTAGTAATACCCAAACACTTAATGGTGAAGGTATAAACCCAATATTCTTATCATCTTTTACACACTTTGCACTAGCTGAGGCAGGATTAGATTTAGGAGTTGGTGTTGATTCTAGAGCATTACTAGAAGCAGGTATTTCTCTTAGTATGGATAAAGTAACTAACTTTTCTGGTTCTTTAACCACTACTGATGAAGATGACGAGACTATAGACTATGCTGCAACATCTGCAGATATCAATGACTACATTGCTAGAGTATTAGCAGAGTACGATGCTGCATCAGGAAACGATGCTAAATTAGCTATTGTTATTAGAGAATGGTATCTCGCTTCTTGGGGTAACGGTATTGAGCCTTACAACATGTATAGAAGAACTGGATATCCTACACTACAAACTGGTGTTGTACCAGTAGGTGTATTTCCAAGATCTTTCAGATACCCGGAATCGGAAGTAAATACGAATCCTAACGTAGATCAAACTACTGCAGATAACCAAGTATTCTGGGATACTAACCCAGCTGGTTTCATTAACTAATCCATTTTAATTAAATACTTTAATTATGAAAAATATAAATAAAATATTCTCTCTAGTATTTGTAGCTATCCTAACTACAGTTACTTTTACTAGCTGTGAAGATGAAGATAAAGCACGTTTTCCACAACTAACTAACGGAGGTTTTGTAAAGTTTGTAAGTGCTCCAGAATTTGATATGGGTGCTGATCCAGCTACCGCTTCTTTTAGCGCGATGACTGAAGATCCTAACGGAACTGTTGCAACTTATGAGGTAACTGTTGTTGGAGATTTTGAAGGTGCACCTTCAGAGGCTTTAGCTTTCGGTTCAACAACAACATTCCCTTTTGATGTAAGTTTCACAACTGCAGACATGGCTGAATTATTTGGAGTTGATGCTTCTGTTTTTGTAGAAGATGATTCTTTCGAGTTCTTTGGTGTGGTTACAACTGTAGACGGTACTGTTTATGACGGTACTGCTCCAAGTGGTTCATACCCTGATGGAGATGATCCTGAAAATGCAGGTTCTTGGAACGGTGGGCAAACAAGTGGTGTGCTAACAAGCGCAGCAGGTTTACTAGCCGCATTTAACTGGGAAGTAAGCTTCGAAGACCCTAACTAGTAAATAATTAGTTAATATATTTTAAAAACCATCCTTTTCTAAGGATGGTTTTTTATTTTTGCACAATGAAGAAAGAGACATTATTATTTGGAATTTACCCTGTTATAGAGGCTTTAAAGGCTAAACAAACCATAGACAAGGCATATGTCCAAAAAGGACTTCAAAGCCCTAAGATTGATGCTATTGTAGCAGATCTTGAGGCATTAAATACTACAATCTCCTATGTCCCTCTTGAAAAGATGGAGAAACTATGCCGTAGCAACCACCAAGGAATTATTTTAATAAGTTCTCCCATAGAATTTGTTGCCCTAGAAACCATGGTAGAGGCGGTACTAGAGAGCAAAAAAACACCTTTGTTTTTAATTCTAGACCAGATTAGTGATGTTAGAAACTTTGGTGCCATTCTAAGAACAGCAGAATGTACAGGAGTTGATGGCGTTATTATACAAAAAAAGGGAGGAGCACCTGTAAGTGGAGATACTGTTAAAACTTCTGCAGGAGCTATATTTAATATCCCAATCTGTAAAGTAGACCATATTAAAGATGCCATTTATTACCTTCAAGGAAGTGGTGTCACAACCATTGCTGCCACAGAAAAAACACAAGACACTATATACAATTTAGAATTAAATGAACCTATGGCTATTGTTATGGGATCTGAAGGTCTTGGAGTTTCAAAATCTGTGCTTTCTATTGTAGATAAAAAAGCGTCACTACCCCTACTAGGTGTTATTAACTCATTAAATGTATCTGTTGCTTGTGGTGCTTTATTATATGAGGTAGTGCGTCAACGATCAAAGTAAAAAACCTACTCTTTTTTCTGTTTCACAATTGTGTAAACAACACCTACATCATTTTTTGATGTAGTACTTAGTTGCTGGTCATCTGGGGTTTGTTTGATTTCAATAAAATTTCCATCTGCATCAAATTGCTGCATAAAAGGGTCATTCTCGGGCAGGTAATCTTCAGCTTCCCAATCAAATTTTTTATTGGTGACTGTGACAGTGCCTTTATATAAAAAAGCCAATAGCAAACCAACTCCAAAACCAGATAAATGTCCTTCCCAAGATATATGAGTATCTAAAGGGAATACATACCAAAGCAAACTACCATACACAAATACAACCACAAAAGAAAGGGCTGTAAGTTGGTATTGCTTTGAGATAATTCCTTTAAAGAATAAAAAAGAAGCCAATAAATAAACAATCCCACTAGCGCCAATATGGTTTGCAGGACGGCCAATACCCCAAGTTACAAGGCCCGTAATAACAAAACCCAAAATAAACACTTGCCAACGCAAAGGGCGATAAAAATAAAAAAGTGCAGTCCCTAATACCAGCATTGGAATACTGTTGTTAAATAGATGCTTTAAATTACCGTGTATAAAAGGCCCAAACAAAACACCTCTTATACCCTCCACTCTACCTGGATGTATTCCATAGGGAGTGAAATCTTCACCAAACCTAATTTCAAACCAAAACACCAGCCACATGAGTATCACAAATAGCAGGGGATAAAGGATTACATCAAGAGAAAAATACAATTTTTGTGATTTGATCATACTTCAAGATAGCAAAAACAAATCCAAATCCTGCAATATGATAAATTGTCAGTTTATTAGCTAAATTAAAAACATACCTTTATAAAATGAATATTCCACTTGCAGAAAGAATACGGCCAAAGACACTCAAGGGTTATCTAAGCCAGCAACATCTAGTTGGTGAGACTGGAGCACTCACAAAACAACTACAAAGCGGGATGATACCCTCTATGTTATTTTGGGGACCTCCTGGGATTGGTAAAACAACTTTAGCTACTATTATAGCATCTGAGTCAGAAAGGCCTTTCTACCAATTAAGCGCCATTGATAGTGGCGTTGCTGCCGTGAGAGAAATTATTGAAAAAGCAAAAAAAGCAGACGGGTTGTTTACCACAAAAAACCCCATACTTTTTATAGATGAAATTCATCGCTTTAGTAAATCTCAACAAGACTCTCTGCTTAGTGCTGTAGAAAAAGGATTGATTACCCTTATTGGCGCCACCACAGAAAACCCAAGTTTTGAGGTTATACCTGCCCTTCTTTCAAGGTGTCAAGTATATGTGTTAAACTCATTTTCTAAAAAAGATCTTGAAGCGCTTTTAAAACGTGCTATAGATATAGATACCGTATTATCAAAATATGATATTGAATTACAAGAAACACAGGCCCTTTTAAAATTATCTGGAGGTGATGCAAGAAAACTACTCAATATTTTAGAATTGGTGGTCATTTCTGAAATATCTGAGGTGCAAAGTGATGAAAAACAAAAAGTGGTTATCACCAACCAAATGGTGCAGCATAAGGTGCAAAAAAACACGGTGTTGTATGATAAAACTGGTGACCAGCACTATGATATTGTTTCTGCATTTATTAAATCAATACGCGGGAGTGATCCAAATGCAGCTGTCTACTGGCTCTCTAGAATGATAGAAGGAGGCGAGGATATAAAATTTATTGCAAGAAGATTAGTCATTCTTGCCAGTGAAGATATTGGAAATGCAAACCCAAATGCACTTTTACTTGCTAACGCAACATTTCAATCTGTAACCTCAATTGGTTTTCCAGAATCTAGTATTATTTTAAGCCAATGCGCCATATACCTTGCAAGTTCTGCAAAGAGTAATGCTAGTTATCTTGCTATTAAAAAAGCACAACAACTCGTTAAGCAATCTGGTGATCTATCTGTGCCTTTTTCAATTAGAAATGCGCCCACAAAACTCATGAAAGAATTAGGGTATGGAGACAACTATGCATATGCTCACGATTATGAGAATGCTTTTGTGGCACATGAGTTTTTACCTAAAGAAATTAGTGGAACAACATTGTACCAACCCGGTAATAATGCAAAAGAAAATCAATTAAAGACCTATTTAAAAAGTCTATGGAAAGATAAATATGATTTTTAATTCTGAAAAATTAATGTAATGGATCTCTCGTCTTCATCAACTAGCTTCAAATCATTATTTTCAAGGAAATACCCCTGGTAATTAGCGTCAAAGACTATAGCCCTATAGCCATTCTCAGAATCCTCAATAGTTCCCTTTAAAATTAAATCTGCCCCGGAGGCATCATACACATTGTAGCCGCCCTCAACCCTCTTTAAAAGGTATGACTTTGCATCATAGGTGTAAGCGTTAAACTTATTAACTGGTCCTTTTTTACTTTTAGACACTAATGGCGCAATAACTACAGAAGCTTCCTGACTGGACAAAACAGAAGCAATAGGTCTTACCACTACTGCTTTTTGTTGTACATTAAGCTCTTCAAAGCTCAAAAACGCTTTACGCAAAGCATCTTGGTAAGATTTTTTATACTCTTTTTGCTTGCTAGCACCCGGTTGAGATCTATATACTTCAATGCCTTTGCAGTCTTTTAAAACAACCAAGATCTTAGTCCTTGTAAATCCAGAAATAGACTCTACATCTGCCCATAATCCATCACAATTATCTACACTAGGCAATTCGCTAAAGTAATAGGTGTTAAAACCATTTTTAGTTAAATAATATTTAGCCATATCGTTTAATTGATACTGGTTGGCTTTAGATAAAAATTCAAATTCATCTGGCACAACCACAAAACTATAATCGCTCAACCTCTTTTGGGCCAGAGAAAGATTGGAACATGTTACTATAATAACTAGGGTTAAAAAAAGGTGTTTCATCATTAATGTAATATATAGTTTAATCCTACTTGTAAAGATACACTATTTGCCTTGGCAAGATTTGACATCTGAAGGATGTTATCTGCTGCTAAAAACAAATTTACGCCTGCTATATTTAAAAACATACCAGCTCCAATATTTTTTGCAGAATAGCTGTCTAGAGTATAGGTTGTTTTTATAGAGAGTGTGTTGCCAAATCTTCTTGTGTAATACAATGTGCCAGCCATTTGAAGTCCTCGAGGCCTAAATATACTATAGTATTGCACCCCTGCCTGGGAAACTCGCTTTTGTTTTGTGCCATTATTTTTACAGTTACACCCTCCATTATCACCAACAAATCTGCCAAAATCATAATGTAATGCAGCATTTATTTTTGTGGGTCGTAGCTGTGTATAGCCTGTATTGAGTGTGTCAACAGGAATTTCTCGGGTAATGTCATCTTCTAGATTATCATAATACGGTATGGTAGGTTCTCCATTTTCTAGTTCAGGAAAAATAAGTTCAATACCATTTAGAGTATAATCTCCTTTGGCCTTGTAAAGCTCTGTGTCTTTGGTATGAAAAATAGCGCCAAGATCAAGCACAGATGCGGTTAAAGAAAGCTCGTTGTCAAACTGGTAAGTTATACCAGCATCTATACCAATGCCAAGATTACCGCCAAGTAACGCTCGGCCAAGTAGTTTTTTACGTACTTGAGATGGTTCTAAACCATCTAATGATATAAATCCAGAGGTTTTTACCTCAACATCCAAATCTGTAACTGTGTGCTCATAAATATTAGCGCTACCCTCCCTAACTGTTGTTTTAAAGGCTCCTTTATTTCTTGTACTACTTACACTAATCAAACTAGAATATAGTTTAAGGCGAACTCCTGCAGTTAGTTTTTTTGAAACTTGTTTATTCACCCCAAAATGATACACAGTTAACAAATCTGCA
>Ga0208170_1000275_pt1 | contig 14351 bp, 9 predicted proteins | sample Colrivmet1550A02_FD_187653 | JGI IMG/M metagenome (GOLD analysis project Ga0208170, IMG submission 187653) | Estuarine microbial communities from the Columbia River estuary - metaG 1550A-02 (SPAdes) (version 2) | ecosystem: Environmental > Aquatic > Marine > Intertidal zone > Estuary | place... | reverse complement strand
GGCCAGCGCAGTGCGGGCCTACAAAGCGCTGCTTGGTTAATCTTGAGTAGCGCGCCAACGCAGCTAACTCTCTCGTGTATAGGCGCTGGCCGCCTCGGCAAAACGCTGTGTAAACTGATGTCAGCAACTGCGTTGGGCCCTGCCCTCAAGCTGCAACAAATTATCAACACCTCGCTACGCAGCGCAGAATCTGCGGTCGCTTTTATTGGCAGCGGCACCCCCACAACTGGCACTGACAATCTGTTGCCGGCGGATATTTGGCTTATTGCTGCGCCGGACCACGCCATTGCACCAGTAGCGATAGCGCTCACTGAAAGTGGTGTACTCCGGCCTGGCGATATTGTTGTGCACTGTTCGGGCGCGCTTTCCTCCGAGATTTTAGGGGTACCAACAGAGGTGTTGCGCGCCTCTGTTCATCCGAGCCACAGCTTCGCCAACCCAGAGGCCTCGCTGCTGAGCTTTGCCGGTAGCGCCTGTGCGGTGGAAGGTGATGATGTGGCCACGCAGCGCTTGATGGGCCTTTTTAGCGCCATTGGTGGCCGCTGTTTTACCCTCGACCGTCAGCACAAAGCCCTCTACCATGCCGCGACGGTGATGGCCTCTAACAATTTTGTCAGTCTGCTGGCCGTTAGCCAACAAATGCTGGAAGCCGCAGGCGTGTCTGCACAGGAGAGTCGGACGATTCTCCAGCCGCTGATGCAAAATACTTTTTCTAATTATCTCAAGAGCAATCCTGTTGCTGCGCTGACCGGACCTATTTCTAGGGGTGACAGCAGCACGGTGGCCAGTCATTTGGCGAGCCTTGAGCAGCACCCAGACTGGCGTGCCATCTACTCAAGCCTCGGCGCGGCGGCGCTTGGCATTGCCGCCCAGCAGCCCTATGCCAGTGAGGCACAATTAGATGCCATCGCCCGCTTATTAGATCGAGACAGCCCCCATGAATAAACCTGATAGCGCCGAATATCTGGCTCGCAAATCCTTCTTTAATCGACTTATTACCGTGTATGGACGCAATCCGGTCTATGAGATTTTAACTGACACATCGCTGCAAGTATTTCGCTTACATCTGGCGGAGTCGAATCGCACGGGCGGCATTATTGATCAAATTAAGGCTGCCGCGAGTCAGCGCAATATAGAAATTTGCTACCACAGCCGCGAGCAGTTGGCGCGAATTTCCCGCAACAGCAAACAGGATCAGGGCGTTGCCTGCGATATTCATTGCGCGGGCTACGAGCCCTACGAACAGGCCTTGGCGAACATGCCTCACGCGGGACAGCGCCCCATTATTGCCCTCGATGGCATTACTAACCCGCAAAATTTAGGCATGATTATTCGCAGTGTCACTGCCAGCCCCGCACACGGCATATTACTGCCGAGTAAAGGCTGCGCGGATATTGGCCCACTGGTGATTAAAGCCAGTGCTGGCACTCTCTTTAAAGGGACAATTTTGCGCTGTGACGGTTTAGTCGCTGCCCTGAAGGCGTTTAAGCAGAAGGGTTTTGAAATTTGTACGCTGTCGTCCCATCAGGCCGTTCCCTTGACAGAATTCAAACCAAAAGCGCCTGTTGTCTATGTCCTCGGCAATGAAACTGAAGGGGTAAGCCGCGAGGTTGCGGCCCTCAGTGATCACCGTGTCGGTATTCCTATGGCGAACGGTGTTGAGTCGCTGAATGTGGCAATTACAGCCGCATTAATCGCTTTTAACGGTCTTTAAATGCCAGAGCGGCGAGCCCAACGCCGCAACGATCGATACGACCATGGTCATAACAGCAATCGCGGTAAATGTCTGGGTAAGACCGACATGTTCGATGGCAAATCCACACGCCCACGCGCCGATCGGCGCGCCCCCAAACAGACACAGCTGATAAACCGACGCCGCTCTTGAGCGGTGCGAATGGGGAACTTGGTTGTGTAAAATAGTGCGCCCGAGCGTCATGGACATACCTGAGAACGCGCCCCAAATATAGATTGCGGGCAACAGTAACCAAAAATTTGGCGCGGTCGCGATAACACAGACCAGTGCGCCACGGCCAAGAAAACTGATAATCATCAGTCGACCCGGTCGTTTGAACGTGTCTTTTCGGCGACTGACGAGGAAGTTAGCGGAGACGATGCCTAGCGTAAAAATGACCTGAAATGTCGCATAGAGACCCGCGCCGCCCATGTAGGACTGGCTCGCGAGCAATGGCATGCCCACGAGGTAGACACCGAACCCCAGAAAACCGGTCGCCGAGACCAACAGCAGGAGATGCAGCAGCCGTTTATCGGTTAGAAATAGTGCGAAACCGGCGCGCAGTTCACGCAGAGTTTGCTTCTGATTGACTGCTTTAGTATTCGCCTCTGTCTCATCCTGTTGACGCTCAAGTGTCGCCAACAATTCCGCATCGACTTCCTGCTCGGGGTGGCTGCGCTTAATCAGCAACGAACTCAACACAAACATACTGATTTGCACACACAACAGTGTGGTCAAGCCAATATCATCGATCTGTCCCGCCAGAATAAAACCGACACCCTGCGCGAGAAATTGCACCATGACCGCCTTGGCCACCGCCTGATGCATACTATTTTGCGGTGCATAGCCGAGCAGGCTCTCCCGCGCAGGCTGAACAAAGGCCGACACAGTGCCATAAGCGATACCAAACATCAGCAAGAGCGAAAATGTCAGTTCACCGGAAGCGGCGGCCCCAGCCAAAATCGCAATTGGAAATGCGTACAAGAGATACAGCCGCGACAGCCACGAGCCGCGATGACGACGGTCAGAGATGACACCACCAGGCAATATAAAGAGTAAATTTGGCAATAGAACGGCAAGTTGCGCCAAACCTAAGCGGCTCGGCGATTCGTTGAGTACGCCTATCACCAACCACGGGTAGAGAACGGTGTGCAGGCCCATAGCCAAGTTGCTGGTGCCGATGGTTGCCAGATAATGGCGAAATGAAAAGGCTTTTGAATCCACCTATTTACGCCAGCGGCGGATAGCCGCCAGTAGCCAGACAAGCGTCGCGGCGCTGGCGAGAATTATGCCGAGCACGAGCAGTGCCGTGAGTAAATTACCCCATAATTCGCCGAGCGAAACATGGTAAATTTTTACCGCCATCACTAAAAATGCGGCGCAACCAAACATGGATGCGAGCCATGCTGAGCGCTGCCTGATGGCGTTTCGTCCGGTTTTTTTCAACCCGATTCCCCTTTCTGTTTTCTCTTTGCCACTGACAGTGCGAAGCGGCTGACTTATGCTAACCGGCCTCTTTGACCCATTCGCAGCGAATTTGAATATCCGATTGATTGGGCTTGTGGCCCATGCCATTGGTGGCAAATACAAAGGAGTGGACACCTGACATCTCAGTTTCCAGATGTACCGTGGCACTCACCCAGTACATTTTACGCAGCAACCCTTCAAACTGTTCTAACCAGTATTTCCACTCATGTTCTACGCCGATATAAGAGGCGCCAAAATGCATCACTTCGGTGGCTAAACTCAAGTCAATCGACTGTTGCTCTGGCAGAGAGAACATTTCTCTGTTGACCAAACTCCAAGATTCTGCGGAGGGCAGCTGCTCCATCGCCCGACGATTGTGGTGGCGATGCTGCGCGACGTCTTGCTCGGCAATGTTTTTTATCACACCGTAAACTACGGACTCTCCTCGAACATCACTATTCATTTACTTCTCCCTTTTTTTCCTGCCTCTCTGTCAATGCCAGCCTAGCATAACGGTGCTCTCTGGCTATGTTTTAATCCGCGCCAAAAAGGCGATAAAGTCCGCCTCGTCCATGACTGGAATATTCAACGATTCTGCTTTATTCAGTTTCGAACCTGCGCCCGGCCCAGCGACAACTTGAGTGGTTTTTGCGGAAACACTGCCGGCGACTTTGGCGCCTAAATCCTGTAATCGGTCCTTGGCTTCGGCGCGACTCATCACGTCCATGGCGCCGGTCAGAACCCAGGTCTGACCTTTGAGCGGTTGGGAGTCCCGCGCGGTGACATCAATATCCGACCAACTCACGCCTGACTCGCGCAACGCATTAATAATGGCCACATTGTCAGGATTGCGGAAGAAATCGCGAATAAAGTAAGCCACCACAGGCCCGATATCATCGACCTCTAACAACGCCTCTAAGTCAGCGTCAAGAATGGCCTCGAGCGAGCCAAAATTTTTCGCCAACGTTTGCCCCGTCGCCTCGCCTACTTCGCGAATGCCCAAGGCAAAGAGGAACTTGGCCAGCGTGGTCTGTTTACTTTTTTCAATGGCCTGAATGAGATTGGTCGCTGACTTTTCGCCCATGCGCTCGAGACCGGCAATTTTCTCAACCGTCAATTCGTAGATATCCGCCACAGAGTAGATTAAACCCTCATCCACCAGTAATTCGACGAGTTTGTCGCCGAGACCGTCGATATCCATGGCCTTGCGCGAGGCAAAATGTTTGATGGCTTCTTTACTTTGCGCGCCGCAGAAAAGCCCGCCTGAACAGCGAGCAACCGCTTCTCCGGGTGTTCGTCGCACGGGGGAATGACAAACAGGGCAATTTTCCGGAAAGAGAATCGGTCTGGCATCAGCGGGACGTCTGTCCAAGACAACTTTGGCGATTTGCGGAATAACATCTCCCGCGCGGCGAATAATCACTGTGTCGCCAATACAGACACCTAAACGCTGAATTTCGTCGCCATTGTGCAGGGTCGCGTTACTGACGGTAACGCCTCCAACAAAAACCGGCTCAAGTCTGGCGACGGGTGTAATGGCGCCGGTTCTGCCCACTTGAAACTCCACATCGAGCAAGCGCGTCATCTCTTCTTGGGCCGGAAACTTGCGGGCGATTGCCCAACGCGGCGCTTTGGCAACAAAACCAAGCCGCTGCTGCAGCTCTAGGTCATTGACCTTGTAGACAATGCCATCAATATCGTAGGGCAGCCGATCTCGGGTCTCTTCTAGGCGCCGGTAATAGTCCTGACAGGCGGCTATGCCCTGTGCAACCTCGGTGTGACGATTGATCTTAAAACCCCAAGTGCCGAGCATATCAAGCATATGCAGGTGACTATCGGGCTTACTGCCGCCTTGAAATTGGCCAACACTGTAGGCGCACATTTCCAGTGGCCGGGTTGCGGTGATTTTAGAATCTAACTGTCGCAAACTGCCGGCTGCGGCATTGCGCGGGTTAACAAAGGTTTTTTCACCGGCGGCAATCGCCGCGGCATTGATTTTCTCAAAGCCCGCGCGCGGCAGATAAATCTCTCCGCGGACTTCCAACAGCTGGGGGAAATCGCTGCCGCTAAGCTTTAAGGGAATACTTTTGATGGTGCGAACATTGGCGGTAATATCCTCGCCCACTTGTCCGTCACCCCGAGTCGCGCCGCGCACGAGCGCACCGTCGCGATAGAGCAAACTGACGGCTAGGCCATCCAATTTGGGTTCGCAGGCATATTCAATTAAGTCGTCGGGCTTGCGGTTGAGGCGATCTTTGATGCGACGATCAAAGGCATCGAGCTCTTCGTCACTGAAGGCATTATCCAAGGACAACATGGCAACATCGTGTTTCACTTGCGCGAAAGACTGTAGCGCCGCGCCACCGACTCGCTGGCTGGGGGAATCGTCGCTGACAAGCTGGGGATATTCTGCTTCTATCGCCTGCAGACGCCGCATGGCGCGGTCGTATTCACTGTCCGGAACACTCGGGTCGTCAAGTACGTAGTAGCGATGATTGTGCTGATTTAACTCGTCCTTGAGCCGTTCATACTCTGCGCGAACCTGCTCTGGAGTGTCTGCCATTTAAACGCCTATAAAATCAGTGTTCGCGACTGCGCCGAAATGCAACGTCGCGGGCGCGCTGTCGATAATGGTCTAGGGTCTGGCGGGTCATTGAGCTGCGGGTCTCGTCAAGAATAAACGCCTCAAGGTCGGCGGCCATACTGTCGACACACTCAATCATGATATCCAATGCACCGGCCGGATCGTCAAGATCATCCAGCGCCATAAAGAAAGTGACACCGGGCGTAGTCATTTGATCGATGGTTTTTAAATCGAAAGTACCTGGGTTGACCAAATTGGCCATGCTAAAAAGAACCTCGCCCGATCCATCAAGCTGCAGGTGGCGTTGAAATATTTTCATCTCGCCAAAGCGCAAACCATTTTTGAGTGCCACGGATTGTAGATCTGTCCCCGACAATTTCTCGCCTTTGGGGGCCATTAGGTGCATTACCAATATTTGCTGCAGCTGGCTTGGGGTCTGAACTGGCTCGCGCTCAACTTTTTTGACGGGTTCCTGCTTTGCTGCTGTCGCGGCCTGCGGGCGCGGTTTTAACGCCGGAGGTGGTGTATCAATCAGATCGAACTGTTGCTGCCGAGGCTGCGAAAAGCCAAAATCGGGCTTCTGCGCCAGTGCTCGGCGCAGGTTTTCTTCCACTTGTAAAATATCGTCGTCGTCGCGAATTCCGACCACACGGGATCCACCGGAAGGGAACTCACTGTCCCTGATAAAATCATCGTCATCATCTGGCCGCGAGTTTTTTTGCAATTTGCGCGACGACATATGCAAGTTTTCATAGCGGTGATGTTTCAGGCGGCGAGCGCCATCCAGAATAATCGCTAGCAATACCAGCAGACCCACAGCGATCAGTACTTCTCTTGGTCCTATTGAATCCATAAAGGCAAACTACTCAGGTTTTCGTTTTTGAATCTTTAAGGGTAGGCCATTGCCTGCGCAATAATCTACTCCAGCCCTCTTAATCTCTATTCGGCATCTCTAGTGTGCCGATCAAGCGTCAGCTAATGCCGCCGCTTGATTGACGTCAACACTAACCAGACGCGACACGCCAGGCTCATGCATTGTTACACCCATCAATTGATTTGCCGCTTCCATTGAAATTTTGTTGTGCGTGATAAAGATAAACTGCACGGTATCTGACATCTCTTTTACCATCGCGGCATAGCGGCCAACGTTGGCATCATCCAATGGCGCGTCCACTTCGTCAAGCATACAAAACGGCGCAGGATTTAGGCGGAATATTGCAAATACCATGGCGATGGCGGTAAGTGCTTTTTCACCCCCGGAGAGCAGCTGAATCGAGGCATTTTTCTTGCCGGGCGGCCGCGCCATAAGGGTGACACCAGTATCTAATAAATCATCGCCGGTCATTTCAAGGTAGGCGTGACCGCCACCAAACAGTTTCGGGAATAGCTCTTGAATGTGGGTATTGACCAGTTCAAAGGTTTCTTTAAAGCGCGTGCGTGTTTCGCGGTCAATTTTTTGAATCGCTGTTTTTAAGGTGTTTAGCGCTTCCTCCAATTCGAGGTTCTGTGCGTCGAGATAGTCTTTGCGCTCGGACTCTACTTTATATTCATCAATGGCTGCGAGGTTGATCGGCCCCAGTCGTGAAATACGATTGGCCATCATCTGCAACTGCTCTTCCCAATCCAACAATTCGGCGTCGTCTGCAAGATTTTCCAACAGGGCGTGAAGATCTGCCTGTTTTTCGGCAATTTGCTCCTCGATGGTGCGGCTTAACGTCTTGATTTCGGACGCTGCAATACGCTTTGCCTCAAGTTTGGCGCGCACCACCTGCAGCTCTTCTTCAAGCTCGGAACGCAGTTTTTCCTGCTCGCGCATCTGATGATCAACGTCATCTAGCGCTGCTTTAGAGGCGTTCATTTCCGCCTCAATGGCCAGTCTTAACTCAAGCTTTTCAGCGAGTTCTTGCTGATAGTTTTCCGATGGATCGTCTTTAATATTGAATGCTTCACGCAACTGTTCACGGCGCTCTTGCAAGCGCGCCACTTGCACCGTTAGGCGCTCAATGCCGTCGCGAATTGATTTCAACTGCGTGGTCAGCGACCCCTCGCGAACGGCGAGACTTTGACGGAGATCGCGGTCTTGGCTGGCGCGTCGGCGGCAGGTGTCTAACTGCTCGCGCTGTTTGTCGCGCTGCGCTACCAACTGCTCGCGGCGCTGGGTATCCGCTTCCATCTTTTCAATCGACTGCTGCAATATCTCGCGCGCTGCAGCGAGGTTTTCCTGCTCAGTGGCGTGTTGCTGCTGGACGTCGGACAACTCTTTTTCCGCACGCTCTTTGCGCGCTTTTAACTGTTCTATCTGCACTTGGAATGCGCTTAACTTTGATCGCAAATCCGCATAGATACTCTGCTGACGGGCAACCTTTGACGCTATTTCCTGACGCTGCGCTTCAAGTGCACGCAGCTGCTGTTCGTTGGCTTGACGCCGCTCGGTCAGTTCGGCGACCTGCTGTTCAGCCTGCTGCTTATCGCGACCGATCACTTCAAGCTCTTGCTTGCGCTTGAGCACGCCGGCAGTGGCATCTTTGTCGCGAGCGACACGCAACCAGTTGTTGCCAAGCCAAATACCCTCGCGGGTCACCACTGACTCTGTCGCTGACAGCTGTGGCTGCAGGGCCAGCGCGTCGGCGAGGCTTTCGGCAGCATAAACATGGCTTATCAAGCCCTGTATGGCATCACCACTGACAAATTCACTAAGTAGACGACCTTTTTTAGCGCTGACGTTAGCGGCACTGGTGGCTTTGCCAATCAGCAGCAGCTCGCCTTTTTTGAAGTCGTCGATCAAACCAATATTGGCTGCCACATCATCCACGCTAACCGCTTGCAAATAGCTGCCCAGCACGGTTTCGGCCGCAATGTCCCAGCCTTCCGCGGGCTGAACAAAATCCGCGAGGCGGGGGTTTTTGCCAAGACCTTTTGCATCGAGCCATTTTTTCTCGTTGCCATCACCCATGGCTGCCTGCTGCAGGGCTTCCAGCGAAGCGCGTCGGCCCTGGAGGGTTTGCAGACGACTGCGGGCTTGATCAAGCGCACTGCCCAGCTGCTTTTCGCTGCTGCGCGCGGCATCAATTTCTTGACTGTTTTCGAGGCGCTGCGCCTCAATTGTTTTGCGTGAGAGCTCGGCATCATTGAGCTGATCTTGTATCGACGCCATTTCTTCTTCAGCGGGACTGGCTTGAAAGCTAGAGGCTTCTGCGGTCAGATTTTGTTGACGCTCGCCCAACCGTCGCATCAACTGCTCGAGATGCTGAATGCGCGACTGCTGGACTTCGGCCTGCTGGCGCGGCGCTGCCGACTGCTGGTTGAATTCGTCCCACGACTGCTGCCACTGCTGCATGGACTGCTCGGCAGCCTGCAGGGCCTCTGCGGAGATCTTCTCTGCTTCAATGGCTTTCTCAAGCGCGGGGGTCAGCTCGTTAAACTCTGCTTGCCAGCCGTTAGCTTTTGCAAGGTCGCTGTTTAAGTGCTGCTCGGCTTCAGTGAAGTTGCGCTCGGTCTGTTCAAGATCTTTGTGCAGCTCAGAGGCGCGCTGCTGGGCGTGTTCGATGGCCTGTTCAATTCGCGCAACATCACCACCCACTTTGTAAAAACGCGCCTGCACTTCGTTGAAGGCATCGCCGAAATCCGTCGCTTGACTGCGCAGTTTTTCGATCGCGGTATCACAGCCGCTGCGTCGAGCCTGAACTTTTTCCTGCTCGATCTCTAGAGCGTTGATGATCTGCTTTTGCTCTACGGCAGAGGCGTTGTAACCGCGCCACTTGAGGGCCAGCAGTTCTGCGGATATTTGCCGCTCTTCTTTTTTGTACTCAGTGTATTTTTCTGCTGACTTGGCCTGACGTTCAAGGCGACTCAGCTGACGGCCGAGCTCATCGCGAATATCCGTCAGTCGCTCCAAATTTTCCATGGTGCGAACCATGCGACTCTCGGTCTCGCGGCGACGCTCTTTGTATTTAGAGATGCCCGCAGCTTCTTCAATATAAATTCGCAGTTCATCGGGACGCGCTTCGATCAGCCGGGAAATCATGCCCTGTTCAATAATCGCGTAACTGCGCGGCCCAAGGCCTGTGCCCAAAAAGATATCGGTAATGTCACGGCGGCGGCATTTGCTGCCATTGAGATAGTAGTTCGACTGACCGTCTCGAGTCACTTTGCGCTTGATGCCAATCTCAGCGTAGGCGGCGTATTCACCGACAATGCGGCCTTCTGAGTTGTCGAAAATCAGCTCGATGGATGCTTGGCCAACAGGTTTGCGACCACCAGAACCGTTAAAGATAACGTCGGACATAGACTCGCCGCGCAAATTCTTGGCGGAGCTTTCACCCATGACCCAACGCACGGCATCGATAATATTCGACTTGCCACAGCCATTGGGGCCGACAACGGCGCAGAGGTTGCTCGGGAAATTGACGGTAGTCGGATCAACGAAGGATTTAAATCCTGCAAGTTTTATCGATTTAAGCCGCATAAGTCATGATTCTATGTCTGTTTGGTGCATCGCTGCGGCCCAAAGGGTGACCACAATTCGTAACCTCGCATTCTACACACTAAGGGGCTGACACAAAATAGAAATAACCGCCACGCGGGTGCACAAAAGGGATTAGTGGGCCATCTTGCGCAGGGATTAATTCACTGCGTCTGCGCGCTGTCGCAGCCTTACATAAGCGCCGCAAAACAAGTACCCTACGCGCTTACAAAACCACTCCGCGAATCCGCTATGTCAGAGACTAAAATCCGCCTCACACAATACAGCCACGGTGCTGGCTGCGGCTGCAAGATAGCGCCCAGCGTGCTGGAAACCTTTTTGCAAACCGACTTTATTGCCCCCGATGACCCCAAGCTTTTGGTGGGCAACGACACCAAAGACGACGCCGCGGTCTATGACCTCGGCGATGGCACAGGTGTTATTAGCACCACAGATTTTTTTATGCCAATCGTCGACGACGCCTTCGAGTTTGGCCGCGTCGCTGCCATTAATGCGATCAGCGATATTTATGCCATGGGCGGTACGCCTATGATGGCCATTGCCATACTCGGCTGGCCCATTAACAGCCTGCCGGCAGCGGTGGCCAAGCAGGTGATTGAGGGCGGTCGTCACGCCTGTCGCGATGCGGGGATTAGTTTGGCGGGAGGCCACTCCATCGACTCGCCGGAACCCATTTTTGGGCTCGCCGTCACTGGTCGCGTTGCCCTTAGTCAGCTAAAACAAAACAGCACGGCAGAGGCCGGCGACCAGCTCTTTCTGACCAAGCCCATTGGTGTGGGCATTCTGACCACGGCAGAAAAACAGGGCAAGTTGCGCCCAGAACACAGCCGGTTGGCGGTTGAAAGCATGATGAAAATGAATAGTGTTGGCGCTGAACTGGGCGCCGTAAAAGGCGTTTCCGCAATGACTGACGTCACCGGCTTCGGCTTGCTGGGGCATCTGCTGGAAGTGTGCCAAGGCAGCAACCTCTCGGCCAAACTGAACGCACAGGCAGTGCCATTATTGGATGATGCCGTGCTCGATTACCTCGCTCAAGGTTGCGTGCCCGGCGGTAGCAAGCGTAATTGGGAAAGTATTAGTCATTCTGTTTCCGGCACTGACAGCGTAAGTGAAGCCTTACTCTGCGATCCGCAAACCAGTGGCGGACTATTAATTGCAGTGAATCCAGACAGCATTGATCAAGTGAGTCAGTTGTTGCTTGCGGCGGGCTGTTATCACAAGCCTATTGGCGAGCTCTATCACTCAGACCAGCCTCCCACCATTGAGGTCATCCGTTGAATCGGCCACCACTGCCATTGGTCAACCACTATCGGGAACTGCTGATCGCAGACACTCCGATGATTGATGTGCGCGCACCCATTGAGTTTGCCTCGGGCGCGCTGCCTAGTGCGGTCAACTTGCCCTTGATGAGCAATGATGAGCGCCACCGTGTCGGTATTTGCTACAAAGAGCAGGGGCAAGCCGCGGCGATAAAACTGGGCCACAGCTTAGTGACGGGTGCACTTAAAGATCAGCGCATTGATGCGTGGCGCGCGTTTATGGCAGAAAATCCCTCGGCGGTACTCTATTGCGCCCGCGGCGGGTTGCGCTCTCAACTTAGTCAGGACTGGTTGGCTGACGCAGGCATCATCTGCCCAAAGGTTGAGGGCGGTTTTAAGTCGCTGCGCGGATTTTTATTGAACTATATCAATGACTTCTGCACTCAGGGCCAATTACTGATTCTCTCCGGCATGACCGGCACCAGCAAAACCGACATTATTCGTCAGCTGCCCAATGCGGTCGATCTTGAGGGCGCGGCAAACCACAAGGGCTCAAGTTTTGGACGTCCCCTCGACGGCCAGCCCGCACAAATTGATTTCGAAAATAGAGTTGCCATCGATCTCCTTCGCGTCGAAGCCCAACACCCCCATCGAACAGTGGTACTTGAGGACGAAAGTCCCAGTATTGGTGGGCGCCACTTGCCTCCCTGTTTAGCCGATAAAATGGCACAGAGTCCGCGCGTGGTGATTGAAGTCCCGTTCGCAGAGCGCATTGAAAAGCTTTGGCAAGAGTATGTGGTCGAGCGCCATCAGCAGACACTGGCTTTTTACAGCGCGAGCGGCGAAGGCTCTGAGAGGGCTGAGGGCTCTGAAAGGGCCGAGCACGCGTTTGCGCAGTACTTAATCGACAGCCTTATGCGTGTGCAAAAACGTCTTGGCGGACAGAGAACGAAGGAAATTTTGGCCTTAATGGAAGCCGCTATTGCACGGCAAGCAGAGGACAAATTTGCCAGTCACCGCGATTGGCTCACGGCGCTCACTCAAGATTATTACGATCCCATGTATATTTATCAGCTCGAAAAGCGCAAAGAGCGGGTGGTATTTCGCGGCGACCGCAGTGCCGTGATGGAATGGTTAGCCAGCGCGGATAATCGCTAGGAGGCGCGCAAAGACGTGTGCTGCCAGCGGGTCAGAGATATCCATCAACGCCTCGCCAATATACAACTCAAAATAACAACTGTTCGCGCTATCGCCCTGATTAGCCTTGTTAAACAACCACAGCGAAAATTCCGCAGCAATCTGATCGCGAGCCGCGTCGGCCCGTTCTGGTGTGCAGGGCAAATAAATATGCAACATATTAACCTGCGGAAGAGGAGGCATAATCACAAGATCGTCGAGCGCTTCTATAGCCTTAACCAGACTGATTGTTCGAGCGAAATAAGCGGGAAACCGTGCGATAGCGCTATCAAATTTCATCGCTGCCGAGGCCACATTAGAGGCCAGCGTCTGCACGGTTCCACCCGCCCGCCGCTGCCACAACTTAGCCTCAGCAATAAAATCCTCTGGCCCCAGCAACATAGCGCCAGGCAGAGCGCCAATACCTTTGTAAAAGGAGACGTAGACAGAATCAAAACCGGCACAGATCTCGCTGTACTCGCGATTGTAAAATTGTTTAGTTTCCCACAGGCGCGCACCGTCCAGATGCAGGCGCACACCTCTGGCTTTAGCGCTGTGCTTGAGTGCCTCCAACGCCTCCCAAGTGGGCAACTGCCCGCCTGCCTCACGGATTGGCAGTTCAATAAGCAGGGTTGAGAAGGTCTCTGTTAACGCGTCAAAATGGTCTGCCAACAGTGGCGATTTACGCGGACCCACTAAGGTAGCGGTAAGACCATAGAGGTGACGATAGCCGGACTCTTCGTGCAGTTCGATATGCGAGGTAGGATGCATGGCGAAATGCGAGCAGCCCGACCGATCACTCCAGATTCGCAGCGCTGTCAGCTGAGCCAACACACCACTAGGCATAAAACGCGCCGCAGGGAAGCCGAGTAAATCGGCTATTTTGCGTTCAAACGACTCAATTAAATCACCGCTGCCATAGGCTTCAAACTCACAATCGTGCTGTTTGCACCAATCCGCAATCTCTGCCAGCACAGCTGCTGGTTTACTGAATCCATGGCCACTCAAGGAGCGGCACTGGGATTTAAGCGATGATTGGACTGACGTCATGTTTGAGGCCTTTTGCCTTTTTAGCGCGGTTGCATTCTCACGCCGCCGTCGAGGCGAATGGTCTCGCCATTCAGGTAGCTGTTTTCGGCAATATGCACCACCAGCTGGGCGAACTCGGCGGGGTCACCAAGGCGCTTGGGAAAGGGGATATTTGACACAATCGCATCTTGCACATTTTGCGGCATGCCCATCATCAGCGGCGTCGCCATAACACCTGGAGCAATAGTATTCACGCGAATGCCCTCGGAGGCCAAGTCGCGCGCCATCGGCAGAGTCATTCCGACGATACCGCCCTTGGTTGACGAGTAGGCGACCTGCCCCATTTGGCCATCGAACGCAGCAATAGATGCAGTGTTAACGATGACACCTTTTTCAGATTTCTCATCGGGCGTGTTGCGCGCCATCGCGGCGGCAGCGCAACGGGCGATATTAAAGGTACCAATTAAATTGACTTCAATCACTTTGCGGTAGAGATCGAGATCGTGGGGAATGCCCTCGCGGCTAATGGTTTTGACGGCGATGCCAATACCGGCGCAGTTAACGCAGACGTCCACACGACCAAGGTCACTGACAATTTGTGCAAAAGCCGCCTCAACATCT
>Ga0208170_1000176_pt1 | contig 17073 bp, 27 predicted proteins | sample Colrivmet1550A02_FD_187653 | JGI IMG/M metagenome (GOLD analysis project Ga0208170, IMG submission 187653) | Estuarine microbial communities from the Columbia River estuary - metaG 1550A-02 (SPAdes) (version 2) | ecosystem: Environmental > Aquatic > Marine > Intertidal zone > Estuary | place... | reverse complement strand
CTGATGGTAAGCTAACAGCTAAAGGAGAATCTAGAAATCGCATGACAGCAGAGGAAAGAGCATTGGATAGAGCCGGTGAAACCTCAGCATCGGCTACATATAACCCAAAAACTAACAGAGTTACAAAAAATACATAAGAAATGGCAATAGCACAAGCATATCCAATAAGTACACCTAAAACAAACGACTTACTGATTGGTACATCGACACCTACGGCTAATACAGATGAAGATCTAAAAACCGTAAACTTTTCTGTAGGCAGTATAACTTCTTTAATTGCTGATGAAATACCACAAGGCGTACCAGGTCCAGCAGGGCAAAATGGAGCTCCTGGCGCGAATGGAAGCAATGGTACAAATGGAACAAACGGAACTAACGGAGCGGATGGGGCAAACGGAGCACCTGGTGCTAATGGAGCAGATGGTGCTAACGGACAAGATGGAGCTCAAGGTCCTGCCGGTGCAGATGGAACATCTATAGAAATACAAGGAACTAAACCTACTGTGGCTGATTTACCCGCAACAGGTAATACAGTTGGTGATTTGTGGATTATAGATCAAACCGGTGGTGGTGCTACAGCTGGTGATGGTTATGTTTGGACTGTAGGAAACACTTGGTTAAACATTGGACCTTTAAGAGGACCTCAAGGAATTCAAGGTGCAACAGGCACAAATGGAACGAATGGTACGAACGGTACAGATGGCGCTGATGGAGCGACTGGTCCCGCTGGTGCAGACGGCGCGGACGGCGCAGACGGTGCGGACGGAGCTAATGGAGCTCCCGGAGCTACTGGCCCTGAAGGACCACGAGGCTTACAGGGTGTAAAAGGAGATACAGGACCAGCTGGAGGAGTTAACACAATAACTGCAGGTAATAATATAACTGTAGATCCTATTACAGGGCTTGGAAACGTTACTGTTTCTGCGCCAAATGCAATTGTAAACACAACTGACGTTGGGTTTACGCCTCCTATAGTAAGTTACATAGTATCGCTATCACAGGGACAGTATAATGGCCTAGTGAGTAATCCACCAATTACATTTGCTAACACGCTTTACGTAATAATATAATATGTCAGATTTAAAACTAAATGGTGTTACTCCAGACGGTATAGGTAAAATAAAGCTAGGTAGCGCTGACGTGCAGAAAGTGTATAGTGGTAGTACACTAGTTTGGCCTATATCCTCACCTCCTGAGCCATGTACGGGTTATTTATTTGCTGACAAAGCTGAATTACAAACAGCAGTGAATTTATGGGTTTCAGATGAAGCCTCGGCAATTGCAACTTACGGTCAAATAAACACGTGGTGTACTGGAAATGTAACTGATATGGGCGGATTATTTTCTACTCTACCTACTTTCAATGATGATATTTCAAATTGGAACTTAAGTAATGTTACCAACACAGCCTCTATGTTTTTTCAAACATCATTTAATCAAGACATAAGTTCTTGGGATGTGAGCAGTGTTACTGGTATGAGTTCTATGTTTGAATTGAACTCATCGTTTAATCAACCACTTGATTCTTGGAATGTGAGTAGTGTGACTGATATGAGAGAGATGTTTCAAGATGCAAGCGCGTTTAATCAACCACTTGATTCTTGGGATGTGCGTAACGTGACCAATATGAGAGCTATGTTTGATGGAGCATCTGCATTTGATGGTAATATAAGTTCTTGGGACGTGAGTAATGTTACCAATATGAGTGCTATGTTCCAACGTGCCAGCGTATTTGATCAAAACATCGGTACTTGGAATGTGAATAGTGTGACTAATATGGGTTTTATGTTTAATGCAGCAACTTTATTCAACCAAGATTTAACAAATTGGTGTGTTACAAATATTACTTCAGAACCAATCGGTTTTAGTTATGCCTCAGCACTAACAACAGCTAATAAACCTGTTTGGGGAACCTGTCCTCCATGATAAATAAAATAAAAAAATATGGCAATAATATATAGTTACCCTTTAAAAACAACACCACTAGGTAAAGACCTATTGATTTTAACAGATTCTGCAGTAAAGTCTAGAAACGCAACTAGATCACTTACTATAGATAGTCTAGCATCGTATATAGTAGGTAATTACCCGGGATCTCCTATAAATGGATCAGGTACTTTTAATACAATACCTCTTTGGACGCCAGACGGTAAAACACTAGGTAATTCTAGCATTAAGCAGGCCGAAAATGGAGATGTTGCAGTTGGAGTCAATTTAATCGTAGTAGACGATTTGAGCGTTGAAGGTGAGATTGATGTTGACAATATTATAACTGTAAACGGGAGTGGTGATAGCGTGTTTAATAGCACTGTGACTTTTAATAATAATATCAGCATTTACGGGGATACAGTGTTTGAGGGTGAAGCAAACTTCCAATCCAGCGTAACGGATCAAACTAGCAGCCCTGGAACAGCAGGTCAAGTATTGAGTTCGACTGGAACTAATGTAGAGTGGGTTGATGCTGCTGAAGGTACTGTTTTAGGATCTGGCACAAGCCCTTATTTACCGTATTGGTTGGATGGTAAAACGCTAGGTGATTCACCTATCGCTTGGGCTCCAAATAATCAACCTATACCTAAACTAGGAATTGAAACAAATGTATCTATTACGGGTATAACAAATTTTAGAGATGATATAATTGTGGAAGAAGCCCTTTTAGCCCCTGATAATACCACTCCAGGTTCCAACACTCCAGGTACTTCTGGTCAAGTGTTGACTTCTACAGGAACTAATGTAGAGTGGGTTGACCCAACAGACGTAGTGTCTGGATCAGTTGCTACGTTAATACCGTATTTAACAGATGCAACGCCAGGTGGATCTGAAACTTACACCGCGTTAAACAATATTGTTGAAATAGGTTGGTTAGGTGCTACTGGTATATACGTGATAGATCTACCATCTGCAGCTACAACACCGTATAGAGTTATTAGATTTGTAACAAACGGAACTTATCCAGGTGGAGGTTCTCATAAAGTGAGATTCACAGCAGCTGGAACAGAAACTATAGACGGCGCGGCGTATTTTGAAATATCAAAAACGTATGAAGGCTTAAGTATATGGTCTACAGGCACCGAATGGATTGTTATACAAGCTAAGGCACATTAACAAGTAAAAACACTATAAAACGAGTAATAATAGCCATATGCTATAAGGCATAAAACCAATGTCAATTTTAAAACCAAAACCAATGACACTTTTTTACCAGACTGAATCGTGGAGTAGTCACCCACAACCAGGCAAAAGCCAAGTTAAACTATGGAAACACATAGCTAACAAAGAAAACTGGAGAATTGTCCAGCTTATTAATGGATTTTACCAAACAGAGTACCAAGACATCAAAGATCCAGAAAACTGGCATGATGTAACCAGGCGTGAAACTTTAGAAGGAGCTGAAACAGCTATCGACCAAACAGTAGCGCACTATTTAAAGAAAGTTGAATTTATCGACGGACCTAAAGTAGTAAAGACCTTTAAATAAACCACACTCAATTAAATTAAATTAAATCAAATATGGACGCAATTGTCAAAAACCTTAACTTCGGTGAAGACGCCAGAGTTAACGTATTTAAAGGAATAGAAAAGCTCACAAAAGCTGTTAGCTCCACTTTAGGAGCTAGCGGCAAATGTGTGATGCTTGAGGATAATACTGGAAAACCAATCATTACAAAAGACGGTGTTACAGTAGCAGATTCAATAATCTTGCGAGATCCTGTGGAAAACATGGGTGCTACACTTTTAAAAGAAGCAGCAAGAAAGACAGTGAGAGAAGCAGGCGACGGCACAACCACAGCCACAGTCTTGGCTCACGCTATATTAACTGAAGCTTATAAGGTTTCAGATAAAACAAATTCAAGAGAATTAAAAGAAGGTATTAACAAGGCTGTAGAAAAAGTAATTACTTACTTAGAATCTGCTTCAGTACCTGTAGAAGGCGGTATGATCGATCAAATCGCTACTATATCTACAAATAACGATCCAAAGCTAGGCAAGATTATAGCCGACGCTTTTAGAGCTGTGGATAACACAGGAATTGTAATGATGGAAACCTCAGCAGAGGGTAAAACAGAAGTCGAGGTTATAGACGGCGTTCAATATGACAAAGGTCTTACAAACTCGCACTTTATAACTAACAACCAAAACAAGTCAGCTGAACTTGAAAACGCATTAGTATTACTAGTTGAATCACCTATTGATACAATTAGGCAGATTCAATCAGTGCTAGAGCACGTAATAAAAAACAACAAACCTTTGCTGATTATCGGCGACTTAGAACAAGGTGTTTTATCTGCTTTAGCTATGAATAAAAACAAAGGTAATATTAAAGTTAATGTAATCAATGCACCGACTTATGGTATTAGCAAAAAAGAAGTTTTAGATGATTTAGCTTTATTAACTGGAGCTACTATTATAAATGAAGACCTAGGTGACGATATGGATTTAATCCAAGTGGAACATTTAGGTAATTGCTTAAAAAGTGTTACAACACATGAAGAGACTATTCTTCAATTTGGAGACTCTTCACAAGAAGTTTTAGATATTATAGATGAGATTAAAAATGAGTTATCAAAAGATAACCCACCTCATAAAGTAATTAAACTTGAAAAAAGATTAGCAATGCTAGCCGCTAAAATAGCGATTGTAAAAGTAGGTGCTAATTCTGATATTGAATTAAAAGAAAAAACAGATAGGGTCGAAGATGCTATCTGCGCTACAAAAGCTGCTATTAAAGAAGGTATCGTTCCTGGAGGTGGTATAGCGCTGTTAAACGCTGCAAAGAATATAGTACCAAAGTCAGACGGTGAAAGATTGCTCTTAGAAGCAATTAAAGCGCCATTTAAGACAATACTAGAAAACGCTGGTATAACAGACGTAGAGCTGCCAAAAGCTAAAGGAAGAGGTTTAAATGTGGTTACAGGAAAAATGGTAAATATGATAAACTCAGGTATTATTGACCCTTTACTAGTTACCAAGAGCGCTCTTCAGAATGCAGCTTCAGTAGCGACAACTATATTATCAACTGATTGTGTAATCAACAACTTAAGAGTAGAAGATGAAAGCAATAGGTAGAAACTTAATAATAGAAAAAATAAAAGAAGGAACCACCGAAACAAAAGGTGGTTTACTTCTTGCAGAAAACCAACGTGAAGATATCCGTTATACTGAAGCCAATGTATTGTCAGCTGGTGAACAGGTTGAAGGATTAAAAGAAGGAGATAGAATCTTCTTTGACAGACACGCTGGGCATAAGATAGAAATAGACAAAAAAACATATCACGTTATTAAAGCGCAAGATGTAGTTGTTGTTTTATGAAAAGGCTAGACGCAGATGACATAAAAAATATGAATCTGTTTAAACATTATCGTATAATACGTAAATGGGCTTGCAGAAACAACGACCTTAACGATGCCGATCTAGAGTTATTGATATACTTAGATTGCATGGATATGTTTACAAAAAAAGATTTCGAAGCTGGTAGTTATTCCTATAGTTGGGATAACCGCCGCTGGAATCGTTTATTAAAAGAAGGTTGGATAGTTGTTTGGAGAAAAAGAAATAGAACAACTCAAAAGTATCATATATACAAAACATCGTTTAAGTGTAAGCATTTAATCAAGCATATGTATAGAATTATACTAGGTCAAGATGACTTGCCAACTAGCAATCACAGAAACAGTATTATGAAGGGTAAGACGTACACTGATAAAGTTCTTATAACTTCTATTAAAAACGTCAATAAAGATAAAAACAGATAAAATGAAAGGTAAGAATTACGATTACAAAGAAGCTTACAATAAAAACCTAACAGCTAAAGCTAGGCTTCATTATCTTGAAAACGCTAGAAACGATCAAGATAGTCCTAACAATATGTGTTCACCAGCTCACTATGGTGACTCACCTTTAAATCAATTTGGTTCGCTAGCTTCAATAGCTTCGGGTTTCGCTAACCAACCCAACCAACAACCAACAGGTACCACAGGAGGTGCTTTGTCAAACGCAATGGCTAGCGTAATGAACACTGGTCAAACTCCAAGCGCTACTAGTACAACTAGTGGAGCTTTAGCTGGCGCAACACCTAATGCTGGTATGTTGAGCGGGGTTAATACTCAAGGTGGTGGAGATGTGGAAAGTAGAATAACAGCGCTAGAACAAAACGCTCCTTCAAACACTTTAGGTAATGCTAAGCCAGTTTTTAACAGTCAAGCACAACAAGCCGCTCAAGGTATCTACGGAAGCGTTAATCAAAGACAAAGCGCTTTGTGTCAAAGAATTAGCACACCAGATAATAATGAGCCAACTACTTACCACGATAGATTAAACTTTAAAGGACAGACCCAGAGTCAGATAATAAACGAAGCAGATATGTCAAATAGTATTGAACGAAGCAAGCTTGTGAGAGATTCTATCAAAGAAGCAAATGAAAAAATAGATAAGGCTATATATAATCTTAAAAATCCAAAAACGAAAGCGAAAGAAAGTAAAAAATATATAAAAATATGAAAAACATTAAGCAACTAAAAGTAGATTTAGCTGGTCAAGTAGGTGAAAATGCTATTTGGGACGGACCACTTAGTAAAGAAGGTTTTCCAATGGGTAAAGGTTCTAGTTCTGGAATTACAGGATTAGAAGTATCTAAATACCCATGTGAATACAAGGGAGGACCAATTACACAACGCGCTAAAGTGTATAAATAATATGAGCTCACCATTCCAACAAAAGTTTATGGCTAAAAATCCTACAAAAGGATTTACATTAGACCAACTAAAAAAAGCTTCAGATAAGGCTGAAAAGCAAATGAAAAAAAGCGCGGCTATCTTACCTCAAGTAGAAGGACAAGGTAATCCTGATTATGAGTCCAAAGATGAGCAGAAGTTCGCTGGAGATGATACTTATACTTATGGAAAAAAAGATGATTCACCACTAAACGCTTACGTTTCTACAGCTGGTCATTTTCAAAGATTACAAGATAATATAGCCGCAGCTTTCACGCCGACCAAAGGCGCTAAAACAAAAGCTGAAAAAGAAACTGAGTTCAAAGGTGAAACTGAAAAAATTTCAGAAAACCTAGAAGAAACAACCAATAAAGAGTTTAAAGGTTTCAAAGACGGTGAATACCAAGTGCCTAGTTTTTCAGATATCCAAAAAAATCAAGCTGGTGAAAACTATTTTAAAAGATTTGGACAATAAAACAAAGAGGACTGTGCAAACATAACAAAAACTAATAACAAAAACAAAAACTAATAACAAAAAAAAACAAAAAAAATGGCATTATTAAAATTTACAAATGTAGCCTCTAGCTTTCAAGGAGGTGTACCAATAGTATTAAATGGCGAAAATCTTATATCGATATACGCTGATGATATTGAAACGAGTTGTTTAGTAGTAAACTTAAACAGCGAAGCTAGCCGAGCTCTAGGAGGGCAAAAAAACGTAGGTTCTTTCCTTTTAACACAAGACGCTTATTATAGTGAGTTTGCTAAAGAAGTAAACGAAGCTATAACAGCAGCTCCTAGCGCTAGTGTTATTCCAATACACACGACTTCGGAAATTTCATCATTCTCTTACCTTAACTAAAAAAATAAAAAATGAAACTATTAAAACTTACAAACGTAGCGCCTGATTATAAAAGCGGAGCTCCTGTCGTTATTAATTTAGATAACATTACAAACTTTGTAGCTGCTAACAACTTTGGGATTAGAATATACGCCACAACGTCTACTAAAGACTCATTGGGTGATGACGTAAACACTGGATTTTTAAGCGTAAACTCCGGACAAGCAACTAACGCTGACGTTGAGCAAATGCTAGCTGAAATACAAGATGCTATAACGGCTGCTCCTGGAGGTAGAGTTATAACACTTCACACTACGTTAGAGATTTTTGACTATAATTTTAGTGCGTAATTAAAACTAATCAATCTTGCGGGCTTAAAAACTCGCAAGGTTTTTTTAATTAAATTATATGAAATCAAAAGGGTTAGGTGATACAATTGAGAAAATAACTAAAGCTACAGGTGTAAAAGCAGTTGTAGAAAAAGTATCTGAATTAACTAAAAAACCCTGTGGTTGCATAAAAAGAAAAGAAGCGCTTAACAAAGCATTTCCTTATAAAAAATAAATATGGCTTTTAAACTAAACAACCCTCCTTTCCACATGGACAACACTCCAATATATCGAGTAGATATGGAAGATGGTGTTATGGGAAAAGCTAATAATAATGGTTCTATAACCATAAATAAAGATTTACATCCGGATCAAGTTGAAGATGTAGTTGCTCACGAAAAAATTCATTTAGAACAAATGGATAGAGGTGATCTAGATTACGACGATAAATACGTATACTGGAAAGGTAAAAAATATTCACGAGCTCAAATGCAAGAAGGTGCTAAAAACCTGCCTTGGGAAGCTGAGGCTTATAGAAGATCATAATGAAGACATCTAAGACAGGTTATTTAAAAAACAGTCCTGATGTTAACAAGCCTCAAAACATCATACAAGGAGGCAATATAACAATGAAAGGAGTCGAGTTTAAAGTACTAGGTACTGACGACCGAGGATATACAAAAATAATGTACCCAGGATATGATTATAAATTTCCTGGTGCGAAATACGTAACAGAAAAACCAATTAAAAAATAAAAAAAAATGAAACCATTTACAAGTAAACATTCAATTGCAGCAGGATCACCAGTTCATATGGGAGGATCTGGAAAAAGTCCACTTTATCAAGATACAAGAAGCGGAAAATACATCTCTAATGGTAGTGATGTTAAAATTGAAGCAGACACAGGTAGAGTAGTACGTGGCGGAGGATATCTAAATGGAGCATATATCCCTAAAAATGCAGATCAAAAAGCTTCTGATTGGGATCAAGATCCTAGAAATACAAAAGGTTCTGAACATAAGAGAAGATATAAAGCAAGACAAGAGAAGGAGTTTAATAAACCTGAAAATGTAGCTAAAAGAGAAGCAAATAAGGCAAGATTAGAGGCCGCTAGAAAAGCTAAACAAGAGAGAGATAAGAAAAAAGGTTAAAAAATAAACATTAGTAATTATGTGTAATTATAATATTATAACAATTAAATTTAATATTATGAAAAAACTACTTATTACATTAGCTTTATTTTTTACAGTACTAACTTCTAAAGCTCAAGAAGCATTTGAAGGCGTTTGGGTTATGGAAGGCTCGTCATATAAAACGGTTATGTTAGCTAGCGATTACGCTGTAGTTAAAATTATTAATTATAGTTTTAAAGAAGATGCTACACTTAATGAGGTTATACTAAGCCAAACAGATACTACTATGACTACTTCAATATATAACCCAAGAAATGGTTATACTATTGGGATGTATTATACTATTGTAGACGAAGACACTTTACAGTGTGTTTTTACAGGAGATGAAAACAGTACTGTTCTAATGAAAAGAGAATAAATGAAAAAAATAATTCAATGGCTATCAGGTGGCGTTATCAAGGAAATTGGCAACGTCATCGACAAGCTTACTACGACCGAAGAAGAAAGGTTAGAAGTAAAGAAGCAAATACAACAGATATTAGAAGACGCAGATACTAAAGCTCAATTAGAGGTTAGTAAACGTTGGGAAGCAGATATGAAGTCTGATAGTTTTTTAAGTAAAAACATTAGACCAATGATCTTAATATATCTAACTGTAATCTTTACGTCTCTAGCTTTCTTTGATGGTAATATCGGTGAGTTTGGACTAGCTAAAGAATATATACCAATATTTCAAACATTGCTAGTAACCGTATACGGAGCCTACTTCGTGGGTAGAACTTGGGAAAAAGCAAAATCAATAACAAATAAATAAAAAACTATGGGACAATACGGTAACCAACCGGACTTCGCAACAAGAGCAGTAACGGCAACACCAACAGATACTATATCATCAGCAACTAAACTGAACTCAGCTGCGTTATACGTTGGCGTGGGTGGAGATTTGTCAGTAATAATAGCAGGAACTGCAAACCCAACATTAGCTGACGCTGTGGTGTTTAAAGGGATTGTAGCAGGTTCTTTTATACCTGTAATCGTTGACTATGTACTAGCTACTGATACTAGTGCTAGTGAAATTATAGCGTTATACTAGAATGAGCTGGTACGCAAATGGTATGGGTATACCAATGATACCTCAAAGTGGAGGTGGTCCAATACCTAGCGGAGATAGAATTTTATCAGAAAATGGAGATTTCATTCTGTCTGAAAATGGCGAGTTTATGGTAATAGAATAAAAAAAAATATAAATGGCAAACATTAAGTTTTCAGAATTCACAGAGCAATCAGATCCAGCTAATGTGGAATTCGTAGTAGGTTACAATGGATCAGACAATGTAAGAATCTCACCAGATAGCATAGGAGCACCTAACATAATACCCGCAGCTGAAGGCGAGGTGACTTCAAATACCACTACTGGTGTTCCTTTCCCTATTAGCAGTATAGATACAAATAATAACTACACAAATGTAGTTAATCCAAGCACGTATTTTTCTATAGGTGACATATTTAACATTAAGTTCAATGGAACAGTGTTAAGTGATTTATACACCGTTACGAGAATGCCTCCTCCACCGAACCAGTTTGGTAGCAACAGTTGGATTCAAACATCGCCCACTAATGTTAATATGCTGTCAGAACTTCAAGCTTTAGGTTGGTCAAACGGCGATCAAGTGGAGAAATTATCATTCCAAACTACATTAAGTTTTCAAACTCAAAATGGCGTTGAGTATATTACATCTGAAGGTGTTATTTTTGAAGGTAACGGGACTAATCTAGTTGGTATACCTGGAGCAGTTGGCACTAAAGTATATTTGAAAAAATTTGCATTAGTAAACGGCGGAGAACCTGCGTATGACTATGTCACTGGCTTGAGCAATAACGGAACAGTTTTAGTAAAAGATCCAGTTTCTGGAAACTCTGGAATTAAATCAACTTTCGACTTCGATAGACAAGCTGGCTACACTCTTGGAAAAAATGCAATAGACTTAACACAAAGTAGTAATCTTGTAGATTCTGGAGCCACTAGTGAAATGAGTTTCGCTGTTGGCGGTAGAGCTAAAGCTTCTGGCTTCAGATCTATCGCTATAGGTTATCAAGCTTCCGCAACAAGTTCAAATTCCACTGCAATAGGCTCGTACACAAACGCAGATGGTGGATTTAGCAGCGTGTTAGGTTATGGCTCTACAGCTTCTAATAGTTACTCTGTAAGTATTGGTTTTGGTGCTAATTCATTAGCTAATTATGCAACCAGCTGTGGTAATTCCCTTAATAATTATTCACAGTACTCAACTGCAGTAGGTAGATATAACGATTCATCTATAACTGATGTGGTTTTTCAAGTTGGCTCTGGTTTTAATTCTTCGAACAGAAGAAACTCACTAGAAGTTGATAATGACGGGTATGTTAGGCTTCCACTTATTCAAGATTATGTAGATGATGCTACAGCCGCAGCGAATGGCGTTCCAATTAACGGCGTTTACAGGACAGGTAGTGTGTTGAAAATAAGAGTAGTTTAAATATATAAAAATAAAAAAATGAGTTGGAAATTATTAGACATGGAACACAAAACAAGCGATGGATTTGTTTTAACAGTTGTAAGCGAGTATTGTTTTACCTATGAAGAAGGTTCTTCTCAAAGATCTTTTGTATCTGAATTTACAGATAACGTAGGTCCGGATTTCATTCCTTACGAAGAACTAACAGAGGAAATAATACTTAGTTGGGTTTTTGAAGATTTAGGGGCTGAGACAGTTGCTGAGACGGAGTCAATAGTAGAAGCAGAGGCTATAGCTAACAATGAACTTATAAATAATCCAGTGTTAGAAAATGGCTTTCCTTGGCAGTAAATAGTAATTACAGTTGAAAAAGTGTAAATATATTATTATAAACAATTAAATTAAATTAAATGAGTAAAATTACAGAAGAACAATTAAAAAAAATCAACGAAGACCAAGATAACTTGATAAAGTTGGTTAACCAAATAGGTTTGATAGAAACCCAAAAGCACGGTCTTTTACACGAAGTGGCTGGGGTTAATAGAAAGGTAGAGGAATTTAAGTCAGAATTGGAGAAAGAATATGGACCAATTAACATAGACTTAGAAACTGGCAAGTATGAGGTTATCAGTAAAGAAGAGGAATCTAAACTAACAAAAGCTTAGAATGTCTTCGGTTGTAAGAAAAATAAGTATTGGTTCTGACTACAAGAATGACGCTATGCATTATTCTGTAGGTCAACAAGTTTATGGAGGTCACGAGATCTCACACATACTTCTTAACGAGTCTGATAACTCTTACAATATTCACATTAAGAAAAACAACGAGGTAATGCCATGGAAGAAATTCAATTCTCACATGGCAATATCCGTTGAATATGACTTAGAGTATTGAAAGCTTTATATGACTTTATAGTAGAACCATTAGGTGAAAAATACAGTAATAAAATAACAATAGCCGGTAAGGAGTTAGTTGTAAATACAAAGATTGAAGATTTCAAGTTTGTTAATAGACTAGCTAGAGTGGTAGAGACACCTCAGGCTTTTAATACTGATATTGATGTTGGTGATATAATTGTTATACACCAAAACGTGTTTAGAGTATTCTATGACATGAAGGGAAGAAAAAAGAAAAGTAGATCTTGGTTCAAAGATGAGTGGCATTTTTGTGCTATAGATCAAATTTACTTATATAATAAAGGTGACAAATGGAAGTCTTTTGGAGACAGATGTTTTGTTTCACCGATAAAAAATACAGAGTCTTTAACGCTAGATAAAGAAAGAAGCCTTGTTGGTATATTAAAATATGACAATAGCTCCTTAAATGCGCTAGGAATTAACTCAGGAGACTTAGTTGGTTATACGCCAAACGGAGAATGGGAGTTTTTAATTGACGGAAAAAGATTATACTGTATGAAATCTAATGATATCGTAATTAAATATGAATACCAAGGAAACGAAGTTGAACATAATCCAAGCTGGGCAAAAAGCAGTTGAGGAATTAATCAAGGTGGCTAAAGAAGCTATTGTTGATTCAGATGACGATATATCAGCAGATAGATTAAAAAATGCTGCAGCTACAAAAAAACTAGCTATATTCGATGCTTTTGAAATATTGAATAGAATAGAAGCTGAAGAGAACTTGTTGAACGAAAAACCTGTAGAAGTAAAAGAAGAAAAGTCTTTTAGAGGATTTGCAGAAGGGAGATCTAAATAATGTACAAGCAAACTTTATATAAAGTATTAGAAGACCATATAAAACCTAAAGTTCTTAAAAGAACTAATAGGTATAAGAAGTGGGAGTACGGTTACAACCAAGAACACGATATGGTTGTTATAAGTAAAACCGGAGAAATAGGTGAAATTTATGAAATACAAGATTTAAAAATAGCTTTGCCAAAAGCTGAAAATGTACATACATTTGAAGATGACAGGTGGAAGCACACTGAGTACCCAAAGGAACTTAATAAAATCAAATCAGTATTTGATTGGGAAGAATACCCTTTGGACTTTAAAGAAAAATGGTATGATTACATTGATGAAGAATTTAATAGAAGAGAACAAGGCTTTTGGTTCTATAATAAGGGCTTGGCTACTTACATTACTGGTACTAACTATATGTACTTGCAGTGGAGTAAAATTGACGTCGGGCAGCCAGACTTTAGGGAATCAAACAGATTATTCTACATATTCTGGGAAGCTTGTAAAGCCGACCCGCGCTGCTACGGGATGTGCTACCTTAAAAATAGACGGTCAGGTTTTTCATTTATGGCAAGTGGGGAAACAGTTAACCAAGCAACAATATCTACAGATGCACGCTTTGGTATACTCTCGAAATCTGGACCCGATGCAAAGAAGATGTTTACTGACAAAGTTGTCCCGATATCAGTCAACTATCCATTCTTCTTCAAACCAATACAAGACGGTATGGACAGGCCGAAAACAGAGCTCGCGTACAGGGTACCCGCGTCCAAGTTCACAAGGCGTAAACTCGACTCCAACGAAAAGCTACAAGAGATCACCGGGCTTGACACGACCATCGACTGGAAGAACACAGGGGACAACTCCTATGACGGGGAGAAACTAAAACTACTAGTACACGATGAAAGTGGAAAGTGGGAGAGACCAACCAACATATTAAATAACTGGAGGGTTACAAGAACTTGTTTAAGACTAGGTTCAAGAATTATAGGTAAGTGTATGATGGGATCAACATCTAACGCTTTGGATAAAGGAGGAGATAACTTTAAAAAACTTTACAATGATTCAGACGTTACACAAAGAAACGCCAATGGACAGACTCGCTCAGGACTCTATTCTTTGTTCATACCTATGGAATGGAACTACGAAGGCTACATTGATTCTTATGGCTTTCCTGTATTCAACACACCAAAAAAAGAAGTAGCAGGTCCTTTTGGAGACGCTATAACGCAAGGTGTTATAGAATACTGGGATAATGAAGTAGAAGGGTTAAAGAACGATCAAGACGGTTTAAATGAATTTTACAGACAGTTTCCGCGTACAACTAAACACGCGTTTAGAGATGAGTCTAAAGAATCTTTATTTAACTTGACAAAAATATACGAGCAAATAGATTTTAATGAAGATCTTAAAAACTCAATAAATGTTACTCAAGGAAGTTTTCAGTGGCAGAACGGGGAGAAAGATACAAAAGTTATATTTGTTCCAAATAAAAGCGGGAGATTCAGAGTTTCCTGGATTCCACCTTTAAATCTACAAAATCGTGTGATAATAAAGGGTGGACTGAAATATCCAGGTAATGAACACTGTGGAGCTTTTGGCTGTGATAGTTATGATATATCAGGCACTGTTGATAAGAGAGGATCAAATGGATCTTTGCATGGACTCACTAAGTTTAGTATGGAGGACGTGCCTCCAAATCATTTCTTTTTAGAATATATAGCTAGACCACAAACCGCCGAAATATTTTTTGAAGATGTTCTAATGGCTTGCGTGTTTTACGGAATGCCAATACTAGCAGAGAATAACAAACCTAGATTATTATACCATTTTAAAAGAAGAGGTTATAGACGCTTCTCTATAAACAGACCAGATAGAAAATATAACAAACTATCAGTAACAGAAAAAGAATTAGGTGGAATACCAAATTCAAGTGAAGATATAAAACAAGCACACGCTGCTGCAATTGAATCTTATATAGAATCATACGTTGGTTTAAAAGAAACTGGATATGGTGATATGTATTTTCAAAGAACACTAGAAGACTGGGCTAAATTTAATATAAACAACAGAACAAAGCATGATGCTTCTATTAGTTCTGGTTTAGCTCTAATGGCTTGCAACAAACACAGATATGCTCCGTCTAACCCAGTTAGAAGAGAAGCTGTAAATTTAGGTATTAAAAAATATGACAATAATGGTGTCACATCAAAAATTATAAGTTAAATGGGTATATACACTAACACTAATAGCGCTTTTCCAAGCCAAGTAGTAAGCGATGCTGAAAAAGCTAGCTGGGAATACGGAACTCAAGTTGCTCAAGCAATAGAGTATGAGTGGTTTGACCAAGGCAGAACTGGAGGTAATAGATACTTAACAAACTGGAATAATTTCCACTCGTTAAGACTATACGCTAGAGGTGAACAACCCGTGCAGAAATATAAAGATGAATTATCTATAAACGGTGATTTGTCTTATCTTAATTTAGACTGGAAGCCTGTACCTATTTTATCTAAGTTTGTAGACATTGTAGTTAATGGTATATCACAAAAGTCTTATGACATTAAAGCTTATTCTCAAGATCCTAGCTCGGTAAAAAGAAGAACTGAATACGCTAGCAAGCTTCAAGAAGATATGGTAGCTAAAGAATACTTAGACAACCTAAAGCAAACGCTAGGCATTGACTTACATCAATCACCAAGTGGAATCACAGTCCCAGAATCTAAAGAAGAGCTAGAATTGCATATGCAACTTAGCTACAAGCAGTCAATTGAAATAGCAGAAGAAGAAGCTATATCAACTGTGTTTGCTCAAAACAAATACGATCTTGTAAGACGTAGATTAAATATGGATCTTACAACAATCGGTATTGCAGCTGGTAAAACTAATTTTAACACAGCTGAAGGAATTACTGTTGATTACGTCGATCCAGCTTACATGGTTCACTCATATACAGAAGACCCAAACTTCGAAGATATATACTACGTAGGCGAAGTAAAGTCTATAACAATACCAGAGCTTAAAAAAGAGTTCCCTGGTATATCAGAAGAAGAGTTAAAGAGAATACAAGGAACACCTGGTAACAGACAATACATAACTGGTTGGGGTAATTACGACGAAAACACTGTACAGGTTATGTACTTTGAATATAAGACTTACCACAATCAAGTATTTAAAATAAAGCAAACAGATTCAGGATTATTAAAAGCTTTGGAAAAACCAGATACGTTTGATCCACCTGAAAATGACAACTTTGAAAGAGTATCTAGGTCAATAGAGGTCTTATACACCGGAGCTAAAGTTTTAGGAACTAATACTATATTAGACTGGAATCTAGCAGAGAACATGTCTAGACCAATGGCAGACACAACTAAGGTTGAAATGAACTACACAATATGTGCTCCTAGAATGTATAAGGGACGCATAGAATCTGTTGTAAGTAAATGTATTGGATTTGCAGATATGATTCAGCTAACGCATCTTAAACTGCAACAGGTAATGTCTAGAATGGTACCAGACGGTGTTTATTTAGATATGGACGGCTTAGCTGAGGTTGATCTTGGTAATGGAACTAATTACAATCCTGCGGAAGCATTAAATATGTATTTCCAAACTGGTTCTATTGTAGGTAGATCAATGACGCAAGACGGTGATATGAATCCAGGTAAAGTACCTATTCAAGAACTTAATAGTTCTAGCGGACTTGGTAAAATACAAGCGCTAATCCAAACATATCAGTATTATTTACAAATGATACGTGATGTAACAGGGTTAAACGAAGCAAGAGATGGAAGCACGCAAGATAAGAACTCATTAGTAGGTCTTCAAAAGATGGCAGCTAACGCATCCAATGTAGCAACTAGA
>Ga0208170_1000163_pt1 | contig 17460 bp, 15 predicted proteins | sample Colrivmet1550A02_FD_187653 | JGI IMG/M metagenome (GOLD analysis project Ga0208170, IMG submission 187653) | Estuarine microbial communities from the Columbia River estuary - metaG 1550A-02 (SPAdes) (version 2) | ecosystem: Environmental > Aquatic > Marine > Intertidal zone > Estuary | place... | reverse complement strand
AAGGGCTGATAGGTTTGCCATTATTAACCCAAGCTCAACCAACGAAACAGGAACAGAGCCAAGTAACAGTGACACTCTAACCGTTCCTTTTGTCGTTCAATCCTCATCAACAACCATTGATGGCATAGACATTCCAGCGGGTGTCTATATGGATGGTGCGTTTATTAAAAATGGAACCATCACAACGGCACAGATCGGCAACGCAACAATCGATACAGCGCACGTAACTGGCAACTTAAGCGCAAGCCGACTTGAAGCAGGAACAATAGATGCGTCTCAAATATCTATTGTGGGCGCTCCAGCAACATTAAACATTGCTTCAGCCGCGAGCGGAGCAAGAATGGTAATCGAAGCTGACTCAATTAAGGTATATGACGCCGTAAGATTGCGTGTTGTGCTTGGCAATTTAGGATAAGCCGATGGTATATGGTCTTGAAGTATATGCCGCAAATGGGACAAAAGTAATTGAAGCCTCAAGTCGCGTCACGCGGTCTTTTGGCTCTGGTACTACATCAAATATTACTCATGGGAGTTATGTTGATATCAGTGTTACCGGCATGACATCAGGAGATGACTGGCAAGTGTTTTCAACACCAAACAATGCGCCAAGCGGTTTGTCTGGTCGCTCGCATGACACCCAGAGATATTCAGGCTATTTTCGGATATCAAACAATATGGGTGTGACAAGCTCTTTTGACTACATAGTGATCAGGAGCGGGTAATGGGCTACGGATTTCAGGTCTTTAATAACAGTGGTCGCACTGTAATTGACACCGAAGCAGGATTGTCACTGCTTTACGCAACAGCTAGCGGTACTGCAACAGCGCATACTGACTTTCCAACATCGGGATGGTCAGGTAGTGATTTGATTATAGCAAGACCTGCTTCGTCAGCTATAGGCTCGCAAGGAACAGGAAGAGGTAGGATTGGTAGATATACCAATGGAAAGTGGTCAAAAGGAATTATTGGATTTCCAAATAATAACAACGGCAATGGTGGTGGTTATGTGGTGTGGAGGGAGCTAAAAGCTCAGTCTACCGCAAACTTAACCCCTGATGGAAATGGACTGGTTGTCTACGATGACGGAGGAAACACCAGTTCTAATATTATTTTTTCAGCAACGGATTTAGATGTTACGGCTCAGTTGGTTGGTACTGGGAAGTTTAACGGAACAGACGGCACAGGTACGGCAGAAGGCTATTACCAAGAATTTCAAATGGATTCTAGCTTAGATGAGGGTCGTTATTACGTCCTTGTTTCAAATGCTCAGTCTACATATGTGACCGGAAGTAAAGGTCATAACAGTAGGTTTCATTTGAACTATGAATTTAATTACACAACCGGAACCATAAGAATGCTTAATTATTTAGCTGTAGGTAGTAGCCGTACTGCATTTTCAACCAACATAGACTGGGCTATTTTTTACGTTATCAATGGCGGCTCAGTAGACAACAATTTTTCATAGGTAGAATCATGGCGCATAGATTTGCATTTATAAATTCGGAGGGAGAGCTTAAAGGAATTACTTCTCCGGCTGATGATGATCAGTATGTCAACTTAGAGAAATACGGTGACAACACTGCCGTCATAATTCCTGCTGAAATAGACAATGATGAGTTAATGGTTCTTGGCTGGTATGACACTGATACAGATGAGTGGAAAGATCGAACTGAATGTCCCTCGCTCTATCACTTGTGGCAGGACAAGCAATGGACTTTTAATTCTGATGCTTTTTTTGAAATTGTAAGAGAGCAAAGAAATGAAAAGCTGTTTGAGTCTGACTGGACTCAAATGCCAGACGCCCCAATTACCGATGAAAAGAAAGCTGAATGGGTGGCGTATAGGCAAGTATTACGAGATATTCCAGCGACTTACAGCGATGCAACAGCAATGGATGCAATAACATTTCCGGCAAAGCCAGAATAAGTGCATTTTTTTTGTTAATTCACTTGATTTTAAAGTATGATAGGAGTACTCAATGTCCTTAGATTTCGTTGATATAAGAGAAGTTTGGGACGTTGTAAAGGTTGGACTAGAACAAGTGTCATCCGACACCTCTGCTGACTGGAGACTTGAAGATGTTTATGCTGAGTGCGTAAACGGAGAGGCTCATCTCTTGATGGACACCGCACGGACGACTACTGGTTTTATTATTCTCCAGTCGGTTAGGATTCCATTCCAAAAAGCCGCAAAACTACTCATCTGGATAGCATACGATCCAGTCGAAAATAGTCTTGCTACCTACGGCGAAGAACTTGAAACCCTTGCCCGAAATACAGGGCATAAAGAAATAGAATTTTTATCTCCACACGAAGGTTTATGGACTCTAGCAAAAGCTAGTGGCTACCACCTTCAGTGGGCGGTTATGAACAAAAAACTATAGGTGATTTCATGGGTGGTGGTGGCGGATACGAGCCAGAAGAACAAGAAAGCAAGCTTGCGCTAGCTGAACAGGCGGCAAATGCACTTCAGCGTTATGGAGATGTTTTCGTGCCTTTGGAAAATATGTCCATACAGGACTCGTTTAATAGGTTTGGAGAGCAAGCTTATACAGACACCATGGGTCGGGCAACGACAAATACTGCTGGCATATATGAGCCAAAACAAGCAGAGCTTGCCCAAGCCGCTTTTCAAAGAGGCTTAGATCCTACATCAGGTGCATTTCAGGCTGACGCTGGCGCTTTAGCACAAGCTAAGGCTCGCGGCATGGGACTTTCAGGTGCTAGTGCTGGGTTAGATAATACCGATCAAGCTTATCAGGGCATAGGCAACTGGATACGCGCAGGTCAAGGGTTAGCAACAGATACCATGTCTGGAAATATCGCACTGGCTCAAGCTGGTATTGATCGCGCTGGCGCACAAGCTGAAAAAGACTTTTCAAAATCAAGTTCATTAAGAAGCATAGCTGGCACAGGTGCAGGTATGGCGGCTGGATATGGTTTGGGAGGAGGTGGTTAAGATGGCATTTAATATGGGTCAATACCTAGCAATGTTATCAGGAGATTCAGCAGATGCTGTTTCCGGTTTTTATGGTTCGTCATCTCCTTACACTGTCGAAAGGGATGCAAACGGTGTTCCTCAGTATGGAGACGGTGGAGGTTACAACGCTTATAGCGGAATAAATCCTTACCGTTACTCTTATATGGACAGAGAGGACAATCCGGCAGACAAGCTTTATGCAGATTTAATCCGCGCTCAGACGCGAGACTACAATACAAGGTTTGCCCCCTTAGAAAATTTCTTAGCAAGTGAAATCACTGCTACTGGAACTAAATCATTAGCCGGAGACCTAGAGCGAACTCAAAACGCTGTTACGAATGCAGGAATAAATGTTCGGGGTCAACAGGATAGATCAGCGGGTCGTTACGGTCTTACAGCACAGCCTCAAACTGGCGCTGGAGCTTATGAGATGTCAACACTTGTTGGTGGTCTTAACGATACAAAACTAAGAGATATAGACCGAAGACAGGCTCTCTTGACAGGAAGCATGTCCGGCATATCACAAAAGGCGAGAGGTGTAGGAGGATGACAATCCTAGCGGCAGGTTATGGGTTACGAAACCTAGCAAACCAAGGCATGAGAAGTGTTGCTGAGTTAGAGGCACAAGAGAACGCTATAGCGGATCAGTTGGATGCGGCAGAGCAAGCTCAAAAAACTCAAATGTATTCTACCGGCGCAGGTATTGGCGGGTCATTCGGTGTAAATAGTGCTTTAGAGGCTGGTAAAACAGCTAAAGACGCAATCGGCACAGCAAATAAAGCGATAAAAGGGCTGGGTACAATTGGTAAACAAGGCGGTCAACTGACATTTACCCCTACTGGTGGAGAATTGCTCACAGGAACCGAAGCAGTCCAAGCAGTGGATAGTGCGGCTGGCATTGCCGATGCGACAGCCGCTAAAAAAGCGGCTGATTTGGCTCAAGCGGCAGAAGCCGCTGGGGCGCTAACCGAAACTGTTGAAGTTGTTGAAACTGTTGAGGCGGTTGGCACTGCAACGGAGGCGGTAGGCGCGGCAACTACAGCGGCTAGCTCGACAGGAACGATGGCAACTCTTGGAGCAATCGCCGCCCCAGTAGCAATTGGTCTTGGCGTAGCATTTTTACTTAACAAATTATTCGATTAGGTTATCACGATGGCACTTAATAAATATGGCGGTTTTGCAGACGGATTCACTCAAGGTTTTGGTCTTGTATCTAATGTACAAGATAATTTTGCTAGACAAGAACTTGCTGAAGAAGAGCTAAGGCTTAGAGATGAAGATCGAAAAGAGCGTCGAAAAGACCGAAAGGCTGACCTTGACTACAGAACTAATCGAGATGCTTTAGCGGCTACAAACAGAAAGGATGACCTTAAAATAGCCGCCGATCAAAGAGTTTTAGATAATACTTTTCGTAATGACCAGTTAGCTCATAAGAAAAGCCTCTTAAATCCTGAAACAAACCCCGAACTCAAGGCAAAGCTTGCACAAAATAAAATAGACTCAGAAAATCAACAGACAATATTTAACAAGAAAAATGAGAGCCTAGATAGAGAAACCGAAAACATTGTAAAAGAAGACAAGATTGTAGCCGCCGGTCAAGCCGCTAACAATCTATTATCATTTGAAGTTCCGGTAGAGGGTTTAAATGACACTGATGCTGGGGCATTCAACCAAGCTATTCAGGCAACAGATGATAGCGTTCTATCTATTAAGGGTGCGCTAAATCCGTTTACTCCTGAGGTTGCTCAAAACGTATCAAAGGACATACAGGTATTTGCAAGCGGACAGGATCTGTCTAATAAAGAAAATATTTTAGGCGGCACAAACATTTTAATTTCTAAAAATACTAAAGGTATTGGAGAAATTATTCCAGCTACGGTTGAAGGTCAACCGCATCCATTTCCTAACGCTCCTCCAAATCTTAGGACAGGAGAGTACGAGATTATTTCTAAGGAAGCCTACGACATTGTTGCTAATTCAGATGGATCTATCGGAGTATCGGTTCTTGTGCGAGTAAAAGACAAGGAGGGTCAGATAACAAAATATATAGCGCCAGCAACCGAGGGAAGGGAGTCAAATGGATTGGCTGTAAAAATTAATGCTGAAGAATTTACTGGCGGATTTGCTGGTATGGTTCATTACAGTTCTGAAATTTCAAAAAATAAAGAAGCATTGTACAACGGAATGGCAGAAGCACAGTACCGCAAGAATGGTCAATATGACCGCCCATCTTATGTTAGGGCAATGAATGAAGCGGAACAGCTTTTTGATGAAAGGTTGGAATTTAGGGCAGATCAAAAGGTCATGCAAGGCTCAAATAAAACTTTTGGAGAATTAGCTCAAGATCCTAAATTAAAAAAAGAATACATTAGACATCAGCTTCTTACTGGAGATTCTATCCCTATAAGTTACAGAGATGAAACTGCTGGCGAAATTGCTCAAACAAGATCATTACCGGCAGTCACTAGGCTTGAGTCACTTTTTCAGCGCAAATATAAAAGTAAAGGAGAGGAGTATAGACCGTTGACCGACTCTCAGGTAATGGAAGCAAGGACGTACATGGGTTTAAGCAAAGATAAGTCAAAAATTATTGTAGATGACGCGGACGGCTGGCGGAAGTTTCAAGATAAGATTTTCGGCTCTCAAGTTTACGGTGCTTACGGCGACCAAGTGCCCAATGTTCCAACAATATTTTAAAAGAATTTTCTCCCAATTTTACGGAGCATTGAATGCTTTATTCCGAAAACCTATATGCCTCGCGCAAGCCGACCTCTCTTAGGGTCAGCAAGGATAGAGAAGAGGATACCAACCCTTTAAGCGAGATAGGTAAGGGCTTTAGTGCTGGCATTGATCAGCTTCAAGGGCTTATTGGCGGTGGCGGTAAAGCCTTGGCTGGTAGCTTGTTTGGCAATGATGAGTGGTTCGTTGATGGTATGCAGTATTACAACGAGCAAATGACTGATGCAATGAGAAATGAAGCCGCAGTTGGTAGCCTAGAAGAGATCGATGGGTTCGTTGATGGCGTTAATTACACTGCATACATTATCGGTAATTTAGGCTCTAGCTTGCTTGGCGGCGGCATTAGTGGTGCGGCGGGTGGAGCAATAGCAAAAGGTGGTTTAAAAAAGATTGCCGCCAAAGCGATGGATAAGGCGATAAAGCCTTCCGCTGAAAAATTAGCCAAAAGACAGGGCGCAAAAAACTTTGCAAAAACAAAGGCAGGTCAGGAGGCGCTTGGCAAAAAGGCAGTAAGGGGGCAGATAGGTGGTGCGCTTGCTTTCGGTACAGCCGCTGGCGCTGGTGAATCGTTTACAAAAGTATTAGAAGAAGGTGGTGAGGAGGCTCCAATAGCCGCCTTAATTACAGGTGTAGCAAGCGGTGCTTTAGATCAGTACACCCCGATGAGAGCATTAAAACGAATATTGCCTCAAAAGACATTTAAAGACGCCTCCGAGGCGATAGCTGGAAACATAGCCAAGCAACCCAGCATGGCTAAAAGAATTATAAAAGAGGGAGCTAAAAGCGCCGGAGCGGAGGGCGTTGTTGAGGGACTGCAAGAGGTTATACAAAACGCTACCCTTGAATATATAAGAAGCGACAATCCTCAAGTAGAAAGCTCTTGGCTTGAGAGAATGACCTCTGAAGATAAGCTTTCACAATATCTTAACTCAGCAGTTGCGGGAATCATCGGCGGTGCGGCAATAGGTGGTGTTTCCGGTATAGCGAAAGATCCGCGTAGTGAAATAAGTTCGCCTACAAATCTTTTGGAATATGATGGTGACGCTAATAAGATTCCTGATCAACGTCTTGCTGAAGAAGAGCCAGTCCAAAACGAGCCTCCAAAAACTGAACAGCCAGAGGTTATTGACCTTCCTCAAGACAAAGTCCCTTCTCTAGATTCTCTATCTGGACAGGACGTTACTTATCAGGGTGTACAAGGTGTTTTAACAAAAAGAGATGAAGGATTTTTTGTTGTATCTCAGGATGAAGATATCTTCATTGAAAGCGGTGAAGCACAGTCACCAGAGCAGTTGGGTATTATCCCGACAGACGAAAATGTTGTTTTTGAAAACGATGTAACAATTGATCCTGAAAGCAAAAAATTTATTTTGCGGGGAAAAGAATTTACCCTCACCACAATACGAAGAGACGATAAAGGAAACCCTATTAGTCTTGCTGTAAGGGATGAGAAAGGTAAAAACAAAACAATAAGAGAACCTGAGATAGTAAAGCGCATTGAGGCGCAAATAAACAAACCTCAGGGCTACACAGGTACGTTAATACCATTAGACGATTTACCTGTATCAATCCAAGAAGTGATTGTACAAAGAGGCGCGGAGTCTGGCACACCAATTAACGATGAAGTCTCGGTTGATGAGGCGCTAGAGATTGCTGAATTACTACCAGAGACCGATAAGCAGTCTGCTGTTTTAGAGATTGAAGAGTCTGTTCAATCATCAATGCAGTTTAAGCCTACAGATAAAAAGTTCTTTTCTGAATCTAAGTATGTTGGCTCGGTAAGAAGACCTGCTCAAGTTTCCTTACCGGAAGCCATAGCTGAAGTTAATAAGGAGCTAGGCGCGGAAAGAACGCCTATCGATGAAGAGCGATTAAAGACCACTTTAAGTATTGCAAATCCAGAAGTAGTGGATGGTAATCCTGTAGTTGGTGCTGAAGAGTTTTACGGTGATGATGCCCCTAAAAACGAAATCTTAAATGCCGTTGTGGATCTTATTGAAATGGGTATGCCTAAGTCGGTTTTAAACGACTTCCAAGGCATAGGGATACATGACCCTGCGTTACACCCCAGCATGAAGAATAGTGATGGCTCCTACAGCATGAACGCTGGCTATGTCTCTTTAAAGAAAGGCTATGTTAACAATCTGGCTAATAATTCTAGTGACGCCGAAAGAATTCGCTACACCATTGCTCATGAAATTGGTCATGCGTTTGACGTTAATAACAACATTACAGACAACAGCGTGGAGTTTTATGCCGAGATAAACGGTATGGGAGCCAATGGTTTAGACGTTGAGCTTGGTGATGTCTTGTTTGAGCTTGGTCAAAACTATGAGCAAAAGACTGAGCTTGGTAGAGAGATGTCGTATCCGTTTGGGCATATATTTAGTTGGGTCAATGCTAGACCTGATAAAGCTGAGTCAGTGATTAACGTATTAAAGAAAGAGGCGTTTGCTCAAGCGTTTGCAGTATTGCACTCTAATCCTGAACTACTCGAAAGTTCAGCCCCAACAACGTATAATTATCTTGTGAAGTTGCTCAGAGAGCCTTCAAAGGAGACTAATCAAAATGCCCAAAATGACAATCAAGCCGAAGCCACTGTCGGAGAGCTTGGAGAAGTACAAGGAGAAGTTCGGTCACGAGCCGAGTCCAGAGGCGTTCAAGTTCAAGACCGAGAAGGAGATCAACTCTCTCGCGGAGATGGCGCTCGTCAGGAACAAGCCAGTCCCATCGTGGAAGGATCGCCCGAACGTGAAGACAGGGTCGATACTGGACAGCCTGTACAACTAGACTCCGATTTTCAAGAGCAACAAGCCAGAGAAGAACAGCGATTAGATGAAGAGGTAAGTCAGCTAGATATTGAAGATGATCTTGCATCCTTTGATGATGATTTCGACCCAATGGATGACATAGACGACCTTCAATCTTTGTTTGCTCCAGTCAGCACTCGATTCCCTACAGGTGCTAAAGCCACAGAAGATCCAGTCGCAGACCTAATAGTTAATGACTACGATAGTTTTGTAGAAAACACCCCGCTGTTCTCAAAGAACATGTTGCTCGTCAAAAAGTACAATAACCTTACTAAAAGAGAGCAAAAGCTTTCAGATAAAAATGCATCTAAGGCGCTTATTGCACACATAAAAGAAAACCTTTTAAGCATATTTGATGCTGTTCCTGAGGCTACTAGAGCTATATCTAAACAGTGGTATAAAGGTGCTAATAAAATTGTTCAGAGGATGGCTGACAGGCATGGGGTTTCTTTAGCTCAAGCAAGTGCTGTTGCGGCTAACTTATCTCCACAGAAGGACTGGTATCAGAACGCTAGCTTGGCAGAACGTGTACTGGATATTTTTCATAACGAAAATTCAGCAATATTCGATGACCAGATGAAAGCTAAGGCGGAGGAAATATACTTTCACAAAGATGTAAGTAAAAAGTCTAGAATCAGCAATAGAAGAATGCTTGGCTTAATCGGCGACAAGTCTTTACAGCAACTTATAGACGAAGGCGCATCTCTCCCAGTAATTGGAATGTGGATTCGTACTTGGGATCAAACATTTAATGATCCATCTTATCGGCTAGTATCACCGGACGGAAAGTTTTTGGATTATGCTGTAAATGCTGATGGTAATACGCAGTCCAGAGTTGCTTGGGGATCGCTTAATGAGATAGGTAAAGCTGTTTCAGTTCTTCTTGATTCTTCGCAAGAAAACGTGTCTCGATCTTTAGGGTCAAGAAACAAAGTCCGCAATTTTTACAACAATATATTTAATCCAGACGCAGAAGATGGGTTTGTAACTATTGATACTCATGCCGTAGCCGCTGGGCTTATGAAGCCGTTATCTGGAGATTCCTTAGAGGTTGGACATAACTTTGGAACCGGTAAGGGTTCTTCCAGCTCTATTGTTACTGGTCATAGCGGGACTTACTCAATATTTGAAGAAGCATATCGTCAGGCGGCTATAGATCGCGGGGTTCTTGCTAGAGAAATGCAGTCTATTACTTGGGAGGCTGTAAGAGGTCTATTTACACCAGCTTACAAAGCTCAAGACCAGAATGTCTTGTTTGTTGAAAATGTCTGGAACCAGTATAATAAGGGAAAGATAAATCTTGAAGAGGCTAGGAGTAAAATAAATGACCATTCCGGCGGAATACAAAGACCTGATTGGGAGCGATCCGACTTTACAGTACCTGACGAGGTATCAGCAACCAGTTACCAGAGAAAACTATCTGACAGTAGCGTACCCAGATCTGAATCTGGATCACAAGAAGCCGCTGGAAGCGGAACTGGAATCGATGCTACCAGAGTTCCTACAGATACAGAGTTCCTAAGCTCACCTCCACGCGAGGAAGACTCAAACATATCTGACTTATCCGCTCGCCGAGAGCAGAAGGGTCTTCAAGACTTTAAATCTCGCATGATGAATAACATTCAGCAACAGGTGTCATTTAAGAACAAGATAGTCAAAAAGCTTGTTTCCGATGGAGCCTTTGAAGGTTTTGAAGCTGGCAAAAGATACACATCGAAAAACCCCAATCAAGACACGTTTGGTTTTAAGTCTGAAATTACAGGCTTGTCAATAACAGAAGTAACTAAACGTGATCGAGATCTAAACTCTCCAACTGTGAAGCTTTTTGGGCAAATTCCAGAAAGCGCAATTATTGTCGGGGATAACGGAAAAGAATACACGGCAAATATTAATACTAAAGTTATTAATTCTGACGGTGACGAAAACATTAGCTCTGCCGCATTATGGAAAGTAAAGAAACAATTTTCCGATGGCGATGCTAAGTTCATGGGCGGGTTACGCTCAGTCCAAGACGAGGATTTCCTAAGCTCACCCCCAAGACAAGAAACAGCCCCTAACCTAACCCCTGAAGAGGCTAATGCCGCTCAGAACGCGAGAATCAGAGAAGAGAAATCTTTTATTGATAAAGCTACTGACTGGGCATCAAGAACTTTTAGGCGAAACCTAGCACCTCAAGGATTATTAAACGATGAGGTGTTTGAGTCTAAGATCAAAAGAGACGGTGAACTTGGTGCTGTCGAAATAGATATTAGAATGCACATTGCCGCCTACGATGAGGCAATTAAAGAGGCATACCCTGAGGGAACTGATGTTCCAGAGTCTCTTTTAAATGACGCATTGCAAGTTCCTGTCGAGCAACTGGAGTCTCTTGATATCCCTAAGGCAGTCAAAGAAGTAATTGGTCGGATGAGACGGTATATTGACAAGTACTCAGCGGATTACTCAACAGTCATCCAATCACAGCTTGATGCTCTAGATAGTAAAACACAAACTAAAGAAATAGAAGCAAAGCAAAGCCTCTTAAGTACCTTTAAGTCTAACCTTGGTAAGTATCTAAATAGATCCTACAGGGCTTTTGATGATCCTAATTGGGCAAAAAGCGTACCGGATGACGTACTGAATGATGCTAAAGAGTACTTAGCTGAAAACGGTGCGACCAATGTTGAGAGGGTAATTAACACTATACTTAAAGAAGGCACTGCCTTTGATGGCATTGGTTCTTTCATTGTTAACTCTAAGCTTGGAGCAAAAGATCTATCTATTCTAAAGAAAAAGAACAACACGATTGCTCCAGAGATACTTGCTTTATTAGGTGAATACAAAGAACCTAGAATTAACTTTGTTAAAACAGCGACAAAACTAAGCCGACTTGTCTTTAATCATAAGTTCTTGGAGGACGTAAAAGCAAAAGGAGAAGGTGTATTCCTATTTACGGCGGAGACCGCGCCCTCAGATGCCTATGTGCAATTAGCGGCTGAACAGTCTAGTGTTATGGCTCCCTTGAATGGCTATTACGTTACGCCAGAATTAAAGCAGGGCTTTGCCGAGGCTAACGGACTCAAATCCCTAGATGGCATGTATCGCAACCTTGTTGCCCTTAACTCTATAGTTAAGTACGGCAAAACAGTTATTGCCCCTACAACTATTGCCAGAAACTTTATGTCTGCTGGATTCTTTACAGTAGCTAACGGTCACTTTGATTGGAGCAAAACATTAAAATCCATAGAAGTCTTTAAATCTTACTTTAACTCTAAAGAGGGTGATGCGACAGCCTTTCTTAGAGAGCTTAAAAGGCTAAGTGTTGTTTATGATACTCCGATAGCTGGAGAGATGATAAAGGCTATGGAAGATTCAGGCGTTGATGCGCTAGAGAACTCGCTTATTGGTTCTGATTTGGCAAAGGGCAAGGTTGATAAAGCAAAGTCAAACGCACAAAAAGTAGCAAGTTTTTTCACAAAGTTTTATCAGTACGGTGATGACTTCTGGAAAATTGTAGGATTCATGAATGAGATGGATATGCTCATGGAGGCTAAAGGTCTTAGCTATGAAGACGCCGCACCTATTGCCGCAGAAAGAATACGCAACACCTATCCTACCTACAGTTTAATTGGTAGAGCAATGCAACAGTTAAGGAGATTTCCTTTAGCTGGAACATTTGTGTCTTTCCCTGCGGAGATTATTAGAACTAGTTTCAACATGTTCAAGTACCTAAAGCAGGACATGGCAGACCCAGATATGAGGGCTTCTGCTCACCGTAGGCTTGCCGGTATGGCTTTGGTCAGTGGCGGTATATACGCCATCCAAGCGGCGGCATTTGCGGCATGGGATGTTTCGGAAGAGGAGGAAGAGGCTATTCGCCTTATGAGTCCTGAATGGTCTAGAAACTCAAATATAGTCGTTACAGGTCGAGACGAGAAAGGTGACTTAGAGTATGTAGACCTGACTTATCTTGACCCATACGCTTACTGGAAGAGACCTATCAATGCGCTACTAAGAGATCAGCCTTTAGATGATGCTTTAGCTCAATCTGCTCAAGAAATGCTATCACCATTCTTTGGTAAGGATATTTCAGCGGGTACTGTTTTCAACCTAATGATAAATGAAAAAGATTCGGGCGGAAGAATATATAACCCCGCAGATACTGCGTCTAATATTACTGTAGATATGACTGGGTTCATGATTAAAAATATGGCTCCTTCTGCGCTTCAAAATGCCAATAGAATAAGTAAGGCTTTTTTCGGGGAAGTCAGCAAGTCAGGTAAAAAATACGAAATGCGCGATGAGATGCTGGCGTTAGTTGGATTCAGATCGACTACCTTCGACCCTAAGGTTAGTTTGCACTTTAAGGCATACGAGTTTAATCAAGATAAAAGAGATGCAACCTCGCTCCTCACATCTACGTTTAGAGACCCTAACGAAGTATCTAATGGAGATCTAATCAATGCATTTGAAAGAGCCTCTCGCGCAAGAAGAGAAGGCTTTGAGCGCATGATAAAGCTAGTGTCAGCGGCAAGATCCTCAGGCTTAACTGATACCGAACTGATGATGGTTTTACGGTCTAACGGCGTTACTAGGAAAGATGCAAGATCTCTTGTTAAGGGAGACTATGAAGCTTGGGCTATGTCAGACAGCACCCTTAAGAACACCATCAAGAAGTCAGACCTTTTGTTTGGCGAAGCAAAAGGCAGAGAGTTTGAAGAGCGTTGGAAGTTAATTCAGGAGCTACTTAGCCGAGAGATGTAATGCGAGATATAGTTTTATTATGTTTCTTATTGTTTGCTGTTTGCTCTGTTTGTACAGGTCAAGAAACAGAACCTATGGGTGATACAAACTCCGATAATGTTCAGGATGGGTCTCTCAATACAAACACTGTTGGATCAACAGTAAGCAGTAATAACAACAGCAAAGATGAGTCAGTAAGCAATACTTATAACGGAGCAGGGTCATCTTCTGATATGCCAGTAGGGAGTGCAATTGCCCCCTCTTACATGTCAAACGGAATGGAAACGTGCTTGCAAGGAAGTGGGACATCCATTCAAACAGGGTTGGTTGGTTACACAAATGGGTCGTATGAAAAGGATTCTGACTGCAACCGTAGGCGGGATGCCAAGGTACTTAGTGATTTAGGGATGAAGGTTGCGGCGATAGCAAGAATGTGCGAAGACAACAAGGTCTGGAGAAGTCTTTTTATGTCAGCCACACCTTGTCCCTTACTGTCTGGTGGTCGTTTGATCGTGGGCCGTAGAGCGTTTCAGATGATGAAAATGAACCCTGAACTTCACATCCCTGACTATGGTGAAGTCAGAATGAGGGTTTCAGCGACTTGGTCTAAAAAGCCACCAACGCCAAGGTATAACGACACACAGAAGTGGTACAACTCAATATTACAAATAGGGGCAGACGAAAATGAAGAGCAAGTACAAGATGGCGATGATAGCGGGTCTGTTTCTGACAAATTCCGCAGTAGTATCAAGTGAACTTGACACTTTAATAGAAACCTCTAGCGCAATCGTTGATCAGATAGATAAGGGGATTATGTTTGTTGGTGGCGCACACCACGCATCTCAAACAGGCATGGGTATTTCAAGCGGTCAACTGTCAGGAAACTATTACATTTCTGACGAACAAGTCACTGCTTACAACTCCGCTTTATCTGGAATGGTTAATTATTTGCCATACGGTTCAGCCGAAGATTATCTGAACGAGCAAGCACAAAGCGAACTCGACGCAATGGAAGATGCTATCGGAGATTTTACTGCTGTCGTTGTGGGTATGCTGGAGGTACAGGAAGTAGCAGAACGCGCTGAAACCGCTGAGACTCCAGATGACCAAGCAGAAGTCCAAAATTATATAGCCCAGAATGATATGTCAGTTTCTCAAGAGGATGCTGATACCTACAACCAAAGCCTTGACGATATTGAGAACCACGCCAATGCCGCTGGTGCTTTCTTGGCTGTAGCAGGGAATCCAGAAGCTGTAGCATTTTTAGATCAGGGTGCAATGGACAACAACACTCGCGTAGAAGATAACGCGCTTAGTTACAGCGCCTCTAACCAAGCTGTTGAATTAGCGTGGGCTTCAAGCGAGACAGTCAGCAGTATTTACCTAAATGGGCAGGGTGATTTCGGTTTAGATATTTACGCCTCCGAAACTGACATTCTTAACACTGGTTACGAAAGTTTGTTCTACAACACTGGCCCAACGGCTTTAGGATTTAATTGCTTTATGTATCAAGTTGATTGTGATGAAGGTGATGAAACGTGAGCCTAGAAGAGACTGAGTTAAAGATTGGAGGCACATCATTTAAGGGTGTTTATATTGCAATTTTGTTTAGCCTTGCAACAACACTAGGAGGCGGTGTGTGGACAGCAAGCAGTCTTTATTCCAGATTGGAGTCCGTAGAATCAAGATCAATTCCAGACATTACGCCTTTAGAGGAACGCATTTTAACCGACAAGCAAGCACTTCTGAGCGAAATTGATTTAATTAAACAAGAACTATCAGATAACGATGTATCGCAGTTACAAGGTAAACTAGCAACGCTAGGAGTGAACCTACAAACGATCATCGACCAGCAAGATAAGTTGCTGTTAATTGATGACAATGTCAACGATCTGGAAAAGGATATCGAGGCCATGAAAGGTACTGTCGCTCAAGCTGAAGTGATTACAAAATCAATCGGAGATGTGAACGGAAAGTTATCTTCTTTGAAAAGAGAAGTTGAAGAGTTATGGCAGGGGCTGGATTACCTCAGTAACCCCTTAAAGTAAATCTTGTTTAGCTACACAGAGCAGTCCAAAAACGACACAAATACACACAACGACCATATCAAAGCCTTTAGAAATAATGGGGGGGTTAACGAAAGAGGCGCTATTATACTGCTCGTTTAGCGTCTTGAGTAATGATAAAAGGTTATCTCAGTTATGCATCTATAGGATGTACAGCAGGATGCAACCAAGTAGGATAAGAAGGCAGTGACCGTTCTTTAAAGGCACTGTTTTAAAGTCAATTTCTAGCCACTCATAAAGCGATGAATTTGATGTCTTAGCATCTTTAATTAAATCATCAGCTAGCTTGTTAGTTTCTTTGATTTTTTCCTTTAATTTCTTCATAAATTACCTTTAGTGTAATGCACTTGCGAAACAACTTCTGGGCAGAAAGTTTCGTAAGTCATTGATTTATAAGGAAACGAATATCATAACACTGGGGGTGTAGTGGTCGCAGGTTCAAATCCTGCCGTCCCGACCAAACCCTTTTTTCCTATATAAATCAACAAGTTATGGGTTTTGCCAAGTCTATTACACTAACGTGTAAGTGAACTTGGCTTTTTTCATTTTAACACTCGCGGTTTTAATCAGTGTAATGCACCTGATCTTACCGCAACAACCTGCCCTCAATTCGCGCAGATACCTCTTGTTTGCGTCCGCGAACTAAATGCATGTAGCCATCCATGCTCGCCACCGATTTCCAACCACCGACATCCATTAACTCCTTCGGCAGTGTTCCCTCACTTAACAGCCAACTAGCAAAGGTGTGACGGCAAGAATGAAACACCACATCGCTGGGCAATCCCGCCTTGGCTAACGCCGTTTTCCAACGACCCCTGCACATCGATCCCTTCGCCATCGGCTTCCCTAAATGTTGCGGCGTAGACTGGGTAAAAACATAGTCCAACTTGCACTGCAACGGATGCTTTGCCGCCATCTCACAACACAACTCCCAACGCCGACTAATCACCTTTCTTGCATCGGCATTAAGATAGCACTCTAGCGGCTCGCCAGTCTTGGTCTCACTCGCGGGAATGGACAGAACCTCGTGACGCTTATCCAGCCAGTCCCAACGCATCAGCCGAATGTTGGCATTGCGCTGTCCAATGTGTAACGCGATTTCAACCATATCAGCACGAAGAGGGTCTAAATACTTCATAAATGCCCTTGCTTCAGCCGGTGAGAAATACCGTTGCCTAATCTTACCTTTGAGCGCCTTGATCTTGGGCTTAAGATCAAACTCAATCTCAAGCTCCTCCTCCGCATAATGTATCGCGGCACGAAGATATTTGAGGTAATTGTTCACCCCATCAGCAGATAACCCCTTATCATTAAGCAGGGACTTTCTCATATTAGTAACATCTATCTTCCTGATCGATGCCATCTGCCGACCCGCAAAACGCCCTGAGGTTGAATCAAATAATACTTTGAACTCAGGGTGCTTTAACGCGCTCTTCTTCGTGTATCGTTGCACCTTTCCTGTCTCAGGGTTTCTCAACCCCGAAGGCACTTTTCTTGCCATCCATCTCAAACACCCAACTGCAACCTCGTTTTTGGGGTTGCCGCTCTTACAGGGTTCGCTCAAATACTCTTTTACTGCTTCTTCAAAAGTCATAATCATTCTCCATGTCTGACTTTCTACCCAGAAGCCCTTTTAGTATAGCGCAAAAAATCGCTTCTCGGCAGGGGGGGTTATTTTGGGATCGGCATCAAATTATTGCCAGAGGCAACGCCTACATCATATTCACCCTCAAGTGTGTAGCTGTCACAGCCCACTTCAGTGCCGTAGTCAATCAAACAAACAATCGGGTAATCATCACTGGCTTGAACATTTGATACCAGACAGACGCGCTCACCATCGATGGTTTGAAGGGTCGTAGACCAAGGGATTTCAAAAGACGTTTCTTTGGCAATTATTTTTTTAATTGTGTTCAACATAATACATATCCTTGTAGCTGTATAAATAAGTAGCTCGTTGCCGCCACTGGTGAGCTAGTCCAGCTATCTAGGCGCTGAGGAGTTCGCCTTGGCTTAGGGGATTTAGTGTGTTGGTTCCTCGTCTTCAACCTCACCCTCAACAGCAAGCGGTTCTGGTAACAGCTTTTTCGCATTGGAGAAGGTGGAATCAATGCCAACTTTGGCAACCTCTATCAGCGCAGAGGCTA
>Ga0208170_1000112_pt1 | contig 20134 bp, 16 predicted proteins | sample Colrivmet1550A02_FD_187653 | JGI IMG/M metagenome (GOLD analysis project Ga0208170, IMG submission 187653) | Estuarine microbial communities from the Columbia River estuary - metaG 1550A-02 (SPAdes) (version 2) | ecosystem: Environmental > Aquatic > Marine > Intertidal zone > Estuary | place... | reverse complement strand
CTGTGCCGTTGACTGAAATTCCGCTAGAAGTGGTAGATAAGACTTCGGTTGAACCGTTAATTAAATCAACCGACCCTCCTGTTCCCTGCAACTTCAAACTTCCGCTAGATTTAACTTTTACCGATGAGCCGCCAAGAGCCTCTACGTCAAGTTGCCCTGCGGAAGTATCAACAGTAAGCGAATCTGCTGTCACTGAGCCAGTAACGTCTATGCCTGTGGAGGTGGCTGTAAGGACTGTAGTTCCAGAGGGCTTTAGAAAAATGCTACCTGAAGCAGTCGATACAGATAAGGCGCCTGTCGGCTGATAAACAGTATTACCTTGGTCTGCTCCTCCAACCCTTAAACCATTTAAATAGGAGTTTGCGTTAGTAGTTATGCCGCCAGTAACGTCTATGCCTGTGGAGGTTGTGTTTAGCTTAACGCCGCCATTGTGATATAGATAACTTGAGCCATCTGCAATACCTAAGAAAAACGCTTCTCCTGCCGCAGAAGTTAAGGCTAGTTCATTGCTGGCTCTGACATATAAATTACCTGTCCCTGTATCCGTTATAAAGCTATTAGACCCATCATGATAAATCTGTAAATCATCACCTGCACCAAACGTAGCCTTGTCATTGTCGCCTAGTGCAATACCACCGTTGGCTGTGATTTCGCCTGTGCTTGTAAGTGTCGCAAACGTAGGACTATCGCCTGTTGCAACACCCTGATTTAAAGCCTTGACAGACGCAATGGAAGTCAACTCGCTATCCATCAAAGCACCTGCGGCTGTGACGTTTGTAGCATCGGTAACATCTGCGGAGGCTTCAACACCATCTAGCTTAGTGCCGTCAGTAGCAACATCACGACCATCAACTGTGCCTGTAGCTGTAATATTACCAACGACGGCAATCCCAGAAGAAGACTGGGAAAGTATTGTACTTTTCTCAAAGCGAGAGTCCGTGTTGTCATAGGCAAGAATGGACCCATCAGCAACGCCTGTCGTGTTCACGTCCGTCATATCATTAATTGCGATGTCTGCTAGCACAAACGTGCCATAGCTGACAATTTCTATAATGTCGTTGACAGAGGCACCAGCAGCTAAGACTATGCTAGTCCCGTTGCTAGCAGTATAGTCAGACCCAGCGATCAACCGAATCCCAGACAAATACAAGTCTATATAGCCTACGTTGTACGCGAGTGTGACGCTGTTATCGTCACTTCCAGAGAAGGTCGTTTGGTTAGCCGTTGCAGTAAACTTAAAGCGAGCTGAAGTACCATTGACGGTTTCTGTCGAAACAGCGTTCAGTAGCGCAGCAGTAATCCGTAATTCACATTTATCGGACGTAGAGAACGCTCTTGCAGATGAACCATCTTGTGCGCGCACAACGGTAAGCTCATTACCACTTATGGCTGTTAGCTTAACTATTTCGCGGTTTGAGTTAACGTCTTCTAACGTTACATACGTGTAATCAGCACCTGATAGAGTAGGGAACACAGACCCATCCGACACTGTTAACACCGTTGCAGAGCTACTAGCATTTGCCGCTAACAAGGTTGCTGCATTGTTACCAAACTTTACCGCCATCTTGAATACCTCGGGCCGTTGATTTCAATTAACTTACAGTGACGGTCCAAGTGATCGTCATACTATCTTGTGAACCCTTGTTTACTACTGCAAACACTGTGCGGCAGAGCATGGTTCCAGCAGAACTAGCATTTAGTAAGCCCGCCTCAGTAATCGCGCCTGTGCCTTCGCCAGCGCCAAAGGTAGCAATATAGGTAACCGAGGCCCCACTTACTGCAGTGCTGGTCAAAGCATTGCGGTCTGCTTCAGACCCCAGAGCGGTATTCCCAACAGCAGCGGCTGTAGAACCTGTTCCTATAGCCATGTGTGACATAGCTCCTTGAGTTGTGTCCTTCATACGACTTGCCACGTAGCCTTTACCAGCTGTGACTACTAAGTTCGGAACCTCCTGAACTACCTCGTCGTTTATTGCTATGGCCAAGTGGCCTGACATTTTGAATGAATCTTGTAACATGTGTATCTCCTTACCTAGTTATTTAATGTAGCGATATTTATCGCGGAAGCGTTAAAAACAGATGACGCTAACGACGCCATTTGTATGGTTATAGCGTCAGACATACTCGTAGTGTCTGTCTGTTCAGCTACTATAAAGTGGGAAGAAAAACTGTCAGACACAGTTGCTGAATTGGCCAACGGTTTTTGCGTAGTAAAAGCCTGCGTTTCAGTAAACGATAGAGCGTTTGACTTACTACCAACTGTATCTTTTGTAAACGCATTTACATCAGTGAAGTCATCAAGCGTAAACGTATCGCTAATCGCTCGACTAAACGTAATAACTCTGGAAAAGGCGTCGTTTACTGCTAGAGAGTCTGTTTTTAAAGGCTCAGCTGTTAGCAAAGCAATGTCAGATAAAGTCGCTGCATCAGCCGCAGGCATACTAAAATCATAAGATAGTGTCTCGTTAGTAATTAGTGTTTCTAATCGAGTAACGTCTGTGGTCAATGTGCTTACATCGCTTACCGATGTGCCGTCTAAAAAAGATCTTTGTAGGGTGAGCAGTACATGAGTAAAATCACCAATGCCAAATGTTTCGACCGCGCTTTTACCCACACCAACCGACTGTAAGACATCAGAGACGGCACCTACAGAATCTGTAAAGCTCTTCTCGGGTGTTAAGGCTGCTAAATCCTCGAAGGTAAACTCTTCATCGCGGAAGTAACGGTTCTTAGTGTCATAGTCGAGAATAACTTCAGCAGCAGAAAGGTTAGAATAGGTTGCGCTACTTTTTATATCAGAGTAAGTGATGTTGCTCCTTACAAGTGTGTAAGAAGACGACGCATTTATCTGAATGTATGCAGCTTCTACTTTAGCCATTAATCAAAATCACTCCGAACCTTTAGCTTTATAAGGTCATATACTGTTTGAATTCCACCAGTAGAGAACGTAATTTCTATCTCCCCCTCAAACGTACCCGCTGTATCTAAGGTTCCTGTAGGAAAATCTGTAACAACCGTACCAGCTGCGCCACTAGTAATGGTGCAGGTCAATGTGCTTTTCACCGTTGTGCTGCCTAGTTCCCGTAACCTAAACCGTACCGTTGCGCCTGATATATCTATTGGAGCCCAGGTAGCATTGTTGTTAGGGTCTAAGGTTTGACCAGACGCCGCGGCGTTACTGTCTCTTAATGTAAAAGTCAGTTCAGGCAATGTATCGCCAGTCACCAAATTTATTGTGTCTGAATAAGCCATTTTATATACCTATAGTTTATAGATTATATTAGGGTAGCTAATATAATGCTAGTAGTTAATAACACCAAAGCACAGGTGTTGTCTTTCTAATGTCTACGTGAACAAAGCTCTTAGCTACTCCGACAGACATACCCATTGCTAGCGCATGATTCACAATAGCGCGTCTTTGTACGCCTCCCGTGACGGCAATATCTGCGGCAATCCCTTGGGCATGGGTGCCTGGTTTTTCTTTTGCTAACTCAATACTATGGCCCTTTGGGCAGCGATACCCTGAAGTCACATAGAATGGGAATCCACAAGCCGCTCTTAGTTGGTCAAGCGCATGAATAAAAGATTCTTGCATTTCATTGTTGCCAGTCTCTTGGCAATCAAAATCTTGTATTTTAAAATACTTAAATCCTCCCATTACTCACCCCTAAAAATATAAAAGACGTAAGCCACAAGCCCCGCCCATATTGTTGCGACAAGCGTGGTTCCAACCCTAGCAATAAAACTATTTGTCTGGGTTGCTTCGCCCACTTCCTCTATCTTTCTCTCGTTCTCATCAAGACGGAATTCATGTCTTTTTAACCTTGCATCTTGTCCTACTATTTTTTCTTCGACGCGCGCCATACTTGCTATGACATCAACAAGTTTATCGATTTTGTTTTCTAACCTATCAAGGCGTTTAACAACATCAGTGTCCATTATTTTCTAAGCTCCATAATTTTACTTACGCCCTTTATCCCGAATGAGCTAGAGATGGCGATAAACAATAAATATTGGTAGTACTCTGGTAACGTATCTAGGGCAATAAACCCTTCTTTCACTCTATCAATAACTGTTAAATCATCTACAGCTATTGCATAACCTACAAAAAATATTGGCGCAGCTAATATTATAGTCCAAAACTCATCTTTCCAGCTCGAGGAAGAAGCCTCTGCCATCTTAGCTTCCCAGTCAGCATCATTTTGAATAACATTCATTTTTGCTTGGTGCTTAGCTGCCTTCTCTTCCGCTCGATTACCCAAGTATGTTTTAGCTATGTCTGTTACGGGTTCAAGTAGTTTACTGAATATGCTCATTAGAGTAGTCCTGTAGGTAATATCCGGTTTTTAAACGTGCTGCCAAACCCATCAGTAAACATCCGTTCTACTGTTTCAGCTGTAGGGCCTGCGACCACAGCCGCAGCGCCCGTCACGCCTCGCCCCCAATCAGCTGCTTGCATAGCTTGATGAGCAATAGTTGCAGGGCCAGCTGCGAAGGAGCGGTCAGCGGCTGCCGAAAGGTAAGCTCCCCAGCTCATATCATCAGTTCTGAAGTAATTTTTAGTGTTGTGGTCAATACCTGGTATTGCCCAAGCTAAACCAAACTTGGCATATTCACGTAGCTCCATACCAACCATTGCTAACGGCATAGTGGCAATACCCATCAAAGCAAACACGCCAGCCGCACCAGTCATAGCTGCATAGGTATTAACATCTTCGGCTGATGCACCTTCCAATCTGGCAGACGCTTCGCGCTTCGCGCCTGCGAGCATAACTTTTCCGTAAGAATAGAAAAAACCTTTTAGCTGCCATGCCAAAGCCCAGCGGGGGTCGGAAGCCCAAAGAGGGCGTTCTGCAGCATTTGGGCGTAAGGTTGAGGACTCTACAAATCGTTGTAGTGCTTCACGGACCTTCTTGCCTTCTGGAGTACTAAAGTCTTGGTTGCTCTTTGACCACGCTTGAACTTCTGCAGCAGATACGCCTAACTCTTCCAGATATCTAGTAGAATCTACAACAGCCGTTTCTGGGTTGCTATGGCGCTCGAGGAATCTAACCCCCATATTTGATGCAAACTCTCGAGTGAACTTGGTATAGGTGTCAAGTAAAATAACGCGGAAAAAACCGTCAGTAAGTTTGCGTGCCTGAGTATCCATATAATCTAGTTCTGCCTGGGACATCATCACATTAGCGACAGATTGGCTAGTTACTACGCCTAAGTCTCTAGCTAAAGCACGGGCATCCTCGCGGTTACGAACTGTTCTTACAATTTCTTTCATAGCAACGGTAATAGCGCCGAACTCTTTACTCGCTATTACTGGCCCTGCTAGTTCGGGTATGGACCCTAAAACGGCAAGTGGCAGAATAGCAATAATTTGTAGTACAGAGCCCCAGCTATTAATTGCGCGCCATACGGGGCCTAGCGGGGCGTCTTGATAACCAAGATACTTATGTACAATTAACTGCGCTTCTTTGCGTGCTTCAGGGCTGAGTTTTCTTAACTCTTCTTCATAGATGCTAGTCCCACCAGAATCTTTTGTGTTCTTATTCCACTCAACGCGCTTTACCATATTACTGGTGTACCGCAACAACGCGACATCTGGGTCTTCTAAGAAACCAGCTTTTTGTAGCTTTTCTCGGTCAACCATTTTTGTTAGCTTGATGGCTTTTTCCGCTGACTGCGCAGGGTTGGTATCTTTGATAGAGATAGGTTTACCATCCATTACAGCCTGTTGGTAATTAACTAACTTCTGTACAGCAAACTGTATGTCAGCTTCGTTTGCTGTAGGGTCAGCCTCTATGAGCAACTTAACCAGTCCTTCAGGGTTCTTATCTATTTCAGATAGTTTTAGGACGACTGGCGCGTAGTCACGTTGCCGACCAACATCTGTGTTAGAGGGCTCAATGTATTCATCATAGAAACGGTCAAACCATTGGCGAACTGCTATAGCATTCGGGTCATTGAGATCACGAGTGGGGGTACTCGTAAATGCTTTGCGGATGGAATCTTGTACTTCAGGTGAATCTAACTTCCCATCAATCATATCCTCTAGTTCGCTATACCAATGGTTACCCTCAAGCATTGCCGTTTTAAGAAAACCTAATTTATTTTTGCCTCTCCCCCTCGATTCTTGCGCACGAGCATAGAATAAATCTGCTATCTTGTTGCCACCAATCTTGCGAAGACGCGAATCAGCCGTAAAAATAAAGTTATAGACGGGGGTGAACCCATCACTTCTAATAATCTGCTGGGCTTTTTTAGTTATAGCGCCAAGGAAACCTGGCTGTTGCTTCTCAATGACTTCCGCCATCTTTCTCACTATGACCTTTTCTTGCATCGTTGCATTACGTACACCCGAATTAGACGAGCCTTCGGAGCGCCGTTTCAACACCTGATCCATATACCCTTTGAACTCGGGGCTATAAGCTTTTTGCCCAAAACGCTTCTTCATATCTGCTGAGAATGCGTTGTAGAAAGATTTTAATTTGCGGGCTACTTTCTGGAAGTGCGCGCCAACAAGCCCTTTTTTACGGTCTTTTTTGTACTCACCTATTGCCCAGTTAGCTACCTGATCTGCATACCATTCTTCGAAACCCTGCTTACCTTTGTATGCAGCAGGCGCATCTTTAGTGTCGCGCGCCTTTTGAAAGTCTGTGAACAACCTGTTATACAGCGCAGCATTCTCAAGGGTTGACGTGAGCTGCTCTTTAAATAATGCGTGGCCTAATTCATGAGCCACTATCATCGCTGTGTCTAACTCATTTTTGCCAGCATCTGGGTCTACAAGGATAATGTGAGCATCACCAAACCCAATATAGCGACCGCCGCCTTGTGGGTTCTCTTTAAGCTCCTGCGCTACGTCTAGTACATACGCCGCTACTTTAGAGTCACCAAAAAAAGCATTCGGGTCTTCTGCATTTAATAGATCCTTAGAGGATATGATTGAGATGGGTTTGTCTAGGCGTAGAGTGCGTCGGGCTATATCCGCAATGCGGGATGCTATAGTGCCTTCTTTCATTCCTATCTGATTTAAGTCCCCAACATTTTCTTGCTCAGGATCGAACGTGTAATCAGGGTTGGGTTCTGAAGTTTCCTCAGAAAAACCAATAGGGCTAGTTTGCTCTTCGCCGCGGTCTGCAACGGGGCCTTGCGGGTTAGTATTTTCAACTCGCTCGTTAAAACCAACATTACGCTCGTTTGCAAATTCCTCATTAGTTAACGTAGTGCCATTTTTATCAATGATATAAGGCTGGTTTGTGGTTTCTATTTGTTCTTGTACTTGCTGCTTATTACCTTCAAAAGTAACAAAGCCATCTTCGTTTTTTAGCCTGTATTGTGTGTCTTTAGGTGTAGGCTCAACGGGCGTTGCGTTTAATATCTTGCCTAACGTAATTGTTTTTCCGTTTTCAAACCCTGCTTTTACATCTAGCAGTGCAAGTAATGGTGGCTTCTCTGGTGCTCGCGCTGTTGTTTCACCTCTATCTAAGGCATTTTGATAAGTAGCATATTCTCGGGCCCATTTTTTGCGCTGGCGTTTAAGTCGATCAAGCGGGGAATTTCTTCGCGCTGTTGCTTCGTCGCTCTCGTCAAGCGCCTGTAACAATTCATTAAGTCTTCCTTGGAGATTTGGGTCGTCAGCCTCCAAACCCCACTCTAAAACAGCGTCTGCAATTGCTTTTTCTTCTTGGGGAATGCGGGCAATAATGTCGTTAATATCTTTAAGCTGCTTGGAGCGGATGTCATACCCACCGATTCTTACGTTGTAGCCCTGCTCTATAAGAGAACCTATGGCCTGAAGAGCTCCGTTGCGCTGAGCGGTAACTGGGCCACCATCTGCAAAATTAGTCTTTTGCTCAATTGAGAATAGGCGCTGACCGTCTTTGATAAGGTCTACGAGGTTTACTGCCTTGCCATTTACAGTAACTAATTCTTCTTTACTCTTATTTACCCACTTACCTTTGCTTTTCTTCTGACGCGCGTAGCGACTTTCTACAGCCTTAGCGATTGCTTCTTTAATAAAGGTAACAGGTGTAGAACGCTTTTCAGGGTCAACAAGAGTGTCAGAGCGAGAATCAAAGCTATACATATTGGCTTCGGGGCTAATAGTCTGCATGATGGAGTGAGAGCCATCACTATTTTTAGTGACAAAGACATCAGAGTTGGGGTTCTCTCTCTTTGCACGCGCTGCTTGCCGCAAGAACGCATCAGACATCATTCCGAACTCGCCAGAGAAATCAACGGCTGTGAACTCATCTTTACCTAAATCTGGGAGGTCTACATCTTTAAATGCTTCAGCAAATTGATCACGCGCTGCTTGTGTTGTATCAAAGGTCTCAGTGGTAGATTTACGGGGCTTGTAGCTTTCTTTTGCGCCAATATTGTTCGACTCAGGCGCGCCCATTTCACTTGTACCATTACCAAATGTATCGAGCTTATCCTCTTCCGCGTCGAACCCTTCCTCATCAATATTTCTTACGCGAGGGCCTTGCTCGTCTCTAACAGCTTTTGCACGTTCTTCAAGAGCTGCTTCCAATGATTGCCGAGTAACTTCCCCGCCTTCTGGGACTTGCTTTTGCGCAGCTATTCTTGCTGCGGCTTCACCTTCTTCATTAGTAGCTTCTGCCCAAACAACATTACCATCTGCATCTCGCGCTTCTATCGAGATGTCAGCATCTGCAGGTTTAACAGCGCTGTAACCTAGAGCAATTTGTAAGGACTCATCGCTTGCTTCTGCATTAGCGACTGCTTCTACTGTTTCATAATCCTTTGAGATGATTGTGCCGCGACCAGGTATGTAACGCGCGTATGCTTTTACACCTTCGACTTCTATTTCGGTGATTGTATCAGCGGTCGCACCCATCTCTGGTTGACTACCAGCTATCCAAAGAGAATTACGAGCAGTACTATCATCTTGGAAAGACCGCTTTTGAGCTGCCATGTCTGCCTGTGGCTCTTGTGTGGTATACCCACTCTCATCAACACCATACTGTTCTTGGTTATATTGACGGTTAATCTGTTGCTCGCGCGCATCTTCTATAAACTGTTTGGCTTTTGACATAACGCCGCCTGCAGTCTGAAGAGAACCAGCTGCTGTACGACCAGCGCCTGCCATACCACCGCCGCCTATAAACCCTGAAAATGCTGATTCCCCTAAGCGCATATATGCGTCTTGGCTAGTATATGTAGGATCAGCTTGCATAACGTTCGCTATTTGTAGCCCTTCCTGCGCAGTTTCAGCAACTGATTCTGAGACGGCACCTTTTCCTGTAGCTTTGGCAATCTCTTTCCCAAGGTTTGCCATTAATGAGTCAGAGGCCCCACGTTTTTTTGTAATTTTCCCCAGCTTATTTAATATAGCACCTTGTATTATTCGCTCACCCGCGACGCCAATAACAGCTTGCGGTGCAGCAACGGCTAAGGCGCGATACGCTGCTTCTAGGTCAGATTGTCCTTCTATTTCAAGGTTCTCACCAAAGTTAGCTCCTGCCATGAGTGAGTATTCTTCAAGTAACTGGCCTGCGATAGCCCCTCTATTTGCAGTGAGTTTTTTCGCTGCTTTCCCTGGAAGGGTGCGGTGCGCTAATCGATAGGCTAGTTCCGCTAAGTCTTTTTCATCAGGCGTAGCTTCGCCTTTTACCCTACGCTCTATAGCTTCTTTGACAACTCTTTTTGCTACTGCTTTGCTACCCGCGGTTAGTGCCCCTTTACCAAGTAGTGTAACTACAGCCGAGCTCCCACCAGAACCAATAGTAGTGAGGGCGTAGGGGGCGACTTGCCCACCAATTTTAGCCATCTGGGACAGGAGACCAGTGAGTGTGGGGTTGTCTACAAATTCCTGATAGGTCTCGAGACCCGATAAGGACTCCGCGATACGCGCTTCACGCTCGCGGGCTGTTTGAATATTAATTGCTGCGGCTTTGTCATCACCAGTGACGGTGTTTAGCAAACCCTTGAAGTAATCCATGTCCGTACGGATACCCTCGATACCTGCGCCGAAGCCCCGATCAAAAGTCTCACCGAGTGACGAGGGTGTACCTGCCCCCAGCTCCTCATCCTGTATTGTAAGGTTCCGTGGGAGGCTGGTGTAACGGCTATACAACTCCTGAATAGGATCTGCCATATCAGTCTGCAATCTGGTTGTTTTTGTTCATGCCCCTTGCTGACGCAGGTCCGCCTTCTATTTCTCTCTTGACGTATGCCCAGGCAGTTTCGCCAAATAGCTTTCTTACTACTGCTATGGGGATTGTTTCCTCCACCTGCTCCCCCGAATTAAGATCAATTACAGCTAACCGTCCATCTGGTTTTATTATTAGGCGGTCCAAGAATATATCGCTACCACCGATATGGTCTATTTCGCCATCTGGTAGGAGATTTTCCCCGAAAGCGCCATATTCTTCACTTTCAGCAAGAGCCTGTAATCCGATGCTGATCATAGAGTTTAAAGCTAGGCGTGTCTGGGCTTGAGCTTTCGGAGTTGTAGCATCGCGGTAGTCCTGGTACATTTTAGTGAACGCACCTTGAGGCCCTCCAAACTTGCTGTATAAACGCCCTTTATCAAAAGTAATCTCAGTATTTACATTACCATCAGAATCTAACCCATATATAGCTTCCTGAGCCAATGTGAAATTATCACGTATACGTCCGCCCTGTTTTTCGGACACATCCCAATCAAATTTTTGAATGTCTTTGAAGTAGTTTAAACGCCCTGTTTCTGCTGAGAATCCGCTGGCTGCTGCATTTTTCTCTTTTACCCTTATCTCTTGGACCTCTAATAAAGAGGCGTCAGCTCTGTTACTGCCAGATAGCAGATTAGATATTTCTTTACCTAAGCGGTCTTTCGTTTGCACATCTGGCGCTATCATCATAAGCCATACACGGGTGTCGATCTGCGCTTTAGTAGGCAACATATCTACATCGGCCATAGTTTCTACGCCAGCATCTTTCAAAACAGCCGTTATGTTTTCTCCATCTTCTTGAGTTGGCGTAAAGCCGCCATTATTAATGTACTCTTTGATCTGCTCCCCATCCATGCCCTCTATACGGGAAAACAACCCTTCTTCAAGGGCAGTTGCTGCTACCTTGGCTTCTTCACTTTGGTTGGGGATGCTAGACAGTCCGTCTGCTTTTGGCAGCTCTGCCTTCTCTGCTTCTAACTGCTTTAGACGCGTGCTAGCAGAGCGTTTTGCAGTAGGGCTACCAGCAATATCAACAGCTTTTTTAGCTCGGGCTATTTTTTCATCTAAGGTTTCTCGGGGTACTGATGCATCATGCTCTTGTGCTAAGGCGTCAAAAGCATTTGTGGGCTTCCGCTGGGCCTCTGGCTGTGTTTCAATCTTTTCTTCTGCAGCTGGTTGTACAAGTATTTCGGGTATCTCAATCTCCATAGCAGTAGCTTGTTCTATGAGAATACTAAGTTTAGCTTCGGGAGTTTCTGCTGCAGCTAATGCGCTTCTAAAAGCCCTCTTTAGCCCAACATTTGTGCCTTCACCTGTAGCTGGGTTGTCTGCGGCTTTGTCAATTTCGCCTACTACTTGTGTCTGCAGCGTTGCATAGCTTTTTTGGCGTTTAGCTAAAGCTGCAGCATCTGCTTGTGACATACCTCTCGCGACATTCATTTGTACAAGGGCACTGGTAGACCCCATGTTACTATTACCAGCAATATTCATGATGTATTCGTCGTTCATAAGCTGCGCAAGCTGGCTGCTCTCTAGCCCTATAACCTCGGCATCATTTGATATTTTACCGTCAACTGTTAAAACACCTTTTGTACCATCTTTATGAGTGCCACTGATAATTATTTTACCTGTAGTACGGTCTACTGTGTCTAGCTTGAAACCCTCGGGCAGGTCTACATCACGATTTGCCATATCAAGGATAAAAGCATCATTTACTTGCCCACCTTGAGTAATAAGTTGCGTAGATTTATCTATATCTAAGGATGACCAGTCGTCAGTACGCATCCACCCTTGGTTTTGTGCGTTGCCAATCCAGCGATCATTTTTTATATATAGCTCATCCCTATTAAACTTTTTAGTATCTTGGTCGGACTTAACCTTATTTAGGTTATATTCATTCTGAGCAAGCTCATAGTTTTGATCATACTGGCGAGTCTGCTCGTCGAATTTATCTCGAGCTAGTTTGTTCTGAAATTGCTGTTGGCCAAATGCTTGTACTGCATTTGCCCCGCCTAACATACCTTCTAAAAGCGCCATAATAATCTCTCTTTAAAATGCAAAAGCCATAATGGCCATAGCACCTAAACTGCCAATAGTGCTGTAAGTTTGTGCCTTAGACTGCGCCTTTGCAGCTTCAAAAGCGTTTTGTCGCTGCGTAGCATTCCCTGCCGCAGAGCTCATCTGGCTCAGTGAAGAACGATTTACGCCTTGTCCGATATTAATTAAATCAGCAAGCTTGTTGGTGTTCGCTTCCCGCTGTGCGACACGAGCATCAGAAAGTGACTGGATACTTCCAAGGGTATTCGCCCGCTCTAAGGATCTGGTTTGTTGTTGCTGTTGAGCAGGTGTTAAAGCCGCCCCATATCGGCTCGCATTTCTACTAGAGACTCCTGCAGCTATACCAGAAGCAGCAGCACTATCTTCTCTTGCAGCATCAATTAAGGATGTATCGTTTTGGGCGTCCTCAATTAGTTGCTCTTCAAAACCCCGATAATTAGACACATAGTCTAAATATTCTTGGCGAGTCATATCTGCGTAGGCTTTGTCGGGGTCTGCGACGGTTGGCAGGGTACCTAAGCCACCATTGCCTCCCGCATATCCAGGGCCGTAGGGGTTATAACCGAAGTCCATTGGCATTTGTGACATTAGTAACTCCCTCCGAAATAATTCGTGTAACCTAAACGATTGCCAAACCCTGTGACAGATTGTCCAGCATCATTAACAGGGCTAAAGAAAGAGCCTTTGACTTCTTGAGGTGGACCCATCCCATCAGCGCCCATTTTCTCGCCTGTAGTGCTTTTGTTCTGCATACCCTGCATTAATGCAGCGCCTGCTACCTGTCCAGCAGCAGTCATCTTAGCGTTAGCAACTTCCTGCTTTGCTTTTGCTCGAGTTAATGCTTCTGAGGTTGCAAGGTTAGAGGCTTGTGCCATACCAGACTGGGCATCAGCCGCCTGGCCGCGTGCTGTGCCAAGCACACTTGTTTGCATTTTGTTTTTAATATCAAGACCAGATGTATTAGCTATGCCTAGTTGACCTTGTAAAGCCTGTGACATGTCGCCTGCATCTGCTCCCCTAAGAGCCCCTTGTGCAGAGGATTTAGACAGGGCCTGCATAGTATCTGCATTAGCCCTCCCACGGAGTGACTTGGTAGATTTATCAGTCAAAGATTCATCGCGCATCTTTTGGAGCAGCGGGTCATACTTTTCTTTAAAGTACTTGTGCTCTGCCATTGCTACTGATGCTGATGCTTTTTCTGCTGCTGAAGCCTCATAGTCTTGCTGTTTTGGTTTGCTACCCATAAACGTCTCTCGTATAAACAATTGTGTCTAACTGCCAGCCTTGCGAAAGAATATAATCTTTCAGTTCAGGCACTGCAGACCTAACCTCTAATTTTGAAAAACCACCTACCTTAGCCTGTTCTATAAAGAAGTTTTGATGGACTGATACTAAGTTAGTCCCTCTCTTCTCGGCCCAAGCTAGCCATATCAACATAGTCCTTTTACCAGTGAAAATGTCTGTTTCACCTGTAGTAACAACCATCCCTTCATCAGTTGTCCAAAGCGTCGCCTGGTCTTGGACGCAGGCTAGGTATATATCTGTAACTGTAAATGTAAGCTGCGGATTAGCCTCTAAAATTTCTTCTACTGCTGGAGCCACCCAATGAATGTTGTCCTCTATGGGCGATTCAACAGGGTTATCCACCGCTACCATACTGCCTACGTCTTGTTCTCCACGCTCCTGAAGTTCCACCATACTTAACCGTCCTAGCTACACCAGTGTTTGCGCCTCGCGCTTTACGCTCCGCGTCAGTAATACCTTGATTAAATAAAGATCCGTACACTTGTGCGCCTGTGAGGTCTGTCCAATCTTTATTTGGGATTCTTAATAATCTATATAAGGCACCATTAACAATAGTGTCTCGATAATCATTCATCACGTCGTTATCACAAGCAGCGCTTGTATGAGTAGGCTTTAACACTACTCTGAGAATTGTGCTACCAACACTAGTAGTAGTTGGAATAGGGGCTAGCCAGAATAGACTCGCGCCTTGTTGTACATAGTACTCAGGGACACCATTGCCTTCGCGCCACTTAGGTATACGCTGCTCGAGCAGGGTAGAGGTAATGGGCTCAATGTCTTTCCCAAGGTGCGTTACCCACAATATCTTTTGTACAGCTGTACCCGAGGGTGCCTCAAGATCATACTCGTATATATTAGATACAGTAGTTAATGGGTCTAATTCAACTTGGTAGACACTAGCCTTTTCGCATAATTCTATAACGGCTGATCTTATGCTGTTTTCAACTAGGGTATCTGAGCATCCAGACACCATAGGGAGTATCTCAGGGAGCAGCGTCTCATATGAAATCGCCATAGTTTATACCGCCGTCAGTTGTGCTCTACGTTCCATATTCGGATTGGTCATTGCATCAATTTGACCTTTTCCAGTGACTGAAGTCGTAAATAGTTGGAAATGGCTGCTAGCACGTTGGGCGTTGCCCGCGTATTCGGCATCTTTCATGTAAGCCATATACAAAACGTAATTCATGATTGCGTTAGCGTAAATATCTGGTATAGACAAACTGCCGCTTTGGGTAACTGCCGCGGGGTTTGAAGAGTAGATAATTTCTAAATATGCGTTACCTGCCACGCCAGGATAGACGTAAAAATTACGGGGGTTTGCTTCATCATATATGTAGTGCTTAACGATATTAGTATGCGCTGCGTCCCCGCTTACAGATGGGTCATGCCAATCAGGAGTTTGACCATCTAGCACTTCTCGATCTACGAGTCTTACAGAGCGTTTCCCAGTACCACTAGAAGCTGCCGACATATTTCGGACTGCTTTTAGTAGCCTATTCCCGCCGCTAGGTATGTCTTGCTTTGTACCAGTAGCAAGCGTGATGGTTGTGTTAGTAGCACTTGCATCAGGCTTTAATAGTGCTATTTCTCGTTGAGCATCATTGATCCACAATACTAACTCACTTACAACAGGCCATCTGACGCCAGTTGTATCTTGAAGTACGGTCTGTGCTCTATCTATTACGCTTTGTACTGTGACTGCCATGATATATACCTATGAGTTGAGGATTGATTCCCAGGCTGCTTCCCGTTCATCAGTGCCAATAGTCTCCCCCATTGCTTTATTTACTACTGCAGCTTTAGGGTGGCCATTAGTTTTAAAATTCTTTGGATCACCTTCGTCCATTAGCTTCTCAAGGACTGTGACCAATGTTGTATTAAGTTGTACCGATACCTCTGGTACGACTATCTCTATCACCTCAGCGATTTCCGCTTCTTCTTCTTCAACATATTTGTCGTTGTATTCTTTTGCGCCCATTTGGATTGCTAATAAACCAATCTCATCGGCTATGTCTCGCGGTACACCCGCTTCAAACAATACTGCGGTCCCACCAAGGGTTGTCACTCGTAATGACTCACTACTTACAATCTTCATGATTAACTCCTTTATAAATAAAAGCCCCCTCCGAAGAGGGGGCGGTAGTCTTACTGTGCAGTATCTAAAGCGATAACACCGAAGTCCTGTACAGAGCCACTTACGTCGCTGTTGTACTTAGGCTTACGGAGACCGAAGATCTTGCCTACAGAGATACCTGACTGGTTACCGTAGTCGAAAGTATCTTCAACCATTTCAGGTAAACCAATGTCAGCTAGTGCTAGAGCCTGAGCACCACAGAACAGAGCACGTCCACCAACTACGTCAGCGTCAGCACCCCACTTGTAGCCAGCAGCGCCAGCGTTAGATGAAGTACCAGTAGTAGCGCCAGATGTGTTAAACACATGACGGAACTCGTGGATCATTACACCATCAACCATTAGGCTTGAAGTTCCTGAGAACAACCCGTTAGCAGAACCACGAACACCAGCGTTACGAACGTTAGCCAAGAAGTCAGAATCTAACTTCAGATCAGCCATTTGCTGTGGAGTAACAAACAGGTGGAAAGTTTCTTGGTTACCAGCACCACGAATACCACGGATGTAGTTATCTTTAGCATAAGCTTTTAGGTTAACGATAGTGCTATAGCCGATCTTATCAGCAGCAGCGACAGCAGTAGTGTCACCAGCAACCAAACCACTAGTAGCATCCCATCGACGGTGACGATCACCAGTAGGAGCAGAAACGTCAGAAGCAAACTCAAGATCTACTAACTCATGCCCAGCACTACCAGAAACAGCGCGTGTACCACCGTTGTTCTTAGAAGTATAAGCAACACCTGATAGAGTCAAGAATGCTAACTGGTCACATCGGTCAGCAATTGCATAAGCAAGTGCGTCACGAGATTGCTCACGGAAGTTTACAACAGTCTTCTGGTCAGTCAATCGGCCAGCGATTCTGTTTGCAAATCTCAACTGGTCCAGCTCAATGCTGATGTCATACGCGCGGAGGGCTTCTTCGTTGCCTTCCAAAGTATTGTCACCAGTGATACCGTCGCCAGACATGTCAGCGAGTAGAGTGATGTTAGCTTTTGTGCCTTTTTGGTTCTTAGTAAGTTCAGTTACTCGCTGAACCATAGCGTTAGAACCAGAACCAGCGAACTGGTTGATGAAAGATTGGTTGCGCGCTACTTTCCAAAAGTCGCGGCTCCAAGCTTGGAGTTGGTCGCCTGTAAGCGTACCAAAATTTGTTAAAGCCATGATGGCCTCCTATTAAGTTGACAAAAAAGTATGCGGCACACGCCGCCTTATCAGCCGACTTAAAGGAGCGGCTAATCCGTATCTCCGTATCGTGGAGCGACGAACTAGCGCTGATTTACGAGGGGCGACCTCGACAGGTTTAACGCCTTTTGTAGGCGAGGGTTACGTTTTTTACGGCTACGGGCCGACCCCATATCGTAGGGGTATACGTATAAATCATATTAGTACAGCTAATATATTAATGCAACAATTATTCGTAGTGACATGATAAGGCCCGAGGTACTAACTCGAGCCTTACATGGGCCTTATAAAATATCGCCTCTCAGACGTTTTAACGTCGCTTCTGGCAGAGCATCGAACTCTTCTTCTGTCATTGAAGAGAGATCCATTGCTTTTTCACCGTGATGCGCAGAGCTTTCGCCTGGAAGTTCAGGGGGTTGTGCGTCTGCAGCTTTTAATTTCCTACTAACTTGTGCACGCTTTTTAGCTAGTTCATCAGTCTTTTTAGCTTTACCTGCTAAACTAGGTACTTCATCGACTGTTTGATCTAAATCGTGGTCTTTAACAACATATTTCACAGCTTTTGACAGCGCGTCCACGGCTTCGTATCCCTTCATGATGAATGCATCACGCAGTTCAACAACTTCGTTGGTCATATCTTGATTAAACTCTTCTGAGTCATTATCAAATACCGGATAAGCTTCTTCCATAGCATTGGCGGCTTGTTGCAAAGCAGTCATCTGTCGATCTTGGCTAACTGTTTGAGACATTTCTTGTCTCATTTCGTATTCAAGCTGCTCTCTTTCTGCTTTTCTAATTTCTCTTCTAAGCGCAACCGCTTTTTCTGTCTCACCATCCAAGACCATGTTTTGGTACTCAACTTCTTTTGCGTCAAAATCATACGACTCGGGCGCTTCGTCTGCTTTTTCATTGGCTGCATTTATCTCATCAAGTTGTTTCTGTAGTGCTTTTTGCTTTGCAAGCACCTCATCTAGCCGCGCTTTGGGAACCATTGGCTTCTTAGTGGGTTTTTCATCCGCTATAGACTCAGGTTCAGGTTCGGCTTCAGCTTCAGCTTCAGCTTCAGCTTCAGGTTCGGCTTCCTCTTCTTCTAACTCAGCAGCTTCTTCCTCTGATTCTGTTTCTTCTTCTGTACTTTGTTCATCTTTAGAAACAGTTTCTTCTTCGGTTTCTGGCTCTTCTGCTAAGGCTTCTTGGACCTCAGCGAAACTAAGGTCTAACTGCTCAGTACTTTCCTCTTCTGGGAGGTCTGCACCTGGCATTACGGCGTACTCTATTTCTTTGTCTTCTGTTTTATCTTTTTGCTTACTCATTTAAGAACTCCTATTGTTCCTTGGGGGGTTGGGTGCTATTTCTAGCTTGTTGCATAGCGGTAGTTGCTATTTTTGTAGCGGCACTAGTTTCTGCTTGGCCTTGGCGTATTTGATTAGTCTCTGCAGACAGTTCTCTCCTCAAGGCAAGCTGCTCTTGGTTCATTTGTAGCTTGGCTTGTAGCTCTTGCATTCTTAGCTGCGGAGTAATCTCGGAATGCTCTTGGACTTTAGCTATGTTGACGGCTGCTTCAGATTGAATCTTTCTGACTTCTGCTTCTAGCTTCGCAATTTCAAGCTGCAGCTGCTGCATTGCAACTTGCTGTTGCGCCGCTTGTGCTTCTGCTTGCTCAGGGGTAGGTGGTTCTTGCCCAGTCATCACACGGATGCGCTTGGCTAGCTCACCTTTCTTAGCGAGATGGCTGTACTCAACGATTGCGTCATCAGGGACCGCTACACCAACTTGACGTAAACTAATGGCCTCGGCAAATTGAACTTCATCGAAGCTATCTCTAGCGGGGGCGGTCGCTACAATTATGTCGTACTCACCGACCATAAGATTATTTATTATTTCACCCTCGGGTGTTGTTTGGTTAATAATCATAGGTTCACGAGGTTTTAATGGGTCTTCTTCGTTAGTAACTTGTATAACACGCTGCTCTGTATAAAAAGTCTGTACAAGATTCAGAATCTTCTCAGCCAAGTACTGTCGAGACTTACGCAGATTGTCCAAGGGGACTTGGATCATTACAGCACCGCGATTCTGTTTAGCCTGAATAGCAACACCTGATACTTCTGCGCTATCCGTACCTAACATAGAGTCATTGACGCCAGATATAGTCTTAATATTCAAAGCCGCCTTCTGAGCAATGCGATCTAACCCTGTTGGGATCTGGTTAGCTCCAATCTTCTGTGGGGGTGTAGTGCCACGAGCATACTCAAGTACAAGACCTGTTTCTGCTCCATGTTCCTCAAGGTCATCTGCAGTCATACCAACTAATGATCCACTCTCTACCATCCACCCACTATTAGCTGTGGTATTAACTATATGCAGCTCTTGAGAGGCTATTTTGTTTAGCTGCTCTTGTGGTGAAAGTAAATTACGAACTACACCGAAAGGGCGGCCCCGTCGGAAGTAACAGAAGAAGGGGACAATAGTGAGCTGGCTATAGGGAGACCAATCGTCATGCAATACAACTTGATCACAGGTAACAGTCCAACGAACCTTTCGTATGACTTTACTAATTACTGATAAGCTGTGCTTCTTTGCAAACTTCTTAACTTTAGCATCAGACCATATGTCGGGTGCTTGGCGCTGGTCACCTGTATCAGGATCAACAAAAAAATCACAGCGTGTGAGCTTCTTATGCTGGCGCTCTACGACACGTAGAGCTTTTACATTTCTATACTCTTCATCTCCTGGTACGCCCGCGCCAAAATGATCATCATTATTCTCAGTGTCTCCAAACCGCGTCTCCTGATATTCCACAGAGTCTGGACCAAAACTCATACCATTCTCTGCAACAAACAATAGGCGCTCAGCCTTTTGCTTACCATATAATTCTTCAATCTCATCGAGAGTCATCCACTTAGTTTCGAATACCTCGTTCCAAGTTTTAGGGTCAGCATCCTTTGCATCTGGATCAATGAGTACGTCTAATGGGTCTTTAGCCGTGATACGAACTTCCCCTTCAACATGGTCTGAGAAGTCCATACGGACATCAAAAAACCCGCGGCCATCCATAATCAAGCCATCGGAGAACACTTGCTGCTCAACCCAATCCAGCTTGTTACTGTCGGCTATTTGCATGTACAGCTTATTTAATGTCTGAGCTACAGCCTCATCACCACCTCTTCGTGGTTTGAACTGAATATCAGCTCTTCGTGTGGACTGTTCACCTAGGATTGTATTGACAGTAGGTAAAATAGTATTAATGGTTAGGGCAGGGCGGCCTTCAGCTTCAAGAGCGG
>Ga0208170_1000087_pt1 | contig 21845 bp, 22 predicted proteins | sample Colrivmet1550A02_FD_187653 | JGI IMG/M metagenome (GOLD analysis project Ga0208170, IMG submission 187653) | Estuarine microbial communities from the Columbia River estuary - metaG 1550A-02 (SPAdes) (version 2) | ecosystem: Environmental > Aquatic > Marine > Intertidal zone > Estuary | place... | reverse complement strand
TTTTCATAGCATTGATTTTTTTGATTAATAATATTTATATATCTATTAGGTGAACAAACCTTTAAAAGGTTGCGTGAAACTTTAAAAACAGCAAACAAGCTGTAAAGTTTCGCTTGCGCACTCAAATTTTGAGTGCAACATTTTTGTATAAGAACTTCTAATTCGATAACTAATTAATTTTTAGGGTGTAAATTTTCATCAATAATGGTTAATAAATATAAAAGTTCTCTTCAAAAAATAAAATAACTCTTTTTCATAAATTTTTCAATTTTATTCTTTAATCATCTAAAAGGTTTGCTGATAATATTGACCACTTAGATTGGGGTAATCCTGCACCTGCCTTATGACCAAATAGTACAATAATTTTATCATCTTTTACAATCATTTGGTGAATGCCTTTTGTGCCTCCTTCACTGTCTAGGTTGGTTTCAATTTCTTCAAATGTATTGGTGTTTGTATCAAATATGCCAATGAAAGAAGTTTTTTCTCCTACAAACAATCCTTTTTGCCCTGCAATTAATATGATTTCCCCATATTTATGAACAAACGTAATATCTGCAGATACTGTCATACTAAGCTCTTCATAATTTGGGGAATTATCTAGGGGGTAGATAAAAATTTTGTTTGTTCCTTCTGAAATATTATCATAGATAGCTCCGCCAAAAACATATAATTTGTTATTTGAAATGGCACCACTTGCACGTATCATAGTTTCAGGGGTTTCAATTGCTAATTCTTCAAACAAATTCCCTGTAATATCACCTCTTAGTATTCGAATTTTCGTATTAGATCGATCTACAGGAGTTGTTAAATTGGTTGGAATAACTTTCTCTCCACCTATAATGTAAGTGTCATTATTATGTGTTGCAACTCCAAATTTACTTAGACCAAAACAGTTAGGGTCGGAAGACCAGCAGTTAGGATTAAAATAAGATTTATTTCCTGCATATTCGAAGTTCGTATCATAAAATTTAAATTCAGTACCCCCAATAGAAACTAATGTGTCGTTAATAAGAGTTAATTGTTTGGTAATGAACCCACCTGGAGATACGTTTCTTCGAGTTAATAGGTAAGAATCTAAGTTCAATTTAAAAACTTCTTCTTCGGTGGTAGTTCCAGAAGGTTTATTCTCTCTACAAGAAATAAACAAATTATTGTCAATTGGTGAATAGGTCATCCCCATATAAGGGCCACCTAAAAGATCATCCTCAAAAGTATAGACTTCTTCGAATGAAAGATTTGAATTTAACACTGGGTCTTCTTGAGGGTCTAATATTGGATCTGTAGTTAAGTCTTCAGTATTAGTTTCACAACTATAAAATAAAGTTGTAGTAAATAAGATTAATAAAAGGAATTTTTTCTTTTTCATAGCATTGATTTTTTTGATTAATAATATTTATATATCTATTGGGTGAACAAACCTTTAAAAGGTTGCGTGAAACTTTAAAAACAGCAAACAAGGTTACTGGAGAGTTAATTATAATCATTCTAAATACCTGCTAAAATACTTTTTGTGGTTTGGTCAGAAAACGATTGCGTTGTACCTTTGCAATCATAATAAAATTAACCATATAATGAGTGGAATTTTAAGTTCTTCAATAGGTAGAAAGTTTGCCATGGCAATTTCAGCACTCTTTCTAATGATTTTTCTTCTTCAACACTTTGCTATTAATATTCTTTCTGTATTTAGTCCAGATACTTTTAACGAAGTTTCTCACTTTATGGGTACCTTTTGGGTAATACAATATGCATTACAACCGGTATTAATCTTTGGTGTTGTTTTTCATTTTGTAATGGGTTTTGTGTTGGAAATTAAAAACACTAAAGCACGTCAAATTAAATACGCAGTTAATAATGGAGGAGCAAATTCTTCATGGATGAGTAGAAATATGATCTGGAGCGGACTTACAATTTTAGCATTTATGCTGCTCCATTTTTATGATTTTTGGGTTCCTGAAATAACCATAAAATTTATAGATGGAGATATGTCTGGTCTAATAGACCCTAATAACAGTGAAAGCGGGTTTAGATATTTAGAACATTTACAACACAAGTTTGTTGATATGTGGAGAGTTGCACTCTACGTAATTTCTTTTGTTTTTCTAGCATTACATTTATTACATGGTTTTGAATCTGCATTTCAATCTGTAGGTGCAAATAATAAATACACAAAAGGATTGAAAAACTTTTCAAAAATATATGCTATCGGGATTCCTGCAGGCTTTATTTTTATTGCATTGTTTCATCATTTAAATCAAATTTTATAGGATGGCATTAGATTCAAAAATACCTCAGGGACCACTTGTAGACAAGTGGACAAAACATAAAAATGACATCGATTTAGTTAATCCAGCAAATAAACGATTAATAGATGTTATTGTTGTTGGAACTGGCTTAGCTGGAGGTTCTGCGGCAGCAACGCTAGCTGAATTAGGATATAATGTAAAAGCATTTTGTTTTCAAGATTCTCCAAGGAGAGCGCATTCTATTGCAGCACAAGGAGGAATAAATGCAGCAAAAAATTACCAGGGAGATGGAGACTCAACCTATAGATTGTTTTATGATACAGTTAAAGGAGGAGATTATCGTTCTCGTGAAGCTAATGTATATCGTTTAGCAGAGGTTTCTGCTAATATTATAGATCAGTGTGTAGCACAAGGAGTTCCTTTTGCTCGTGATTATGGAGGATTGTTAGACAATAGGTCATTTGGAGGTGTATTGGTTTCAAGAACATTTTATGCCAAAGGTCAAACTGGGCAACAATTATTGTTAGGAGCGTACTCTGCAATGAATCGTCAAATTGGTCGTGGAAAAATAAAAATGTACAACAGGCATGAAATGCTTGATGTTGTGATTGTAGATGGAAAAGCTAGAGGAATTATAGCTCGTAACTTAGTAACAGGTGAAATAGAAAGACACTCAGCGCATGCAGTAGTCTTAGGAACAGGAGGCTACGGAAACGTATTCTTTTTGTCCACTAATGCTATGGGGTCTAATGTAACAGCGGCTTGGAGAGCTCATAAAAGAGGAGCTTATTTTGCAAATCCTTGTTACACACAGATTCACCCAACGTGTATTCCTGTTTCAGGAGATCATCAATCTAAATTAACATTGATGTCGGAATCGTTAAGAAACGATGGTAGAATATGGGTGCCAAAACATAAAAAAGATGTTGACGCTATTAGATCTGGTAAATTAAAGCCAACTCAATTAGCCGAGGATGATAGAGATTATTATTTAGAAAGAAGATATCCTGCTTTTGGAAACTTAGTGCCAAGAGATGTTGCTTCAAGAGCGGCTAAAGAACGTTGCGATGCAGGTTTTGGAGTGAATGCCACAGGCGAAGCAGTATATTTAGATTTTGCAGCAGCGATTATTAGATATGGAAAAGAAAAGGCACATGTAAAAGGATTAAATGAAAATGATGATGCTCTAGTGAAAGAGCTTGGGAAAGAAGTTGTGAAAGCCAAGTATGGAAACTTATTTCAGATGTATGAAAAAATTGTAGACGAGAATCCATACGAAACTCCTATGATGATTTTCCCAGCGGTACATTATACTATGGGTGGTATTTGGGTAGATTATAACTTACAAACTACTATTCCTGGATTGTATGCCATTGGAGAAGCAAATTTCTCTGATCACGGATCAAATAGGCTTGGTGCTTCTGCATTAATGCAAGGATTAGCTGATGGTTATTTTGTATTGCCTTATACCATAGGTGACTACCTGTCTAAAGATATTAGAACTGGAGCTATTTCTACGGACTCACCTGAGTTTGAAGAAGCCGAGAAAAATGCAGTAGAAAACATTAATCACTTAATTAACAATAAAGGGACTAAGTCTGTAGATTCTTTTCATAGACGACTTGGAAAAATTATGTGGAATAAGTGTGGAATGTCTCGTAATGAAAAAGAATTAAAAGAAGCTATTGAGGAGATTTCTGCCTTACGAAAAGAGTTTTATAAAGATGTTTTAGTTCCTGGAACAGCTGATGAGTTTAACGAGCAATTAGCAAAAGCTGGGCGTGTAGCGGACTTTTTAGAGTTAGGGGAATTATTTGCAAAAGATGCCTTATTAAGAGAAGAATCTGCAGGAGGTCATTTTAGAGAAGAACATCAAACACCAGAAGGAGAAGCAAAAAGACGTACTGAGTTTCAGTTCGTTTCTGCTTGGGAATATAAAGGAGAGCCAAAAGATGCAGTATTGCATAAAGAACCCTTGGTTTATGAGAATATTGAAGTGAAAGAAAGATCATATAAATAATTTAGGAGACATGAACTTAACGTTAAAAATTTGGCGTCAAAAAAACGCAAACGACAAAGGAAAGATGGTAGATTATCAGATCTCTGATGTGTCTCCAGATATGTCTTTCTTGGAGATGTTAGACGTGTTAAATAATCAATTAATAGAGAAAGGAGACTCTCCTGTAGCTTTTGATCATGATTGTAGAGAGGGAATTTGCGGAATGTGCTCACTGTATATTAATGGTGAGGCCCATGGTCCAGACAGAAGAGTAACTACTTGTCAACTTCACATGAGAATGTTTAAAGACGGTGATACAATTCATATAGAACCTTTTAGAGCTCAGGCATTTCCTATAATTAAAGACTTAGTTGTAGATAGAAGTGCTTTTGATAGAGTACAACATGCAGGAGGTTTTATTTCTGTAAATACTTCAGGGAATACACAAGATGCAAATTCAATTCCAATATCTAAACATGCTGCAGATAAAGCCATGGATGCAGCAACTTGTATTGGTTGTGGTGCCTGTGTAGCCTCTTGTAAAAATTCTAGTGCCATGTTGTTTGTATCTGCAAAGGTTTCACAATATGCTTTACTCCCTCAAGGGCAAGTTGAAGCTACAGATCGAGTTTTGAACATGGTGCAGCAAATGGATGATGAAGGTTTTGGTAACTGTACAAATACTGGTGCCTGTGAAGTAGAATGTCCTAAAGGAATTTCCTTAGAAAATATAGCACGTATGAATCGTGAATATTTATCTGCAAGTTTTAAAGGATAAACAAATTAAGACAAATTAAAAACCTTCAACATTGTTGGAGGTTTTTCTTTTTAGAAAAAGAGTAGATCTTATTTTCTTCCAAAGTCAGCAGGAATTTCTCCCCAAGCTTTGGTTTCCCATTTTAATATTGGATTTCTGAATGAATTTTCTTTCAGCCATTTTTCAGCACGTTGGATTAGTGTCAATAAATCTTTGTTAGAAGTATCAAAAGTAATAGTAGTTCTACAGGTTTTCTTTTTAATCCAAGACATGGCAATTTTTGAATCTGAGTAAATAGGCAAGGAGTGTAAGCCTTTATTTTTTAGCAATGAAATTCCATGAACCAAGGCTAGAAACTCTCCAATATTATTAGTGCCATTTTCATAAGGCCCCATCTTAAAAACCTCTTGATTGTTGTGATGTAATACTCCACGATATTCCATCTTTCCTGGGTTTCCACTGCAGGCAGCGTCAACGGTTAAGCTATTTTTTAAGGGAACACCATAATTTGCTTTATCAGCATTAGATAATGTTTTTTTTGGATTGCCTTTTCCTTGATAGTCTGAATATTTTTTTTTGATTGCTTTATTCGCTTCTTCTTTGCTTAAAAAAGATTTATATTTTGCACCTTCAAACCCCTGAACAAGTTTTTTAACTTTATCCCAGGAAGAGAATACCCCAGTTTCTTTTCCTTTCCATATGACATAGTATTTTTTAATTCCCATCTTTTAAGATGGTTTTTTTAATAATTTTCGGGAAATATTCATATTCTAATGTATGGATTTTTTGTGCAATATCTTCAGGAGAATCAGTTGTTTCTAGTTTTGTTTTTATTTGAAAAATAATAGCTCCTTTGTCGTAGTGTTCATTAACATAATGAATTGTAATTCCCGTTTCTTTGTCAAAATTATTTTTTACAGCCCTATGAACATGCATCCCATACATACCTTTTCCACCATAGTTGGGTAATAGAGCAGGGTGAATATTAATAATTCTATTAGGAAAGGTTTTTACAATAGATACCGGTATTTTCCACAAAAACCCCGCCAAGACGATAAAATCAGTTTGGTCAATTAATTTATCTAGGATTGTATTATTTTCAAAAAAATCTTCTCTAGAAAACCATTCGCAAACTTTATTTAGCTTTTTGCAACGCTTAAAAACACCAGCTTCTTTTTTATTGCATAACACTTTAACAACACTAATTTCTTTAGAGTTTTGAAAATAATTTATGATGTTTTCTGCATTAGAACCAGCTCCTGAGGCTAAAATAATAACTCGCTTCATGTACAATAATATTCAATCACAAAATAAAGCATAAAAGTTGATATTATAATCTCATTAGTGACATATCAATAAAATAAAATAATTTACGCTTCATTTTTTTGCTAAAAATTCGTTAAAACTAATAAGATTTGTATTTTTGCCTCGATTTAAAATTTAAAATAAATAAATTATGTCAGACATTGCATCAAGAGTAAAAGCTATTATTGTAGACAAATTAGGAGTAGACGATAATGAAGTAACTACAGAAGCTAGTTTCACAAATGACCTAGGAGCAGATTCTTTGGATACTGTTGAGTTGATTATGGAATTCGAAAAAGAATTTGATATTCAAATTCCAGACGACCAAGCGGAAAACATCGGAACCGTAGGTCAAGCAATCAGCTATATAGAAGCAGCTAAAAAGTAACATTTATATGCAATTAAAACGAGTTGTAGTAACTGGACTTGGTGCATTAACACCAATTGGGAACAATATTGAAGAATATTGGTCTGCCTTAGTTAACGGAGTTAGCGGGGCGGCACCTATCACGCATTTTGATGCTACCAAGTTCAAGACTCGTTTTGCATGTGAAGTAAAAAACTTTACAGTTACAGATTTTATGAACAGAAAAGATGCTCGTAAAATGGATAAGTTTACCCAATATGCTATGGTTGCTTCAGATGAGGCAATAGCAGATTCGGGATTAGACTTGGACACTATCAATAAATTACGAGTAGGTGTAATTTGGGGAGCAGGTATTGGAGGTTTAGAAACTTTTCAAAACGAAGTTTTAAATTTTGCTTCTGGAGACGGAACACCAAAATTTAATCCCTTTTTTATTCCTAAAATGATAGCAGATATTGCACCAGGAAACATTTCCATTAAAAATGGATTTATGGGTCCAAATTATACTACAGTATCAGCTTGCGCATCTTCAGCTAACGCTATGATAGATGCTTTAAATTACATTCGCCTAGGACAATGCGATGTCATTGTCACGGGAGGTAGCGAAGCTGCTGTTACCATTGCAGGTATGGGAGGATTTAATTCTATGCATGCATTATCCACTAGAAATGAAACTGCAGAAACCGCTTCTAGACCTTTTGACGCAGAAAGAGATGGGTTTGTTTTAGGTGAGGGAGCAGGCGCTATTGTTTTAGAGGAATATGAATATGCTAAAGCAAGAGGAGCAAAAATCTATGCAGAGGTAATTGGAGGCGGAATGTCTTCAGACGCACATCACATGACTGCACCACACCCTGAGGGTATCGGTGTTATTGCTGTGATGAAAAATTGTTTAGAAAACTCTGGAATACAACCTGAAGACGTAGATCATATTAATACTCACGGAACTTCAACACCTCTAGGAGATGTTGCTGAACTTAAGGCTATCTCTGAAGTTTTTGGTGATCATGCTAAGAATATTAACATTAATTCTACAAAATCTATGACAGGACACCTTCTAGGTGCTGCCGGAGCTATTGAATCTATCGCATCTATATTAGCGATGAAACATGGTATTGTACCTCCGACAATTAATCATAGTACTGCAGATGAAAACATCAACCCAGACTTAAACTTAACACTTAATAAACCTCAAAAGAGAGCGATTAAAGTTGCCATGAGCAATACTTTTGGTTTTGGTGGTCATAATGCTTGTGTGGCATTTAGAAAAATAGATTAATACTTCATGAATTTCATTCGTAAAATAGTTACCCAATCGTCTAAAGGAGATGATAAGGTATTTTATAACGCTATGCGAAATTTATTGAAATTTAAACCCTATAATATTGAGAATTATCAAAAAGCATTTACACACCGATCTTTAAAAAAAGTAGATAAAAAAGGTGAACCTTTTAACTATGAAAGATTGGAATTTGTTGGAGATGCTATGTTGGGAGCAGTTATAGCCTCTTATCTTTTTACTAAAGTACCTAACCAATCTGAGGGGTACTTAACTCAAATGAGATCTAAAATAGTAAGTAGAGAGCATCTAAATGAGTTAGGTAAAGATTTAAATTTAATTTCATTTGTAAAGAGTAATATTCCTCAAAAGAATATCGGAGATAATATACATGGTAATATCTTTGAAGCTTTAATAGGTGCTATATATTTGGATAGAGGATATGCATACTGTAATAAATTTATTTATGATAAAGTTATCCTCCCTTATGTAGATATTCCTAAACTTGAAGGAAAGATAACTAGTTATAAAGGGCTTATTATCGAATGGTGCCAGAAGAAAAAGAAAAAGTATGATATAAACACCTATGAAGACACAGGAAATGAGTCTGTTAAACATTTTAGTGTAAAGATTAGTATTGATGATGTTCAAATAGCAAAAGGAAGAGCAACATCGAAAAAGAAGGCAGAGGAACAGGCATCAAAGAGAGTTTATTATACCTTCCAAAAACAAATAGAAAACTCATAATCGATAACGATTTCGTTAATTTTTATGTTCATTCTTAAAACAATCATTAATTTTGCTGCTTCAGTAGTATTATTAATTAAATCCAATACCACTTTTAATGCAAGTTTATTCGTTAGACATAGACGATTTTAATGAAGATAATTATACACTAATTGGTATTCACACTGCTTTAGAAGATTTTAAGTTAGCTTATTTATTAAATAAGAATTTAGATACTCACTTTTCAAAAGCTACATATAGTTTAGATTTTGAAAGCAATGCATCTTTTTCAGTTTACAATGATGTTAATGAAGAATATGGTTTTGAATGGTATTTAATATCAAATAGTTTTACTGAAGAAAGAACAAATGCCTCAGATACAATAGTATTGGCAACAGAAACTAAGACCTACTTAATCCCTGAAAAGAAAAAAGTAGATTATTTTATAAAAATAGTTGGTGAACCAACTCAAGAAACAATTTACAAAACAGTACATCAGATTAATCAAATTACTCAAATTGTAACTTCTTATACTGTTGAAGTAGATTCTTTAAAATCTAAACAATTTTTAATTTTTTAAATATGCTCATAAACAAGAAAACAAAAATTGTTGCCACTTTAGGGCCTGCAACAAATACAAAAGAAAAACTAACTGAACTAGCTTGTTCAGGAGTTAATGTTTTTAGAATTAATTTTTCTCATGCAGATTATGAAGATGTAAAAGAACGTGTAAAGCAGATACGCGAAATTAATGAAGAAAACAGTTACAATGTAGCTGTGTTGGCTGACTTGCAAGGTCCAAAACTACGTGTTGGAGTGATGGAAGACGGAGTTGTTTTAGAGGACGGAGCTGAATTTATTTTTACTACAGAAGAATGTATTGGAAATAATCAAAAAGCATTTATGACGTATCAGAATTTTCCTAGAGATGTAAAATCTGGAGAGCAGATTTTAGTAGATGATGGAAAATTACAGTTTGAGGTTATTTCAACCGATAAAAAATTAAAAGTAATAACTAAAGTTATTGTTGGCGGAGTTTTATCCTCTAAAAAAGGGGTGAACCTTCCAAACACTGATATTTCACTACCAGCACTTACAGATAAGGATAAAAAAGATGCAATTTTTGCGTTAAGCTTAAATGTAGATTGGCTTGCCCTATCATTTGTTAGAACTCCGGAGGATTTAAGAATACTTCGAGATTTAATTGCTCAAAATTCAGAATATAGAGTTCCTGTAATCGCCAAGATTGAAAAACCAGAGGCTGTAGAAAATATTGATTCTTTAATTCCTTATTGTGACGGGTTAATGGTTGCTAGAGGAGATTTAGGAGTAGAAATACCTATGCAAGAAGTTCCGTTAATTCAAAAGATGCTTGTAAATAGAGCAAAGAAAGCTCGTATTCCTGTAATCATTGCTACTCAAATGATGGAGACTATGATTACAAATTCTGTACCCACAAGAGCGGAGGTAAACGATGTTGCAAATTCTATTATGGATGGTGCTGATGCTGTAATGTTATCTGGAGAAACATCTGTTGGAAAACATCCAGTTAGAGTAATTCAAAAGATGAGTGAAATTATTATGAGTGTTGAAAATTCACCATTAATTAAAGTACCTCACCAAGCGCCTCATATTAGAACCGATAGATTTATTACTAAATCTTTATGCCATCATGCAGCATTAATGTCTAAAGACACAAATTCAGCTGCTATTTGTACTTTAACTAATAGTGGTTATACTGCATTTCAGATATCTGCGTGGAGACCACAGTCGCATATTTTAGCATTTACAACCCAAAAAAGAATCCTAGGGAAGCTTAATTTACTTTGGGGAGTGAGAGCATTTTTTTATGATGAAAATCTAAGTACAGATGATACTGTTCTTGATATCAATAGAATTGCTAAAGAAAAGGATTATGTTACTTCTGGAGATATTGTGATCAATTTAACCTCTATGCCTGTAGAGCAAAGAGGAATGGTAAATACACTTCGTGTTTCAGAAATAGATTAACGTACTTATAAACTAAAATTAAATCCCCAAGAAATAAAATCTTATTTCTTGGGGGTTCTGTTATTTTAAAAACAGTCTTCTAAATTTCTCTTTTAATCAATAAAAACTTATCATGTTCTAGAGTTAAATACCCTTGATCATAGATATAGAAGTAGGTATTACCTGTTTTTGTGTTATAAATTGAGGTAAACAATTGAAAGTCAAAACCTCTATCATATAATTGAGTTCTAGTTACTTTAGTCTTGCCAAAAGTATTGAGATCAGAAAGGATTTTATGATTTTTTCGAAGGCGGTTATTAATATTTCTAATTAAATTTTTACTGTCTTTATTAACTTTATTGTTGTGTGAATTTCTACAATAATCTGAACAGAATTTTTTATCAACTCTTCCCTTTAGAGGCTCACCACACTCTAAACATTCTCTATGCTCCATAGTCATTATTTTTTAATTCATACCAATTGCACTTTACATTTTTAAAGGCAAATTCATTTATAAAATTTAAACCTATTTTTTGAAGTACCTTATTTGAAGCAATATTTTCTATATCAGCAGCACCATATATTATATTATAGTTCAAATTTTTAAAACCATATTCAATTGATGCTAAAGAAGCTTCAGTAGCATAACCTTTCCCCCAAAATTCTGGTATAAATCGATAACCAATATCTATAAAATTTGTATGCCCATTCAACATTTCCTTTTCATCTAAATTTAATTTTAAACCTGCCCATCCAATAAACTTTCCTGAGGATTTTTCTATGGTTGCAAAACGGCCAATTCCTCTTTCCTTGTATTGTAGGTGAAAAAAAGACACGATTTCTTCAGCCTCCTTTAGTGTTGTAATTGGTTTTTTCCCTAAATACTTATGGACCTCTTCATTAGAATCTAATTTATAAATATTAGCAACATCAGTATCTTTAAAGTCTCTTAAAATTAGGTTTTTAGTCTCTATAAAGTAAGTCATAACCTTTTTATAGTTTATTCATAAAGATATAAATTATTCGTTTACAAACGACTACAAATATTTACAACCGAAAGTAAGTGTCTAACAACCGATTCTATTTTGGTAATTAAATCATATTTGCAGTGTTGAAATAACTCAACAAAATGTAAAATTATAATCTGCACTTCGTAATGTGTAAGTGCGCAAAACCTTATCTTATGAATACGTTAAGAAACAAAGTACAGTTAATTGGAAACTTAGGAAATGATCCTGAAATTATTACTTTAGAAAGTGGTAAGAAATTAGCAAAGTTTTCTATTGCAACAAACGAAAGTTATAAAAATTCACTAGGTGAAAAAATAACTGACACACAATGGCACAATGTTGTGGCATGGAATAAGACAGCTGAAATTATTGAAAAGTATGTTACAAAAGGCAATGAAATTGTAATTGAAGGAAAATTAACTTCCCGCTCTTATGAGAGTAAAGAAGGAGAAAAAAAATATATTACAGAAGTTGTTTGTAATGAATTATTGATGTTGGGGGGAAAGTAAAAACAATAAATTTTATGAAAAATAAAAGGATGCCACTAGGCATCCTTTTTTTACTATTTTTGATTTATAAATTAATGATAGTTTTCATGAAAAAACAACTGATAAGGTATTTTTTAGAGTTTTTAGTCATTGTATTAGGAATTTCAATTTCATTTTATCTTGAAAAACAAAATGCTATTAAATATAAGGAAACTCTAAAAAATCAATCTTTAAGTAGAATCTTAACTAATTGCAAGGTTGATCATGAAGATTACTTATTTAATCTTGAAGCACAAAAAATTGCTATTAAATCTGGTCAATGGATAGTTGATAATCAAAGCCAGTTAGCTAAATTTTCTAGAGATTCCATTGGTTATCATATTGGAGCAGCTATATCAATCAATACTATATTTGTTGACAATCAAGAAGAATATCGAGGGCTTCAAAACTCAGGCTTGATTGAATTAATTGATAATGAATCAGTAGTGACAGCTCTTCAAAAAAAATATATATATCACGATTTTTGTAAGCAAATAGAAGGCATGATTGATTTGAGAGCCAATGCAATCCTAGACTTTCTACATACCAATACTAAATACAATAGTAATCAGGTAAACGCTCTTGGTTATCAAATAGATCGAACGTATACAGGGAATTTAAAAATTCCTCAAAAGATAATTCAACAAATACAAGATAAACTTTATTTACATCATTATTACAAAGGTCGAATTCTTAGGGGTATAAAAACAGATGAGAGTCTGGTTAAACAAATTAATGATGAAATCGGAGCTACTAAAAAAAGTTAATGTTGAGCTAATAGGATTTCAGTTCAGAAAAAAAAATTAACTCTTCCGTATTTATATTTTGATTATCAGTATATTAGAGCTGTTTTTTAAATTAACTGTAAAATCAAATGGCAAAATTTAAATATTTTTCGGCTTTTATTGTTCCTCTTCTTGGATTATTGACATTTAATACAACAGGTTATTTTGCCTACATTGGAATTTTAAGTTTATATGTTCTTGTGCCTGTGTTAGAAAATATTTTACCACCAAATACTTATAACTTTACAAGTGTTGAAAAAGAACTAGCAACAGAAAATATTTTTTACGACGTAGTCTTATACCTTTCAGTGCCATTACATTTGTTTGTGGTATATCAATTTTTAATCACAGTTTCAGACCCCACTATGCCTTTATCTGATTTGATTGCTTGTATTCTGTTTATGGGAACTATTCTAGGGGTCAACGGTATTAATATAGGGCACGAATTAGGTCATAAAAAAGATCATAAATTGAAACAATTTTTAGCTCATATATTATTATTAACTGCCATACAAAATCATTTTATGACCTATCATAATTCCGGTCATCACAGAGATGTGGCTACACCAAATGATCTTACATCTGCAAAAGAAGGCGATATTTTTTATTGGTTTGCATTGAAATCCCAAATAGGAGGTTATTTTAAAACATGGCGAATAGAAAAAGAGAGGTTGAGGTCTTTAGGAAAGTCTTCATTATTTAACCCAATGATCTTTTTTACATTTTTATCGATATCTCTTTTTGTTGGGATTAATTTCTTTTTTGGGGTAAACGTAACAGCTATTTATTTTATCACTGCTGTGTATGGTATTTCAGTTTTAGAAGCACAAAACTACTTTTCTCATTATGGCCTTCGCAGAAAAAAGAAAGCTAATGGAAGGTATGAACGAGTAAAACGAGAACACTCATGGAATTCAGATCATATTATTGGTAGAGTATTATTATTCGAATTAACAAGGCACTCAGATCATCACCATAGTGGCGCAAAGCCTTATCAAGTATTAGAATCAAAAGATGACAGCCCTACACTCCCATATGGCTATCCAGCGATGTTAATGTTGTCTTATTTTCCTTTTTTATTTAAGCCAATTATGAAAAAAAGATTGGACTTCTATAGAAATAAAACAATTACGACAACTTAATTTATTTAAAGGATTTTTTGAAATGCTTCATTAATTTTTTTAGGGATTGAGGTTGGTTGGTTGTCTTTTCTGTTTACAAAAACATGTACAAATTCTCCATATGCGTAAGCAGCTTTTTCTCCTTTCTTAAAAATTCCTATTCCATAAGTAACCGAAGTTTTCCCCAACTTTTTTATAGTCAAGCCTGCTTCAATTTTATTTGGATAAGCAATGGCTTTTATATAGGTGCAATTAGAGTGAACAACAACACCAATAATAGAAGCATTGATAGGATTAAAATCAGCAAATTCAATCAGATATTGATTAGCTACGGTATCAAAATAGGAATAATAAACGACATTGTTTATATGACCATAAATATCATTATCAGCCCACCTAGTTGTGATAAGGTGAAAGTAAGAATAATCTGATCGATGAATTAGTTTTGCAGATTCCATATTCTTATTTCCCTATAAATTTAGGTTTTCTCTTCTGTAAAAAAGCAGACACTCCCTCAACTAAGTCATGACTGGCAAAAGCAGCTGTTTGTCTTTCCGCTTCAAATGCTATTGTGCTATATAAATCATTGTCCATGGCATGAAACATGTCTTCTTTGGTAATTCCTACAGCTAAGGTTGGTAGTTTTGCAATTCGATGCGCCCAATCAATTGCTGTTGACACAATCGCATCATTTTCAACTAGTTTATTTGTTAATCCAAGTCTATGACATTCTTCTCCTTTTATTTTTTCCCCCTCAACCGCAATTTGTAGGGCTCTACTGTAACCTACTTGTCTTGCTAATAACCAACTTGCTCCACCATCTGGTCCTAGACCTATATTGATAAAGGCATATAACAAGCCACTATTTTCAGACATTACTCGAAAGTCACAAGCTAAGGCAATAGACGCTCCAACTCCTGCAGCAGTTCCGTTGATAGCTGCAATGATTGGTTTTTTAAGGGTTGTTAAATTTCGCATTAACGGTCCATAGGTATTTGTGAGATATGTTCTTCCTTCTTCAGGAGTAATATTTCCAAAAGTATTCATGTCGGCTCCAGAACAAAACCCTTTCCCCGCCCCAGTAATTACCATAGCACGGATACTATCGTCTTTTTGCACCTTTGCAATGGATTCGTTTATGCCGTCAACTAAATCGTCATTTACAGCATTATATTTTTCAGGGCGATTTAATGTTACTATAGCTATATCTCCCTCTTTTTTAAATAAGACTGATTTACCTTTTAATTCGTCTAAATTTTGATTGTCCTTCGCAGAAATAGACTTTTCATTATTCTTTGAAGCATCTATATATGCTAGAGCAATAAATTCTGCAACACAGGCTGGTTTTTCTTGTCCTTTTAATTCAAAGACAAGCTTCATTTTATAACGTAAACCCCCAGTGACATCTTCTGTAGAAATTAACGAAATGCGAGCTCTTACTAAAGAACCTACAGGAGTAGCATTCATAAATCTTACTTTGTCTAATCCATAATTTACCCCCATTCCAACATCCATCAATTTTACTGTTTCATAACAGAATTTTGAGGCCAAAGAAAGAATCAAAAAACCATGAGCAATTGGCTTTTTATATGGAGAGTATTTTTTTGCTAATTCTGGATTTACATGAATCCACTGGTTGTCATCTGTAGTTCTTGCAAAAGTATCGATTTGGTTTTGTGAAATGGTTGTCCATTCAGATAGCCCCAATTCTTTGCCTATGTAGTTTTTTAAATCCGACAGATTCGGAATCTCTGTTGCATATGCTTTCTGACTCATTTGTTGTTCTTCCATAATTATCGGATATTTTTAAGTATTTTTTTAACTAATTAGGTGTAATTTTTTAGGATGGCATAGACCCTCCATTGGCATGAAGTGTATGACCACTCACAAAGCCAGCTTCTTTAGAAGCTAAAAATAAATAAGCATAGCCCATATCTTCTGGGGTTCCGATGCGTTTTACTGGAATCATAGCAATACCTGCTTTTATAACCTCCTCAGGCATAGAATCAGACATTTCAGACTTTATAAAACCAGGCGCAACAGCATTTACTGTGATGTTATACCTCCCAACCTCTTTACATAATGAATGTGTAAATCCAACAATAGCAGCCTTACTAGCACAATAATTTGCTTGTCCGAAGGCTCCTTGATAGGCATTAATAGAAGAGGCAGAAATAATTCTACCATAATTTGCAGCTTTCATGTGAGGCACTACAGCTTTAGCAGTAATAAATAAGGAATCTACGTTTACAGACATTACAATATCCCATTCTTCTCGAGTCATTTTTAAAAATGAACGATCTCTAATGACTCCAGCATTGTTAATTAAAATATCAATTTTATGATGTTTTTCAATAATTTCAGATACAGCAGCATCAACAGATTCTTGATTGGTTACATCTACCTTTTGATAAAATATAGACCCTCCTTTTTCAGAAATTTTATTGACAACTTCTTCTCCATCTAATACATCCCATAAGGCAACTATTGCACCCTCTTTACAAAACACCTCACAGATTCCTTCTCCAATACCTCTAGCTCCACCAGTTATAATTGCAATTTGACCTTCTAATCTTTTCATATTTGTGCGTCCTTTTTGATTTGTAAATAATATATATAAAGTTTTGGTTAAATATAACGAATACTCTTCATTTTTAGGACTTGCACAAGAATCAATATTAAGATTTTACATCTAAATATTATCTAACTTAATGATAGCTAGAGCATTGTAGGCTTATAAGTTTTCTAATGAAAATCAACATCAAATTTGACTTTTAGCCCTATTGTTTAACTTTTAATAAACGCTTTTTTTTCTATAACTTTAACAAAATAAAATTAGTATTAAAAAACCCTAAAGCATGAGTAAAGCATCATTTATAAACGAACTATCAATCCCAGCTATAGCAGCACCAATGTTTTTAATATCCGGCCCTCAATTGGTCATTGAATGTTGTAAAAACGGTATTGTTGGCACTTTTCCAGCATTAAACCAGCGAACAACTGAGGGTTTTGAAGCATGGATTTTAGAGATAAAATCTGCATTAGCAACTTATGAAAAAGAAACTGGTAAAAAGCCCGCACCATTTGGAGTGAATTTAATAGTACATAAATCAAATCCAAGATTAGAGGCTGATTTAGCGATATGTGTGAAGCATAAAATAGCCCTAATTATTACCTCACTGGGGGCGGTTTCAGAGTTGGTTAATACTGTGCATAGTTATGGAGGTCTTGTATTTCATGATATCATTAAAAAAAGGCATGCAGAAAAAGCACAAGAAGCTGGTGTAGACGGGCTAATCTTAGTTTCTGCCGGAGCTGGTGGACACGCAGGAACAATAAACCCGATACCTTTAGTTGCTGAAATTAAATCTTTTTTTAAGAAAACAATCTTACTATCTGGATGTATTAGCTCAGGAAGAGATATTGCTTCTGCCATGCAAATGGGGGCAGATTTAGCGTATATGGGTACTCGTTTTATAAACACTAAAGAGAGTAAAGCGCCAGAAGCTTATAGAGATATGATCATTGAGGCAGGCGCTAGTGATATTGTATATACTGCTGCTGTTTCTGGTGTTCCTGCAAATTTTTTAGGACCTAGTCTTCAAGCTATGGGTATAACAGATGAGATGTTAAGCAGAAAAGTAAAAGTAGATTTTGGCGAAGAGTTAACTGCCCAAGAAGACGAAGCCAAGGCATGGGCTACTATTTGGTCTGCTGGTCAGGGAGTTTCTTCTATTCATGATTCGCCAAGTGTAGGCCATTTAATTGAAAACCTCAAAACAGAATTTAAAGCCGCAATTCAAGAACAGTATACTTTGTTAGAAATTTATAAATAATCAGAATTTTTAATTACGTTTTATATTTTTAACTGCTTCAGAAATATCTGCTAAAGGTAATTTACATGTGCCATTAACGCAGACATAAATTAATGTCTTTCCATCTATATATTTAAATTCAAGCAAAGGTAATTCAGAGTCTTTGTTTGAAGCCGATATTAATATATTAGGGAAGTAATTTTTATATAATTCTTTAGTTATTGTAGTTGCATTTTTCCCAACAACAGCAACTTCGTAGAAAGGTTGTGTGAAATTCATCATTAAATGTAACCAATTTGAGTACCCTAAAGGATTTTTAATGATTTCTACTTTTAGATTATTTAGCATTTGCTTAGAAATTTGGGTCATTTTTTTATCATAAAAATAATGCCCAAGTTTAAATAAGCTATTTCCAATAATTGAATTAGAGGAGGAGATAACACCATCGATAACCTCAGTTTTTCGAGCGATTAAATTAGGGTCCTCTTTAGACGTATAAAAAAACATTCCACTAGTTGAATCATAAAAATGTATAATGGTATACTCCATTATTTCTTTTGAAAGAATCAACCATTTTTCATCCAAAGTAATTTCATGAAGAGAAATAAAAGCCTGAATTACAGTTGCATAATCTTCAGCATATCCATTAATAGTACTTTTTCCATTTTTAAAATTTCGATTTAGACCTCCATCACTTCTTAATTGTTTTTGTAGAAGAAATTCTGCAATCTTAACCGCTTTATCTAAATATTCTTTCTGATCAAAAGCTTTATATGCATCTACGTATCCTTGAAGCATAAGCGCATTCCAGGAAGTCAGAATTTTATCATCTAAATTAGGCTTCTTACGCTTATTCCTCTCTATAGAAAGAATAGATTTCCAATTAGCTATTTTACTCTTTAACTCCTTTTTAGTAAGCTTATTTTTTTTTGCAAATTCAGCATTAGATTGGTTACGGATTAAAACATAAAGGTCTTTTTCCCAAAACCCAGTAGTATTTACATTGTAATAGTTTGCAAATAATTCATAATCTTTAATTAGATTTTTTAATTCTTGTTTGGTCCAACTGTAAAAAACACCTTCTTCTAATTCATCATTTTCATTTTTACTATCTGCATCTAAAGATGAATAAAATGCTCCGTTATTAGCACTTAATTCCTCATTAACAAACCCTAATATTCCTTCAACAACATTTTTATAGAGCTCGTTTTTATCTTGAAGATATGCTTTAGAATAAATACTTACTAATTGAGCATTATCATATAACATTTTTTCAAAATGGGGGATGTGCCATCTTTCATCTACGGAGTATCTAGAAAAACCACCACCAATTTGATCATAAATACCTCCATAGGCCATTTTAGTTAGCGATGTTTTAATATACTTGAAAATTTTAGGATCATTATAGTGATGCTGATATCTTAAAAGATAGTCTAAGGTATTTGACATTGGAAATTTAGGAGCTCCTTTGAAGCCACCATTAATAGTGTCTAATTGTTCTTTTGTAAGGGTAATTGCAGAAATAATTTCTTTATTTTTGAAGACAGCCTCTTCCTTATTTAAGGTAATTAATTCAGAAGTTTGAATGCCTTCTGTTACTCTTTGAGCATATTCTTCCACCTTTTGAGGGTTTTCTTTATACAGATTAGAAACATCCTCCAATATTTTGGACCATTGGTTTTTTGTGAAGTAGGTTCCTCCAAAAACAGGTCTTCCATCAGGAAGTGTAATACAGTTAAGAGGCCATCCTCCTTTACCTGTCATTAGTTGAACCGCATTCATATATACTTTATCTACATCTGGTCTTTCTTCTCTATCTACTTTAATGTTGATGAAATTATCATTCATTATTCTAGCAATAGAATCATTTTCAAAACTTTCTTCTTCCATTACATGGCACCAATGACATGAGGCATAGCCTATAGAAATAACAATAAGTTTATTTTGTTCTTTTGCTTCCTCCAAGGAACTCTCGTTCCAAGCCTTCCAGTTAACAGGATTGTATGCGTGTTGAAGTAGGTAAGGGCTTGTCTCATTTACAAGATCATTTCCCTTTTTAGAACCGTTTTTTGAACAAGCAAAACAAAGTATAAAACACAGTAAGTATAAAGAAATACGAGCTTTCATGAACATGGATTAGATTATAATATTAAAAGTAATAAAAATCAATCAAGTACCTATTAAATAAAATAAAAAAGACCTTTGAGGACTGAAAAATTTCAACATCAAATATCTTTTTTAAAAGATCATAAAAAAACGCTCAAAATTAAATTTTGAGCGTTTTTAAGACTATTGTATTAAAGGTAAATCAACTACTCTCTAATTAATTTTACACTTTTCACTCCTTGCTCTGTAGTAACTCTAGCAATATAAATTCCACTAGTTAACCCTTGAGTAGAAATAGCAATATTGGTACTGTTATTGGTTTGTAAAACAACTCTTTTTCCTAATAGATTAAATACCTCAACTGAGGTTATTATGTTGTTTTGAGCGCTTATTATCCAAGTATCTGAAGTAGGATTTGGATATACCTTAGTGTCAAATAAATTCTTATTTTCTAGCCCTGCAGTTGCTGAACTTAGCGCTGTAATATTGTCTACATAGGTTGTTGTTTCAGCATTTGCATTCCAACCATTACCGTTCCACATTGGAAAGAAAAGAATTCTAGCATAAATATATGCAGCCACAGGGGTATTGTCTTTTGGATTAGCGAAGTCAAAAGTAAGCGTTTCCCAGCCCGATCCTGAATGATAATCATCTGTAGCTGATTCGTCAGCTAATGTTCCTCCTACAGCATCAACAACTTTTGCTAACATATGAAAAGCTGAAGTTGAATACACTTCTGCAGTAACTACTTTATTTGATGAAATTAAATGGATGTAGTCATCTTGTAAAAACACTTGCGCATTTTGCCATGGTACCTCTGCTGTGGAAGAAGTTACTATTTTCAAAACCTCACTATGTGTTCCGCCTGTTTCTGGATCAGAAACAATACTCACAGACCCCAAACCATTATCTGCTGCAATTTGTGGAGGTGTTCCTTCAAAATCTTCTATAATTATAGCAGCACTTGTAGAGCAAGCATTACAAGAACCTCCACAATCTATACCAGTCTCATCATTGTCTTGTACACCATTTTCACAGCTATCTACTGGTGGAGCATCTGTTAATTTATTTGCATTAAACTTAATATTATCAATGTGGATTGTGCTATTTTCAGCTCTATCTGGTAATCCATCTGTCCAATCTACAAAAACAACCATTTGACTAATATTGGTTAGATCTCCATTTGGGTTGATTCCTGAAAGGTCCCAAGTTAACGTTTGCCATTCATCTACAACAGTGTTTCCAACGTTCTGATTTGTGATTTGAAAAGTGGTTCCTTGCCCGGCGGTTCCCATTTTAATTCCTACCGTACCTACATAATTTTTATTTACATCCATGGTTAAGCTTAAATTATTAGCTACTCCCATATCTATTTCCCATGTACCAAATACTCCCTCATTCCAAGCATTATTAACCCCAGCGTAAAAAGCATTATTTGGCCCAACTACTACTTTTAAAACTTTAGTATTAGTTGCGTTTGTACCATCTAAATCTGGATTATCTACAACTTCAGCAGCAGCAGGGTTATTGTCAAAGGTATACCAATTAGATGCTACTCCAGAGGGTGTATTAGGTTCAAAATTAAAAAGATATTCTTGTTGCTGAGCATATCCAAAAGAAACTAGTAGTAATAATGTTACTAAAATTATATTTTTCATTGTACTTATATTTAAATGAAAACGCTCAGAGCAAAGCACTGAGCGTTTTGAATTTTATTTAATAAAGAATTATTTTAAAAATTATTCTCTAATTAATTTCACACTTTTCACTCCTTGCTCTGTAGTAATTCTAGCAATATAAATACCACTACTTA
>Ga0208170_1000046_pt1 | contig 28471 bp, 25 predicted proteins | sample Colrivmet1550A02_FD_187653 | JGI IMG/M metagenome (GOLD analysis project Ga0208170, IMG submission 187653) | Estuarine microbial communities from the Columbia River estuary - metaG 1550A-02 (SPAdes) (version 2) | ecosystem: Environmental > Aquatic > Marine > Intertidal zone > Estuary | place... | reverse complement strand
CCTCAGAAAGAAGATTATTATCAAAAATCAGTTCTTCCATTTTGGATTCGTATTCGTTGTATTCGTCATCATTTAACAAAGATTCATCAATATTGGCGTACTCTCCAACATCTACCCCTTTAAGTATCAAAAATTGTTCTTTAGTCCCAGCTTCATTAGTAATTCGTTCCAAACCAATATTGTCGTCTGAATCACCTGGTCGAATTTTTCTGTATGTCCGCTTTCTATTCAGGTCTTCAAGTGATAAGATTTCTTTAAAATTATCCTTTTTGTACACAGGAAAGTCGCCTTCTAAAGCTGATTTTAAAAGGAAATGAATAAGTGGTCTTCGTTCATTTCCTACAACCAAAGTATCAATCGGATAATACATAGGGAAATTGACACGCTCATCAAGATTGATCTCTTCCCATATAGTTTTCGAGAACAAAACATCTTTGTCGCTGATATATCCATATGCAAGCGGTGATTCATCAGAGTCAACCTCATCAAAGGCATTGGCTATCCCAATTTCGTCTGGCGATTTTGCATTAAGAATATTGGCCTGACTAAACACCAAGAGTGGTAAAAAGAAAATGAACAGGGGTAAACGATTCATAATATTAATTTGTTAATTTTATAGTTATTGCAGATGCAGGTTTTATGGGAACATTTACCCCTTTAACTCTGACCTTAATATTGTCAATAATTACCATAGAACGTCTAGGTGAATTATTTATCAAATCTTTTGCGATTTGGTTCATTCTATTTCCAGAAACAGTAATAGTTTCTCCCAAAACAGTTAAATCAAATGCAGAAACTGTTGGTTCTAAATCGTAAACGAAATCTCCAAAGTCTGCTAGTACACGCGAAGTAGTAACATCACGCTTATTTAGTTTAATTGATCCACTCTTACCGGCAATTTTTCCTTCTGGACTAGGAATATTCTTGATTCTAAAAGATTTTTTTGAAACCTCTTTTTTACCATCATCAAGTGTTGCTGTAACGCTGACGATTAGGTTATTACTTCCAGCGGGTGGGTTGATAAAGTATTTACCCTGTCCTCCAGCTTTTCGCAATCCAGGTGCAGAAACAGAAACTTTATTATCAGAAACACCAGCAAATGAAATCGTCATGGGGTTTTCTAAACCTCGGTAAAGTACATTCATTTTATCCGCTGCAACAGAAGCTTCTTTTGGGCGTGGAACTACGACATAATTCCCTACAATTGGAATTTCTAATGGCTTACCGTCTTCAAGAAAAGTAAATTGTCCATCAATAGATTTTTCTCCAATATTACCAACATTGAAGTCGAGAGTTGCTGCACCAGTAGAATCAATTGCACTCGCAACATTAATTTCTTGACCTTGAACAACCAATTTAGTTGGCGTTACATTGGCATATTTCCCTAGAACTACTTTCCCCTGAAACTTTTCTCCTGCAAAAAATGCAGATTTATCAGCTAGAACGATGGCTTGATAGTTTTTCAGTGAAACAGCTTCAGTAAGAGTATTCCCTAGAAAGAGGTTGAACATACTAGCTTCTGTGACTTTAACATCATTTTGCATGGCTGTTAACTTTGTGTAAGAAGCAATCGCTGGGAATCCTTTGTAATTATAATCCAACCAATCGATTTTTTTTCCGTCTTTATTGGTAACTTCAGAAGTACTGAATCTTCTGTCAAATCGTTCAACGGCTTTTTTGTATTTAACATCAGACCCTAAAACTTCTTTAACATCTGCCTTATATTGTTCAATTTTTGCCAATACTGCTGCACCTGCTTTTGTCAATCGATCTCCAGTAAACCACATTTCGTCTAAAATGTCTGTCTTATCCATAGACTCAAAAGGCAACTTCCCTGTTTCTGGTACTATAGAATATCCTCCATTTTTTAGAAGATCAACTTTTAATGTTTCAATATATCTGTAGAATTCATCCGATATGATATTGATTTGCTGTGCTTTGTTGGCTGCAACTGCAAATTCCTCAGGTTTCTCATCCCCTTTGGTAATCAAATCTGAGAGAAGTGCTTCGTTGGTTTCTGAGGTTGTCACATTAGACTCAGCAAATTTTGCTTCCATGAGGCCAAAAGCCGAAAGTACTTCTTTGGACATATTCATAGCCATCATCGCGATGAAGACCAAATACATCAAGTTTATCATTTTCTGTCTTGCAGATACTTTTCCTCCTGCCATAATAATTAGTTTTTTTGGTTATTTATATAATAGCTCAGTGAAACTAATTATTTGTTATTCATTGCAGAAAGCATACCACCATACACTCCGTTTAGAGAAGATAAGTTTGAAGACAATGATTCCATTTGCTCTTTCAACTTAATTGCATTTTCAATTGATTCCGCATTGATCTCGGCTTGTTTATTGGCACTTTCCAACTGTGCTTTATAAAGATTGTTTATAGACTCCATTTGGGCAGTTGCCTTGGTCATTTCTTCGTTGTAACGGTTGGTTGCCCCAGCAGACCCATCCATAGAAGAGGCAGTAGCGTTTAAGTTTTTGATGTTTTCACCAAGACTTTTGACGAGTGCACCATCTATTTGAGCTTCTTTGAGTAATGCGTCTAATTTTTTAGTTAAAATCCCCTCTGCTGATTCTTTTTTTCCTGCTTTTGCAGAAGAGCTGCCTCCAGTAAGTTCAGGATATACTAAAGACCAATCGAGATCTCCTTTTTGACGTTCAAAAGCTGAATATGTAAATACTGCAGCTTCAACAATCATCCCAAGAGTTAATATTTCAGAACCATAAGGCCAATGTTGAATTTTAAAAAGTGCACCTACAATTACAATTGCAGCTCCTAGTCCGTAGACCATATTGGTGATTGTGATTTTACCTTCTTGTGCCATAGTTATATTTTTTTAATTAGAGTTAAATTAGTTTTTTTAAAAAGTTGTTAGTTTGTTGCATCATTTGCGGTAGCATCTGTCCCCAAGTAGTCTTGTACTGTGCGAAATCCTATAAAACTTCTAGCCGAATCGGCATGCTCATAGTCTCTTGTACTGACTTGTAAATAATAAGCTACATCTTTCCATGATCCCCCACGAACGACTTTGCGCGGGTTTTCTTTATTGTTTACATTCGGATTAAATGATGCGGTATATTCATATGAAGAGGCATCATAGGACGAATTAACCCATTCCGATACATTCCCAGCCATATTCCATAAATTATAATCGTTGGGCTCATAGGCATCCGCCTCTACCGTGTAAAGCGCTTGATCTGCTGCGTAATTTCCTCTTAATGGTTTGAAATTTGCTAGGAAACAGCCTCTGTCATTTTTTGCATAAGGGCCTCCCCATGGAAAAGCAGCTCCGCGTAAGCCTCCTCTTGCAGCATATTCCCATTCTGCTTCAGAGGGTAAACGAAACATATTTACATTTGGTTTTCCTTTGGACTTTTGGTAACCGTTTTTGTACAACGAGCGCCATTGACAAAAGGCATCGGCTTGCTCCCAAGTAATCCCTACAACGGGATAATCTCCATAAGCCTCATGCCAAAAATAATCATTGTGCATGGGCACGTTATAGGCATATTCAAAGTCGCGGATCCAAACAGTTGTATCAGGGTAAACTTTTACAGGGTATTTTTCAATAAAATCACTTCGCTTCAATAAACCTTTATATTTAGCAGCTTCTTCAATATCCATGTAAGTGTACTCAAATTCAAATTGCTCTACATCCCAAGTCCGTTGGCCATTGTACCACTCATCAGGTGGTAAGTACATCCCATCCATGACTTCAGCATAAAGTTCGTCGGGATAGTCTTCAGTGTCAAAAATAAGATCGACATCATTGTTTATTTTTCGTTGTTCATCGCCATAGGTGTCGAGCATATAGCGTTGATAAGGGGTCAAATCCTCAGGATCTCCAGCATCGAGGTAAGCATACTCACCAATACCTTCATCATCAGGGCCTTTACCTTCTAAATCCGCCATTTCGGCAAGTTTTTCTCGTAGTATAGAATCTCTTACCCAATGTACAAACTGGCGGTATTCACTGTTTGTAATTTCAGTTTCATCCATGTAAAAAGAACGGACCGTAACAGTTTTCGTAGGTGCATCTTGCAAATCTACAATATCATCATCTGATTTACCCATTACAAAAGCACCACCGGGGATGAGACTCATTCCGTAGGGCTTCTCTGGATGCCAACGCTTACCTTTAACGCCAACAAGTTCGCCTTTGTCTTTGGAACCGCAGCTGCTCATGATAACTAATACCAATATTAAATATGTGATTTTTTTCATAAGTATGTCTGTAGAGGTCTTCCTCTGTATTTTAAAGTTCGTAAACTTATCTATATATTTTCAGATTTACAACTTTTTTTAGCTGAATAATCTTAATAAAACCTTAAACTATTTCTTTTTCTTACAGCTTTTTGCATGCTTTATACCAGCGCTCAGGAATATTTCCTTTGATTGCTTGCTCGTAATCTTCATGCATACAGGCTAATAACGAGTATTTTTTATTTTTAGTATTGGAAAAAGACAAAAATGGGGTTTGAATCCACCAGCGCCCAGTTTTTAAACTCTTGAAAAACACCAATTCCTGACCTTCAACTAGAACAGTGTATTTATTAAAATCCTTCGTACTTTCAAAATTATCGTCTTGGACACGGCAATTAAAGCCTTCAATGAAATACCACAACATCTGAGAAATAAGCATAGAGCTGGATTCATCGTCAGCAGATGGGTTATATTCGTATATTCCAAAAGAGCTAACGCGATTGCTTATACCAGCGTAACGAGATATGGCGCAAATTTCTTTTCCATCAAAGCCATTAGGCGAATATTTTTGTTTAATACTTACTTCTGATGATTTGACAGACTTTAAATCAACTGTCACCAAATCAGCATCCCGAAGTACAGGCTCAGCAGTTTTAATATTTTTATTGACATCCCCTAAACGATAATATTCAAAATACAGCTTTTCCATTAAGTCTATTTCTTCTTGAGCGTTAAAATAAGTTTGATACCCAAGAGCGGTATAATTAAACAAGTTATAAGGTTTTTCGAGAATAACTTTACCTATGTAGCTTGAATTGGTTATCGGTTTAGAGGAATCCCCTAAATCAAAGCTTTTATCAACGTTTACAATATTAATCATAGGCTTAACAGTATCGTAAGCACGATAATTTGCATAAGTAAGATCTTGACTTCCTCCGATTACTACTGGTATAATCTTGTTTTCCAATAGCGTTTTGATAAGTTCTGTTACCGCGAAATAAGTATCTTCAACTGAAGCTCCATTTTTTATATCACCAAGATCTGCTATTGATGTATTCCAATTTCCTGGAAATAACGAATAAAAGGATTTTCGCACTTCAGATAATTCAAAGGACTGACCAATGTGGTCTACTGAGTTTCGTGTTTCTAAAACACCAAAAATAGCAATGCTTACCCCATCAAGACTTGGTGTAGATTGTTTGGTATGAAGAATTATTTTTCTCCCCAAAGACTGGAAATGAGACAATTCAATAGACTCAACCAAACGATCTGAAATTGGAGAAAGCGTATTAAAGTCCATTTATTATTTCTTTTTTTTACGGCTTTTTGCGGGTTTTTTTGGCGTCTTTTTTTCTAAAATAGCCTTAACATCATCCAAAGTAAGTTTGGCAGCATCTACAGATTTTGGAAGCTCAATTTTTATTTTACCTTTTATTATATTATGGCGCCCCCAACGCGCTTTTTCCACACGAATACCTTCGTCTTCCCAATCGTGTACGATTTTATCAATTTCTTTCTGAATTTTATCTTTAATCAAGGTCTCAATATCTTCTGAGGATAAGTTATCCCAATCATATTTTTTATTGACGTTAATAAACATGTTATTCCACTTTATGAAAGGACCGAAACGGCCTTTACCTTTCTGAACTGGAAGTCCTTCATATTCGTAAATAGGTGCGTCAGCCTTAGCTTTTTCGTTGATCAATTCAACAGCCTCGTCCAATTCTACACTCAAAGGATCAACCCCTTTGGGAAGAGAAATAAATTTCTTACCGTGCTTGACATAGGGGCCAAATCGACCATTATTTACCAATACGTCCTCACCGTCATAAACACCCAAATCTTTTGGGAGTTTGAATAAATCTAGAGCTTGCTCAAATGTTATGGAGCTCAATTGCAAGGTTGGTGGAACGCTAGCAAAAACCTGTTTTTTCTCATCATCAGCTTTTCCAATTTGCGCCATTGGACCAAACTTCCCTAAACGAACACTGAGTTGACGGCCTGTGGATGGATCTGTTCCTAAAATTCGCTCTCCAGATTCACGATTTGCGTTTTCGCGTACATCTTCTACTTGGGTATGAAATGATCCGTAAAAAGATTTCATCATTTTAGTCCAATCTGCCTTGCCCGAGGCAATATCATCGAAATCTGCTTCAACCTTAGCGGTGAAATTATAATCCAAAATGGCCTCAAAATGATTCACTAAAAAATCAGTAACAATCATTCCAATATCCGTTGGCACCAACTTGCCCTTATCAGAGCCGTAGTTTTCTGATAATATTTCTTCCGCAACATTGTTAGCCTTTAGTGTAAGCAAACGGTATTGCCGTTGTTGCCCTTCAATACTTCCTTTTTCTACATAATTACGGTTCTGGATCGTAGAAATCGTAGGCGCATAAGTAGAAGGTCGACCAATGCCAAGTTCTTCAAGTTTTTTTACTAAAGAGGCTTCGGTAAAACGATAAGGAGGACGTGAAAATCGCTCAGTAGCTATAATGTAGTTATTGGACAAATGCTCGTTAAGTGCCATTGCTGGTAGCATTCCTTCTTGTTCGGCGTTCTCATCATCGGTTCCTTCGAGATAGACTTTTAAAAATCCATCAAATTTTATCACCTCTCCATTAGCTGTAAACAGCTTATCGTGGTTTGAAGTTGCAATTTTAACATTGGTACGCTCCAGTTGTGCCTCGCTCATTTGAGATGCTATTGCACGCTTCCAAATTAACTCATACAAACGCGCTTGGTCCCGTTCTAAATTGACAGAGTGTGTTGAAAAATTCGTTGGCCTTATGGCTTCATGAGCTTCCTGAGCCCCTTTGGATTTGCCTTTGAAGTTGCGCGTTTTACTGTAATTTTCTCCGTAAGCAGAAATAATTTCTTTGGCTGCAGCATCTCGAGCGTCTTGTGATAGATTTACACTGTCCGTTCTCATGTATGTAATTAAACCTGCTTCGTACAAGCGTTGCGCCATATTCATTGTCTTACTAACCGAAAAGTATAATTTTCTAGCTGCTTCCTGCTGGAGGGTTGACGTTGTAAAAGGGGGTGCTGGAGATTTCTTAGCCGGTTTTTTGTCCAATGCTGATACTGAAAAGTCTGCATTTTTGTTAAGTTCCAAAAATGCTTTAGCGTCTTGCAGCGTATCGAATGGTTTTGATAAGCGCGCTTTGAAAGGTTGGTCCTTGGCAGTGGTAAAAGAAGCATCAATTTTGAAGCTCGCCGAGGGTTCAAATTCTTGTATTTCGCGTTCTCTTTCTACAATCAATCGAACAGAGACAGACTGAACTCTACCTGCAGACAAACCTCCTTTTACTTTACGCCATAAGACGGGTGAAAGTTCGTACCCTACAATGCGGTCCAACACACGTCTTGCTTGCTGAGCATCCACTAAATCGTAATCTATACTGCGCGGGTTCAGGACAGCTTTTTGAATCGCTGTCTTTGTTATTTCATGAAAAACAATGCGTTTTGTTTTGGCCTTGTCCAATTTTAAGGTCTCTGCCAAATGCCAAGCAATGGCTTCTCCCTCGCGGTCCTCATCACTAGCTAACCAAACAGTTTCGGCCTTTTTTGCCAATTCTCTAAGCTTTTTGACAAGCGGTTTTTTGTCTTTTGAAACTTCATATTTAGGCTTGAAATCTCCTTCGACATCAACACCCAATTCTTTAGAAGGTAAATCGGCGATGTGTCCAAAACTAGACTCCACTTTAAATTCTTTACCAAGAAATTTCTCAATCGTTTTTGCCTTTGCAGGCGACTCGACAATCACAAGGTTTTTGGCCATAATTCATTTTATTGAGGCAACAAATGTAGTCGAATTTTTCAATTTTGTTTTTTAATTTTTTCCCAAAATTATTTTTTTAATCAAAAATTGCTCACTTTTAGACTAGTGGATTATTGATGATATAATCTGATAATCAATTTTTTATCATTGTGTTTGACTATTGTCAAAAGAAATTATTTTTTTGTACAAAACATAAATTGGCATTTGTAAAAAGCAACCAAAAAATAAAGAACCAAGTCCACAAGTCAATAAAATTAGCACATAGAGCGCTATGATATTTAGCAAGCTAATCAAAAAAGTAATTCCCCATTTCTTATGGCCTAGGGCAAAAGATGATTTTAGCACTTCAGAAATTGAAAGCTCAGGATTGTAAACAAAAATTGGAGTCAAAAACATAAGAGGAATTACAAAATAAAAAACAGGAAATACACAAAGAAGTAATGCCAAAATTACAACAGCAACATTAGCTAAAACCACCAAAAGAGCTTTTTATATTCTCTCGTTGTTAAAAAAATAGAAAAAGTCTACTGTTTTGAAATCTTCGCCTTTATCCATTTGTCGAATTACTCTGAAAAATCCAAAAGTCAAAAAAGAAGATACAATAGCTAAGACTATAGAAAGACCGTAATAAATGACCGCTGCTGTTCCAAATTGAAGCGGTACAGAATTGTTAGAAAAATCTGAAAAGTTGATAAAATTGAAAAACAATAGCGGTAAACTCAACGCAATTGTAATCAATTGAAGTAGGAAACCTTGCAACCAAACTTTTTTGAATACTGCAACAGATTCGTTAAACAAATCTCCAAAGTCAATACTTGGGGCTTCACTAATTTTTTTTGAAATGGTGTCAAATGATCTCATTGTCGAATTTTATAGAAAAATCAAATTAAAACTAATTTTAATTCAAATTCAGTAAATACAACATGACACTTTGTCATAAAAAGAAAATTATTGTATCTTTGCCTACTTATTGTTCCAGATTGAATAAATGAAAAGTATGGATAACGTTATTGACGAAAACAAACAAGGCACTTCGCTGAAATTAGCCTCAAAGCCTGATAATACCAAAAAACTATTTATTGAGAGCTACGGCTGTCAAATGAATTTTAGCGATAGTGAGATTGTGGCTTCAATTCTGCAAAAAGAGGGCTTTAACACGACTTCTCAACTCGAAGACGCAGACTTAGTTCTTGTCAATACCTGTTCGATTCGTGACAAAGCAGAGCAAACCGTTCGAAAACGTCTGGAAAAATATAATGCAGTAAAACGTCAGAATCCAAAAATGAAAGTTGGTGTACTTGGCTGTATGGCAGAACGACTAAAAAGTAAATTTCTTGAAGAAGAAAAAATTGTGGATCTTGTTGTCGGCCCTGATGCATACAAAGATTTACCAAACTTAATAGCTGAGGTAGAAGAAGGAAGAAATGCAGTAAATGTCATTCTATCCAAAGACGAAACTTATGGAGATATTGCCCCAGTTCGTTTAAACTCAAATGGTGTTTCAGCCTTTGTTTCCATCACCAGAGGTTGCGACAATATGTGTACATTCTGTGTGGTGCCCTTTACTAGGGGGCGAGAACGCAGTAGAGAACCGCAGAGTATTTTGGAAGAAATTAAAGACCTTGCAAACAGAGGGTTTAAAGAAGTTACGCTTTTAGGACAAAATGTTGATAGTTTTTTGTGGTACGGAGGTGGTATGAAAAAAGACTTTGCTAAAGCATCGGATTTGCAAAAAGCTACAGCTGTTGATTTTGCAGCTCTACTAGAACTTTGCGCTAAAGCTCAACCAAAAATGCGTTTTCGCTTTTCGACTTCAAATCCGCAAGACATGTCCCTAGATGTAATCAAAACAATGGCTAAGTACAATAATATATGTAATTACATTCACCTTCCCGTACAAAGCGGAAGTGATCGTATCCTTAAAGAAATGAATCGCCAACATACTCGTGCCGAATATTTTGAGCTCATTGATAACGTCAACAAATTACTTCCAGACTGCTCTATTTCGCATGACATCATCTGTGGCTTCCCTACAGAGACTGAAGAAGACCATAAAGACACACTGAGTCTTATGGAATATGTTAAGTATAGTTTTGGTTATATGTTTGCCTACTCAGAACGCCCAGGAACTCTTGCAGCACGAAAATTGGATGATGACATTCCAGAAAAAGTGAAAAAAAGACGATTAAGCGAAGTCGTTGAACTCCAGCAAAAACACAGTCTAATTAGAAGCAAAGCATTTTTAAACCAAGAAACTGAGGTGCTTATAGAAAAAACATCTAAGAAATCTGAGTATGAATGGTCTGGAAGAAACCCGCAAAACACTACTGTTGTTTTCCCTAAAGAAAACTATAAAATTGGTGATTTTGTCATGGTGAAAGTTGAAGATTGCACAAGTGCCACCCTCAAAGGGAAGGCCATCGGATATTCAAAAAATATGTAAGCTATGGAAAATGTCCAATCCATAAAACAACGCTTTGCCATTATCGGAAACGATAAAGGCCTAAACCGTGCTCTTGAAAAAGCAATTCAAGTTGCTCCAACAGATATCTCTGTTTTGGTAACAGGGGAGAGTGGTGTTGGAAAAGAAGTGATTCCAAAAATAATACACCAGTTATCACACCGAAAACACGGGAAATACATTGCTGTTAACTGTGGTGCAATCCCAGAGGGAACCATAGATAGTGAGCTTTTTGGACACGAAAAAGGTGCGTTTACTGGTGCTACCCAAACTCGTTCTGGCTATTTTGAAGTAGCCGATGGTGGGACTATTTTTTTGGATGAAGTGGGAGAGTTACCCCTGACCACACAGGTGCGCTTGTTGCGTGTTCTTGAAAATGGAGAATTCATTAAAGTTGGTTCAAGTAAGGTTCAAAAAACAGATGTACGCATTGTGGCAGCTACAAACGTCAACATGTTTGAAGCCATTGAAAAAGAGAAATTTCGCGAAGATTTATACTACCGCCTCAGTACCATTGAAATTTCCATTCCAGCACTTAGAAAAAGAAAAGAAGACATCCATTTATTGTTTAGAAAATTTTCAAGTGATTTTGCATTAAAATATAAAATGCCCACTATTCGATTGGATGACAATGCTGTTCAACTTTTGCAAAACTACCGCTGGTCAGGTAATATCAGGCAGTTAAGAAATGTTGCAGAGCAAATTTCAGTTCTAGAACCCTCAAGATCAATAGATGTAACAATACTTAAAAGTTATTTACCAAATTTTGGAAGTCAATTCCCAGCAGTCATCAAAAAAGATAAAAAAGAGAGTGATTTCACTACTGAGCGCGAAATTCTCTACAAAGTTCTTTTTGACATGAAGAGTGATTTAAATGATCTGAAAAAGCTGACAATGGAACTGATGCAAAACGATAATTACAAAGACGTTCAAGATAAGAACGAACATTTAATTCAAAAAATTTACAGCGAAGATTCTTCCCCAGGCACTGCTCAAGAAGACCAAGTTTTGGCGCTTTCTGCTCCAAATACTGATGACCCTTCAGTCGAAATTATTGATACTGCAGAAAAATTTGACTTTATTGAAGATATTGAAGAAGAGGAAGAAACATTATCTTTACACGATAAAGAAATTGAGTTGATCAAAAAATCGTTGGAAAGGCATAATGGCAAACGAAAGCTAGCTGCAGACGAACTCGGTATTTCTGAGCGCACTTTGTACCGAAAAATAAAACAATATGACTTGTAAAACAATACGCATTGGCTTGTTCTTAGGGTTAACCATTACGTTTTTTGGCTGTGGTGCTTATTCATTTACGGGTATTTCGATTGATAGCGAAACCAAAACCTTTCAAGTCAACTATTTTCAAAACACGGCTAACCTCATTGAGCCAGGAATTGAACGCGACTTCACCCTGGCACTTCAAGATATAATACTGAACCAAACCAATTTAGACCTTGTTAAATCTAACGGTGACATCATTTACGAAGGCGAAATTGTAGAATACCGCATATCGCCAACCACGGCTACCGCTAGTAATACGGCAGCTCAAAACAGATTGACCATTAGTATCAATGTGCGCTTTATAAATACCAATGATGAAGAAGCTGATTTTGAAAAGCGCTTTTCATTTTTTTATGACTATGCAGGAAGCGCTCAGCTCATTGGCGCACAAAAAACGACTGCCATCACAGAAATTTATGATCGTCTAACACAAGATATAATTAACGCTTCTCTAGCAAACTGGTAGTATGAATACAGTGAATTTAACAAAACTACTTCATTCTCCTTCAGCCCTGAAGAAGAAGCACATGGCTTCAATTGAATCGATTATTGAGGAGTTTCCCTATTTTCAATCTGTGCGCGCATTGTACCTAAAAAGCCTTAAAAATAGTGACAGTTATAAATACAACAAAACATTAAAAACTACAGCAGCATACACAACCGATCGCAGTATTTTATTTGACTTTATCACCTCGGATGTCTTTTTACAGAACACAACATCTGAGCAAATAAAAAATAATCATGAGGGGATAAAAATGCTGGATGTAAGCGATTTTCAAGATATTTCCAATCAATCTTCAAATTTAGCAGCCAATCTGAATTCGGAAACTGAAATTCAACAAGCCTCAGCGCATCCAAAAAGCAATGCTTCGGACTTGCTTAACATTGGCACACCTCTTGATTTTGACAAAAAAGATACTCACTCCTTTTCCCAGTGGCTTCAATTGACCAAAGTTCAACCTATTGATAGGTCTAATGAAGAAAACAAGACAAACGACAAACAAAGTAAAAACTTTGACTTGATAGACGCCTTTATCGCCAAAAATCCAAAAATAAAACCAGTACAAAATGATGGGGTTTTTAAAAATATAGCTGAAAATACTGCGCCAGAGACTGAACAACTGATGACTGAGACTTTGGCTCGAATTTACGTGGAGCAGAAAAACTACGATAGGGCTATTCAATCCTACACTATTTTAAGTTTGAAATATCCAGAAAAAAGTAGTTTATTTGCAGACCAAATTAAAGCATTAAAAAAATTACAAGAAAAAAATAAAAACTCATGAGCACGTTTTCAATATTTTTGATATTAATAGTCATCGTCGCTTTTTTATTAGTTGTAGTGATTATGGTACAAAACCCTAAAGGCGGTGGATTGTCTTCATCATTTGGCGGTGGTGGGGGTCAGCAACTTGGCGGTGTAAAAAAAACTACAGATTTTTTAGATAAAAGCACGTGGGCATTAGCCACATTACTTCTAGCTCTAATCCTAGCTTCTAATATTGCTATTGGCGGTTCAGAAGCCGAATTAGAATCTAAGGCTTTAGACCCTGAAAGCACAACAACAGTTCCAGCTGAAGACCTTCCTGCAGAAGCAATTCCTCTGACTGATGAAGAGTCTAATTAAGACTCAATAAAACATTAAAAAATGTCAACGTAGCGTTGACATTTTTTTTTCACTGAAAGTTTGTCAGTTGCGTTGTAATGGCATAATTTTAGTAAAATAGTAATCCGAAAACAATTTAAAAAAATAATTATGGCTTTAAAAATTAAACCTTTAGCAGACAGAGTTCTTATTGAACCTATGGCTGCAGAAACAAAGACTGCTTCTGGAATTATCATACCTGATAATGCAAAGGAGAAGCCGCAAAAAGGTAAAGTTGTTGCTGTTGGTAGTGGCACAAAAGATGAGAAAATGACTGTTAATGTAGGCGATACCGTTCTATATGGAAAATATGCTGGAACAGAGCTCAAGCTTGATGGTCAAGATTACTTAATAATGCGCGAAAGCGATATACTCGCTATTGTTTAATTCATAAAAATATAAAAATGGCAAAAGATATTCAATTTGATATAGATGCACGCGATGGCCTCAAAAGAGGGGTTGATGCACTTGCCAATGCCGTGAAAGTCACGCTTGGCCCTAAAGGAAGAAATGTAATTATCAGTAAAAGCTTTGGAGCACCACAAGTCACAAAAGATGGTGTTTCTGTTGCTAAAGAGGTAGAACTTGAAGATGCTCTTGAAAATATGGGCGCACAGATGGTTAAGGAAGTTGCCTCTAAAACTAATGATTTGGCTGGAGATGGAACCACGACTGCTACAGTTTTAGCTCAGGCTATAGTAAAAGAAGGGCTGAAAAACGTAGCTGCCGGAGCCAACCCAATGGATCTTAAAAGAGGAATAGATAAAGCAGTAGAATCTATAGTAGCAGATTTAGAAAAACAAGCAAAAAAAGTAGGAAATTCATCAGAGAAGATCATGCAAATTGCTTCTATTTCTGCAAATAATGATAATACTATTGGCGAACTCATTGCCAAAGCCTTTGGAAAGGTTGGCAAAGAGGGAGTCATCACCGTTGAAGAAGCCAAAGGAACAGACACCTATGTGGATGTTGTTGAAGGTATGCAGTTCGATCGTGGATACCTCAGTCCATATTTTGTAACTGATTCCGATAAAATGATTGCCGATCTTGAAAATCCGTACATTTTATTATTTGATAAGAAAATTTCTAATCTTCAGGAAATCCTTCCAATTTTGGAACCTGTTGCCCAATCTGGAAGACCGCTGCTTATCATTGCCGAGGATGTTGAAGGTCAAGCCCTAGCAACTTTGGTCGTAAACAAGCTTCGTGGAGGTTTAAAAATTGCTGCCGTAAAAGCACCTGGTTTTGGCGATAGACGTAAGGCGATGTTAGAAGATATAGCAATCTTAACTGGTGGTACAGTTATTTCCGAAGAACGCGGATTCTCTCTTGAAAATGCAGATTTAGAAATGCTTGGAACTGCTGAAACGGTAACTATTGATAAGGACAACACTACAATAGTAAATGGATCTGGAAAGGCCTCAGATATCAAAGCGCGAGTCAATCAAATAAAAAGCCAGATTGAAAGTACTACAAGTGATTACGATAGAGAAAAGCTTCAAGAGCGCTTGGCTAAATTAGCTGGTGGGGTCGCTGTTCTTTATGTTGGTGCAGCTAGTGAAGTAGAAATGAAAGAAAAGAAGGACCGTGTAGACGATGCCTTGCATGCCACACGTGCTGCAGTTGAAGAAGGTATTGTTGCAGGTGGTGGCGTTGCACTTGTTCGTGCACAAAAAACACTAGAAAAAATCACTAATGTTAATCTTGATGAGGTTACTGGAATTCAAATAGTTTCTAGAGCGATAGAAGCACCATTACGTACTATTGTTGACAACGCTGGAGGCGAAGGAAGCGTTGTTATCAACAAAGTTCTAGAAGGCAAAGGAGATTTTGGCTACGATGCCAAGGCAGATACTTATGTAGACATGCTAAAAGCAGGAATCATTGATCCAAAGAAAGTAACACGGGTTGCTTTAGAAAATGCTGCATCTGTAGCGGGGATGATTCTTACTACTGAATGCGCCCTAATAGACATCAAAGAAGACGCTCCTGCAATGCCCCCAATGGGTGGCGGAGGAATGCCTGGAATGATGTAATTTATAAGTAAACTATAAAAAAAGCGCTTCCATTTGAAGCGCTTTTTTTATGAAATCAAATTAGTTTGATTTATGATCAGCCTTGATTTGCTCATCTCGATACTTACAACATGGATGCAGATCGTTATAAGCCTCATCGGTTGCCTTAAAGCCCTTAGAATCGTGACCGACTTGAGCTACTTTTGACTTAATAGTCGTTATATCCACTTTTCGTTCATCAAAGATCAAATTCAAATTATGAGTTTCTACATTCCAAACCGCAGATTTAACCCCTTTAACCTTAAGGCAAGCTTTTTCAATTCTTTTTTTGCACATCATGCAAACACCATCGACTTCAAAGTTAGCTTTAGCATTTTTATTTTGCGCAAATCCTATGGAAGTTAACATCGTAAATAGTATAGTATATTTTATTGTTTTCATTGTTATTATTTTATTTAATTTAATTTAAATCGTAATCCAGTATAGTACATGCTTCCAAATATTGGGCCGTACACAAAAGTACTATCAAAATTTGATCCAAATGGATCGTCAGGACTTAAAATAGGATTATTTTGCCTTGTATTTGTTATATTTTCGCCCCCAATGTAAACCTCGAATTGATCTGAAAAAACCCTAGTTAATTGCAGATTAAGCGTCGAAAACGAAGGTGAATAGTTGGGCAAACGAAATTCTTCAGTACTTTGTATTGTTGATGGAAAACGTTGCGCGCCCAACCAATTGAAGGTACTGTCAAATTTCCAAAGACGCCCCATATCGGTCGCTTTGGACTGATAGGACACATTTGCAAAAATACGATGCTTTGGCGTAAGCGGTTGCTCCAATTCACCATTGTTATATTGTGTCTTTATATCGTAATATTTGTATGCAGATTTAAAATCCAAGCGATCGATTGGGGTGTAGTTAAATTCAAACTGCAAACTATGCGCATGACTATTACCGTCAAGGTTATAAAAATTAACTTCTGTTGGTGTTTCATAATCAACTACAACCTGATTTTGAAAATCTGTTTTATAATAATCCAGTGCCACATCGGCTTTACGTTCAAACAACACAAATCCTTGTAAAAAAGATACTCCGTAATTCCATGCAATCTCAGGATTTAAGCCATAAATAGGGCCATTACTATCCAAAATATTGATGCTTCGAGAAGACACAAAGAGCTTTTGATTCTCTGTAAAAATATTGGCCGAACGTTTTCCACGGCCAAAAGAAAAGCGCAAAGCGGAATTTGCCCAAGGCGTATATCTTGCGTGTAAGCGCGGCGTGACGAAAGTCCCCATAAGATTGTGGTAATCTACGCGTACTCCAGCTGTTAGGTTGAGGTTGTCTAAATTATCGAATGAATATTCGAAAAATCCACCAAGCGAATTTTCTATTCTAGAATAATTAAATGCATTTACAAACTCTACATAAGCGTCATGTGAGAAACTAATTCCTGTTTTGACTTTATGGCGCGAATCGCTTATAATGGAGTTGTAAACTAAATTAGAGTAAAAACTTCTGTGTGCAATGTCATATTTCCTATTACCGAAATAAGAATCTTGTTTATGATAACTGTAGGCCATTTGAAGTCCCAAACTTTGATATGGAAGTTCAGGGTTTACATAGCCAATTTTAGCTGAAAGCTCATGTCGTATTGTGTTCACTTCGCTTCCCCAAACACTGCCTCCGTATTTGTGGAGTGAAGGATTATAAGCAATTTGACCAGACTGTTTTTGATCGTCCAAAAAACGTATATTTAAAAAGCTAATCAACCCCTTTTCAGGATTGAGGTATTGCCACCTATTCATAATGTTAATTTGATTGCCAACAGGAAGATCTAAAAAAGAATCATCGTTGTTATCAAATTTCTCTCCACGTTTGTCAGCATGTATATATACTCCAGAACTCCATTTGTCGGTCAACTTAACATTGAAATGTGTATTGAGTTCAAGACGTCCATTTACTGAGCCATATGCATTTACAAATAGCTTATTGTCGGTCAATGGTTTGACCAATTCCGCATTAATCTGACCAACAATACTTTCGAAGCCATTGGTAACACTTCCAGCACCTTTTGTGAGTTGAATACTTTCTACCCAAGTTCCAGGGATAAAACTTAGACCATAAGCCTGGGCTGCGCCTCTAACACTGGGCACGTTCTCAGTAGTAATTAAGATGTAGGGACTGGAAAGACCCAACATTTTGATTTGCTTGGTTCCAGAAATTGCATCAGAAAAATTTACGTCTATGGACGGATTGGTTTCAAAGCTTTCTGAAAGATTACAACAAGCCGCTTTTAACAATTCATCACTACTTATAGTCATAATATTTTGAGCGGCAAGATATGAAGTGGCTGTCGCTTTTTTTCGCGTTTTTATAGTGACCTCACTTAAATCGTCTGTAGGCAACAATATGACTTTTATGAAATCAGAGGATCCATCAACATCTATTGTAACGGTTTTATATCCAATATAGCTGATAATTAGTTGTTTGTACGAGGTGTTATAGGGTAGTGTGAAATTTCCATCTAAATCTGAAATGGTACCAATGGAAGTTCCTTTCCAAATAACATTAGCTCCAGAAACAGAAAGTTGTGTGCCATCTGACGATGGACTCATAATTATTCCCTCAATTTTGTCTTGGGCAAAAATGAAAATTGGCAAGAAATAAATGAAGCAAAAAAGATTTTTCATTCTAAGTTTTTTAGATTATTTTTTAAAAAATTAAGTACAGAAGACGGTACTAAACAAACATCCAAAATCATTTGGATGACTGAAAATTAATCCAATATCAGATGAGAAAAACTTGATCTCTCACTTGAATATCTGTAATGAGAGGTGGGGGAACATGGGTTATGTATGAACCTTTCGTCGTGTTTTTATAAATATAATCAACTGGAATATTTATTGTTGATTCAAACACAAAATAGGAAAGTGTCGAAAATGGCGACGAGAGTGCCTTCTCGTACTCGTTAAACCCTTCGACTGTAATAGCAAGAATTGAACAACAAGAGGTTTGAAAAAGCTGTGAATTTTTATCAATTGTACGAACAAAGCCACAGCAACTTTCAATTGCTGAATCAGCGGAGGCTTCAGCCGTGTACGGCTGACAAGGATTCTTTTCTACCTTGAAAGAAAATGAAGCCAACACCACGGCGAGTGCCATAAACAAAGATGCTATTTTAAAACATAAACTTGTTTTCATATTACAAAGTTATGAATTTCTATAAAACTTGGGATTCTAATGCTTTTGAATTATAAGAATTTTGACAATTATTTTATTTCCAATCAATTAGTAAATCATTGAATAGCACTCGATCTTCAATAAATTGTGTGGATTGAGTTCCTTCTTTGTGGTATTTAAATGACAAAGGAAAAGCTATGATAACTTTTGTTTCAGGCACAACGCCTTTGAAAATATATGTGCATTTTAACGGCTTATCCCTCAAAAGTTTTACATATGCCCCTGAATAACCACTATTCGTATTTTCTTTTGGTCCAAAAATAACTTTATTGAGTAGAACTTCATCGCCACCAGCCTGAATTATAGATTTTACTTTTGTAATCATTTTATCTATGTTAACGCCTTTGTTTGTAAAAAGCACATCCATTTTGACTGTTTGAGTTTTTTTATCGCCTACAACCTTTAACAACTTAGCATTGATTTGATTTGATTGAAATTCGTTTTCAAAAGGCTCAAACCATACAACTTGCTTTCGTTCTAAAATCTGATTAATCAATGTTTGATTTTCAGCCTCCAGAGTTTGACAATCATGCGCAAAGGAATATGAGGCCATCATTAGCAATAGTGTGATTAATTTATTTTTCACTGTTTAAAATTCTTCATATAATACATCAACAATAACAATCATCCACACTTAAGACACAATTTTTTCAATTTGGTCACATATTTCTTTATCTTTTTTACACAAAACCTATGTATGATGTTAGTCTGTTTTTTTCAAGCAGATGGAATTATATTAATTTTCAATTTGAAAAAGAAGCTTGTTCAATTTTAAATTTAGAAAACATTCAATAATTACTGCTTGCATTGAGTCAAGTCTTCAATTGATTTAATATTTTTACCAAAATTTATCACATGAGTTTTAGAGGTTTAAAATCAAAAGTAAAATCGTTAGTTGATAATGCGCAAAACGTTGAGCAAACATTACTACTCATATGCGAGTTATTAAAATCGGAAATCCCCTATTACGATTGGGTGGGGTTTTATTTTAAAAATGGAGATAAGAAAGAGCTCAAGTTAGGTCCCTATGCTGGTTCAGCAACGGATCATACAATTATTCCATTTGGCAAAGGAATTTGTGGACAGGTAGCCGTAAGTAATAAAAATTATGTAGTCCCTGATGTAAAAGCGCAAGACAATTACATTGCTTGTAGCTTGACCGTAAAATCTGAAATCGTTATACCCCTATTTGTAAATGGAGAAAACATCGGGCAAATTGATATTGACTCTAATACCTTGAATCCTTTCACCAAAGAAGATGAAGAATTTTTAGAGTTTGTTTGTGCAAAAGTAGCTGTACTGCTCTAGATGTTAATAACTCTTGAATTTGTTCAAAAATTATAGTTATTTTAGTGAAATTCAAGATGAAATTTGAGCTTTATTTCCCTATTTTTGGAGCTTACAATTTTCATCAAAAATGAACCAAAACAAAACAATTTCCTCAGCTTTAATCTCTGTATTTAGCAAAGATGGCCTTGCTCCTATAGTTCAAAAATTAGATGAACTAGGGGTTACAATCTATTCAACGGGAGGCACACAGAAGTTTATCAATGATCTTGGGGTAAATGCTGTCCCAGTAGAAGAAGTAACGGACTACCCCTCCATTCTTGGCGGTAGAGTCAAAACCTTACATCCCAAAATATTTGGCGGTATTCTGAATCGGCAAACAACGCCTTCAGATGTTCAGGAAATGGAACGTTTTAATATTCCTCAAATTGACTTAGTTATCGTCGATCTTTATCCATTCGAAAAAACAGTGGCTTCTGGTTCAAGCCATCAAGATATAATAGAAAAAATTGATATTGGTGGCATTTCGCTCATTCGCGCAGCAGCCAAAAACTACAAAGACGTTCTTTGTGTTTCTTCAGTAGGAGATTATACAGAACTCCTGAATTTAATCTCAAAGGATAATGGCGTAATTTCATATGAAGATCGCCAACGTTTTGCTGCAAAATCTTTCAATATATCATCCCATTACGATACTGCAATTTTTAATTATTTCAATCAGAACAATGAAGAAGTTGTTTTAAAACTAAGTGAACAAAATGGAAAGACCTTGCGCTACGGGGAAAACCCCCACCAACAAGGGTTTTTCTTTGGAGATTTTGACGCTATGTTTGAAAAATTGCACGGAAAAGAACTGAGTTACAATAATTTACTCGATGTTGATGCTGCCGTCAATTTAATGAACGAATTTCGAAATGAAGCACCAACATTTGCTATACTAAAGCACAACAATGCTTGTGGGCTGGCTCAACGAGATTCCCTACACAAGGCCTATACAGATGCGCTGGCAGGTGATCCAGTTTCAGCTTTTGGAGGCGTTTTAATTTGCAACACTGAAGTAGACTTATCTACAGCAGAAGAAATTCATAAACTCTTTTGTGAAGTCGTCATTGCACCCAGTTTTAGTGATGATGCTTTAGCTGTTTTAAAAGGAAAAAAGAACAGAATTTTACTAATTCAAAAACTAAACGAGTTGCCCAAAAGCTCTATCAGAACTTGTCTTAATGGTTATTTAGTACAAGACAAGGATGGAATCACAGATGTTGTCGATATGCTCGAAACCGCAACTACCTCAAGTCTAACAGAACAACAAACTGAGGATTTATTATTTGCTTCTAAAATATGCAAACACACCAAATCAAATACTATTGTTTTGGCAAAAAATAAACAACTGTGTGCAAGCGGAACTGGACAAACAAGTAGAGTCGATGCCTTAAATCAAGCTATTCACAAAGCAAAATCATTTGATTTTGATTTGCAGGGGGCCGTGATGGCAAGTGATGCGTTTTTTCCATTTCCGGACTGTGTAGAGATTGCCGATAAAGCAGGTATCACGTCTGTAATTCAGCCAGGAGGGTCTATCAAAGATCAATTGAGTATCGATTATTGCAACGAAAATAAAGTGGCTATGGTTTTCACAAAAACACGTCATTTTAAACATTAAAAAAATGCTGTTTTGGAGATTAACTAAAATTTATTTTTAGTACATTTACAATCAAGCACAATTTTTAAATCACCAACATAATTTTATATATCCTATGGGATTTTTTGACTTCTTGACCGAGGAAATTGCCATCGATTTGGGTACAGCCAATACACTTATTATCCACAACGATAAAGTTGTTATAGACAGTCCTTCTATAGTTGCCAGGGATCGTATTTCAGGGAGAATCATAGCGGTAGGTAAAGAAGCTAATTTAATGCAGGGTAAGACCCATGAAAACATCAAAACAATTAGACCACTTAAGGATGGTGTGATTGCAGATTTTGATGCTTCAGAGCAAATGATCAGCATGTTCATTAAAAACATTCCCGCATTAAAGAAAAAATTATTTGCACCATCTCTACGTATGGTCATTTGTATCCCTTCAGGCATTACAGAAGTAGAAATGCGTGCAGTAAAAGAATCCGCTGAACGCGTAAACGGTAAAGAAGTCTACTTGATTCACGAACCCATGGCAGCAGCCATTGGAATTGGTGTAGATATTATGCAGCCAAAAGGAAACATGATTGTTGATATTGGTGGTGGTACAACAGAAATAGCCGTTATTGCCCTGGGAGGAATTGTGTGTGATAAGTCGGTCAAAGTTGCTGGCGATGTGTTTACAAACGATATTATTTATTACATGCGTACACAACACAACTTGTATGTGGGTGACCGAACTGCTGAAAAAATTAAAATACAAATTGGTGCTGCTACGGAAGACCTAGAACTGCCTCCAGATGAAATGAACGTTCAAGGGAGAGATTTGTTGACAGGAAAGCCAAAGCAAGTTCAAATTTCACATCGGGAAATTGCCAAAGCTTTGGATAAATCGATCCTTAGAATTGAAGACTCGGTAATGGAAACCTTGTCACAAACTCCACCTGAGCTGGCAGCAGACATATACAATACTGGTATTTATCTCGCAGGTGGCGGATCCATGCTTAGAGGATTAGATAAACGGTTGTCCCAAAAGACAGACCTCCCCGTCTACATTGCCGAAGACCCGCTAAGAGCCGTTGTTCGTGGAACAGGAATTGTTCTTAAAAATATCGCAAAATATAAGAGTGTCTTGATCAAATAGCTATTGAGTCATGCAACAACTTCTGAATTTCTTTTTTAAAAACAGGTCTACCATCTTGTTTTTAATCTTGTTTTTAATTTCGTTTGCCCTTACCACACAAGCACACGACTATAATAAAACTAAAGTCATTAACTCTGCATATCAAATTTCAGGCAGCATACATGGAGCCTTTTCTAAAATTGGAGATTATTTTTATTTGAAGGAAGAAAACAACTTGCTTTTGGAAGAAAATAACCGGTTGAAGTCCTTGGCTTTCAATACAAAAACAGAACAGATTGAGTCTATAAATGTCCAAAAGCAGTTTCGACTCAGACCAGCTTTGGTTAATAAGAACAGTTATCGTTTTTTAGAAAATTACATCACCATAGATAAGGGTGAAAAGGACAGTATTAAAGAAGATTTTGGGGTTGTAACAGCTAAAGGGATTGTCGGAGTCATTGATAAAACTTCCCAAAAATATGCTCGTATACTCTCCATATTAAATACGAAAAGTAAAATTAATGCAAAGCTTAAAAAAAATAACCACTTCGGGACATTGGGTTGGGATGGTGAACACCATAATATTGTTCAATTAAACGATGTTCAAGATCTAGCTGAAATAACAGTAGGTGATACTATTGTTACAAGTGGTTTTTCATACACCTTCCCAGAAAACATTCCAGTTGGTGTTGTAAAGTCATACCTATTAAACGACACTAAAGACCTGTATATTATAAATGTTGAATTATTTAACGACATGACGAATTTACGTCATGTTCATGTAATTGAAAATTTAGATTTCACTACACTAAACTCATTAAACCCAAGCAATGAATAGTCTGTTATTTTCAAATATTATTCGATTTATAGCATTGGTCCTGCTGCAAGTCCTTATTTGCAATCAGATGAATTTTCTTGGAAGCATAAACCCTTATATTTACATTCTATTTATACTAATATATCCCGTTAAAAACAACCGCTTAAGCTTTATCCTTATCAGTTTTGTTCTCGGAATACTAATAGATATTTTTATGGATACTGGTGGGGCTCATGCGGCAGCTTCCGTAACTATAGCTTATATGAGACCAGTGTTCTTGAAATTTTCTTTTGGAGCAGCCTACGAGTATCAAGCCATCAAATTTAATGATGCCGATTTACTACCACGTGTTATTTATTTTACCTTACTGATTCTTATTCATCATTTTATTTTATTTATTCTGATTATTTTTGACAACTCAAAAGCCGGGATGGTCGTATCTAACGCATTAAGCACTGGGCTTTTCACACTCTTTCTTGCATTGACATTAACCACACTTTTTAGTCGAAAAGAGAAATGAGAAAGCTATTACTTCTAAGTCTTGTTTTCATAACCGGTGCCATTTTTATTGGAAGATTATTCTATTTGCAAGTGTACCAAGACGAGTCTGATAGCCTGGAAAGTGACAATGCAATTCGAAAAGTATATCAATACCCAAAACGCGGATATATATATGACCGCAGTGGTACCTTACTCGTTGCAAATCAGCCTACCTATGACGTTGTTGTTGTCCCTAGAGAAGTTGAAAAACTAGATACTGTACTATTTTGTTCACTACTAGATATAGATAAAAGTCAATTTTTAAAGTCATACAATAGAGCAAAACGCTACTCACCACGTTTGCCTTCTGTTTTTTTGTCCCATCTCTCCAAGGAGGATTATGCTTTTTTGTCAGAAAAACTAAGAAAATTCAAGGGATTTTATGTTCAAAAAAGAGCCGTACGTGACTATCAAACTGAAATCGGCGCTAATGTCCTGGGGTACATTGCAGAAGTTAATCCAGATAATATCTCAACCGATGGTTACTACAAGTTAGGAGATTTAATCGGGAAGCAAGGGGTGGAGAAATCGTATGAAAAAGATTTAAGAGGAATAAAAGGGGTGAAATACATTCAAAAAGATATTTATAATCGGGACATTGGATCCTATAAAAATGGACAGTTTGACAGCTTGCCCTTGCCTGGCAAAAATATCACTCTAACCATAGATGCAACGCTTCAAGAATATGGAGAAAAATTGATGCAAAACAAAATGGGAGGTATTGTTGCAATTGAGCCAAGTAGCGGAGAGTTATTGACTATCGTTTCAGCTCCATCCTACAACCCTTCATTGCTGGTAGGAAGAGAGCGATCCAAAAATTACACAAAACTTTATAGAGATTCTATTCATAGACCACTTTTTGACAAAGCACTCATAAGAATGCATGTGCCCGGATCTCCTTTTAAAACGCTTGTTGCTTTGGCTGCACTTCAAGAAAATGTAATCTCAAAACAAGAAACAATATTTTGCTCAGAAAAATATGTTTACGGGAAAAACAGACGTGTAATGAAATGTCACTGTGGAGGTGGCTATAGGAACTTGTTTTCAAGCATCAGTAATTCTTGTAATTCTTATTTTGCAATGGCTTTCCGAAAAACCATTGATAAGTACGATAATGCAAGTGTTGGAATGGATGTTTGGAGTGATCATATAAAGAGCTTTGGATTAGGAAACTTTTTAGGAAATGACCTATCCGTTGGAAAAAAAGGAAATATTCCAGACGGAGCTTATTATGATGCTTGGTATCCAGATTTTAGATGGGGTGCTACAACCGTTCTTTCGAATGCTATAGGGCAGGGAGAAATTTTAGTCACGCCAATACAATTGGCAAATATGACAGCAGCCATTGCAAACAAAGGGTTTTATTTCACACCTCATATCATAAAGTCCATAGAAGGAGAATCAATTAATGAAAAGTTTACTGAAAAAAAAGAAACTACAATTCACCCAAGCTATTTCGAGCCCGTAATTGAGGGCATGCATAAAGTCTACACAAATGGTACTGCAAGTTTTTTAAAAGTCCCAGGGATTGATATATGCGGAAAAACAGGAACTGCTGAAAATTTCACAAAAATTGACGGCGTAAAAACGCAGCTCACAGATCATTCTATTTTTGTAGCCTTTGCCCCAAAAGAAGATCCTAAAATAGCTATAGCTGTATTAGTGGAAAACGGATACTATGGCGCTCGATGGGCTGGTCGAATTGCCAGCTTAATGATTGAAAAATACTTGAAAGGAGAGGTCAGTTTAAAATATATGGAACGACTTGTTTTAAATAAGAGTTTAGAAGAGGAGTACCTAAAACCGTATAGCGGGAAACCATTTAAAATCAATAAATAATGAACCTCAACAGAGCAAATAGCTTTCAATTAGACTGGTTAGTCGTCCTGATTTACTTGGTGCTCGTTTTGTTCGGATACTTTAATATAGTTTCAGCAGCAACAGCTGGAGAGTTCAGCTCGTATTTCGATCTTACTCAGCCGTACGGAAAACAAAGTGTTTTCATTGGACTTTCTCTTGTCTCTATTGTATTGATTCTTTCTATTGACGCCAAATTTTACGAACGTTTTGCTAGTGTTATTTACTTGGCCTCAATGGTAGTATTAGCAGGGCTATTTATTTTTGGCAAAAAGATAAATGGAGCTATGTCTTGGTATGAAATTGGAGGCATGACCTTACAGCCAAGTGAATTTGCGAAATTTGCAACAGCTTTAGCTGTAGCCAAGTATGTTAGTGACTTGCAAACAAATATAAAAAATGTTAAAGACCAATTTCAAGCAGCACTTATTGTGGCAGTTCCTGCAATTTTAATTCTACTCCAAAATGATGCTGGAAGCACCCTTGTTTTTGCAGGGCTTATTTTCGTATTTTACAGAGAAGGAATTCCTCAAAAATATATTTTTTTGGGGGCTATTCTCATTACTATTGCTGTTGCAACACTAAAATTTTCAGCACTTTTCGTGACCAGTATTATTGCAATTTGTCTTGTAATTTATCAACTTTTTTTCAAACGAAAGAAAAAGAAAGTTAGAGGTTCATTACTAATCCTAGGTTTATGTGCGGTCCTCAGTTTTACAACTGAATGGAGTTTTGATACTGTTTTACAAAAACACCAGAGAGATCGCATTGAACTGTGGTTGAGGCTTGAAAAAGACCCTGATAAACTAAGGGTTATGCGGCGCAATATTTCTTATAATCTAAATCAATCAGAAAAAGCAATACGCTCTGGCGGTCTTACAGGAAAAGGATTTAAGGAGGGTACGCGAACGAAGGGAAAATTTGTACCTGAACAACATACCGACTATATTTTTAGCACAGTGGCAGAGGAATGGGGGTTTTTGGGGAGCAGCACAGTAGTCATTCTTTTTGTGGTGTTAATTGGCCGTATTTTATTTCTGTCTGAACGACATAAATCACAGTTCAGTAGAGCCTATGGATACGGTGTAGCCTCAATTATTTTTGTGCATTTTTTAATTAATATTGGCATGGTTATGGGCCTTATTCCAACTATTGGTATTCCACTTCCATTCCTAAGCTATGGCGGATCTGGATTATTGGCATTTACAATTTTAATTTTTATATTTTTAAAATTAGACGCCAATCGACTGAATGTATGGTAATCCAGACTAAAAACTAATTCTGCTTTAAATCTAACTTTTCAGCAAAATAAGCACAAAAATCTTTCATTGTAGCAGTCATTTTCTCGTCTTGGGTGGCGCGCATAAAAGTATCACTCATGGCCGTAAGAGTTTGATGAAAAAACAATTTCATCTCATCTACGGGCATGTCTTTTGTCCACAAATCGATGCGTAATGATTCTTGTGCCTTAGCATCCCAAACGGAAAGAAAAATTGCCTTGGCCTCAGCATTTGAAACCCCACCGTCTTCAGCAGTCCAGTTCAATTTTTCTGGAATACGGTTCTCATCCAATTCGACATTCAATTCAATTTTTGATGTATGTACTTTAGCCATTATTTTCGTGGTTTGTATTTTGCTTTATTAAAAAGTGATTGCGCATCCATTTGAAGCATTTGAAGTAACGAAGTTGAATTGTTTTCCATATAGGAACGCACAATTTGCCATCCAATATATCGTCCCAATGCGCCAGGAGATTCACTATCGAGCTCCAAATTGAAGCGTGAAAAGGGAGCTGCTGTGATGAAACGTCCAACAAGTTTATTGTCTGTGCTGTACAACAATTCATTTTCTATAAAATATTGCCAGATATAAAACTCATTGTCATTTGCCCAAAAGAGCTCATTGTCGTTATAACCAATTTTTGTGCTGTCCTCTGCCAACGGAACCCATAGATCTTTCAGATATAATTTTTTACCATGATATATCAATTCTTCCAAAAACGTATTGCGCCTCGGTTGATTTATTAAACGAGTTGCATAAGCATCAGCAAGGTCCATCACAATTTGATCCCTCTTTAAATTTTTCCGAATATAACTATAAAAGCTTTCATAAAACTCATGATCAGCACCCAAATAATTATCAATACTAATTAAAACTGTAGAGTCTGTGACGATAACTTTATTACGGTAATCAACATCTGAAAAAACTGTTATGACACGTGGTTTTTTTAATGATGGATTATAATATTTTAGGTGTTTGTAAAAAGCGATTACCTCCGCTTCAGTCTCTTGAAAATCACTAAAAACACTATCAACTGACTTTTGAATCAGCTTTTGAATAGGGTCTTTAGTACGTTCTAAAAGGACAGAGTCAGAAATGTGGTTTGGAAACAGAAAAGGGTAAGCTGTTTTATAAAATGGAAGTGTTTCTTCTGTAATTTTCATAAAAGCTTGATCAAAACGTTCAACTTTTAAATCCATTGAAATAGCTTCAATTTCTTTTTCTAATTGAGCATTTTTATTACATGACAAACACATCAATAGGATAAGAAAAAC
>Ga0208170_1000040_pt1 | contig 29756 bp, 31 predicted proteins | sample Colrivmet1550A02_FD_187653 | JGI IMG/M metagenome (GOLD analysis project Ga0208170, IMG submission 187653) | Estuarine microbial communities from the Columbia River estuary - metaG 1550A-02 (SPAdes) (version 2) | ecosystem: Environmental > Aquatic > Marine > Intertidal zone > Estuary | place... | reverse complement strand
ACAACAGGCTGGCTTCCCTAATGATGTCGTGTGGCCTGTTAAACCCTGAATTAAACTAAAACAAGTAGGGCCTTCGGGCCCTGCTTTAACCCCTAAACAATAACAGTCCAAGGAATCTTTTATGTCCAAAAAACAGTCTCGTTATTCCGTTAAAGCCAACGCACGTATGCCAAAACATATGGCCCAGGAAGAAAAGTATACTAGTTACCCACGAACAAGTTTTAATCTTTTACCTAAGAACGAGAAACAAGATACTCTTATCTCTTCAATCAAGAAAGCCCCTATTACAGTAACAATTGGTTGTGCTGGGACGGGGAAAACCTACTGTAGTGCAGGGACTGTTGCACAACTCTTTATGGGTGGTAGGTACAAAAAGATTGTGCTCACACGAGCTAACGTACCAACAGGGAAGTCACTTGGACACTTTCCTGGGACTATCGAAGAAAAGATGACCCCGTGGCTTATGCCCATGCTAGAAGTACTTACAAAGGCTTTTGGCAAAGGTAAGTATGAGTACATGTTGGCCAAGGGTGAAATTGAAATTCAACCTATTGAAACTATTCGTGGACGTTCTTACGAGAACGCTCTTGTTCTAGTGGATGAAGCACAGAACCTTTGCATGGAAGAACTAAAAGCAATTACTACTCGTTTAGGGCAAAACTCTAAGCTCGTACTAATGGGAGACCCTGCTCAGTCTGATGTGAGAGACGGTAGAGACCTTGTAACCTTTGCTAGAAAAATTAATAGAGCAGGAATCGACCTCCCAATCATTGAGTTCGGAGTAGACGACATTGTTCGTAGCGACATCGTAGCAGACCTTGTTCGTCTGTTTATTAAAGAAGACATGTAGAGAGCTACACAGGGTGAGCAACTTAGGCTACTGTATGGGGATACCTATGTAGTTACTTGAGAGGCTCACCTCTGTGCCACTCTGTAGGAGTTAGAATGAAGTATTATGAAAAAGAAGAGATGTCGGAGGCTTTGCAACGAGCCTGTCGAACAATAGATCTCTTAACAGAAAGTTGCACAGAATATACACGCGGGGTTAATGACTGTTTCGCCTTACTCGCTGAGTACGACTATGAACTCAGAGGAAAGACCAAGGCTAGAGACATTATTAAAGAACCCTACAGCTCTATTAAAGGTTGGCTTAAACTCCTACTTAAATCGGGCTATACTGTTGAAAGTTACGCCGAATATTGCGGTTATGAAGTGGTCAAAAATAAAAGACCAGAGCTAGGGGATATTGCTTTCCACTCAGGGGCCATGGTAAACAATGGTGACTTTTGGGTCTCAACAAATGAAAATAACAGCGGCACTGAAGTCATCAGGCAAGCTCTTTTCTTAGAGCGGCGGGTGCCTTTAATCGCTAGACCACTTAGGAGTCAATAATGTCGGTATACTATTTTAACGGTGCTCAAATTTTGGCACCACTTACAATTACTTCAAACGAACCTATTTACGAGGTAGACACGGTTTCTCTAAGGAAACAAAGAGCTTCTCAGGGGGTTCAACGCTGGGAGTTGGCTTTTAACACAGTTGGAACAGCGGAAACACAGGTAGACATCTTTCTAGGCGCTGTGGTTGACAATCAAGAAGTTCAGTCTATGGTTATGCCTCAGTTGCCTCAAGTTGATGCAAAAACAACACTAAGTCAACCTACGCTTAACATGTTTGGCACTACTGTAGCTGGAGCTACCACTACGCTATTAGTTGGAACAAGTGCCGCTGGTTTTATTCCAAAAGGAACTTTCTTTAAATTCTCCAATCATGACAAGATTTATGTTACAACTAACGATGTTCAAATGGGAAGCACAAACCAGTTTATGAACTTTTACCCAGAACTACGAGTACAAAACACTAACACTAACACTGTTAGATTTGGTAGCGGGGCTGTTTTGTCCTACTATAGAGATATTAACAACCAGACAGGTATCACCTTTTCCGATGGTGTTCTCTCTAACGCAGGTACAATTTCAATTATAGAGGCCTTGTAATGAGACAGTTTTCAACAGCAGTACAGAATGTTATTAATAGTGACAATATGAGATTTGCTTTTCTAATTAAGCTAGAATTTAATACTACCTACTATCTAACTTCTTTTAATAGAGACCTTGATTACAACGGTAATACCTACTTGGCAAACGGAGGTCTTTACGAGTTTGACTCCCCAAAGTTCTCTTCGGTAGTTGATAGAGAGTCTTACAAAATTGTTATCTCAGAGGTGCTAGACACCCTTTCCGCAGAGTTCAGAGCTAACGTTGTCGGTAAGCCTATTAGTGTTTTTGTAGCTCTTTTGGACGCTAACGGTAATCCTTTGCTTAGTCCAAATGATGTTCTAAGTGTTTACAAGGGCTACGTTGACAGCCCCTCCATTACAAACGATTTTGAACAAAAGCTAGCAGTCATCGAAGGAACCTCCCCCATGTCTGATCTTGATATGGTTCGTTCTTTTATGACGTCAAAGAATGGTATGGAGCAGGTTAGCCCTGACGATACCTCTTTTAAAGAGATTTTTGAAAATAAAGAAATAACAGTAAAGTGGGGTAAGGTATAATGGATAAATTGTTGCTTAACCTCATTATCACGGTAGCCTCTACCGCCTATCAGATCTCCCAAAATAACAAAATGAAGCGGGAAGCCGACAAGCGCAAAGGTTTTAACTTAACAATCTCAGGACAAGCAGTTAGTGTCCCTGTGGCTTACGGTAAGAACTCACTGGGCGGTATCGAGGTAAAACATCTCGTTCGAGGTAGCTACACTTCTGCTACAAACAACGCAAGTAAAACCTTTTCAGAGAGTTTTGCAAATACTTCAAAGAGCGGCTCTAAGAACGAATACTTAACAGTACAGTATGCTCTTTGCCATGAAGGCATTGAGGGTGTTCAGTGGGTTAAAGTGGATGGTATAGACTATAACGATAGTTCTAAAAAGTTTAATCACATAATTCGTACCCACAACAATGGCGGGGCAGCTGATGCAATTGCTACTGCAAACACTATTGACCCTAACAACAAGTTTACAAACACTGCTCATGCTTCTGCAACGTTTAAGCTGAACCGTAATGACTATAACTATAACGGCATTCCTCAAATGGAATTTCTTGTTAAAGGTCGTAAAGTAAAGTGGGTTAAAGAACTCAATGGGGTTTACTCCTTAAGCACCGACAGAGTTTACTCAAATAACCCTGCTCTTTGCCTTCTTGACTACTTGATGAATTCAAAGTTTGGCAGAGGTTTGTCAGTTAACGAAGTTGATCTTGAGTCTTTTTACAACTCGGCAGCTGTTTGTGATACTATTGTAGCAACCGAAAGAACAGTAGCAGGGCAAGTAAACGGTCAAAAGACTGTTCATACAGTAGCAGATAATGGTTCTCGCCCAACAAATCTTGAAAAACACACTTATGAAAATGAGCTTTGGCTTACTCAAGGCTCCGGTAAATACTGGTATTGGAACAAAACAGTTTGGGTTGAAACTACACTAACTTCCACAAGACCAATTCCTTTATACGAGTGCAACCTAACGCTCGATACAGAGGACAACATTCGTAATAACATTGAACGTATTATGAACACAATGGGTCTTGCAGAGCTAACTTGGTCTTCTGAGGGCAAGTATAAGTTGCTTTTAGAGCACCCGAAGACAGCAATAGAACTAAGTAACTTGGTTGATGCTAACCATCACTTTACTGATAACGACATTATCAGAGATGAATCAAGCCTGTCTTGGCCCAGCGCCTCTAGCAGGCTAAACCAAGCAACCATTAGCTTCCTTAATGAACATGAAGACTTTAAAGAAGACACAATTACTTGGCCCCCTTCCTTTAGTGCGGCTCATACCGCTTATCTAACAGAAGACAATAATCAGCCCTTCCAAGCGAATATCGATGCAGACGGTATAACAGATCCTTACCACGCCCTTGCTATGGCAGAACAGGCTGTTCGCAAAGCCCGTTCAATCTTTACGTTAACCTTTACTGTTTCGAAAAAGGGCTTAAACTTAGAGCCTGGTGACTTCATTAAAGTTACTTCTGATAACCTTAACATTTCAAATGAAGTATTTCGAGTAGAAAGTATTGAAGTTAGAGGCGACTTTACAGTTGGCCTGACATGTTATAAGTTTGACCATGAAACCTTGGCTTGGAACGTTGAAGATGATATCGCCTATGCTACTCAGCCTGTCTTTGACTTTTCTGTTGGAGCGCCTACAAACGGCACCTTCACACAAGGGGCTGAAGATAACTTAGGCACTTCATCGGGTCGTCTCTCTTGGACAGAGTCTGACGACATTGCTGTAATAGATTACTTAGTCGAAGTCTCCAGAGACAATAAAGTTACTTATCAGACTCTAGGCGTAACTAGAAGTACAACCTTTGATGTTACAGGACTTAAAACGGGGGCCTATGACTTTTCCATTCGTGGTAGAACTCCTCTTGGAGGTTTGTCAGATAGACTTGAGGTGGATGACGAGACTATTCTTCTTAAAACAGTTGGTCAAGTGGCAGTTATTTATGCTAATACTAGCAATGCTTTAACAAACACACAGAGCTATAACGTTGGTACAAACAATTTTATTGCCTACTACCCTTACACAAGTGATCTTCCAACTCTACCTATTCGAACAGGGATTAGCTTTTCAAAGTTTATTCCAGAAAAAGAGGTTGACTACTTTGATGGTATAAATGGTATTTCAGTAAAGCTTCAGTATAGTGTGCTTGGCACAGGTAGTTGGCATGATACTTTTGAAGCAAACGATAAGTATGTTAGATCAGGCACTTTAACCCCTCCTGCTACAACCTACGTTTACGGAGCAGCTGCTAAGTTTGTTCCTGAGCTGGGTGTAGAATATGATGATGGTATTGACGGAACTAATGCTTACCTTCATATTGCTTACGCTGATACTTCTGTAGGCGGTGGATTTAGCCAGTCTCCAACAGGTAAGAACTACATTGGTACTTACTCAGACTCTAACCCTGTTGACTCAAATACTCCTGGGGACTACGCTTGGGTATTAACAAAGGGTGCTACTGGTGTTACTGGGGCTTCTACAAACATAATCTTTCAAAGGTTGGCAACTCAACCCGCAACCCCTGCTGCTTCCTCTGGTATTCCTACTGGATGGTACGATAACCCTCCAGCTGGGACTGAGTTAGTTTGGGCATCGTCTGGGACTAAAACAGCAGGCTCTACTACCTTTACTTGGGGTACACCTTGGCAGATTGACGGGGCCTCTATTGCTGAAGTTTCAATTTACCGTAAAAATAGTAGCGCAGGCGGCACAGGAGGTACTTACAACTTTGTAACTAACAACTTAACTGCGCCTTCACTTTGGTTTGTTGACCCACCTGCGTTGACTGCGGATGGGGATACCATCTATCGGAAATCCGGCGTAGCATCAGGATCAGCAACACAAACTTCAGCTTCTGTTTCTTACGGCTCCGCTGTAGTTTACGCCAAGAGGGTTGACGGTTATACGCCTGTTAAAGGTGTTGACTACTTTGATGGCTTAGGCGGTGTTTCTGTTAAACTACAATATAGTGTAAATGGTTCAACACTTTGGCATGATACTTTTCAAACCAACGATAAGTATGTTAGATCAGGCACTTTAACACCTCCTGCTACAACCTACGTTTACGGGACGGCTACAAAGTTTGTACCTGAAAAGGGTATTGAGTATGATGATGGTATTGACGGAACTAATGCGTACCTTCATATTGCTTACGCTGATACTTCTACGGGTGGTGGGTTTAGTCAGTCACCAACTAATAAAGAGTATATAGGCACTTACTCAGACTCTAACCCTACTGACTCCTCTAATGCGGCTCTTTATTCTTGGGCTTTAATAAAGGGAGCTGACGGAGCTGACGGAGCTACTGGTTCTAGAGGTGCAGGTTGGTGGCGCTATGAAACAGGCACTACTGCTTCTACTGCGGGGCTTTCTTCTGCTACTGTTACAACCTACTTTACAACAGCTACGGGGCTTAACCCCGTTAATGGTGATAAGTTTGTATTGACCAACAGCCTTAATCAAGCTAACGCTTATGTTTACACTACTTCTTGGGCCCTCCAAGCGGCGTTTGTTGACGGAGATCTTTTAGTTGAAGGTACTATAACTTCTGACAAAATTAATGTTACATCCCTTTCGGCCATTAGCGCAGAACTTGGTGATGTAAATATCGACAACACTTTAACGCTGACCGCTGGTGGTGCTGGGTTTATTGGAGGCCGTACAAGTTCCTCTCAGTATGACGTAGATGGTTTCTTGATTTCAAGAACAGACAAGGGTGCAGGAGCTAAGGGTTTTGAAGTAAGCCACACTTCAATTGTTTCGAATCAGTTATCTGGGGTAATCCATCAAGACAGTCAAAGTATGAAAATATTTAACCCTACTTTCTACACAGGTGGCAGCATCTCAGGTGGTGTTTCAAACATTGTTAACTCGACCGTCACTAACATCGGTCAAACCAACGGTGAAGTTGAGTTGACCATTCAAGGTGCAGGTGGTGGTGGTGGTTCTGGCAAAGACGATGGGGGGAGTACCGCAACTACAGCGACTGCTGGTGGAGCAACTACAGTTCAAGTTCGTGCGAATAGTTCATCTGGCCCCCTTCTAGCTTCCTTCACCGCTGGTGGCGGAGCTGCTGGTAGAGACGCTTATGTTAATAGGTCAGCAAACCACGACGGGCAAAGTACAACCTACGGCGCTGGTGGCTTGGGCGGTAGCAATAGGTCAGCAGGTTCAGCCCCTCTCTCTGGTGCTTACGGTGCGGGCGGCGGTGGTGGCGGTGGTGACTCCCCTGATTTCCTTGATGATTCAGGTTTAGCAGGGGTAGGTGGCTCGGCTGGCCAAACAATAGTCCAGTCTGTTAGTACAAGTGCCTTCCCAACTTCAAACATCTATCTTGTCACAACTATCGGCACAAGGGGGCTTGGCAGTACGTCGAACCAATATTCTGGTGCTAATGGTGCAAATGGGGTAGTAACTTACGCTTCCCCCCTTGGCGGAACCAAGAACTATAGTACTGATGACCTACTTGGTAGGGTCGTACCTAGAAAATCTTTTTCTGGTACCTTTGACCCTAGTAACACCACTGAGTCTACTAGGACAGTTCAAACAGGGGTAGTATCCCTCCCTTCAAACTTCTATGAAGTTGAACTAGATGTTGATATGACTCTTGACGCTCAAACTAGCTACTCTTATACATACACTGTTAATCTGATTCACGTTAGAGCTGGTGTGGAAACCGTATTAGAATCGTATAGTGGGACTGCGGGCGATAACGGTACAAGAGTTGAACGAAGTTTCGCTGGAATCCTTAACCTTGGCGGTAGTGACCGTTTTAAACTTGTACACGTCTACACAAGTTCTACTCGTGCGAGGAATGGTGAAGCTACGCTTTCGGTAAGGGCGCAAGGTCCGGTTGTGAATCTTAACTATCTTTAAAAAGTTGCCCCTTTCGAGGGGCACCTTTAACCTACTTTTAAAAGGAGATTACTCTATGAGTTATCAACTGAGCCAAAGAAGTTTAAACAAACTAAACGGGGTTCACCCCGATCTTGTTAAAGTAGTGAAAAAGGCTATTACACTTACTAAAATTGATTTTGGTGTAACACAAGGTCTTCGTACCCTTGAACAACAAAGGGCTCTACTAAATAGTGGTGCAACTCAGACAATGAACTCTAAACACTTAACAGGTCACGCTGTTGACCTTGTGGCCTATATTGGGAGTGATGTCTCTTGGCAACTCAACGTCTATGATGACCTTGCTGACGCTATGAAAGAAGCTGCCATAGAGCTTAGTGTACCTGTTCGTTGGGGGGCCGCTTGGACTGTCCCTGACATTCGTCTCTGGGAGGGTACTATGGAAGAGGCTATGATGTCTTACGTAGACACTCGTAGGTCTCAGGGCAAGCGACCATTTATTGATGGCCCCCACTTTGAGCTGATCTGATGTTTACACCAGAGTGGCTTAACAGGTGGCGCATCTGGCCAAGACTTATAATAACGCTCTACGGTATTGCCTTCTACCGTACTACAGAGTGGTTCATGGCCTTATCAGACCCTACTAACGCACAAGCGGGGTTTGTTTCTGTAATTGTCGGTGCGGGCGCTGGCTTCTTTGGGATTTATGTAAATGGAAAAGTTACGGAAACTAACAATAACAATCATCTTGACGATGGTTCTCGCTAGCTGTAGCGGGCTAAGTCCGCTTAGTCTACTCTCTGGCAAGGGCACTAACGTTGCTGCCAACACACAAGTTGGTAAAGAGAACACTCAAAATGTTGGGGTAAACACAACCTTTAGACCTCAAGCAAGAACATCGGGCCCCGTAGAAAAAATTGACCAGTCAAACAACACAAGTAGGGTTAATACCGAAAGTGTAGATACTATAATTGTCAATGAGATTCCTACGTGGATGATCCTTGCTTTTGGTTTACTCTGTGGTTTCTTGATACCTTCACCTAGAGAGATCTTTCGTAGTCTTTACCATGCAATTAAGCAAATTACGGGCAGGAAGTAATACCTGACGTTTAAGAATAAGAGACAGACAAACTCTCAAGTTTTCTGACAGTCTCTTTGGGGAGGGGTTTAAGTATCCCTCCCTCACTAATACCTGACGTTTAAGAATAACCCGCCAGGGTTCCCACCCTATACTATACTTTAAGTATATACTTTAAGGTATACTTTAACTATACTATTCTAAGGAGTCGTTGTAATGGCTAAAGATAAAGATTCAAGACTAACTAGTGTTGGTGTATCTGGTTATAATAAGCCTAAACGTACTCCAAACCACCCTACTAAGTCTCATGTTGTTGTTGCTAAGTCTGGTGATACTATTAAAACAATTCGGTTTGGTTCTCAAGGTGCTAAAGGCTCTCCTAAAAAAGAAGGTGAGTCTGAGGCTGATCGTAAAAGACGTTTAGCTTGGAAAGCCCGCCATCAAACAAATATTGACAAGGGCCCAATGTCTGCTGCTTACTGGGCAAATAAAGTCAAATGGTAAAGGAACTATAAATGTCACAAATAACTAAACCGACAAAGGCTATTAAAAAGTCAGTTGCGGATCCAAGTGATAGCTATCACTCACTAAAACCTTTGTGGAAAAAGTCTAGAGCTGTACTTCAAGGTCAGTCTAACGTAAAAGCCCACGATGAGTATATTGAGAGAGACTACACTAACTTGTTGATCCCTTTTTCTCCAAGCATGAGCCAGTCTCAGTATGACTTCTACAAGTCAGAAGCAGAGCTTCCTGGTCTAACTGCTCAGTACTGTAAAGTGCTTATTAGTGCTTTGCTTCGTAAAGAGTCTCAGCTAGAACTCCCAGAAGAACTCCCAGAGGATGCTTACTACTGGTTGAAAGATAACTTTACATTGGATGGTAGATCCCTCTTTAACTTCTTAGATAATGCTCTCTGGGAAGAACTTCAAACCTCTAGAGCTTGGGCTTACGTAGACTATCCTGATATTGATGAAGCAGACTACGATAACATGTCTCCTGAAGAAAGAGATACGATTCGCCCTTACCCTGTTTTGCTTGAGGCAGAGACTGTCATTAACGTTCAAACAATTGTTCACCCTGTTACACGACAGAAAACCCTTGGTAGACTCGTTTCACGTTATCTAACCTCTCGTTATGAGGATAACAACCCGTGGCACGCTAACTATGTCGATACTGTTTGTGATCACTACCTTGATGAGGGTGGTAAGCTAGTTATTGATTACTATGAACATGCTGACACAAATAACGAACTCAAAGTTCTAAATGGTGATGTTAAGCAAGACTACGTTGACTATGCAGCTTCTGCGGAGTTTAAAAAGGTTAAGACAGTTTACCCAACTATCTTTGGTACAAGAATTGATAGAATTCCAGCCTGGCCCCTTAACGGCCAAATTGAACCTGTTGAACCTGTGCTTATGCCACTGATTGACAGAGAGGTCTCTCTCTACAACAAGGTATCTCGTCGTAACCACCTACTATACGGTGCAGCGACTTACACACCTATCGTACAGTCTGACATGACTGACGAAGAGTTTGAAGAGCTAGTTAACTCTGGCCTTGGATCTTGGTTGCGTGTTCGTAAAGATGAGAGCATTAGTGTACTTGAAACGCCTACAGGTGCTTTAGCAGACATGGATCGTGCAATTTCCTCTACTATCGAAGAGATGGCTAAGATGGGTATTCGGATGTTGTCACCTGAACAGGCGGCTTCTGGTGTTGCTCTTGAGATTAGAAATGCTTCTCAGACCGCACAGCTTGGTACGCTTAACGCCAAAATCTCTGGTACGCTAAGAGAGGTTATTGCTTTTATGCTAAACTGGAAGTATAACACAGACTACTCTGGTTCTGATATTGGTTTCCAAATGTCTAGCGACTTTGCTCCAATGGTAGGCGGGGAGGGTGCTATGCGCCTCGTCTCTGAGTGGTACCAGTCTGGTATTATCAGTAGAAGTACTTTCCTTAGCATTGCGAAGTATAACGACTTCCTACCGGCTGACTACGATGATGACTCTGCAAGAGAAGAAATTCAAACAGATCCTCTTGTGGATACTGTTGCGGATAACTCAGTAAACGTACAAGAATAATTAGATTGAGGGGTGAAATTCCCCTCTCTTCTACTAACTACTCAATGGAGTACTAGATGGATATTAACGAAAAGATTTTTGATAGAATTGTAGACCACATGTCAGACGTCCGTCTGTACGAAGAAGGTGTACAGCTACAGAACCGAAGAATTCTAAAAAGACATAGGAATAACCTAAAAACACTCTTAAGGGGTAATATTAGAGCAAACTTGTCTAAAGAAGTCAGCCGCTTTGGCACTGAGCTTTTAGCTCATAAAAAGAACTCAATAACAGAGTTCTCTACGTCACAGCTAGACTTTTATACAGATAACCTCTACAAGGAAGTTAAAGACTTCTACAAAGTGACTAAGCCCAAGGCACGAGAGCTTTTGGCGGAGGTTACTGGCCCCACAATGAGAGGCTCTAAAACAATTGGTCAAAATGTCCAAAATATCTCTGCTGGAGAGCTAGTCCGCATTCAATCAAAAGTGAAAGCTGGGCTTGCAAAAGGATCCTCTCAAAACGAGATCATTGCAGATGTTTTGAAAACAACAAAAATAACAGAATATCAAGCTAAGACCTTAACAAGGACTGCAATTACTTCAACCCAAACTGCTGCTTTAAGAAAAGTAGTTAATGATAATAAAGACATTATCAAGGGTTACATGTTTACTGCTATTCTTGACTCTAGGACTAGCCCAATCTGTTCTCACCATAATGGAAAAATTTATGATCTGGATGATACTAGATTTTTACCGCCTTTACATTGGAATTGTCGTTCATCGATGGTTCCAGTACTTAAAAGTAAAGAAGAACTTATTAATGAAAAGACACCAAAAATAAACAAGCTTAATCTTGCTAAGAAGAAGCCTGAAAGCCTCACAGGACAAGCTCCTCGTGTTGAGTCTTTTGGCACTTGGCTATTGAAACAACCTATGGTCATTCAGTCAAAGCTACTTGGTTCTGAAGACGCTGCTAATATGTTCAGGCAGGGTAAGCTAAAAGCGGATCAGTTTATAACACCAAAAGGTAATGCTTTAAGCATTCAAGCGCTTAGAAACAGAGCCTCACAGGCAACTACTGTTTTCAAGCCAAAAGAACAGCTTAGGGGTACGGACTTAAGGCTTTCTGCAAGCCGTCCAAGTAGCCTTGTAAGTAGCCCAAAGGCCAAAGATGATTTACGTCAGTTGTTTATTTTAGACGCAGATGACTACTCAAAGACTATTTCTTTGACAGACTACAAAGGTACAAGCCTAGTTGGTAAAACCGCATCAAGACGAAGAGTAAACAATACTTTTGATGAAAGAAACTTTAGTGCAGACCCTTTGACTGGTGAAATTAAGAACAACAATCTTTATGATCCTGACTTTGGTCTTTTGCAAGAACGTCTTGACTTTATGAGAAGTTCTAAACTTATAAGCCTTGAACAAAAAGATTTTGTAGAGTCTGTTGTTACTGGACTTGAAGGTAAACTCTCAGTAAACCAACAAACAGTTATAGTAGAAAACCTAAGAGTTGTTCTTGAGCGCTATGCAAAAGATAAGAAACCTTGGGATAACTTTGCTAGTGTTGTTAGAGCGGAAAATCGTTTTTCTGTTCAAAACGTTTCAAGGTTATTAGATACTCGTTCCCGTAAGCGTTCTGAGATGTTTGTTAGCTATCTAGCTAAAGACACTCCTCAAGTTAACATTATGAACAAGTACTATACTTTTGATGACTTGCAAAAGAATCAACTAAAGGACCAAAGATTCATTGATGCTTGGAGAAGGACTGAAGGTAAGAAGTTAGCTAGGAAGCTTTTCCTTTCTGGCAGAGCACCCATGCGTTTGTACTTTAATAAGTTTACTGACAAATACCCTTCAGCAGAAAAGCTCAAGAAACAGTTTTTAAAGGCAAATCCAAAACTAGATAAGGCATACAAACTCTATAAAAAAGTAACTAACAAGGAACCTTCCGACAGCTGGTTTACAAAAACCATGGCGAGTGGTAGGGAAAACGTTAGACAAATACTTGACTTAGAATTTCTTATTGCGAAGAAGAAACCTACAGACACCATCTTCAATGAAGCAGCAATAAACAGTCTTACTAAGATTTCTAAGCTAATCGCCTCTGGTCAGTCTACTGACTATGATGCGCTAGCTATTAACATTGGTAAACAGTTTTCGAAAGACTTTGTAGATATAATTCCTTTTACAAAACACACTGTAAAAGACTTCCACAAAGAAGGTTCTGCAATTCTTGAGTTTTTTAAGTCTCAAGGCTATATCAAAGTTAACCTAAGAGGTACAACTCGAAGAGGTGTAATAGACGTTGAAACAGGACGGGCTTCTGGGGGTTTCTCAGACGTTATTTCTAGGGAAGTTATTGTAGTAAACAAAGAACTGATAAAGCTACAAGAAGCTGAACGTAGGGTGACCATTTCTAGACGGCTCGGAGTTACTTCAGGCAGAGACCAGCTTTATGTAAAAGCAGGTAAGAAGACCTACGTTGATGCTCGTGGTAATGACACTGGTGTTCCCATAATCTCTAGAGACAAGTTTGCTGACTACGACGAAAAGCAGATTGATAGAGATATGGCAAAGATGCTTAATCATGTCATGAATGTTGAGTATGGTGTAGACAACGAATTCTTTGGGTTTATGGATGATATTGTTAGATTTAGAGACCCCCGTGGTAACTCAAAGTATTATGATAGCATAAATGAACTTCGTCATGAAATCCTTGCACGAGGTGAACAAGGGTATGGGCTTATGTCCACAGCCAAGTATCATGCTCAACGAGGTAAGAACTTCAAGACTCAAGCGTTTATTGACTCCCGTGGTCGAGTATACCATAGAGGCTACTTAACTCCAACAGGAGGTGAGCTTGTTCGACCTTTCCTTAACTCTGGAAGAGCAGTTAACATGTCAGACGGAGCGTTAGATGAGCTAAAGGTTCAGCTTGGCGCTTTAATCGGACCTGGTACAGAAGCCCTCACACAAGCTGGTCGTCGAGAAATCTTTAACAGAAATCGTGAAAAACTAGTAGAGCTAGGTGACCTTATTTCTTCTACTACTCAAAGAGATAGACGCCTTCGTGAGTTTCTTGAACATCCTCTGATAAGAGGGCTTGAAGGCCCAGAAGTGCCTAAGATGGCTAGAATGGCTTTAGAGTACTCTCGCATTGATAAACACCTTAAGTCTGGCAAAACCTTAACTAGCTACAGAACAAAACTAATGATTGAAAATGACGCCAGTTCTTCTGGTGCTCAAATTATTGGTCTGTCTACTGGTGATAGAGCGGTTTCTCAAGCTTCTAACGTTTTGGCAACAAAACAAAAGAACAGACTGTATGACCTTGTTGCGATGGATACTGTTAACGACCCTGAGTTTCTAAAGATTCCTGCCTTAAGAAATGCAAAGTTAACTTGGGAAGACTTAGCAAAAGCTGCTAAAGCCCAGAACATGGTAAGCTTCTATGGTGCTGGTGATGCAACTAAGACTGCAAATGTTTCTGGTAAGTTTGCTAAGGTTCTTGAATCACAGGGCTTTATTACAGTAACTAAGGAAACACTTTCTGAGAACCTTCGTATTATTGATGGTAAGATTAAGGTTGCAGATAGACTCGGAGCTAGCTCTGTTTCGGCAGAACTTAAGTCTTTTAGGGATGAACTTGTTGAGATAATAAACAAAAATGAACCTGCTGGTAGAACCTTGTTAAAACAGGCGCAAGACATCCACCCAGATGTTGCTGACTTTGTTAATAAGCTAATGGACGCTAGACAGGGCATTATTGGACCTAAAGATTTCACTGAAATCTCAAGAATTATGTCTAGAAACCTAGCACAACGTGCTCCTGTCACTGATAACTTTATCAACTACTGGAAAGACGTTGCAAAGGTATTCGTTAACGATACTCAAAAGGTAGATATACCCTGGGTTACGTTTGACGGAAAAATTATGACACAAAGATATAGACCAAAGCTCCAAGAGCGTATTGAGTTTACGGACCCTGTAACAGGACGTAGAGTAGCAAATATCTATGAAGCTGCCGCAGAAGATGGCAAACTTCTTGGTAAAAGCTCGCTTAACGACGCTCGTATTGGACTAGGTGTTAACGGAAATCACAGTAACGACGCTGCAATTGTTCGACAATTCCACTTGTGGGGTTTGAAAAACAATGTCGAAACTGCGACTATTCACGATGCTTTCTTTACTAACCTTGGTGAAGCAAGACGTGCAAAAGATGCTTTAAGGACCATCTATGCAGATGCTCTTGAAGGAGATACGATTAGGAAGACGCTGGCAGAAATGCGCAGACAAGGTCTTTCAAGGAAATCGTATAATGAGCTTTTAAACAAAGCTAAAGAACTGGGTCTAATTGACCCGCCCGATAAGATAACAAGAAAAGACATACTCGCTCCAATCCTTGAAGGAGAAGACTGGTATGGAATTGGTCCATAGTTATTTGTAATAGCCCATGCGACTTACTACAATTAGAGTTTGTAACTCTGTATATTTAAAAAAAATCATAACTCAAGCTGTGCTTGAAAGGAAGAAATAATGAGTGAAGAAAATAAAGTAGTTGAAGAAGTAACTGCAAACGATGAGTTCAATGAGACTCAAGAACAAGAAACAGTTCAAGAGGAAGCTGTCACTGATAGTGAGGTAGATCCGATTGAACGTGAAGTCCAAGAAAGGCTCGCCAAAATGAAATCCAATATGGATCGCATGGCTGGTGAGCGCGACGAGGCTCTCAAAAAAGCTGCTGAAGTTGAACAAAAGCAAAAACAAGCCCATATTCAACGGCTGGAAGAAGAAGGTAAACTGCAAGAGGTTCTAGAGCTAAAGCTTGCTGAAGCTCAGGCTAAGCTAAAGGTTTTTGAAGAAGAAAACGTAAAGCTTAATCGGGATAGTGTAGTTAACTCCGTACTAGGGGGCCTTGACTTCCGTAACGAGCGTAGTCGCCAAATGGCCTATCGTGATATTGTCGAGCAACTCGTTCAGAATGATGATGGTCTTTGGGTTCATAAAACAGGAACAAACATTCAAGATTTTATTAAGTCTTACTCTAAGAGTGAAGACAATTCATTTCTATTCCGCATTAAAGCAAACACAGGTGCTGGTAAAACAAATGCCTCTGGCACCTCATCAATGGAACAAAAGAAAACTATTGGTGAAATGACAACAGAAGAAGTTCTTGCACTAGCGGCCAAAGGTCAGCTGGGTAATTACTCCTATTAATATATAATAGTTACCATAAGGAAATAAATCATGGCTATTACAAACACAGACTTTCAGAACGTAGCACTTGCAATCTCTGCTTATGCAGATGAGGCTTACACAACTGAGAAAAAGCTTAACTCCACTGGCATCGTTGGCCAGCGTGACGACATCAATGCAAACGGCGAGTCCTTTGTTGGTCAGTTCCGTTGGTACAAGCCACTCTCCGCAAACATCAACGTTCCATCGTTGTCGTCTGCAGCTGATGGCGCTTACACAGACATCGCAACTGACATTGCTAACTATGTTAAGACTGTTCGTACATTCGGTGCACAGCAGGTTAACTTGCAGGAAGTTGTTTCGAAGCAAGACGGTCTCTCCAAGATTGCTCGTGACTTCGCAAAAGTACGTGGCGACGACGAGGGTAATGCACTCTTGAACGTTCTCAAAGGTGTTGCTGCTCACGAGGTTGCCCTCGGTGACGCTGGTGGTACAGGTAACGGTGGTATCGTATCCTTCGATACAGACGTAGACGCTGCAAACACTGGCTTCTTCGTTGACATCAACGCTGCTGGCGAGTTCGGTGCTGCTGCAACAGGTTCTTCCGATGCACGTCGCCTCTTTGACTCCTCCGCTATTGGTGCGGCTCGTGGTGAGCGTCTCTTCAAAGCTGTTGGTATGGCTTACAAAGACATGGAACCAGACTTCATGTACTTGGCAACTTCCCCAGAAGTTATGGCTGAAATGCGTGCAGCTAACTTGGTTGACCAAACTCGTGTACAAGACGGCAACCTTGAGTTTGACACAGTCTTCGGTGGTAAGTTCCGCCTGATCATGACTCGTGCAAGCCAGACAATCACACCTGCATCGGGCGACCTGAACGCTACTTCTGCTAAGTGTTCTTTCGTATTGAAGCCAGGTTCGGTTTCCTTCGCACCAGTATCCACTCCAACTCCTGTTGAAGTTGATCGTAATGCAGCCTCCTACACAGGTGGTGGCTCGACAAACATCTGGTACCGTTATGGCTTCATCATGCACCCAATGGGTTATGACTGGGCTGGCGCAACCAATGCTTTCGCAACTAACGGTGCGTATGCAACTGCTGGCTCTTGGAACCGTAAAATGGATTCATTGAACTTGGGCATCCTGCCTATCTACCACTCATAATAAGACTAGGAGGAGCTAATGGCTTTAGTTCTTAATACTAATAGTTATGTGGAAATAGCTGACGCTGACGCTTACTTTGAAACACGAATTGATTCTGCTAGTTGGACTTCCGCTCCAGACTCAACCCGTGAAGAAGCTTTAGTGACTGCTACACAAATTATTGACAACAATCCTTGGATTGGCTCTGCTGTTAGTTCTTCCCAAGCTCTTGCATGGCCACGAAGAAACGCTAACTACCTTGATAATAGAATGGGAATGCAAATTGCTTTTTCTGAAACAGAAATCCCTTCTCTAGTCAAAGTAGCTGTTTATGAACAGGCTTTACACCTGCTAAATAACGAAGACTTGGTAGCACAGACAACCCAAACATACGAGAGTATTAGCATTGGTAGTATCAGTGTCAGCGACTCTAATAACGATGTTACTAGAATCTCTGTAACTCCTAGTTTTGTTATTAAACCTATCCGACCCCTTCTAAGAAGAGGTGTTGACGGGTTAGGCACAAGCTGGTGGAGGGCTAACTAATGTCACTCTCTGCTAAAGTAACAAAGGCTGTTGATAAGGCTTTTGCTGCCGCAGGTGACTTGGTAGAACAAGGTACGCTTTCTACAAAAACCGTCTCTGGTTATGATTTTGCAACACGAAGCACAGTTAGCACTTCTAGTATTACTACTGTTGATGTTATCTTGCAATCGACCAAAAAATCTTCTGGAGACGGTTTCACAGTTACTGCTATTATGAAGTCAGGCTTAAACCTGTCTGTTTATGATACTTTAACTGTTTCTTCCGGATCTTACAGTATTGTTGATCATAGTGACAATGGCTTTACTATTGACGCAATACTGGCAAAGGAGGTATAGTATGTATGATAATGTCTTAGCGGACGTTGAATCTGTATTTGCCTCTGAGGCCTGGACAGTAAACAACATTGAGGTTTACCCTGATAACTATCAAGGTGACATCAATACAGAAAGTGAATTTTGTAGACTAAACGTCTTACCAAGCAACAGTAGCATAAATGTCTACGGTGGCAATAAAATTCTAGAAGGTATGGTTGCAGTTAAAATATTTGTTAAGGCTGGCGAGGGTCAATCCCGTGTTATGGCTATTTCAGATATTCTTGATACCGTACTTCAAAACAAGCGTTTAATCAATGGTACAGAGCTTGCCACATCTTACTTGAATGTGGAAGGGCTAGACCCATCTAATAAGTCGCTTTATAGCGCACTTTACATAATTCCATTTAAAATATACGGAGAACACTAAATGGCTCATATTTCATCTTTGGGGGCAGGTATCTACACATACCTTGACCTCTTTAAGGGCACAATTCCAGCGGGTACAGACACCGCTGCGGAATGCGCTTCTCTCTTTGTTGGCACCGCCCCAGGTACAGCTGATGCGGACCACGTCCGTATGCCTTCTGTGCGTGAGTTCCCATCCATTGGTACACCTGCAAACATCGTTAACGTTCCTGTTTACGGCCAAGCAACTTCTTCGCAAGTTCAAGGTCAAGCAGACGCTCCAAGCTTGGAAGTTACTGTTAACTACGTTGCAGAAGACATGCAAGCAATTCACGCCTTGATCGGCACTGAACTTGTATTCCGCTTTATGATGGCTGCGGCTCCTGTAACTCAGGACGAAGCTGCAGGTAGCACTCTTGCAACTGCAAACACAGAGTTCTACTTCAAGGGCAAAATCGAAGCTATCTTGGTAAACCCTGCCTTGACAGATGCGACTACAGCAACCGTAACGTTGTCTGCTCAGTCTGACTTCTTTGGTCCAGCTACTGTGGCTGCTGCCTAATAACAAAACTAGAGGGGGCTTAACCGCCCTCTCTTATCCCAGAAAGAGTATAATGACAGATAAACCGTTTAGTAAAACTTTTGTAATGCGCACTACTTTTCGTCACATGCGGAGAAGCGTAGATATTAGCATCCGGAAGTCCTTTGAGAGGTTCCAAGACTTTGACAACGACTCAGAAATTGGTCGTGAGATTATGGAAACTTTAGATGTATTGCACAAAGTAAGGAAGTTGCTTGATGATTTTCAAGCAAACAACCCAGAATTATTTACAGAGAAAGATCGCTTAAAATGAAGCACCTAGTTGGAAAAAAGATTGTTGAAAAAGTAAGTTTTATGAATGATGAGGTTGAAGTTAAGAAGCTAACAGTTTCTGAAGTCCTTCATATTCAAGAGCTTATCAAAAAAGCACAAAATAAAAAAGTAGAGTATGATGACATGTCTCTAATTAAAGACGTTGTGCGTATGGCTGTCACGGGAGCCGACGAAATTACCGATGAAGAATTTAATGAGTTCCCTGTTGGGGAGCTTACCCACCTCTCATCTAGTATTCTGCGTATTGCGGGGCTTGGTGAAAACCTGGGAAACTAACCACACAAGAAGAATCTCTCTATGAAGTCGCCTATAACTTAGGAATTCCTGTTTATAAAATAAAAGAGGAAATGCCTTACTTAGAACTTATAAAGTGGATTGACTTCTTTAATAAGCGCCCTGTGGGTTGGCGTGAAGACCAAAGAACCTATTTAATGCTAAGATCGCAGGGTATAAAAGAGTCTGCGGAAAACCTTTTCCCAACACTGAAAATCATAAAAGATAACTCAGTAAAGAGCCAAAAAGATGACCATGCGATTCCAAGAGGTAAGTTCCTAGATCTTATGCTTAAGGCAAAGAATGGTGATGACTCTGGTTGGAAGGTAAACTTTAAAGGAAATAAGGATGTCTAACGAGATTCGTTTTGACGTTGTTAACTTCCATCAAGAAATGAAGAGAGTTGAGGAAGAGCTAAAGTCTCTCGTCAATATGGACATTGAAGAGAAGATGGATTACTCTGTTGATACTCTTCGAATAGTTACTCCAGTAGATACTGGGGAGGCTAGGTCTGGATGGAAAACAAAGAAGTTTTCTGATCAGTATGGTTTCTTAGGGGGTTCAATCCTTAACCCTGTTGATCACATTGTTCAACTAAACAACGGTCATAGTAAACAAGCACCAAAGTATTTTATAGAACAAGTGCTAACAAAAATAGGTATTTTAACCCCTGAATAAGAACTGCCCCCTGATGGCTTCTCATTATCGAGAAATTGTTAGGGGGCAATTTTATTAAAGGAGCCAAAATGAGTGGTGTAGAAATTCGGGTACGTGCTAATACCCAACAAGCTAGGTCTGAACTTAAAAAAGTTGAAGACAGCGTTAGCAATATAACAAAAGCAACACATAACCTTGCAGGTTCCATTAAAAGGGCCCTTGGTTTTTATGCTGGTTTTGTTACAACTAAAAGCATTGTGTCTGCTGCGGATGGCTTTAAACGGCTTAACAACCAACTTAGGCTGGTTACTACGGCGGGTGAAGGTACTGCTGGCATTATGGCAAAGCTTAATAAGCTTAGTATTGAGTCCAGAACAAGCCTTCAAGACACTGCTACAAACTACTCACGACTTGCTAGAGCAATGGAAGGAACTGGAAGAAGTTCAGGTGAATTCCTTTTAATTACTGAGGCTATTAACAAGGCAACTAAACTAGGTGGTCAACCCTTAGCTACACAGCAAGCAGCTCTCTTCCAGCTTAGTCAAGCCTTTTCTTCAGGTGTCCTTCGTGGTGAAGAGTTTAACTCTGTTTCTGAAGGTGCTCCTGAAATTCTAAGAGCCTTAACAAAGTCTCTGAATGTTGGTCGTAAAGAGCTTAGAGAAATGGCCGCTGACGGTCTTATTACTTCTGATGTTCTCAGTGATGCTCTCTTGGGCTCTCTAGTGGATATCCGAAGAGAATTTGACCTACTAACACCTACAATTGAAGAACTTACTTCTATTATGCAGAGTGAGTTTGCAAGGGCCTTGAATGAGCTTGATAAGATCACTGGTATTTCTGCTAGAGTCGGTTCTAAAATTATAACGCTCACTAAAGTTTTTAGCTTTTTTGCTGACTGGGCTGAGTACTACACTCTGCTAGCCAAGTATCATTTCCTTGACTTTGCGAGATCGGTTATAATTACAGCTGATGAATCAAAAGCTGCAATAATGGATTTGTTTTCTTTTGATTTTAACATTGAAAACTTTAGAGAGAACCTAGCCAAAGCTACTGACGCAGTTAAACAACTGTTAGGCATTGGTGAACAGACTAGTGAAGATTCTCCTTTTGAGAACTTATTTAAGGGGTTGAAGGCTAGTATCCCTACAATTGAACTAAACTCTTTGGTTACAGGAGAAGATGCCCTTGTCAAAAGGCTTGAGAATTTTGTCAAAAATGTTATAGCAATCTTTACGGATCTATGGTATAATCCTCTTGCTGGTGATAGTTTAATTCCTGGGCCCTTCTTAGAAAAACACAAAGAGAATGCTGGCGATGTTACTCTAGAAGGCCTTGTCGGAGACTCTGTTTTTGGAAGCTTCATCACTAAAATTAGGGACTTCTCATCAAACGTTATAGCTGTTTTCAAAGAACTGTACTACGGCATTGAGAAAGAAACTCCAGGCGGAAAAGTCATGACAGGAGGCCTTGTGGGCTTCTTTGACAGCGTGTCTATGAGTATCTCCACCTTCACTGACAAGCTAAAAGAGGCAGTAAGTGCCTCTGAGAGCTTTGCTTTTGTTACTTCTGGTTTCATTAGTAAGAAGGAACTTTTAGGGGAAACCATAGAAGCGCTCACAGCTAGCTACAACGAGCAAGGTGGGCTTCTTGGGTATCTTAGCTCAGTTGCAGAGAAGATTAGTGAAATCTCCAAGAGCCTTGGTAAAGATTTATCTACTAAAATAGATGAAACAATCCTTGGTAAAAGTATCGGCGGGCCTCGTGACGGTAAAGTCGGCGGACTCATGGGAGCTGGAGGCGGTGTTGAAACCGCAAGTGAATTTGCTAATAGCGTAGGTAACTTCCTCTGGGATCATAAAAAGGGGCTAGCAATAGGGGGCGTTATCGCCACAGGTATCGTAGCAGTCCTTCCTGCAGAGCTTAGATCAAACCTTATGCAAGGTGCTTTCTTAGGTTTAGGTTATCTTATTGCTACTGGCTTAGGGACAGTTTTAACAAGTGGAATTACACTTACTGTAGCTGGGCTCTACTTCTTGCCAGATATTCTTCAATGGGCTAACGAAAACGGAATAACTAAAGCCATTGGTAAAAAGATTGGCGAAGGCATTGTTGGCTTCTTTAAAGCAGACGGAGAAGGAAAAGGCTATGGCCAGAGAATTCTTTCAGCTATTGTTTCCACTATGGGGAGCGTAGGTGAAGGGATTTTAGAAGGTTTTGGCTTTGAAAACACTGGTGCGTTAACTGATAAGCTAGCGGGGGCTGTTGCTCTTGCTATTCTTGGTATTTCTACTGTTGGTATTGTTAAAAATGGACTTTTAAGTTCAGCTGGTTCGCTTGCTTCTGGACTCTTTGGTGTAGGTTTTACAGCTAAAGGAAATAAAGCTTTTTCTAAGACTATAAAAAGTATTTTATTTATTGGCGGGGTGGGTGCAAGAAACGCAATCAACGCAGGTAACATCCTTGGAAAACTAGTTAAAGGTGGAATTCGAGCAGCGGCGGCAGGGGCGGCAGTTGAAATAGCTGGGGAAATTTGGTTTTCAAGTACTGGCGACAAAGAAATTAGTGCAATAGAAGACGAAATAACAGGTATTGCTAGTTCTGCATTATCTAGCGCTGTTCTAGGGGGTCAGCTAGGTTCTATTGTACCTGGTGTTGGCACTGCTATTGGCGCTGGTATTGGTGCCGCTGCGGGGGCCATGGCAGCTTTGTTTAAAAGCCCTGAGGTACTAGCTGCGTTAGACGGTTGGTTAGACAGTTTAACTACTACGATAAACGATTGGTCATCTAATTTAAATGTTTGGATTACCGACCTAGAAACTTCTATGAATGAAGCAGCAACTAAGTTTGGGGAGTGGCTAAGGGACGAAGCTCTTTCAGGTATCAAAGACTGGGTTAAAGGTGTTGGGGGATCCCTGGCGGATGGCTTTATGGAAGGTCTCGACAATATTAAATCTAAAATTCGCGATCTTTTCGGCTTTGAAAGCAATGATAAACCCTTACAAACAATATCATCGCGTGAACCTCTACCTAGCGATGTACCAGGTGCATTACCTGCAAATAAGGCCACAGGAGGCCTAATTAACGGCCCAGGCACAAGCACCTCAGACAGTATCCCTGCGATGTTGTCTAAGGGTGAGTATGTCATACAAGCCTCTGCTGTCAATAAGTTTGGCCCAGACTTTATGTCTAAGATCAACTCAGGTATTATGCCTGTGTTTAGAGCAAATGGTGGTGGTCCAGAAGCTGAAGCAACACTTGAGATTGACCCTGACACAGCAGCGAACAACGTTAAACTTGCTCTTAACATGGAAAGAACGACTAGAGAAAGCTCAAATAGTTGGGTTGCAGGTATCGATGAGGAATTGTATAAAGTTTCAAGACAACTAGCCGACATACTAAAATCTAGAAACATGGCTTCGCAAGGGGACGAGATCCTAGCTGAGCTTCTTGACAGGGCAATTGCGGGAGGCTCTGGAGGCGACGGTCCAGTGGAGAAACCAAAACAAACCGAAGGGCAAGAAGTTGCTACTCAGTTTGCTAGCTCTTTTAGAGATGGTTTATCAGAAGCCCTTAAAACAGGTGACTTTAAGAACTTTGGCCTTATGCTGCTTGATAGCTTTACTGGTAGCGTTATTGATAGTTTTGCTACAGGTATTACTGAATCTTTGTTCTCAGGTCTTATCGGTAAAGACGGAACGGACGGCCCTCTGGCTGGTCTCTTCACAGGCATTAAGTCTTGGGGGGCAGGTCTTTCTAAAAAGACTGGTGAGAATATTACTGAAGGGTTATCTTCTCTTTCAGCTAAAGGTGGAACAGGATCTACTTTCTTTAGTGGCATTAGTACACTTTTCTCTGGTATGGCTGAAAAGGTTGGTGGTTTCTTACAGACTGCCTTTAGCGGTCTTACTAGCGGCGGCGGCGGCTTCCTTAGTTCTATTTTAGGTATCTTTAGCGGCGGTGCTGGTGCAGCTATGAACAGTGGTGGTATTGTTCCTCATACTCCTTACTCTAAAACAGGGGTAGACAGTGTACCTACAATGCTAACTCCAGGTGAGCTAGTTGTACCTGAAAGTAAAGTCAAAGGCTTTATGGGAGGTGCTGGTAACGCTAGTCAGACAGTAGTTAACCTTTCTGTGACAGGGGACATCTCTAGACAGACTCGTAAAGAGATTATCAAAATGATGCCCTCTATTGCCCAAGGCGTGAATTCTCAGAATAAAGAGAACAACTATCGTCGATAACTTTAACAGTTAAGTAAGATTGGAGTTCCTATAATGAAAAAATGGGAAAAGCTTTTTAAGCTAAAAGGCGGTCAGTTATACTGGAAGGAATCCCGTGGCAGAAGTGCTGCGGGGTCTCCTGCTGGGACTAACCACGGCGACGGCTACAAAACAGTTCGCATTGATGGTAAGGCGGTGTATGCACACCGTATTATTCAAGAGATGTCTACTGGTAAAAAGGCCAATGGTTTCGTTGATCACAAGGATCGAAACAGGTCTAACAACAAACCTAAAAACTTACGGACAACCACAAGCTCTGAAAATAATAAAAACAGAAAATCGTGGGCTAAGAAAAAATAAACAACTGGTCACCCTTCGGGGTGGCCTTTTTTATCAGATTCGTCAACAATTGAACGGGCTTTGTAGCCATAAAAAAGTGAGAAAAACAAGGCATCTATAATGATAAAATCATTTATCATCAACCCAAGTGGAAATCCAAGAGGAAACCAAAATGGAAAATACTACTATGACCTACGCAGAAATTACTGGCACAACTACACCGCTAGGACTCTTCCCAATATTCGTTATCTCTTTGCTTTTTGTTACTGTTATGACAGTAGATTTTGTTTGGGCTTTTATCAAGTACAAGCTAGACCAAAAAAAGACTGATACAAATTATAACAATAACTGAGCGCAACTAAGAGGAGGTGCAAATGGGAATTTACTCAACCCACATAGTGTTTCATTGGTCAGATGGAACACGGTCGTCACACGAATGGTGTGGCGTTGACCTAGATACCGGAGAGGTATGCTGGGAACCACCGCTACCTGAAAAGGAAGTGGTTGACTCCCAATGTGAATGGGAGGCAGAGGGGTGAAAACCCCCTCACAAAAAAAGTGAGAAAAACAAGGCATCTATAATGATAAAATCATTTATCATCAACCCAAGTGGAAATCCAAGAGGAAACCAAAATGAAAAACGTACTAATCACAGCAATGCTCGTCTCTACAATCTCAACGTCTGCAATGGCCTGGGATACGGAAAAGCGGTATACAATAGTACCAGACGTGGCACGAGAGTCTATCTGTAGCAATACAGATATCGCTATTGGCGCTGCAGTCGGAATTACTGCGGGAATCGCAGCAGGAGTCACAGGTGCAGCTGGTGTGACTCTGGTAGGGCCTGGTATAGCAGCAGGTAGTAAGCTAGGCATGACTGCAGCGCTGTCTCAACCTTTCCTATCTGGTACTACAATACCTATGACTGCAATGTCAACCGCATTCCTTGGACCTCTCGCAGGTATGGTAGGATACTATGTATCTTGCGTAACCAGAGCAGTCTGGTAAATATAAACGTAACAGGGGGTGTCAGAAATGGCATCCCCACAACAATTGAACGGGCTTTGTGATGATCACACTACAAGAATATTCTTACCTACTTATCGGAAATATAGTGCTAGGTGCACTGCTACGAGTCGTTATCATTTGTATGGTAATTTACCTGCTTAGAAGTTTAGTAAAGGACAAAAAGAAAAAGAGTAACGTAAAACTTCAGATTAAGGACACTCGATCTAAAGTGTTTATTGGCTATATTGCTATTCTTAGCTTTTTCTATTTCGTAGCAATAGACGTTAGCCAAGGCTTTGACGAAGACTTCAACTCTTTGATTTGGGTGGGTATGTTTTTGCCTGAAGTGAGCTTAGCTGTATCTAGCCTCTATAAAAAGTTTACAAAAGCTAACGAGGAAAAGATTAAAGCCAAAAATGAAGAGTTGGCGAAACAAAAGAAAAAGTTAGAAGCAGTAACCCGTCGTAACGAGAAAATCGAACAAAACAACAACAACACACTTAAACAAATACTGGAGAGTATCTAATGATTATGACAGCAACAATGTGTCTGGCACTTAATATGTTTTTTGAAGCTCGCAATGAGCCTATAGCTGGACAGCAAATGGTAGCGGAGGTGACTCTTAATCGAGTTGCTTCTAGCAGCTACCCCGATACAATTTGTGACGTGGTTTACCAAAATCAACAGTTCAGCTGGACACACGATGGGCTGACTGATGACCCTACAAAAATGAGTTACCTAGACAAACAAGCATGGGAGGAGATCTACAAGACAGCCGCTATTATCTTGTCTGAGCCTGAGACATACTTGCCTGGAACAGACACTACTCACTACCATGCAGACTATGTCTGGCCTTACTGGGCAGATGATTTAGAGTATGTAAGTAAAGTTGGAACACATTTGTTCTATAAAAACCGAGAAAGCTAGCGCATCTATAATGATATAACATATATCAACACAACAACCCATAAAGGAAAACACTATGGAACTTCATTTCGCAAACCTAATCTTTTCGTCTATCGCACTTGTCTCTGCACTTATCATGTGGTCTAAAAATTCCTGAAAGGAAAACACTATGGAACACGTACTTGTACTATCAGCTCTTGCTGCACCTTTCCTAGCCGCTATTGCGGACTACGCCGTTACCCCATACCTTCTTAAAGGAGAAGACAAATGAACACTGTTTACAAAGTAGGCATCTACGACCTTGACCTGCAATTGATTTGCCACAAGTCTTTCTTAGCTAAGTCTGACGCAGACCGTTATGCTAAAACTGTTCGCAGTCAGTTTCTACAAAACGTAGGCAACATTAAAGTGGAGACCGTTAATGGCCGTTAAACAGAAACTCACAGAAGAAGAGCAGAAGGAACATTTGCAGTCAATTAGCTTTAGCAACCTTGTTAAAGCAATTGATGAAAAGTGGTCTCACACTTACATTGACGTAAGTCATTTGAGTGATCACGAAGAGGTGGACGAAGAAGCCACACTTCAGGAGCAGTGAGATCCAGTGAATCCATTCGATGAGTGGATTCCGTGGATTTCATTGGAATCCTCCCTGTTGTTTAACTAGCCCTCCAGCCCTAAAAAGTTGGAGGGTCTTTTAGACCACAGGGTCTGTAATGCCAATAAATAAGGAGATCTCTTATGGCTACTCGTAACTTCCCTTCCATCTCATCCCTGTATAGCAACTCTCGTTACACTCTTAAAAAGGGGCAACCCTATAAGGGTCGGAGTAACGCTGAACGTGTTGTTGCTGCTTCTCGTGTAATTAACGGCGAGAGCATTGCTAAGGTTGCCTATGACCTTGGTTGCTGTAGGGACTCTGTTCGTAACTGGGTTAAAACACTAGACACTAACAACCCACGATTGAACGGTTAAGACAAACGCCTCTCACTCCCTTCGGGGAGTGGGGGGTTTTAAACTAAGCTTTTTTTTTCAAATCTATAAAGAGGTAAGTATATTGGTAGAAGTTATTGGCGTATTCCTATTGTATGTGCTTGTGAAAGCTTATAATAAGGGCGACGACGAATAACTATTATGTCCCAGAAAAGTAGAGTACAAGAGTACAATGTCTACGTAAGGAATAGTGAATGATCGAAAATACTCTAGACAAGTTAACGAAAGATCTTGAATACAGACAAGGAATGTTAGACAAAAGACAAGCGGCTAGCTTCTTAACTGAAATGGGGGCGAGAGATATTGTAGAGTTCTCTTACACTCACATTTTAAAGGGTTTAGAAAGAAACTCCAGCCTAGTGGAAGTAGCTAGTAGTATTGGTAGAAGGTTAAGACAGAAACTACGTCAGAAACAAAACAGTGTGCTAGACATTCAAGGTGGCTGGTTTGTTCTAATTAGTTATATTGAGCTTGGGATACTGGGCTATCGTAAGAAACACACGTATCGTAATGGTAAAAAAGATAAACACAGAACTTACTTCATCTACGCAAAAGACTGGGTAGCAATTAAAGAGTTACTGGATCTTGTAGACACTGAGAAGTGTGACATGTTCCCTGTAAACACACCCGCAGCGCCTTGGGATGGTTCTGCCTATCACTCTACAACAGGTATCAGTGTCATTAAGAAAGGCTATGAAGATGCTCTGAAGTACTTTGAGAAGAATGACATGAGCTATATTGTTGATACTCTAAATAAGCTAAACAATACAGCTTGGCGTATCAACCAACCTGTCTTTGAGGTTTACAAGCAGTGTATGCACTCTGAGTCAAACCCTTTTAAGTTCACAAAAGAGATTGATCCAATTAAACGGGCTTCGTTAATCATCGAAGCAGAGGCTATCCAGAGGCTTGCAGAGAAGAACCTAGACAAGCCATTCTATCACTTGTATAACCTCGACTTCCGTGGTCGTATCTACCCTAACACAGCCTTCCTACACGAGCAGTCTAGTGACAATGCAAAGGGTATCCTAATGCTAGACGAGGCAGTGCCTCTTGGGGAAAACGGTTACTACTGGTTGTGTGTTCACACTGCTAACGTTTGGGGTAATGACAAGGTTAGTCTTGATGACCGTGCTCAGTGGGTTCTAGATAACTTTGACGACATGATGTCTTATGTTAACAATCCTATGAAAAATACTGGTTGGATGAAAGCTGACAAACCGTTTAGCTTCTTGTCTGCTTGTCATGAGCATAGTATGGTTTCTAACTGGAATGGGGATGGTAACGAACCAGAAGACTTCCCAAGTTGTTTACCAGTCTATATCGATGGGTCTAATAACGGTGTTCAACACCTTGTGGCTATGTCTCAAGATGATGAAGTCGCCCCTCTAGTTAACTTGGTTCCTCAAGACCTTCCTGGCGATGTTTACATGTTTATCGCAGAGAAGACTTGGGAAAGCCTTGAAAACAAAAAGAGCAAGTTAGAACCAGAAACTATTAACAAGTTTAATGATGTGTTTCAAACAGCAACAAAGCTTCAAAAGGAGTATCAAGAAGCACCAGACAAGTCTGAAAGAAAGGCTCTAGCGTTTCAAGCAGCTCAGACTTGGCGTAATCAAAACAGAGGCTTGCGAGAGAAACTCTTTCCTGTTTACTGGACAAACATTCAGGACAAGAAAATCCAGCGTAAGACTGTAAAGCGTAACGTCATGACACTAGGTTATGGTGGCACGGCCTACGGTATGGGCCAACAGGTGATAGAGGACACAAGGGATATCTCCCCTTATCTAAGGGACAAAGAGCATCTCTGGGGTGCCCTCCTGGGATCCCTCGTGTATCAAACTTGCTATCAGGAGCTGAAGGGCCCTGCACGTATGCTAAGACTGTTCCAAACTCTTGCTGAAAGAGCTAACGAAAAGAAAGTATACTTGACTTGGGTTTCACCTGTGACTAACTTCCCTGTGTTTCAGGCTTACCGAAAACCAACGACTAAGAGAACCGAGTTAAAATACGGTGAAGAGCTTCTTAAAGTTCAACTGCAGGTTTGGGAAGAAACTACTCTTAATGAAAGTAAACAGAAGACAGGTGCTGCACCGAACATTGTGCACAGTCTAGACGCTGTTCACCTAACAATGTGTATCCACGATGCGGACTACACTACAACCGTTGTCCATGACTCTTTTGGTTGTCATGCTGGTAATATGAATCACATGTTTTTGCACGTTAGGCAGAAGTTTGTTGAGTTATACCAAGCAGAGCCGCTAGAAGATATCCTAACACAACTAGACGCTCTCGACTTATCTCCTCAGAAAGG
>Ga0208170_1000020_pt1 | contig 35911 bp, 30 predicted proteins | sample Colrivmet1550A02_FD_187653 | JGI IMG/M metagenome (GOLD analysis project Ga0208170, IMG submission 187653) | Estuarine microbial communities from the Columbia River estuary - metaG 1550A-02 (SPAdes) (version 2) | ecosystem: Environmental > Aquatic > Marine > Intertidal zone > Estuary | place... | reverse complement strand
ACTAAGGCGAAAATTAAGTCGTTCAGTTGTTTCGCAATTAACTTTGAGTCCACAAACTTTTTTCTCTGCAAAATGGGCTCGTGAAAAAGGACTTTATGCAGATGTTTTTAGCACTAACGAAGACTTAAATAAACATGTTATAAATTTGGCTGAAGAACTTGCTCGTTATAATCCCAAAGCACTAAATGAATTTAAAAAAATTCAATGGCAAGGGACAGAGCATTGGGGAGAATTGTTGGCGCAACGTGCCAAAATCAGTGGAGCACTGGTTTTGAGCTCCTTTACAAAAGCGCAATTGAAGAAGTTCACTAAGTCATAAACTAAAATACAAATGAGTACCCAAATTCGAATACAAAAAGTAAAACAATCGAAAGCGAATACTTTAGATTTTAACGATATCCCTTTGGGAAGGACCTTTACAGATCATATGTTTTTGTGTGCATTTGAAAATAATGCTTGGCAGCAACCAGAGATTATACCGATGGGACCTTTGCCTACTCACCCTGCTGCAATGGCTTTGCATTACGGTCAAGCTATTTTCGAGGGAATGAAAGCAACAGTAAACCTCGAAGGCACACCAATGTTGTTTCGTCCGGAACAAAATGCAAAACGTTTAAATTTTAGTGCCAGACGTTTGGGAATGCCTGAATTTCCCGAGACGCTTTTTGTTGAAGCGCTCAAGGCTTTAGTCGATTTAGATCGAAATTGGATTCCTCCCCAACAAGGCAGTGCATTGTATCTCCGCCCCTTTATGTATGCCGATGAGGCTTTTATTGGAATGAGAGCTGCCACCAAGTATAAATTTATAATCATGGCATCTCCTTCCAACCCTATATACAGCAAAAGGGTCCGTTTGTATGCAGAGACCCACTATATACGTGCCGCTCACGGTGGTACTGGAGCCGCAAAAGCTGCTGGAAATTACGCAGCAGCAATCTTACCCACAGAACACGCAAAATCTAAGGGATATGATCAAGTGTTGTGGTTAGATGCGCAACATTTTAAAAGTATTCAAGAGGTGGGGACCATGAATATCTTTTTCAAAATCAAGGGTCAAATCATTACTCCAAATTTAGATGGTGCTATATTAGCTGGAATTACTAGAATGAGTGTCATTGAACTTTTGCGTCACAAGGGGTACCAAGTTGTTGAAAGACCCATCAGTATTGATGAAGTTAGAGAAGCTTCAAAAGAAGGAACTTTGGAAGAGGCTTTTGGAACTGGCACAGCTGTTGGTATTGCCATGATTCAGGATATTGGCTATAAAGATAAAGATATTCATGTTTCGGATGAAAGTCCTGTTGGTCAAATGGTTTTAGACACTATAAATGGAGTGCGCTCGGGAAATCTAAAAGATGAATTAAATTGGATGTGCAGAATTGAATCTTAGTAGCGAAGAATTAATTTTCTAATTTTTCTCCAGCGGTATGATCTAATAAATGCTCCTTCTTCAGCGGAAACTATAAAATTACTATTGGAATACCACGCTTTATAATAACCCATCAAATAATCCATAAAAAGACGTATTTTCTTTTTCTTAAAGGCTAATTTAAGGGCTGATAAAAAAGCCAAAACAAAACCGTTCCGCATTTTATAAAGCGCTATTCCTTGAAAGTATTTTGCACTTTTGTTATAAGTTGATCCAGTCGGTTTCAAATGCTTTACGTGTAGGCTATCATCTGTTCTAAAGCCCCATCCGTTGTGAAGGGCTACTAGCTCATCTATGGTGTCCCAACCCATTGATTTTTTAAGGCCACCAATTGCTTTAAAGCATTCTTTTCTGTACGCTTTTAATGGACCTCTTATGTGGTCATTTGAGGTTAAATTTTCTAAAATCCATTTTCCGTTTTTTTCAATATAACAATGTCCTGCGACAAGGCCCAATTTTGGGTCATTTCGGTAATGCTTAGCAATGGTTTCTAAGTAATTTTTAGGGAAAATTAGATCTCCATCAAATTTACAGACTACGTCATAATCGCCGTCGAGTTGCTCAAATCCTTTGTAAAAGGCTGTTATGATTTTTTCACCTGGTAAATGCTTTTCTGAAGATCGATGCTGCACCATTTCAATAAAGGGATATTGGTTTATGAGTCCTTCAACAATTTTAGATGTTTGATCACTAGAATTGTCATCAACAACAATAATTTTTTTAGGAACTAAAGATTGTTCCGACAAGGAAACAAGGCAGTCTTTTATAAACGCTTCTTCATTATGGGCAGGGATGACGATGTAAAATCTCATTTTCGTTCGGCGTAAACAATATAATATCTTGGTGTAAACCTCCTTAATATAGGGCGAATACCAATTTTATTAGTTGGATTTGTCCATTTTTTTTTATCAACAATATGCCAGCCAGCTTTTTCCAATAACCAATCAAATTGCCAGTCTTCAAATTCATGAAAATGACGATCGCGTAGGTCGGTTTTGCTCCTGTATGCTGTTGAAAACCAAAGTCTAAGCGGTACGCTTGCGACTAATTTATTAGCTTTTATTTCTTTCAGTATGGAAAAAGGAGTTACTAAATGCTCGAAAATTTCGAAAGCGGTAACAACTTCTGCATTAGAATTTTGCACAGCTGAAAAATCTACATCAAGATCTTCCCCAGTAGTATTTGCAACAATAAATCCACTCTTTTGGAGTAATTTTGATAAAGGATTTGTAATACCTAGATCAAGAATTTTTTCGCCAACAGAAATATGCTGCTTAACAAAATCGAGTGTTTTGTTGTACCGTTTTGTTGGAAAATTCTTTTCGTACATTTAATATTTATAAACAATGGCGTTGATGTGCATACCTGCACCTACGCTTGCAAATATAATAACATCACCTTTACTGAGATTATGTTCTTTAAGAACACCTTTTCTGATCAAATCAAATAATGTGGGCACGGTAGCTACTGAGCTATTACCGAATTTATGAATTGTCATGGGCATGATGCCATCCGGAACAGCTGTTTTATAGAGTCTATAGAAGCGTTTTACAATGGCTTCATCCATTTTTTCGTTGGCCTGATGAATGAGTATTTTTTTGACTTCATTTATGGAAAAACCACTTTTATCCAAACAATTTTTAAGTGCATTAGGAACGTTATTTAATGCAAATTCATAAATTTTTCTTCCGTACATTTTAATGTACCTCACATCTTCATCCTGGCTTTTATCATTGGAGTTGCCAAAAAATAAATGGTATATCTCGTCGTGTGTATAAGAAGCAGATTCATGAGCAATGATTCCTCCTTCTTCCTCACTAGCCTCTATAACTGTAGCGCCTGCTCCATCAGCATAAATCATTGAATCTCGATCAAAAGGATCGACTACTCTTGAAAGAGTTTCGGCCCCAATAACCAAACAGCGTTTTGCCATCCCCGCTTTTATAAAGGCTTGTGCTTGTACCACCCCCTCGACCCAGCCAGGGCAACCAAAAAGAATGTCATATGCAACACATTTTGGGTTTTTAATTTTTAAAAGGTGTTTTATTCGCGCAGCTAAGCACGGCAGAATATCACTTTGGATGGTCTTATGTTTCACATCGCCAAAATTGTGGGCACATATGATGTAATCTAAAGTTTCGGGATCAATTTTCGCGTCCTCAAGAGCTTTATTTCCTGCAAAAGCACCTAAATCTGAAGCAGTAAGTTTGTCATCGGCGTAACGTCTCTCCGAAATCCCAGTAATCGCCTTAAATTTATCAATAACAATATCTGCCGGTGTTTCGATAGATTCTCCTTCGAGAGTGTAAAAATCACGATTGATAAAAGCGTTATTTTTTTTAATAAGTTCAGGGATATAACTTCCAGTTCCAGTAATTCGAATGCTCATATTTTCTATTTAAACTTCGGCGTATTCATCTATTGGGACACAAGTACATATTAAATTCCTATCGCCATAGGCATCATCAACACGGCGTACAGAAGGCCAGAATTTATCTTCTTTTATATATGCCAAAGGGAATGCTGCCGTTGCTCGACTGTATGGGTAATCCCATTGGTCGCTACAAATCATTTCTTGCGTATGGGGTGCATTTTTTAGTGGATTGTTGGGTTCTGATTTACTTACTTTTTCAATTTCTTGTCTTATGGAGATCATGGCATCACAAAAACGATCCATTTCAGCTTTACTCTCGCTTTCTGTGGGTTCAATCATCATAGTACCCGCAACTGGAAATGAAACTGTTGGCGCATGAAACCCATAGTCCATTAGACGTTTGGCAATATCGGTGACTTCAATTCCATTGGTTTTGAAAGAACGGCAATCGATAATCATTTCGTGGGCTGCACGGCCTTTTTCACCAGTATAAAGAGTTGGGTAATACCCCTCAAGCCGTTCTTTAATGTAGTTGGCATTTAAGATGGCGACCTTTGTAGCTTGAGTAAGGCCCTCTGCTCCGAGCATTTTAATATATCCATAAGAGATTAGGCAAGCAAGCGCAGAACCATAAGGTGCCCCAGAAATCGATGTGATGGCTTGGCTCCCCCCAGTTTTTATTAATGGATTTCCGGGCAGAAAGGGTGTGAGCTGTTCGGCTACACAAATAGGTCCTACTCCTGGACCACCACCTCCGTGTGGTATAGCAAAGGTTTTATGTAAGTTGAGGTGGCATACATCCGCACCAATTTGTCCAGGGTTTGTAAGTCCTACTTGCGCATTCATATTTGCACCGTCCATGTACACTTGTCCGCCGTAATCGTGAATGATTTGTGTGATTTGTTTTATTTCAGATTCATAGACTCCATGGGTTGAAGGATAGGTAACCATAAGGGCAGCAAGACTGTCCTTATGTTGAATGGCTTTTTGACGTAAATCTTCAACATCAATATTTCCGTTTTCGGAGGATTTAGTGACCACAACTTTCATTCCAGCCATCACGGCACTGGCGGGGTTTGTACCATGAGCAGATGATGGGATGATGCATATTTTTCTGTGGTGATCTCCACGCGATTCATGATATGCCTTGATCGTCATAAGCCCAGCAAATTCGCCCTGAGCTCCAGAATTGGGTTGCAAAGAGGTGCCTGAAAAACCAGTAATTTCGTTGAGTTGTTTTTCTAGTGTGCTAAGTACTTCAGCATATCCTTTAACTTGATCTAATGGGGCAAAGGGATGGATATTTCCCCAATTGGACCAACTTAATGGCAGCATTTCTACTGCAGCATTTAGCTTCATTGTACAAGAACCTAGGGAAATCATTGAGAAATTCAATGCTAAATCTTTGCGCTCTAGGCGTTTGATGTAGCGCATCAACTCTGTCTCTGAATGGTAGGTGTTAAAAACAGAACTAGTAAGAAAACTTGATTTTCTGATTAAATTTTCGGGGAGGACTTCGCTTGATGAATCTTCAAGTTCGATTGTGTTGTTTAATGCTTTTGAAAAAATAGAAAGAATTACTTTTAAGTCCTTTTCGTCTGTAGTTTCATTTACAGAAATGGAAACAGTAGTGGTATCAGGGTAAAAGAAATTAACCTCATGATTTACTGCAATTTCTTTGATTTTGTCGACCTTTTCGACTTTGATGCGTAAGGTGTCAAAATAGTTATGATATTCAAGAACTAGTCCTGCTTTTGTCAATGCATTGGCAAGACGATTTGTGTTTTGATGGACTTTGTTGGCGATATATTTTAGTCCATTTGGCCCATGGTATACGGCATACATGCCAGCCATTACAGCCAGTAAAACTTGCGCTGTACAAATGTTGGATGTAGCTCGATCTCTTTTGATGTGTTGCTCTCTAGTTTGAAGCGCCATGCGTAGAGCACGCTGACCGTTCATATCTTTTGTTACTCCGATTATTCGTCCAGGGATATGGCGTTTATAGGCTTCTTTAGTGGCAAAGTATGCGGCATGTGGCCCTCCATAACCCATAGGAATCCCAAAACGCTGCGTGGTGCCTACCACTACATCGGCACCAAATTTCCCAGGTGCTTCAAGTTTTACTAAACTCAGAATATCCGCAGCGACAGCGACTTTGATATTGTTGGCATTAGCCGTTGCAATAAAGGTTTCTATGTCTGTAATATTTCCTGATGCACCTGGATATTGTATAAGGGCTCCAAAAAAATCCGAATTAAATTTAAACTCTTCAGCATTGCCAATGACCAGTTCGACTCCAATAGGGATAGCTCTAGTTTGAAGTACAGCCAGTGTTTGGGGGAATATATCTTCTGAAACAAAAAACTTAACTACAGCTGATTTTACAGAGGCACGGTCTCTAACGGCAAATAAAAGTGCCATTGCTTCAGCTGCCGCGGTACTCTCATCAAGCAAGGAAGCATTAGCCAATTCCATTCCGGTTAGGTCTGTTATCATTGTTTGAAAATTCAGTAAAGCTTCAAGGCGACCCTGAGCAATTTCTGCTTGGTATGGAGTATACGCGGTGTACCATCCGGGGTTCTCAAGTATATTTCTTTGAATTACTGCAGGTAAATTGGAAGGGTGATATCCCATTCCAATATAGGATTTAAAAACTTTATTTTTTGAACCCAAATTGTGGATGTGTTCTAGAAATTTTTGCTCACTCAGTGGATGCTCTAACTTCAAAGGTCTTGGTAGGCGGATATTATTTGGTACAGTTTGGTCGATTAATTCGTCTATAGACTGAACTCCTATGGCCTGCAACATTTCGTTGACCTGAGTAGTATTAGGACCTATATGTCTTTGCGAAAAAATATCTGGGTTCATATCTTCTTTTTTTAGAAATGGTACACAAAATTACGGATTTATTCATGCTTTTTTTTGTTAATAAATTAAAGTTTTTAACCGATTTTTAAGCTTATCAACAGTTTGATTATTTTTGCAGGGTGATTTTTTTAAAACGCTTATTTAAATTTTATATCAATAGTAGTTTGCACGTGGCTTGTTCTGTGTTGGCGCTCGCTCATTTAACTCTATTGCGCTTGGGGGGCTCTGGAAGCTTTTCTTTCCTTTGCACAGTTTTTTTTGCTGCTATTTTTGGTTATAATTTTGTCAAATATTTCGGATTAGCTAAATTCCATTACCGTTCTCTTACTACTAAGCTTAAAGAAATACAAACCTTAAGTATTCTCTGCTTGATTGGGTTTATTTTTTATTTTTTTATGATTAAAAATGCCCTTAAGTTGAGCTTATTAGTTTTGGGATTAATTACATTTTTTTACGGGATGCCTTTGAAGTGTGTTTCTTCAAAAAGTTTGAGAAGAATCACTGGCCTTAAAATATATGTCATCGCTTTTGTCTGGGCAGTCACAACTTCATTTTTGCCACAACTAGAAAATGGTCTTGAATTAGCGGATATTCATTATATCTGGATTTTGGAACGTTTTATTTTTATACTTGTTTTAATGTTGCCATTCGAGATTAGAGATATGTATTTTGATGATTTAAAACTCTCGACCATCCCTCAACGTATTGGGCTATACAATACTAAAATATTAGGTTATTTCGGAGTTTTTTTACTGTTTGTATTTATTTCTCAAAACACCAATGCAGTAGCGTTTATTTCCTCGAGCTTGACATTGCTTTTTCTACTTTTATTTTTGACCAAAAGTCGCCCTGATCGTTCCGTTTATTTTACGGCTTTTTGGGTAGAATCGCTTCCAATTATTTGGTGGATTATGTGGTTTGTTTTGGATAAATTAAATGAGTCCTGCACGTTCTAAGAGCGCCTTATTGCTTGCTGATTCACCTCTAAACCTTTTGTATAAAACATGGGGTTCTTCAGTGCCGCCTTTACTCAAAATATGCTCTTTTAAGCGCTCTGAAATTTCGGTATTGAAAACCCCATTACTTTTAAAAAATGCAAATGCATCTGCATCCAACACTTCAGCCCATTTATAGCTGTAATACCCTGAAGAATATCCTCCTTGAAAAATATGTGCAAAAGCTGTAGACATGCAGTTTTCGGCAACATCTGGAAATAATTGTGTACGCCTAAAAATTTCTTTTTCATGAGTTTTTACGTCCTTAATGTTCGAGGGGTCCTGAGCATGCCAACTCATATCTAGAAGTCCAAAACTCAGTTGACGAAGGGTTTGTATTCCTTGTTGAAATTTTCCTGCTGCTTTTAATTTTTCTATCCATTCAATAGGAATAAGTTTACCAGTTTTGTAGTGTTTGGCAAACAAATTCAATGCTTCCTTTTCAAAACACCAATTTTCCATTAATTGGCTAGGAAGTTCAACAAAATCCCAAGCAACGCTGGTCCCCGATAGACTGGGGTAGGTCGTGTCCGCCAGCATTCCATGAAGCGCATGACCAAATTCATGAAAAAGTGTTGTTACTTCATTAAATGTAAGTAAAGACGGTTTTGTTTGTGTGGGCTTTGTAAAATTACAAACGATCGATACATGTGGTCTTTCGTTATGTCCATTCAATTTGTATTGGGGCTTAAACGAAGTCATCCATGCACCACTACGTTTCCCTTGTCTTGGAAAAAAATCAGCATAAAAAACAGCCACAAGATTTGAAGAATCGTCAACTACTCTGTATGTTTTAACATCTTGGTGGTAGGTGTCGATATTTTGTGCTTCTTCAAATTGTAGACCAAAAAGTTTTTCAGCAATTTGAAAAGCCCCGTCAATCACGTTTTCTAACTTAAAATAGGGTTTAAGTTGCGCATCGTCAATATCAAATTGTTGTTTTTTTAGTTGTTCGGAGTAGTATGCATTATCCCATTTTTGAAGTGTTTTTAAGCCGTCAATTTTTTGTGCAAATTGACTTAAATTCTCAAATTCTTTTTGTGCAAATGGCCTTGCTTTTTCAAGCAAATCAGAAAGAAATACCTTTACTGTTTGGGGTGTTTTGGCCATGCGTTCTTCTAGTATATAATCTGCATGAGTTTTGTAGCCCAAAAGATTGGCTCTTTGAAAACGAAGTTTAGCAATATCTAAAACAATTTTTTGGTTGTCTAATTCATTGTTTTGAAAGCCCTTTCTACCAAAAGCAAGAGCTAGTCTTCTGCGTAATTCCCTATTTTTTGCATACTTCATAAAGGGAACATAGCTAGGATAATCCAAGCTAATAATCCATCCTTTTTTTTCTTTTTGAATAGCCCTCAATTTTGCTGCCTCTTTTTCATCGTCGGGCAAACCTTCAAGTTTTGATTCCTCTAGGATATGCAGTTCAAAGTTATTTGTTTCTGCGAGTAAATGCTCGCCGAATGTCAGTTTTAATTTGCTTAAAGCTTTATCAATTTCGCGCAGATGTTCTTTGTCTTTATTATTCAGTAAGGCTCCGTTTCGTGAGAAGCTTTTATATTTCTTTCCCAATAGCTGAGCTTGTTCTTGGGTTAGGGTCAAACTATCTTTTTGTTCAAAAATGCTTTTAATTTTGCTAAATAAAACCTCGTTGAGGGCTACATCATTAGAAAATTCTGCCAGTATGGGTGAGATTTGCTGTGCTATTTGCTGAATATCTCCATTGGTTTCGGCTGCATTGAGGTTAAAGAATATACTCGATATCCGTTCCAATTCGAGAGCTGAAAATTCAAGAGCTTCAATTGTATTTTGAAATGAAGGGGCTTCTAAGTTGTTACAAATGGCATTTATTTGTGCTTTAGATTTTGTAATTGCAGTTTTAAAGGCATCAATAAAATCTGCTGTTTTAATCTTAGAAAACGGTGCAGTACCATAAGGACTGTCAAAGCGCTGATTTAGAATATTCATTAGGGGGTTCGGCTCGAATTAAGAGTTTAAATTTTTAGAGGCATTTTCGACTTTTAGTTTTAATCCATCTTTATAAACTTGAATTTTGTCTAAAACACATTGATCATTTGAACCTATAATTTGTGCAGCTAGAATCCCTGCATTTTTTGCGCCATTTAAGGCAACAGTTGCCACGGGGACGCCACCTGGCATTTGTAAAATCGATAAAATAGAGTCCCATCCATCGATGGAGTTGCTGGACTTTACTGGCACACCAATTACAGGTAACGGGCTTATGGCTGCAATCATTCCTGGAAGATGCGCAGCACCACCAGCACCAGCTATAATTACTTTTAGACCGCGTTTGTGTGCTGTTTTGCCGTATTCAAATAATTTTTCAGGGGTACGGTGGGCAGAAACAATATCAACTTCAATACCAATATCGAAACTTTCAAGAATTTCGATTGCTTCTTTCATGACAGGCATATCGCTGTCACTACCCATAATGATTCCTACTTGTGCCATATTATTTACTTATTACTTTTATAGTTTCTTTTACTTGTTGTGCTATTTCACGTGCCTTATCAATTTCTGAATGTACAATTGTGACGTGTCCCATTTTTCGAAATGGGCGTGTTTCTTTTTTGCCATAAATATGTGGGGTTACACCCTCTAATTCTAAAATTTTTTCTATGTTTTGATAAACAACAGCTCCGTTGTACCCCTCTGCTCCAACTAAGTTGACCATAACACCACTCACTTTATTTCGGGTTTCACCTAAGGGTAAATTCAATACAGCACGTATGTGCTGTTCAAACTGCGAAGTGTAGCTAGCTTCAATAGTTTGATGTCCAGAATTATGAGGTCTCGGCGCGACTTCATTGATAAGTATGTTATCGTCTTGAGTTAGAAACAGCTCAACAGCTAACAGCCCTACATGCTTAAAAGCTGCTGCTGTGTTCAGGGCGACACGCTCAGCTTTTTTTTCTATGGCATTAGAAATTCGTGCCGGACATAATACATATTCTACTTGGTTGGCTTCAGGGTGAAATTCCATTTCAACTACAGGGTAAGCGCGGATTTCTCCTTGAGGTGATCTGGCAACCGTTACAGCAAGTTCTTTTTTGAAAGGGACTAAGTCTTCAGCAATGCATTCAACGTTAGGAAGCGCTTTCATGTCCGAAAGAGTTCGAATAACCTTGACTCCCTTACCATCATATCCAAATTGCGCACTTTTCCAAACGAAGGGAAGGGTTTGTGCTTCATTTTCAATAGCGGTAGTGAGTTCTTCTGAGTTTGTATAACGTGTAAATGATGCAGTAGGTAAACCATGTTCACTATAAAATAGTTTTTGTTTTGCTTTATTTTGGATTATGGCCAAAGTATCAGCTGCTGGATAAACGTTTACACCTTCATTTTCCAATGCTCTCAGTGCTGAGACGTTTACATTTTCAATTTCAATAGTTAGTGTATCTACTTTTTTTCCGAATTCAAAAACAGTTTCGTAATCCATAAGATCACCTACAAAGAACGCATCACAGGCTATTTTTGATGGCGCTTCAGGATTTGGATCAAGCACATAGGTTTGAATGTCAAATTTTCTTGTGGTATAGAGCAGCATTTTCCCAAGTTGTCCACCGCCTAAAATACCGACTTTATGTTGAGAAGAGAACAAGTGCATATTTGCCTAATTGCTAAAGATTGAATTCTAGCGCAAAAATACACTTAAAAATGGAATCTTGCATCAAAATCCTTCAGCAAAACACTTTTTAACCTCTGTATTTAATTATCTTTGTGACCAAATCTTGATTTGATATTAAAACATTTTCTTTAAACTTTTACAACCTTAGCTGAAATCAACATGAAAAACATTGTATTATTTGGCCCCCCGGGTGCAGGAAAAGGGACTCAAGCCAACTTCTTAAAAGACAGCTATGATCTGGTACACATATCCACAGGAGATGTCTTTCGTTACAATATTAAAAATCAAACTGATTTAGGAATATTGGCCAAATCATTTATGGATAAAGGTGGTCTTGTTCCAGATCAAGTCACAATAGATATGTTAGCGGACCAAGTGGCCAAAAACCCGCAGGCTAATGGGTTTATTTTTGATGGATTTCCACGAAACACATTTCAAGCCGAGGCATTAGATGATATTTTAAAAAATTATAATACTGAGGTCAATGCGATGATTGCATTGGAAGTAGACGACGAAGTCTTAGTGAATCGACTTCTTAAGCGAGGTGAAACTAGCGGTCGTGCTGATGACTCCTCAGCAGAAATAGTGCGGAACCGTATTAAAATATACTATGATGAAACCGCTGTTTTAAAATCTTTTTATGAACAAAAAGACAAATATTACGGGGTTGACGGGGTTGGAGCTATTGATGCAATTACTGCGCGTTTAAACGCCATAATCGATGCGCTGTAAATAGATAAAAAGATGACTGAAGGTAATTTTGTTGATTACATAAAATTATATGCTTCCTCCGGAAATGGTGGAAAGGGCTCGGTACACCTACATCGCGAAAAATACATCACAAAGGGCGGACCGGATGGAGGTGATGGTGGTCGAGGAGGACATGTGATCATTCGAGGAAACGAAAACCTTTGGACATTACACCATCTAAAATTTAAAAAACATTTAAGAGCAGGCCACGGCGAACATGGTAGTAAGAGCCGAAGTACTGGGGCCGACGGCGTTGATGTTTATATTGATGTACCTCTTGGCAGTGTTGTCCGCGAAACAGAATCCAATACAATTTTATTTGAAATCACTGCGCACGACGAAGAAGTTATTTTGTGTGAAGGTGGTAAAGGAGGGCGCGGGAATTGGCACTTCAAATCGTCAACCAATCAAACCCCGAGATATGCACAACCTGGAATGCCTTCTATTGAAAAATATGTTACAATAGAATTAAAAATTCTTGCCGATGTTGGACTCGTTGGTTTTCCCAATGTTGGGAAATCCACATTATTGTCTGTTGTAACTTCAGCAAAACCTAAAATTGCGGATTATGAATTTACAACCTTAAAGCCGAATTTGGGTATTGTGGAGTATCGAGACTTCCAGTCTTTTGTAATGGCTGATATTCCAGGAATTATAGAAGGTGCTGCAGAGGGTAAGGGCTTGGGTCATTATTTTTTACGGCATATCGAACGCAATTCAATTCTCTTATTCTTGATTCCAGCTGATGCTGATGATATAAAAAATCAGTACGATATTTTGTTGGATGAGTTGAGGCGCTACAATCCAGAAATGCTAGATAAAGAACGCATCGTAGCTATTTCTAAAAGTGATTTATTGGATGATGAATTAAGAGCGGAGCTCAAACAAATTCTTGATAAACAAATACCTGTTGAGTACTTGTTTATATCATCTGCGGCACAAACTGGTATCATGAATCTAAAAGACCTTCTTTGGAAACAGCTTAATACTTAAAGACTGTCTTTAGACTTACTTTGATGACCTATAATATAGATGTTAAAACTAATGAAAAGAGTCTGTTTTTTTCTTGTCTTTTGCTTCCATCCTTTCCTTTTTGGTCAATCTATACCTAAAGATTTCAATGCATTGTGGAAAGTCAAGGACTATAAATCACTAGTAGAGAAGTTAGAGCAGTTTGCCGCCCTTTATCCAAATCATTTGGAAGCAATAGAACAACTTGGTGATGCCTACGGACGAATCTCTGAATGGAATCGCGCTTCAAAGTGTTATGAAAAACTAATCCGTGTAAAACCAGATGAGGCTAACTATCATTATAAATACGGTGGCGTACTTGGTAAAATGGCAAAAGAGAGCTCAAAGTTCAAGGCCTTAGGTCTGATTAATCAGACAAAAAAATCATTCACTACTGCTGCCAAGCTAGATCCGTATCATTGGGCAGTACGTTGGGCACAAGTGCAGTTGTATGTTCAATTACCTGGATTTTTAGGGGGTAGTTATGATAAAGCAATAGCATATGCTGAGGAGCTACAATCAATTTCTAAACTCGATGGCTATTTTGCTAAAGTTTATATTTATGAGCAGATGGATGAGCATAGTCTTGCTCGAGAGTATATGAAAAAAGGGATTAAGCTAAGACAAGATTTTTCATGTTTAAATTCAAAACACCATTCAGAACATTGTAAAATAAACAGCAATGACCTTCGTTACTATTTGGCTTTAGCCTATTTGTCCGAGAAAATGGAACTGAACACTGCAGCATTTTTATTTGAAAAATATATTTCTGATTTTAGTTCAGCTGATACAGTACCACTTGAATTAGCGTATTTTCAATTGGCGAACCTATGTTTAATTCAGGACAATACTCAAGGAGCTTTGACTCATTTAAACCACGCCTTAGAATTGAATTCAGATTTTGATTTAGCCAAAAATGCAAAAAAGCGTATTTTAATGACTTTGCCTGATTAAAATTTTAGTTACTCTGCGTATATTTACGTTAAATAATTTTTTATGAATGTTCATTTTATCGCCATTGGCGGCGCAGCAATGCACAATTTAGCACTTGCCCTACATTTGAAAGGCATACATGTCACGGGCAGTGATGATGTTATCTTTGAACCTTCAAAATCTAGGTTAGACCGCTATGGTTTATTGCCCAAAGAAATCGGGTGGGATCCAGATCGAATAAATTCTTCCCTAGACGCAATTATTTTGGGCATGCATGCAAAAGCCGATAATCCGGAGTTGTTGAGAGCCCAAGAGTTGGCGTTAAATATTTATTCTTATCCTGAATTTATTTTTGAACAAGCCCAACAAAAAACACGTGTAGTAATAGGCGGAAGCCATGGTAAAACTACAATTACAGCAATGATTCTTCACGTATTGGACTACCATGGTAAGGAGGTCGATTATATGGTTGGAGCACAATTAGAAGGCTTTGACGTCATGGTTAAGCTAACGCATCACAATGACTTTATTGTCTTGGAGGGCGATGAGTATTTAAGTTCACCTATCGATTTGAAACCAAAATTCCACCATTATAAACCTAATATAGCTTTATTAAGTGGGATTGCTTGGGACCATATTAATGTATTTCCGACTTTTGAAGATTATAAAGAACAGTTTTCTATTTTCACAGACAGCATAGTCGAGGGGGGTAGTATTTCTTATAATTCAGAAGATTGTTATGTTAAAGAGGTTGTTGAAAAAAGCCCTAACCCCATTCGGAAATTTCCCTACAAAACACCTCATTACACTATAGAAAATGGGATAACCTACTTGGAAACCCCTGAGGGGCCTATGCCTTTAGAGATTTTCGGAAAGCATAATCTTAATAATTTAGCTGGTGCCAAATGGATTTGTCAGCATATGGGTGTTGACGAGGATGATTTTTATGAGGCTATTGCTTCATTTAAAGGCGCTAATAAACGATTAGAAAAAATAGCTGAGCAATCGTCTTGTGTTGTTTATAAAGATTTTGCTCACGCACCGAGTAAAGTAAAAGCCACTACAAGTGCTGTTAAAAATCAATACCCAAAACGGCGTCTTCTTGCTTGTCTAGAATTGCATACCTACAGCAGTCTGAATGAGAGTTTTCTATCGGAATATGATCAAACTTTAGCTATGGCTGATGAGGCTGTGGTGTTTTTTTCGCCAAGCGCATTACAAATCAAAAAAATGAAACCCATAAGTGAGGAGCAAATAGCACATGCTTTTCAACACAATAATTTGACTGTCTATACAGATTCGAGGCAATTCCAGGAATTTTTAAAGGCTCAAAATTACACAGACACAGCCCTATTGCTGATGAGTTCGGGAAATTATGGGGGTTTGAACTTTGATACATTGGGCCACATGATTATCTAATTTATTCACCTACAACACATTTAATACTATGCCCCAATATTCATTACCCATTAATCAATGGTCACAAGCCGATCAACCACGAGAAAAATTAAGAGATAAAGGCGCTCGTTTTTTAAGCGATGCAGAGCTATTAGCGATTGTCATTGGATCTGGAACACAACAGATTAGTGCTGTTGGTTTATCTAAAATTCTATTATCTGGTGTTCGAAATAACTTAAATAAATTAGGTAAATGTACATTAGCTCAACTTACCAATTACAAAGGAATAGGAGAGGCTAAGGCCATTAAGATTATGGCAACAATGGAACTTGGCCGTCGATACAAATCTACGTCAATTGAGGACCAAGCAGAAATGGCTTCGAGTACGTCTGTTTTTGAGCTTATGCAGCCTATCTTGGGTTCTTTAGACCACGAAGAATTTTGGGTGCTTTATCTCAATAATGCCCACAGGCTAATTTCTAAAAGTCAATTGAGTAAGGGTGGAATTACAGCGGCACTAGTCGACAAACGTTTACTATTTAAAAGAGCACTTGAAGTTGGCGCTGTAGCGCTGATTTTAGTCCATAATCACCCTTCCGGAAAAATAGAACCTAGTACTTTTGACCTAAGGCTTACAAATACACTAAAAACTGCAGCTAAAACTTTAGATATTAAAGTATTAGACCACCTTATTGTCACAGAAAAAACCTATTTTAGTTTTGCCGATGAAAATTTGCTCTAATGCTGCTCATTTATACACCAAAAATAACCAGTAGACTAAAGTTTGTATTTAAACAAATATGCACACGTATTTTAGGTATTCCAATCGATTTTACAACAACAATCGAGGTTTTTATTGCACATTCTGGGTTAAAAATGTCCTATGGGCCACAGCCATTGGGCTCTGAATTTTTTATTAAAAGTAATGGATTACTTTTTGAGCAAGGTCTGTCAGATATTGAAATTAATGTTCAAAATTGGGGGGACTCTAAATGTTTTTTTTATGTCGGAGAAAAAAGTCATTTACCATTCGATATTTTCTCGGCTTCATTTTATCTACTGAGTCGCTATGAGGAGTATTTACCTCATGTCAAAGACGAATTTGGGCGGTTTACTAAAGCCTATAGTTTAGCATACCAACATCAATTTTTAGACCAGCCAGTTGTTGATATTTGGGCTTACAAATTTAAATCGGAACTAGAAGTTCATTTTCCGGATTTCACTTTTAAAGCTAAAGCGTATAGAATTCATCCAATTATAGACGTGCCAATGGCCTATTTTTTTAAAAACAAAGGACTTTTGCGTTCTGTAGGAGGATTTCTTTCTGACCTATATCATTTCAGATTTAAACTTTTTTATGAGCGCTTTTTGGTGTTATTTGGGCTTAAAAAAGACCCTTTCAATACGTTTAATTGGATCATAAATCGACAAAAGAAATCCAAGCAAAAGTTTGATGTTTTCTTTCTTGTAGGCGATTATTCTACTTACGATAAGGGCATCAATCTAAATAAAAAAGAATTTGTCGCACAGATAAAATCCATCAGAGATTACTGTCATGTTGGGCTCAAAACTTCTTTTTTAGCTCTTGATGATTTTGATAAATTAAAACAAGAAAAACGTCGACTAGATGCAGTTATAAACTCAAATTCGCGTAAGGCTAGAGCCTCATTTTCTAAGGTCAATCTACCGACTACCTATCGAAACTATGTGGATTTGGAAATTGAAACAGATTTTTCAATGGGTTATCCAGGCACTATAGGATTTAGAGCGGGAACGTGTACCCCATTTTTGTTCTACGACTTGGATTTTGAAGTACAGACCCCCCTGATGATTCACCCTTATCAATTGATGGATTTCTCACTGCTTAAATACAACTCTTTTTTAGACAAGAAAGAAACCCTTCTTGAAATTATCCAGCAGGTAAAAAATGTGAATGGAGTTTTTACTCCTGTGTTTCATAACTATACCTTCAGCGGGTGGGATAGATGGTCCGATTTTAAAACCTTGTTTAACATTATTTTAGATTCAAATAAAGATGTATCAGCATAAAAAACACTTATTTTTTGATCTCGACCACACTCTTTGGGATTTTGATAAAAACTCTGCATTGACTTTTGAATACATTTTTAAAATCAACAGTATTGAAGTGAATTTAAATACTTTTTTAGGGGTTTATATGCCAATAAACTTGGCGTATTGGAAGTTATATAGAGAGGATAAAATTGATAAAGATCGTCTGCGGTATGCACGACTTAAAGATACATTTGACGCACTTAATACTCAAATCAGCACCCGAATAATCTATAAACTTTCTGATGATTATATAATTCACCTATCTAGGTACAATCATTTGTTTGATGGGGCCATCGCTGTTTTAGATTATTTATATCCAAAATACAGCTTGCATATCATAACCAATGGTTTTAAAGAGGTACAAAACGGAAAATTAAATAAATCTGGAATTGCACATTATTTTGAGACTGTTACCAATTCAGAAATGGTCGGAGTAAAAAAACCTAATCCTAAAATTTTTAAGCATGCACTTAAACAGGCTAAGGCCTTGCCTGAACATAGCCTTATGATTGGCGATAACTTGGAGGCAGATATTTTAGGGGCTATAGATTTCGGTATAGATGCATTGTGTTTTAATTACCATAAGGAGATTATTCCAAAAGCTATACAGTCTATCGATCAGCTTTTGGAGCTCAAGCATTTTCTGTAATTTTAAAAAAATAAGTATCTTCAACATAAAATAAATACCCATGAAAAATAACTCACTCATAGTTTTTTGCTTATTGATTGCTTTTCAAAACTTCACCTTTGCGCAAAGCGACATCAATAATTACAAGTATGTTTCGGTTTCTGATCGTTTTGATTTTTTAAAAACAGCAGATCAATATCAGCTTAACTCTTTAACAAAATTCTTACTTAATAAAAGCGGTTTTACGGTATTGGACAGGTTAAATAGTTATCCGAAAGATCTTTCAGAAGACCGCTGTTTATTGCTGGATGTCTCAGTTGAAAAACTAAAAGGATTTTTAAAAACAAAACTTGAGGTTCAGTTTAGAAACTGCCGAAGTGAAATTATTTACAAGTCGGAAATAGGAACTTCCAAACAAAAAGATTTTCAGAAAGCCTATCACGAAGCTTTACGCTCTGCCTTTGAATCTGTAGCTGCTCTGGAATACCGCTATGAAGCCCGTCAATCTTCAGTTGTTGCTAAAGATACAAGTCCAACATTATCTGCCAAGGTAACTGCTTCTGTGGAAGTGTCAGCGCCCAACAAAGTGCCCCCTGTGCCCGAAGCTCCTGTTGTATCCTCTGCTGCTGTAGTAACATCCGTACCACCACCAGCGCCAAAAGCTCCTCAAACTCCGAAAGTTGTTGTTTCACAAGACGAAAAAAATACGATTCTAGTTAAGGCTACTAACTATGGCTTTAAGGTTCTAGATGTTGTTTCTAATAAGGTTTTATACACACTTCATGCTACAATATATGATGGAGTTTTTATTATAGATAATAAATCTGGTATTGCATACCAGCGAGGGAATCGTTGGGTTCGCGAGTATGTTTCTGACTCAAAAATAGTTATTGAACCTCTTTTTTAGTTGGTTTATTAATAATTGTATTTATCCTTCCAGCGTTGTTTTAGAAAGTCTTTTTGGGCTTGTTCTCTAGCATTATCACCAGGGGTATAAAATGTGGTATTCTTTATGGTTTGGGGTAAAAATTCTTGAGCAACAAAATTTTCATCATAGTTATGAGCGTATTTGTATTCCTCACCGTAGCCTAGCGTTTTCATAAGCTTTGTGGGTGCATTTCGAAGGTCCAAAGGCACACTTAGGTCCCCCGTATTTTTTACGGTTTCCATAGCGGAATTTATGGCCTGGTAGGCCGCATTACTTTTTGGAGAACAAGCCAGATAGGTTGCACATTGACTGAGTACGATTCTGGCTTCAGGCATACCAATACTAGCGACTGCTTGCATTGTAGAATTGGCCATAACCAATGCTGTGGGGTTAGCATTTCCAATATCCTCGCTGGCCAAAATCAATAACCGTCTTGCAATAAATTTTACATCCTCGCCACCAGATAACATTCGAGCAAGCCAATATACCGCTGCATTGGGATCGCTACCTCGAATGGATTTTATGAAGGCCGAAATAATATCGTAGTGCTGATCTCCACTCTTGTCGTACAAGGCAACATCGTTTTGTACCTTCTCAGTTACAAGTTTATTGGTGATTATAATTTTTTCCGATGACTCCGAATTGATAATAAGTTCAAAAATATTGAGTAATTTTCGAGCGTCTCCACCAGAAAGGCGAATGAGCGCCTCGGTTTCTTTTAGCTTTATTTGTATTGACTGCAAAACTTCGTCGGTGGTAATTGCACGTTGTAATAAGTCTTCTAAATCTTTTTTCTCAAAAGGGTTTAAAGTATACACTTGACAGCGAGACAATAGGGCAGAGATGACTTCAAAGCTTGGGTTTTCTGTGGTTGCTCCAATGAGTGTTACCCACCCTTTTTCCACAGCTTGCAGCAGCGAATCTTGTTGTGATTTACTGAAGCGGTGAATTTCATCAATAAAAAGAATAGGGTTTTTAGTAGTGAAAAGGCCACCGCTTTGTTTGGCTTTTTCAATAACTTCACGCACGTCTTTAACACCAGAATTTATAGCACTCAAGTTGTAAAACGGCCGATCAGATGTCTTGGCTATAATGGTAGCTAGTGTAGTTTTTCCTATGCCTGGTGGTCCCCATAATATCATGGAAGGGATCAAACCCTGTTTCAACCCTTGTGTAAGCGCACCTTGTGGTCCTACCAAATGTTGCTGACTTATATAGTCTGATAATGTAGTTGGACGTAAACGTTCGGCAAGTGGCGTATTCATACCACAAATTAAACCTTTTTTTTAAGTAATTTCAAGTTTCGTATTTTTATGTCTATGAAAACAGCTTCATCTTTTCGATTTACGACTGGCGTTCTGGGTTACCCGCTTTTTTTTGTCCTGCTTGTTTGGCTCGTTTTTTGGGCCGATTTTCGATTTGGTCTTCATCTCAGCGAGTTGGGAATTTATCCTCGTAAATTAGAGGGGTTAATTGGTGTTATTTTTAGTCCTTTTGTTCATGGTTCTTTGGACCATGTATACCACAATAGTATTCCTTTATTAGTTCTTTCTATGGCTTTGTTTTATTTCTATAGGCCCGTTGCCTGGAAAATTGTAGTAGGAGGGATTCTGCTTTCTGGATTTATGACTTGGTGTATTGGTAGCTCAGCTTACCACATTGGTGCGAGTGGACTTATTTATGTATTGTTGAGTTTTCTTTTATTTAAAGGATTACTTTCAAAGCATTACCGATTGATTGCCCTTTCGTTAGTTGTTGTTTTTCTTTATGGTGGAATGATATGGTACATTTTTCCTGTCAAGGAAAAAATGTCTTGGGAAGGTCATTTTTCAGGATTTGTAGTTGGTATTTTGTTTTCTCTTATATTTAAATCTTCCATTGCTAAACCTCTCAAATATGCTTGGGAAGAAGCCGATTTTGATGCTTCTGAGGATCCTTTTTTACAGCAATTTGATGAAGATGGTAATTTTATTGAATCATCAAAATTTGAGAAGGATTCAAATCCTCAAATACACTATTCTATCAAAGAGGAGGAGTGACGTTGGCGCACCACTTCGTAAAGAAAAGCGCCACAAGCTACAGACACATTCAATGAGGCGATACTGCCATACATTGGTAATTTGGCTTTGTTATCAACTAGCTTAAGAACAGAAGGGGAGACCCCTTTACCTTCAGAGCCCATAACGATGGCGGTTGCTGCTTTAAAATCTACTTCATAAAGTGTTTGATCTGTTTTTTCTGTGGCTGCAATTACTTTAATTTCAGAGGCTTGAAAGTAAAAAATAGCATCTTTGATATGATCTACTTTACATATAGGTATGTTAAATACCGCTCCAGCACTTGTTTTTATGGTATCGCCATTGATTGGGGCGCTTCCACTTTTTTGTACAATGATACCATCGACTCCAGTACATTCTGCAGTACGAATAATGGCGCCAAAGTTGCGTACGTCACTCAACTGATCGAGAATTAAAAATAAAGGATTTTCTTTTGTTTCTTTTACTGCGGAAACTAACGCATCTAATTCATAAAACGCAATAGGGGCAATATGTGCCACAGCACCCTGGTGGTTGTTTGGTGTAAGCCTGTTGAGTTTTTCTATAGGCACATAGCTGCAATTGATCCCTCTTTTTCTAACACTATGTTCTAATTGAGAAAACAACTCACCTCTAAGCCCTTTTTGTAAAAACACTTTATCAATAGATTTGTTGGCTTCAATGGCTTCTAAAATAGCGCGTAACCCGTACAGACTTGTTTCTTTTTGCATGCTGTAAAAATACAATTTAATTCAGTTGTTATTCTATAAAAAAAGCGGGCATTGCCCGCTTTTTTTATTTCAACCTGAAGTTTTATTTTAGTACTACTTTTTTCTGTGTTGATGTGTTTCCTTGGTTTATTTTCAAAATATAAACACCTCTGGCGAAGGCCGACGTATCAATTTGACCTCTAATGGTACCATTACCTTTAGAAATCTCATCTTCGTAAACTACTCTTCCTCTTATATCGTAGAGCATTAATTGTGTAGTTTTTTCCGAAGCTGGAAATTTAAAATTAATTTCTGTTAGCGCTGGATTTGGCCATATATGAACCGTAGATATTTCTATATCAGCTGTTCCAAGAGTTAAATTTGATCCTGTAACTATAAGTGAAAAATCTTGAGCATCGTCAGTAAGAGTTCCTTTGTGTGACACCGTTAGTGTATACATGCCCGGAGTCGGATCTTCAATATCAATTTTTTCAACATTATCCACTAAGTTATCACCTGTAATTGCAGAACCAGAAATATTATTTAGATCTAGTTTCCATGGAAAATAAGTTGTACCACCACTTGGCCCTGTTAATCTTAAATCTAAATCGTTGACTAAAGCAGCTAATGGGCTATTGCTTGATCCGTTACGAGCTGTTCCTGCAGGGTCTGTCCAACATATAGTTGCACTCAGAGATTCACCTGATACAACCTCTATTGTTGTTGAAAAAGTTCCGCCATCTGAAAGTGTACGCTCAGAAATATGTGCACCACCTTGTGAAGCGGCCAAAATAGTCTCTGCTGCAAACTTTGAATTCAATAAACCCCATCCAAAAATTGGATCTGGCCCAACTCTTGAACCATCGTCACTAGCGGTATGACAAACAAGACCTTTGAGGGTCGCCGATTTCATGAATTCATTATTAATTTCGTTGTAGTATTGTTGCAGTAATAACAATGATCCGGAAACATTTGGAGCAGCCATAGAAGTACCTGTTTTCACTCCATAAGCCAAATCGTTACCACTCTCAGCTGAAGTTACATCTGTTCCATCACCTGTAATATCTGGTTTTATCCTTCCATCGTCAGACGGTCCTTGGCTACTACTTTGATTAATTGCAAGACTTAATACATTACCATTAATTATAAATGGATTATTAGCATTTGCTACAACTAAATTATTTTTCGCATTTTTTTCAGCTGTTAATTTATCAAAACCGCCTGCTAATCCTCCTGAGTATGTTGATTCTCCATCATTCCCAGCTGACACGACTTGGAGATAGTAGGGTGCTAAATAGGCAATACCATCCCAATTAGCAGCATCTGTATCGTAACAACCCATAAGCCATGATGGAGCATTTTGGGCATTAGTATCAGGGTCTCTTACAGGAAATCCATAAGAGTGGTTAGAAATTAACAAACCTCCAAATCTTGCTTGATTTAGTACTTCTGTATTGTCATTATTCCAATCATATGAAATTAAACCAGCTTGAGGTGCCATTCCTTTTTTTCCACTCTGGTACCCTCTACCAATCATAGTGCCAGCAACATGTGTACCGTGGCTATCATAACCAGCACCATCCCCATTTTGTACCCTAGAAGTAGATGAGGTGTCACTTTCTCTAAATTCAAAATGTGTGGCTCGTGCAATTCCCTCATCCCATATTCCAATATTCATGTTCTGACCTTCTAAGTTTAAACCTAGCCCTCCACCATTGTGTAGAAAATTTGTTCTCGTAGCTTTGGCGCTATTTACATTGTCAGTCGTAATGTATATTGGCTTACCATCAATAATTTTAGCTATGTAGTACTTCTTATTTCCTGATTTTATTATTTTTTTAACAGTTTTATTTTTTTTAAGAAACGTATTTATTTCTTCTTTAATATCTTCGTTTTCTGTAATCAATCTCGTTTCTAATTTATCTAAAGCCTCAAGATTATAATTTTTAGTAATTTCCTTTTGTTCTTCTAAGGTTTGAGAAGTCGCTACTAGAAAGCTAAACGCGAATAAAAAAAGAGCTGTGTTTTTCATTTTGGGATTATTATAAAATCCAATAGGGCTGTCTATAAAAACAGCCCTATTGAATATAAATTTATTTATATAATTTATAGTGGAGTGTAAACAGATGTTGCGTACTCACCATACCCATCACAGTAAAATGATATGGTTATTACGCCAGTATCTGGATCAACTTCATTAGCACCATTATCACCAAGAATATCAGATTGCATTAATATGTCTCCATAAAGCTCAGATTGACCTGACCACATGATATCTCCACATACTTCACTGAATACTAAAGGTAGATTTCCTCCGTTCGGATAGGGACCATATGCGTCGTTATATGGACCAGGCCATAATCCACCTGAAAAGTCAGGAATTGAAAAAGTACCATCTCCAACTGCAGTGATTGTGACTTCTTGAGTAAACGTAGCGCCCGAAGAACTTATAAAGTCATGAATTCCGTACGTAGTTACAGCAGTATATGTACCTGACATGTCTATAAGGTCACATGTCTTGATAGTTACTCTATATGTGGATGAAAAATCTGGAGCAATACCCATACCTACATTTCTATTATTTGATTGCATTACCACATCAAAAATGTATGTATTAGCTATGTTTAGTTCCAGACTTGCCAAATCAATGTTAAGCGTTATAATTCCATCCAAAGTATTGGCAGCTATGATTGAGCTTCCTGAGCCATTTAAAACAACATCACTTGAACTCCCTTGTACATCTGCAGTAGTGAAATCCAAAACAATTTCTGATTTATTTATTGGTGCAGTAAATCTAAAAGGGATCTCTATAGTGGAAGTCTCTTGGGTCAATAAATCGTTGCTCAGCAATGTTACTGATGGATCTGTTCCATCAAACTGTAACCAACCATTTTCTGGATTTTCCTCACCCAGACCGTTGTTGTCATCGTCATTACATGCAACTAAGAAAGCCACAGATAAAAACAATACTAGATATTTATTTATTTTTTTCATTTCCTTGAGTTTTAATTTTTAGTAAGTGTATACGATGTAATTCCTTCACCTCCACAAGAAGCGCCACCGACGTCCTCAGCAAATATTAATGTAAAGGTTGAATCATCTGTTCCGTTATATGCCCCATTTGTCGAGGTTGGACCAAGTACAATTGAAGAACCACACCCTACACCTGTAAACGTATTGTTGATAGCTCCGTTGAATAAAGCATTACCACAAATTAAATCAATTGAGAAGTCTGCATTTGGATTACTAAATCCAAATGAAGGGTAGCATTTAACACTAAACAGTCTTTCTGAGTTTGATGAACCTGCTGTAAGTTCAACTACGGTACCATCGCCCCATACACCGGCATTTGCTGTAGCGCCTATTCCACCACCATTGAAGGTAAGTGTGTAATCACCTATTGCAAAATCGTCTGGAAGAGGGTTTTCGTTTTTGGTCATACCAACTGAGTGTGCTGCAGCACTAAAGTCTCCTCCGTCACTGACAGATACAATATTCAGTACAGCTGTTGCAGTTGAACATAGGGTTAGTTCATCAGTAAGCGCTGTTATATTAGCAGTTCCAAAATATTCATTAGCAGGAATTGTAACCTGTAAGTCAACATTATAAGAATCAACTGCTGCTGTTGATAATTCTTCGTCAACAGCTAATACAACTGTTCTATCTTCACTAGATAGCGTACTAACACTTACAGAAATAGTATCTGATAGTGGATCATCACCTAAATACACTTCCAATGTTGTTGAAGTAGCAGCGAAAGTTGCAAATGTTGTACTTGTATTTGGATCATAAATAACATTTTCATGTTCACCACAGGAAAACGCTATTATAGTCAATAATAATAAAGTTATCTTTTTCATAATATTAATTTTTCTATTAGTTGGCATATCCCGGATTTTGAACAATTGAAGGATTTGCATTTAATTCAACTTGTGGAATTGGAAGAGTAAGTCTGTGGTCACTAGGAAGCATTACACAGTTTCCACCAGAAACACAATCCAAATCATCTCTGTTAATTCCAGTATTCAATCTATCTTTGAATCTTTTAATGTCCAAATATCTATGACCTTCAAAAGCTAATTCGAGCCTTCTTTCTTTTAATACCGCATCGTATGCCTGAGTTTGAGAAATATAAGAATCAAGACTTGTACTTGTTCCTAAACGAGCATCTCTTAACACTTTCAAGGTTGCTGCCGCTCCGTCTAAATTATTAGCATTGACTTGAGCCTCTGCTTTAATTAGATGCATTTCAGAAACTCTCATAGCCTTTATATCACTCAAGAATGGAGATGCATTTCCTGGGTATTTATTGATTAGGTGAATGTTATTTTCAGGTTCACTCGGTCCTCCGTTATTCGTGTTGAAGTTAATGTTAGCAAACAACCTGATATCAGCTGGATCATGAGCATCATGAAGACTGTTGGAAGCCTCAATAAACGGGCCTGCAGAGTTTGTAAAATACCATAAACCACCAACTAACCCAGATGTTCTTGCAGCCTTGAAAATAACCTCAGTGTTATCTGTGTCAAGAAACATACTTAAGTATTGCAATTGACTTGCAAGAGGATAAGCATCAATTAATGTTTGAGCATGAGTTAAAGCACTAGAATCGTTTTGTAGTAATGCTAATCTTGCTTTTAATCCAGTAACTAAATCTTGGGAAACATACTTATTATCAGACTGATCAGAAAGTAAAGTGCTAGCTGTATTTAAATCATTAGCGATAAAACTGTATACTTCTGAGTTTGTATTTCTTGGAAGTGTTTCTGAAGTTCCAGGAACACGATCTGAGATAATAATAGATAGAGCATCTCCGTCTAAGTAATCAGTAGTGAAATAGGAAGCTAAAGTTAAATGTCCAATAGCGCGGAGTGTAAGTAACTGACCCTTAATATTGTTGAGTTCAGTTTGTTCTGCTTCTCCGCTTGCTGTAATTAAATCAGAAGCTTCTAAAACTCTATTACACTGGTTTATTAATCTATAATTACTATTCCAGAGGCTAGTTGTATTTCCATCACCAGCAGTAAGTGCCCAGTTATAAAAATTAATTTCCTGACCACCGTTGTCATAACCTGGTTTACAATTGTCTGTAAAAACTGAATTGATTAATATATCGTCTTCAGGACTGTATCTAGCGTATGCTCCATTCAAACCCAACTGTAAATCATCTAGAGTTTCGAAAGTAACATCACTTGTTAAATTTCCTTCTGGAAATATGTCTGTAGCATCTTCACAAGAAAATCCAATGAAGATTAAACCACATACTAATATTAAATTATTTATTTTTTTCATCGTCATTTTTTTAAAAATTAACATCAAGTCCTATTGTGAATATTTTTGAAGTTGGATAGTCGAAAAAATCGCCTGATCTAAAACTTGATTCAGGATCCCAGCCTCTCCATTTACTCCACGTAATAAGATTTTCTGCTTGTACAAAAACTTTCATTTTACTTATTGGTGATCCTTCTTTAAGGAGATTACCTAGGTTGTATCCAAGAGTAATATTTCTCAATCTTAGAAAGGATGCATCCTCAATATATCTATCAGTTAATCTGTTTCTTATTGACTCGGTAGTTAAAGCAGGAATGTATGTTACATCACCTGGTTGTTGCCAAGCATCAAGAAGGCTTGTAGATGAGTTTGATAGACTTGTTAGAGTAGGATCTTCAATTACCCCTAAGCTTCCGTTGTTTCTGTATATATCAGCAACAAAAGAAAACTGAGTGTCTAATGAGAAATTCTTCCAGGTACTATTGAAACCAAAACCACCTTGATAGGTAGGATATATTGCTTTGTCAATAAAAACTCTATCATCTTCTGAGTAAACATCTGTAATATTCCCATCAACGTCATAATATAGGTTTTGACCATTAGCAGGGTTTACACCAGCCCATCTTACAGCAAAGAGCGACCCAATTGGCTGCCCTTCAGCTAAAATGGTTCTACCGCCATTATCAACATTTTCTCCATTTGGTAATTTTGTGATTTCGTTTTTGTTGTATGATCCATTTGCAAAAATAGAGACAGAAAAATCTCCGCTATTAATTGCTTGCCAGTTTAAAGAAAGTTCAGCTCCCCTATTGTTCAATGAACCTATGTTGGCCTGAATAGAATTTGTTCCATTGATACTAGAAACAGGGAATGATTGAAATAAATCTTCCGTAGTTTTATCATAAACATCAATACTACCACTTAGTTTGCGGTTTAGAATTGAGAAGTCAATACCAATATTTGTTTGTTTGTTTGTTTCCCACTTCAAATCATCATTTGCAATTGAAGAAGCATAATAGGCTACAGTATTGTTGTATCCTGTTCCTTGACCATACAAGTTATAAGTATTCGTTGTTCCACCATAGTAACCACCTGTGATACGATCATTACCGGATGTACCATAAGAGGCTCTTAGCTTAAGGTTGTCAAAGAAAGTGTTGTTTTGCATGAAGTCTTCTTTGTGGATATTCCATCTACCCGATACTGAGTAAAAAGTCGCCCATTTATTAGAGTTAGAAAACCTTGAAGACGCATCACGTCTCCATGACGCTTGAAGACCATATCGGCCATCGTAGTCATATTTTAAAACTCCAAAATATGAGAACAATCCAACTTCAACTTCACTAGAAGCTACAGAAGGAATATATGGAAATTCTGCTGCACCGTCAATAACACCATCCTCGTTCAAGTCTTCATAAGTGTCTCCAGGAATAAATGAAGCACCGTTACCAACAAGTTTAGGGTTCAAACCAAATTGGTCTAGAGAGAATGAGTTAGAGTGAGATTTACTGTATTCTAAGTATGCAGTTACGTCTATAGTGTGTTTGTCATCAATCACATTGTTGTAATTTAAGCTGACAATGTTATTGAATCGAATGTCTCTAAAAAATTGCTCAAAATGATTTCCTTGATATTCTGCATCACCTGAGGCAACAGCTGATTGACCATATATACTTTGAGGGTCTTCAATAAACTTGCTTGTGATTTGGGTATAATCCAAACCAAAAGACATGCCAGCTGTGAGATTTTCAGCAAACTCATAATTAGCTCTAACATTCCCAATAAATTTAACTTCTTCTTGTAAATTTGTATTAAGGATAGTATTGTTTAAAGAAGTGTAAGGAGTGTTTGCAAAACTATCTTCACCAGAACCAGTAATATTCAATGTTCCATCTGGATTGTATTGTGAATAGTAAGGTAAAGCTACATAAGGAACCAAAAATGGATTTGATAAGTTACCAGTACCTTCGTTTTGAATAAAATCACTAGTGCTATAATTTGCAGTTATCGATGATGAATAATTAAATTTATCATTTTCACTCTTACCATTAAAATTGTTTCTGAATGAGAACCTTTGTAAGCTACTTCTTCTAGTTACCCCTTCTTGCTCGAAATAATTAAAGGAAGAGTATGAGTTGGTTTTTTCAGATCCAGAAGAAATACTTATGTTATGAGAATTAGTTGTACCATTTCTAAAGAATACATCTGACCAATCTGTGTTTACTTGGTCGGCTATAGCAGCTATTGCCTGGTCTGAGAGACCATTTCCAAGACCTTGGTTTCTAGAACGGTCGAGTTCTAATTTTTGACGGGAATTCATCACATCAAAATTTTGCTCTGGAAGCTGTGAAAAACCAAATTGAGATTTGTAGTTAACAGTAAGATTTGAATTGTACTTTCCTTTTTTGGTAGTTATTACAATCGCTCCATTTGCTCCTCTACTACCATAAAGAGAAGAGGCAGAAGCATCTTTCAATATAGAAATAGTTGCAACATCAGCGTTGTTAATACTCCTGAAGTTATCTTCGTCAACTGGAACACCATCAACTATGAATAAAGGCTCTATGTTACCATTAATTGACCCTACACCTCTTAATATAATCAAACTATTAGCCCCTGGCTGACCAGAACCTGTACCGATATTTAAACCCGGTACTTGTCCCTGAAGCATTTGAACAACAGAAGCATTTGGTCTAGACTCAACGGACTCAGCTGTTAGAGTTGTAATGGCTGAAACTGATTTTTCCTTGCTAATAGCATTGTTTGAATATGCTTCGATAATAACCTCTTCAAGAGCATTATCTGGCACCATTGATGCATTAACCGTATTACTAGCTCCAACAGTTATAGATTGATTGGAGTATCCTACGTAGCTAAAGACAAGAACGTCGCCTACACTTGCAGTTATAGAATAATTTCCATCAAAATCAGTTGAAACTCCAGTTGATGTTCCCTTTATAACAACAGTAGCACCTGGAAGAGGTAGCCCATTGTCATCTGAAACAGTCCCTGAAACATTTTTGTTTTGTGCAAAAGATATTTGCACCACCAACGCTAACAATAGCGTCAGTATTACAGTAAACTTTGTTTTCATTTTTGTTAATTATTTGAATTAGTCCTCACAAATGTGATGATAAAAACTCAAAAAACCAACTTTTGTTCAAAAAAAAAGAAGTTTATTTAAACATTTAATTTATTATTTTTACTTGAACACTAGTATTGATAACTAATGTGCCGATTTAATTATAAATCCTTAAATGATATTTTCAGTTAAAATCTATTTTTAAACACTAAAAACCAATGATTTAGGTATTCCTTTATCTTGTTCACGCCTAAAAAGTAGTAGTTAGGCTCAAATGAATTTTAGAATTCGAAAAATTAAACCTTTGATTTTTGGGTTTGCCGTTGGCATAGTTGAAGCCTAAGAGTCCGGCATTGGTGCGCAGGCCAAATCCAAATCCGAAGCCGTAAAGCTGTTGGTTGCTCAGTTGGGCGTCCTGCATGTACCCCGCATCAATAATACTGTGAACAAATAAAGATGGGCTTAGCTGATAACGGTACTCTGTACAAAGGACTCCAACACGCGTGGCAAATAAGCTATTTTCTTCAAATCCTCGAACAGAATTAATCCCTCCAAACCTAATGAGTTCATTGAATAGGTACTGGTCTGAGTCAAGTTCTTCCAAATGAAGTTTTAGGAAAATACTGTTTTTGGGATTGAGCTGTACGATGTGATGGGCTTTGAGTTGGAGGTGCCGCTGTTCATTCGTTTCAGTTGTTGATCTTTGACCCAAACCAGCAGTGAATTTGAGTTGGCTTTTTATTGGAAATAATGCGTTGTTTTTTTGACGCTTGATGTACTGGTAATTTAGTCCATAAAATTGACTGTCATAATCTTCGATTTCGTTGGAGGTGTTTTCAGTTAGTACATTGGACTGTAGGTTGCGCAATTCAACACCTATTTGTTGTTTGTCTCCAAACGGATAAAATAGTTTTATACGCTGTTGTGTTGTCGTAAAAGTGCTGTCTTTTTTAAATATATTTAGATCGAGAGAACTGCCTATTGTACTGCCAAAAATATAGGGCATCTCTAATGTTGCATTAAAGGTTTTTTGTTCGTTTTCGTCGCTTTTGTAATTGAGTTTAAAAGACTCGCCAAAGTTGAGGTTATTGATAAGGTTCAAATCTAAGTAACCATCAAATTCAATCGCTCCGGTCTCTTCGTTCGACCCAAAACCTAAAAATCCATCGAAGCGATTGCTTTTAATTTTTTCTAAGTACAGGTAAACACGCGTGGTGTCTGGAGAGAACAGTACTTCTGCAGCTCGTTTTTGGCGTACAAAAGGAAGCTGCTGTAGAAGTTCCATTTTTGATTTTACACGCTCTAAGCTAAAAGGTTTTTGGGTTTTTATACCCAAAAAATGAGAAATGTAGCTTTTCGGGAATTTTTCATACCCCAAAACTTTAATTCCTTGAATACTGCGTTTGTTTCCTTTATCAATAATTAAATCCGCACGTAATGATTTACCTCCATTCGGTTTTAGGTTGTCGAGTCGTACCGCAGCAAATGCATAGCTTTCATCCGCTAACAACTTAGAAACTTCGCTTAATACATAGGCTAGATTTTCGATTGGAATGCGCACAAAAGAGATTTCTTTTTCTGCTTCCTTAAGTGGGTTGTAGCCCAATTCTTCAAAATATTTTAGTGGTCCAAAAATATCAACGGTATTGTATTTTTGCCCAAGGCTTAGTTTTGCGTTGATGCTGCTTTTTCCGACTTTTTGATAGACGATTTGAATATTTATGTAGCCAATTTCAGTAAGTTTTTTTTGAACGCGTTCAATTTCTAATTCAGCCATAGCCATTTCCTCAAAAATTTTGCTGTATCCCAATTCATCAATGACATGTTGATTGGCTTCAATTTCAGTATTAATTTTGAGCGTTAATTCTTGGGCATGAGCTGTCCAAAAACAGGCACAGCACAGCAAAATAATTAATGGAATTAAATGATTGGATTTCAAGAATAAAAGTTTGATGTAAAACTAACGCAAAAAAGTGTCAAAATATATATGGACAAAAAAAAAGCGATATTATTCTAAAAATATAGGTTCTAGTATTTGAATAATTGATTTTAATGCTTACCTTTGCAGCCCTCTAAGAAGAGGATTGAAAAAATTATAGTTATAATTTATGCCAACAATATCACAATTAGTAAGAAAAGGAAGAGCCAAATTAACTAAGAAGAGTAAATCGGCTGCTTTGGATTCTTGTCCACAACGTCGTGGTGTATGTACGCGTGTTTACACAACAACGCCAAAGAAACCAAACTCTGCAATGCGTAAAGTTGCAAGGGTAAGGTTAACCAATGGTAATGAAGTAAATGCTTACATCCCCGGTGAAGGACATAACCTCCAGGAGCACTCGATAGTATTAGTTAGAGGTGGAAGGGTAAAAGATTTGCCAGGAGTTAGATACCACATTGTACGTGGCGCACTCGACACAGCAGGTGTAGAGGGCCGAACACAACGTCGTTCTAAGTATGGTGCAAAACGCCCAAAAAAGTAATTTAAAACACTTTAAAGAGAAGACATGAGAAAAAGACAGGCGAAAAAAAGACCGCTTTTACCAGATCCAAGATTCAACGATCAGCTCGTGACGCGTTTCGTCAACATGATGATGTGGGATGGTAAGAAATCTGTAGCGTTCAAAGTATTTTACGATGCGATTGAAATTGTAGAAGAAAAAAATACTGACGAAGAAAAAACTGCTTTACAAATATGGAAAGATGCTTTATCCAACGTAATGCCGCACGTCGAAGTGCGTAGCCGTCGTGTTGGGGGAGCTACTTTTCAAATCCCTATGCAAATTCGTCCAGACAGAAAAATTTCTACAGCCATGAAGTGGTTGATTAGTTATTCTAGAAAAAGAAACGAAAAATCGATGGCCTTAAAGCTAGCTTCAGAAATTTTAGCGGCTTCTAAAGAAGAAGGTGCTGCCGTTAAGAAACGCGTAGACACCCACAAAATGGCCGAAGCGAATAAAGCATTTTCACACTTTAGATTCTAATCAGAAATGGCAAGAGATTTAAAATTCACTAGAAATATAGGTATTGCTGCGCACATTGATGCAGGAAAAACCACTACAACTGAGCGTATTCTTTATTATACAGGAGTTTCACACAAAATTGGTGAAGTGCATGACGGTGCTGCAACAATGGATTGGATGGAACAAGAGCAAGAGCGTGGAATTACCATTACCTCTGCTGCAACAACTTGTACTTGGAAGTTTCCCACAGAAAACGGTCAGCCAACAAACGAAACAAATGGATATCACTTCAATATTATAGACACACCTGGTCACGTTGATTTTACCGTTGAGGTAAACAGATCTTTACGTGTATTGGATGGGCTTGTATTCCTGTTTAGCGCAGTTGACGGTGTTGAGCCTCAATCAGAAACAAACTGGAGACTTGCAGACAACTACAAGGTGCCACGTATTGGATTTGTAAACAAAATGGACCGTCAAGGCTCTAATTTCCTTGGTGTTTGTCAACAAGTAAAAGACATGCTGAAGTCTAATGCAGTTCCAATTGTTCTTAACATTGGTGATGAAGCAGACTTTAAAGGAGTAATTGATCTCGTTAAAAACCGTGCTATTGTATGGCACGACGAAACACAAGGTTCTACTTTTGATATCGTCGATATTCCTGAAGACATGAAAGAAGAAGCGCGTAAGTACCGTGCACTCCTTATCGAGGAAGTGGCGACTTATGACGAAAACCTTCTTGAAAAATTTATGGAAGATGAAGATTCTATTACGGAAGATGAAGTGCACGCTGCACTTAGAGCTGCCGTCATGGATATGGCCATCATTCCAATGGTATGTGGTTCAGCCTTCAAAAACAAAGGGGTTCAATTTTTATTAGATGCTGTATGCCGTTACCTTCCTTCTCCAACTGATAAAGAAGGAATTGTTGGTGTAAATCCTGATACTGAACAAGAAGAAGTGCGAAAGCCAGACGTAAAAGAGCCGTTTGCTGCACTAGCATTTAAAATTGCTACAGATCCATTCGTTGGTCGCTTAGCTTTCTTTAGAGCTTACTCTGGTCGTTTAGATGCTGGTTCTTATATTTTGAACAACCGCTCAGGTAAAAAAGAACGTATTTCTCGTATCTATCAAATGCACTCCAATAAGCAAAATGCTATTGATTTTATTGAAGCAGGAGATATTGGCGCAGCCGTCGGATTCAAAGACATCAAAACGGGGGACACCATGACAGATGAAAAGCATCCAATTGTTTTGGAATCTATGGATTTCCCAGATCCAGTAATTGGTATTGCTGTTGAACCTAAAACAAAGGCAGACGTCGATAAGTTAGGTATGGCACTTGGAAAACTTGCGGAAGAAGATCCAACCTTTACTGTTCGTACTGACGAAGCATCTGGCCAAACCATTATCTCTGGTATGGGCGAATTGCACTTAGATATTATTGTAGACCGATTGAGACGTGAGTTCAAAGTTGAGGTCAGTCAAGGTCAACCACAAGTAGAGTACAAAGAAGCAATCACTCAACGTGCACAACACAGAGAGGTGTACAAGAAACAATCTGGTGGACGAGGTAAATTTGCAGATATTGTATTTACTTTGGAGCCTGCAGAGGAAGGAAAAGAAGGATTAGAATTTGTTTCCGAAATCAAAGGAGGTAATGTACCTAAAGAGTTTGTTCCTTCTGTAGAAAAAGGATTCAAAATGGCCATGCAAAATGGACCATTAGCTGGATACGAAGTAGACGCTATGAAAGTGACGCTTACTGACGGATCTTACCACGATGTGGATTCTGATCAGCTTTCTTTTGAGTTGGCTGCTAAGCTTGGATTTAAAAATTCAGCAAAAGCTGCTAAAGCGGTTATCATGGAACCTATTATGAAGCTTGAGGTTATTACACCTGAAGAAAATATGGGTGATATTGTTGGTGACCTCAACCGTCGCCGTGGTCAAGTAAGTGATATGGGCGATAGAGCAGGAGCGAAAACTGTAAAAGCTACAGTTCCACTTTCTGAAATGTTTGGTTATGTTACTACCCTAAGAACACTTTCTTCTGGTCGTGCAACATCAACGATGGAGTTTTCACACTACGCTGAAACACCGTCCAACATCTCCGAAGAAGTAATTAAAGAAGCAAAAGGAGTTCAATCTTAAAAGTTTAGAACATGAGTCAAAAAATTAGAATAAAATTAAAGTCTTACGATCATAACTTAGTAGATAAATCTGCTGAAAAGATTGTTAAAACCGTAAAAAGTACCGGTGCTGTCGTTACAGGTCCAATTCCTTTACCAACGCACAAAAAATTATTTACTGTATTGCGATCTCCTCACGTCAATAAAAAGTCGAGAGAGCAATTTCAGTTAAGTTCATACAAAAGACTACTTGATATATATAGTTCATCTTCAAAGACAATTGATGCGCTGATGAAACTAGAGTTGCCAAGTGGTGTTGAAGTTGAAATTAAAGTCTAATGAATGCGCTGAACATGATTCAGCAAAACATGTCCTGCGCTGCGTGCAAAGGAAAAACGGAAAAAATACAATTCAAGGGTTGAAGCGTATTTTGACCCTTATTTTTTGAAGTAAAATAAATTAAAGTTAAATAATAAATTAATAATTATGTCTGGGTTAATAGGAAAGAAAATCGGAATGACCAGCATTTTTGACGAGAATGGCAAGAACATGCCATGTACCGTCATTCAAGCTGGGCCATGCGTTGTTACCCAAGTCAGAACTGAAGAAAAGGACGGCTATGAAGCGGTTCAATTAGGTTTCGATGACAAGACAGAAAAAAGTGCTACAAAAGCTGAACTT
>Ga0208170_1000016_pt1 | contig 38057 bp, 51 predicted proteins | sample Colrivmet1550A02_FD_187653 | JGI IMG/M metagenome (GOLD analysis project Ga0208170, IMG submission 187653) | Estuarine microbial communities from the Columbia River estuary - metaG 1550A-02 (SPAdes) (version 2) | ecosystem: Environmental > Aquatic > Marine > Intertidal zone > Estuary | place... | reverse complement strand
CATCATCTGCATCAGTACTAGCACTAGTTGCTGAAGCACTGGCATTAGTTGCTGAAGCACTAGCCGAAGATTGAGAAGCACTAGCACTAGTTGCTGAAGCACTAGCCGAAGATTGAGAAGCCAAAGCCGCCTGTTCAGAAGCACTAGCATTATTCTCTGAAACTAAAGCCGCCGCCGCAGATGCCGCCGCTTCGTTTGCAGAAACCTCTGCCGCATCCGCAGAAGCCTCCGCACTGTTTTGATGCGTATCAGAAGAATCAGCGTAATCTTTATAGAAACCTGTCATTGTTTACCCTTGTGGAAGTACGCCAATGGTTGACCCTGAGAACTCAGCTTTCATTGCCATAGCTTCTAGTTCTGATGCAGAGCCTCTAAACTTAGACTCAAACAGTTGAGCCTCTTCTGTGTTCTTTGTGTATAGTGCTAGTTCAGCTAATGCACCATAGAGTAAAAGGTCTGTACCTTGTTCAACAAACCAATTGGTATCTGCATCGTTAACTAGGTTATTTACTACAATATAATAATACAACTTAACACTAGTTACTTCAGTGTTAAGAGGTGCTATAAGGAATCTGTTTTGTTGTCTAGCAAAGTACTTAGGAAGACCTACGTCTGTCTGCATACCTACTACAGTTGGTAGAGCCTTACGCTCAAGATCATACGTACGACCTGCATAATCGATAGACACTGCTTTAGCTTCTAGATAATCTTCAGGTAAAGCTATTGCACCTTCAGAGTTTATAGTTAGGTTATTGTTATATCCTTCAAGTACAGGAATACGCAAGACACGATTAGCTCGATCTTGCGCTAGGTTAATAAATGAATTATATACTGAATCGGGAATGTCTTTACGGTTAGCCCAGTCTTTAACTAAAGCTCTGAGTTCACCTAGATTATTAACTGCCATTATATACGTCCGTGATCTGTTCTAAGTTTTAAGTAATCTCTACTACGTAATCGTAGCATCATCTTTGCTTTTAAGTCAGGGTCGTGGAATAATTCCATCATAGTGCAGTTCCATTCTTTGCACCACATGTTAATTATATTAAGAGGGATTGAAGCTACCTTACGTCCCCATGTATCACCATCGGTTTTACGATTAAGGTTGTTGTTTGCTTCTAGTTGATTCTGTGCGAATATATCAGTGTAGTCTTGTGTAGTACCGATACTGATAGTGTCATCATTGTTTTGAATGATATGGGTTTTAACGTCAGACATGGATACTCCTATAAATAAGAAAGCCGAGCTACCCCGAAGGATAGCCCGACAATATAGACTAGCTATTAAGCAGTAGTCAGATCGCGAATTGCGCCTGAAGCCGCTTCGTTCTTAGAGGTTAGAGTGTACTCAACCAATAGTTGCTTAGACTCAAAGTCACCTGTTACAGCTAGGTCTTTAGTCTGGAAGTCACGGTAAGTATCAACAGACCACATATCAGGCTGAAGAACTAACAACGTGTCAGTAAGCATTAAGCGGTTAGGTACAACATTTAACTCACCATAGTCAGAAACATAAACATCAACAGCGTTGATGAACTTCTTAGACTCAGCATCGGTAAACTTACGAGCTGTATTTGTGTTGCCCTCAAAGCCAGTGATCTTTGACTTCTGGAAAGCACCACACATAATCATAGATGGGTTACCACCTGCTTGCCAAATATCTTCAATTACTCCGTTTAGAAGAGTGTCAGTAAGAGGACGCGCATCACCTGAAGTAGCAATATCAGTACCATCACCTGTAGGAACAGCACCTGTTGTAGCACCTACAGAACAGTTAGTACCGATCCAAGAAGTAACAGAGCCAAGTTCACGAGGAGCTTGAGAACCACCTGCGGCCACCCCTGCGGATTGTGCTTTGTCAGTACCTACTAGAGTCTTCTCCATGTCACGCTTGAGTTCCATACCTTTCTTAGCCAACTGGTATGCCATTTGACTAGAACGACCTGCGGCATCAGCTACTTCGTTAGAACCCGATACGCTTACAGTTTTAGAAGCGATCTGAGTGTAGTTACCAACGCGAGCAGTAGCAGAGCTTTCTGCGGCAGGAGCGGCAACCCCTTCATTTACCTTGTTATCAGTAGCGGCTGATAAATCATCAGTTTGCCATTCGTGATAAGTACCAGAAGCAGAGCCTTTGCCTACGTTAGATATGAAAGGAGTGTCGGTTGGTGCGATGTTGTAGATGATATCTGCTAAGTCTTCGCGGATACCTACAGTTCCATAAGTTTCAAAAGTTGTATTAGCCATTATAGTATTCCTTTAAATAAGATTAAGAAGACAGTGATAGAAGGGCTTGTGCCGCATCATTCACTGAACCAGAGCGTTTGAGCTTTTGTCGTTGTTCCTTAACGGCGCGAGCTTTACGTGTTTGTGCAGTAGCAGGTGAGGACGCTTTTACTTTCTTCTTAACAATAGGTTGTCTTTTCTTCTTGACGGTTGCCTTCTTGCTAACAAGTTCATCGTACAAACGTGCCTTATTCATTACTGCAATATCACGTGCTGACATAACATTATTAAGAGTCTCGTCATCATAACCTTGACCTCTTGCATATTCTACGACAGCCTTTTGGAAATCAGGAGAAATCCATTCAGGAATAAGCTGATTAAGTTTCTCTTGTTCTCTCGCTACTATCTTAGCACGTTCCTCTTGCTTCTCTTTCTCAGCTTGTGCCTTAGCTTGTTGAAAGCCTGTAATATTATTACGTAAGCCTTCTTCAATATCTTGAACACGTAACTGCTGTTTAACATAAGAAACAGGGTCGTTCTCTTTATCGATAGTAGTTAACAGTTCTTTAGCCTTATTAACCTCCGCTAGTTGTTGCGTAGCGGCTAGTTCCATAAGTTGCAGATACTGTTGTCTCTCAGCGTTTAGGTTAGTCTTAAGGCTGTCAAGCTCTTTAGTTTCTTCCTGTAGCTTCTGGACACGCTTGGTGTAATTCTGTTCTAGTTGATATCCTTTCTTTAACTCTTCGAGGTTGACTTCGTACTCTTCACCATCTACCTTAACCGTGTGAAAATCACTTTCATTAGTCATCTCTTGAGCTTCAGACTCTTCTTCTACTTCGTCAGAATCCCCCACTTCAACGTCACCTTCGTCTTCTTCCGTTTCGACTTCGGTATCTTCCTCTGCTTCAGCTTCGACTTCCTCGTCTACTTCTTTAGCAGTGACCTCTTGAGTTTCCTCTTCGAGGGTTTCTTGCTCTAGCTCTTCTTCTTTCACTTGCTCCGTTACAGAGGGATTCAAAAGTTGGGCTACTGCGTTATCTAAACTTTCGTTGTTAGTGACATCCATTACGGGTAGTCTCCTATATGTTATCTATGTATATATTATACCATACTTTAAAGTAAATGTAAAGCATTATTTTACTTTTTGTTGATATTCGTAGTTTGTTACATATCCTTCTATTACATCTTCAACCATTCCTACGGCTTTCTGTACGTACCATAGCTCATCGCGTTCGTCAATTTCATCTGACTTAGCCCAAGCTATCGAGATGTCTCGTTGTATTTCCGAGATAGCCTCAGTTAAGAGACCACCTCGTAGAAGCTCACGGGCTACCTGTGCCTTTCTTTCTTCGTCCATTACTCGCCACTCATTCTTAGTTTACTGTCACCAATACCTACTGGTCGTTTTTGTTGAGCTTCAAGTCCAAGTTCTGCCGCTTCTTTCTTCTTCATCCATTCAAACTTCTCACGCTCAAACTTCATGTTCTCTAGTTTAAGCTGTAGTTCTGTCTGCTTCATTTGAGCCTCTGCTTGCTGTGCCTGAGCCTGTACTTGTTTCAACTGAGCATCAGCCATATCTTTCTGTGACTCGCCCTGTGCCGCAATCATATCAGGACTTGGTTGTGGCTCTGGTGGTTTAACATCAGCAGGGTCTCCAATAAACTGAGCCGCGTTTCTATAACCTGCATTCTTAATAAACTCAGTGGCTAACTTGTGTACATGCTGTGGTTGTATTAGATAACCAAACTGTGTGTTACCAATACCAGTGAGCATTGTAGATATATTGTTCAAGTGCATTAACTGCTGATCTTTATTCTGATTACCTAACCCTACAGTCACTGCCATATCATAACGATCTTTCCAGTCATAAGGAGCGACAGGAGTATAGCGACCACGTAGCTTAACAATATCTACTTCAGAGCTATTAGTACGCGCTAAACGATATAGCTGTAGGAAAAGTTCTTTAACGCCTGTCTCTGCAAAGATACGAGCGATAAGTTGAATCTTTTCCTGTGCCGCTGTCATTACTTGGTTAACAGCAGTTGCCGCTGTGTTAGACGTAAGAGCAGAAGCATCTAACCCTTGTGTCATTCTAGATACGCCCGCACGATCCTCTCGTTCCTTTTCTAGCTCGTTTAGGAAGGGGAAGGTAGCCTGACCTAGCTGTGGCACTGGAAGCTGTCTAACAGCACCCTGCACCTTCTCACGCACGATACCACCAATACGGTTGTCGATAAGGTCTTGTAGGTTTACTTGGTTTTCTACTGCGGCATATCTACCTGCGTTAGATAGTGCTAGGTTATCAAGCGTGTGTCTCCACATCTTACTTCTGATTTCTTGAATGTCTTTTACAAGATCAGCAATACTAACACCAGTGAACTTATGTGGCATCATGATAGGAGATAGATTGATAACAGGAATAGTACCTACTTCTTCTTTCTCAAGTACAGTGTTACCTACCATATGTACTTCAAAGAGTTTCATCTTCTCATCTTCTTCATCAAAAGCTTTAACCCAAGCCTTGACATATTCAACCATTGTGTTATTGCCGAAGTCAGCAGTTTCGTCTACATCACCAAATCTAGAGTCTTCTACTTGGTTCTTAATTAGACTTGATCCGTGTCCTTCTGAGATATCCTCACGGTTAAAGCCATAGTCGATGAGTGATCCAATACTAACGTCTTGCACCCTAGCAACAAAGTCTGCATCTTGGATGCTCTTGCTTCTCGCCTTAATCCTAAACTCAGAGGATGGGATGTTGTCAACGACTGGACGACCGCGATAGTTGTCACGGCGAACAGTAACATCATAGAGATTCGGGTCTTCTTCGTTAACTTCCTTGTTGACAATTTCTAAACTCTCATCTTCTTCTAGTGCATCTGCTTCAATTTCTTCAATGGCTACAAAGTTCTCAATATCACATAGCTCATCTTGTGTCCAACTTACTTCTACTAATCCGTTCTTCATTAGCAGAGCATCTTTAAACCATGTATATAATACGTTAAAGCCATCACATCGTTTATCAAATACATAGTTTAAATAGTCTGTAGCCTGTTGTGCCGCTTTCTCATCCTCTGCACCTGTAGGTTCAAACTCGACAAAGGTATCACCTGAAGCAAATACTTTCATCAAAGAAGGCATGATACCCTCGATAGTTTTCAATGTATCTCTCGTGACAACAGAAGAGAAGCCTTCTTCCTCATCTCCAAAGGGCTGACCATAGTAATAGTCAAGAGCCTCTGCCTGTTGATCTGCAAGGTCACCGTTAGACCATGAGTCGGCAGATGCTAGTTCTCTACCTACAATCTCTGATAGGTCTTCGTTTGTGATAGCTTTATCCATTTATACGTTACTCCAGTTTTTAATAGGGAGAGACTGATCACCATAATCAGCCCAGTTCTGAGTCTTACCTGCTACTGCGAACTGAGCGCACATTACTGCGTATCTAGTCGCACAAATAATATCATCTTTTATAGGTACAATCTTTCCGTCTTTTCTATGGTATGATCTAAACTCTTTAAACCATTCTTCTAAATGTCCAAACACTTTAAACGTACCTGTCTCCATACGCTGTAGCATTTCCATAATAGAAGGTTCTATAAAGTTGTTGCCCTTACCTGTGTCTCCAGAAGCTTTAGGGTTACGCGCCCAATCATGCAACATGTTGACACCTTGATCTCGATACTGTGAAGCAAGACTTACTCCGCTTCCTTTATCGCTCTGTAAGCCATCCTTAGGCCAAGCCACTGGTATCCATTGGGGTCTCTGTTTAATCGCCGCAGAATGGATTATAGCGGTCTCCTGACGGCTTGCGTAGACATCATAGACATAATAAGTATCACTCTCTTCATCTATAGCTATCCAAGCTACAGCAGTGGGGTGATCATAACCAAAGTCTAACCCTGCAATTCTTTTCCAGTGATCTGGTATTTCAAACGGATCAACGATCAGATTATCTTCAGATACAGGGAACACAAGACCAGAACCAAATACAGGGATACCTTGACTACGTAGCTTCCGTTCATGCGGAGGGTACTGTGCCAATAGCTGTTCCTTAGTATCTTCATCTAGGTGAGGAGCATCGTCCCACGTAGCTTGTATTAACATCTGTCCTGCTTTAATGTCATTCATGAATTGGTTTACAACAGGAGTCATACCATCCTCTGGTGTAAACGTCATCATTACATATCCGTTAGTTGCTACGGTACGTGTAATACACTGCGTGTAGATGTTAGAGGGTGGTTGCTCATCAAGCCAAATCCAATCAACTGGTCTGCCATAGAACTTCTCTTCACCCATCTCGTAGGACTTAAAGCCAATACGAGACCATCCATCAGGGTTACCATTCTCGTCATGATGTTGAACCATGACACTATCATAGGTATTACCTGTAGCACCTCTACGTCTGGTCTTCTCTCCAATCATGGAAAGATTAACCATACCTGTACCCCATTCGCTTTCGCTCTCAGCGAGACCAAACAGTTCTGTCTGTAGGATATCTCTGGTGGTATCATTAGATACACCTGCCGCCCAACAGTAGATAGGCTTATCAAATCTATTACCTTTCCACCAATCAGGATAGATACCTGTTAAGTGACACGCTGTAATATAAGCACCGCTAGTAGACTTACCAATCTGGTTAGCACACATTGCCAACACCTGATGAGCATCTGTAGTAGAGTTAGCTAAACCTTGTTGCCATTCGTATAAGTTGAAATGGTCTTTCTTGTTAAACTTAACTCTTTCTTTCTGCTCTCGTAATAACTCTAGTAGTCTCTTCTGTTGTTCTTTAGGAAGCTTTGCTATCTGCTCAGGCTCTAGATGCATTCTTCTTCACTGTCTTCTTAGTTGTATTAGCTCTTACTAGTTCAGCTTCAGACAATGTTAATGCCGCTGTTAACCTTGAGATGAGTAGTCTTTGTTCTTCAACTTCTTGTTGTAAGTCATCGAAGTTAGGTCTGTTAAATGGTAGTTTCATGTTCTCGCCTTATGGTAGAGAGTTAAAGTTCTTCTGCTTCCACATCTATAGTGGGCTTACCTAAGATTGCTAGAAGCTCCTTCTGTAGTTCATCATCCTTTAAGTCCTTAGCTTCCTTGTCTGTTACAACCATCTCCATAGGCTTATCATAACCTGCTCTATAGAGAATGTCCTGCTGTGCCTTTAGCCTTATAGACTCTTGCTTTGCTGTCTGAGCTAATTCAATAATACCTGTTAACGCCATAGGGACATGCGCGCCTATACGTTCTTTAACCATAGACTCAACAAGTCTCCAGTTGTCACGTAAGCGAGACATTGCTGTCCCTGCACTGTTCGGAGAATAACCTGCTTGAACCCACGACCCACGAGCATCTCCAGATTCTACGTACCTCGCGACAAACTGAAGGAACTGCTCATTGACATTGTAATCGTCAGGGTCACTCTTCTTTAAGAGCTTAACACGCTTACGCATATCTTTGTCTTGTTCTGTCATCTGTTACCTCTACCATTACTGTCGTTACATGCGCTATGTAGTCGATACATGCACGACATGGTATATAATAATTATAGTCGATGTGAATAATCAATAAGGTTACTGAATGTAAACATCAGTTAATTGCCTCTTCACTTTGTTGTCTATATAGTATATTATAGCATACTTTAAAGTAAATGTCAATCATTATTTGTGAACAGCTACATGGAAGTTTCAAATCCTCGCCAGAGAGAGTAACCAACCTTCCCCCTACGCCGTCTGTGTAGCAATAAGGGGGTGGGGTAGTCTATGCCGATCATCAACGTGACCGAAACAGCGTGACCAGTCACGACTATGCAGTCACCTATAAAGTTTGTATAGTCTGGGTGTATGTGCTAGTTGAGCGTTGAATAGCCTATCCAGATCTATATCATTATAGTTATAAGCACCTATGTTTTTAGTAACTATTTGTTATATCAATATATTTAGATGCTATCGCTCAGTAGGTCTAGAATGCCATATAAGCGCGATTATGATTCTTGATAGCACGATATAGATAAAAAGATAATTGAAACTGAGGCAATCTAGATAGGTTGTCGAGCATGTTTGGTTTTGTAAATTCGCCTAAAATCGCCCATATTCGCCTATAATATGACCAGATTGGATAGATTGGTCACGCTTTAATTATAACAATGTTATAAAAAAGGTTGACTCTGACGGCCAGTCCTGTAAGATTGGTAACAAGTCGAGAGGCAATCCCCTCTTTAACTAAATGAGAATGATTATCAACTACTAAGGTGAACACTATGACTACATTAACAATTAAAAACGCTAAAGACTTTGCAAACGATTTCATCAATGCTCAAACTGCAAGAGATACAATCACTGGTTTATTAACTGCAAGCTATAACGAGCATCTAGATGGTAATGCTAAAGCTACCAAATTTATCATTGCCTTTTGGGGTGAGGTTGCTAAAGATAAAAAGGCATTAGCTACATTAAGAGCGTTATTCAATCGAATCACTAAAAAGGCAAACAAGGAAAAAGGCATTAGCGAAAAAGCCTGTACTGTTAAGGACGGGGAAATTGTTGAAGTGACTCCAAGAGTTAAGAAAGGCGCGACTGGTGGCGGTGAAGGCGGTGAAGGTGAAGGCGGTGAGAGTGCTAACACTGAGACAGTTAAAGATGATGCAAGCGCGCCTAGATATAGCATTGCCTTTCAAGAGTTAACTAGAATGCTGAAGCGTGAAAAGGACGAGAAAAAGCGTGAAGCACTTGAAGTGGCATTGACTTTACTAGCACCAAAGTGCTAAGATTGATAACAGCAGAGCAAGGACGCTTTAGCTGTTATAACAATGTTATAAGGATTAATATTTATAACATTGTTATAACAACTTTAAACCAATACAAGGTGACTACAATGTTAAAACTACCATCAATAGATACACTAGTGAAGCAAGCTATTAAAGCGAATGTTAAACAATTCCGCGCGGCTCGTGAAGAATACTATTACTGGAATGCTAAATGTAACGCAAGCGATAGAAGCTCTAGAGAATATCTAAAATATACAATATTCGCGGATCAACATTTTTATGAATACGTTACAATTAAGGATACATTGATCAGACTATTTCCAGAGCATAAAGATTTAATAGTCGATAGCTTATATTCACGAGGTAAGTAATTACTTTATAGATACCATTGGAAACAGTGGTATCAATTAAACTAATTATTTATAACAATGTTATAACTTTATATGAGGTGAAACATGGCAGGATTTAAATTGTGGGAGGGCGCAAGCCTATTAACTGGTGAGCCTATCGTTGTTATTGTCACAATGGGTGGGAATAATCCTAAAACGGATAATGATTTCAGATCTATGGTACAGACTTGGATAATGTTGCGCGATACACCACCGCATGAGGCTGTCAAATCAGGCAATGATGAGGGTGTTTGCGGTAACTGTATTCAACGTCCAAGCGTAGGCGGTGCTTGCTATGTTAAGACTTTCCAAGCACCACTATCGATATGGCGCGCATATAAGCGTGGGAATTATAACAATGTTATAAATCTGGAAAGCCTACGCGGTGCAGAGTTGCGACTGGGTAGCTATGGCGATCCGTCAGCAGTGCCGTTCGATATATGGCGCAATCTGATTGACAAGGTACAGCCTAGACTAATGACTGGATACACGCACCAAATGTCGCATAAAGCATTCGACAAGCGTATGGCAGAGGTATGTATGATTAGTGCCGATACGCCTAAGGTCGCGCTTAAGGCTCATGCTCAGGGATTCCGTACCTTTAGAATGACTACGGATACAGAACAGCTATTGCCTAATGAGATTATATGCCCCAATGATACTGATGGCGTGAAGTGTATTGATTGTGGGTTGTGTGATGGTGCGGGTGATAAACCTAATATCGCTATACTGGCGCATGGTGCGCTTGCAAAACGATACAATGAGAAGTATGAAAAGATCAATGTAATTAATTTATAACAATGTTATAAGGAGTAATACGATGAAGAACAATGACGATAAATGGGAGTTGATAATTCTATCGGGTCTGATATTATTATCAGTGATGGTGGTATCATATAGAACGGGAGTGATGATGTTATGATGTATTCAGTATGGGTAGGTGGCGTTGAAGTTGGCGCGTATCTAATGTATAAAAAGGAAGCCGAGCGTGTAGCTAAGATGTGGCGCGATGATGGCTATGATGATGTACAGGTGATGAGTTATGAGGGGTATGTGTCATGAATTTACAAGATATGATAGATGGTTACATCGAGCAGAAAGTTGAAGCGGCTCTTTCAATGAGACTACATACTGTGGCTATAAAGCTATCAAAAAGTCAAGAAAAGCTCGAAAGCCGTGTCGATGATCTCGAAGACAAGGTATATACTTTAGAGTCTGAGTTAGATGATGCCCAAAGAGAGGTTTCTGACCTTGAAGAAAGTTTAGAATCTAAGGTTCGAGAAGCCGTTGGCAACCTGAAAGTTCAACTGAAAATGAGGGAAGTATGATAAATCTATGGAAAGTATGGGCTAAAGCACTAGGTGAAAAGTCTGGTGCGAGTAATCGAGAAGCTGATTATATTGCGATTGTGCGTAGTGTAATTGTAGGGTTGAACTTTATCACCTGTTTGTTTATAATCGCAGGTGTAATACATAATTGGTAGGAGAAAACTAATGAAACCTTTTGGTGATGTTGATGATGTAATAATCAAGGCGTGTCGTGAGTCTGATAATCTAGGCAATCCGATGTGGCTCGAAGACTTAATTGATGTGGCGATTGATCATGCCCCAGAGTTGTTGGATTCTGAGGAGTGGCTTGCGCTAGTGAATAAACTTAAAGAGGAGAAGTACTGATGGACTATCCAGATATGAGATATACAGTGTATGTAGATGGCAATCAGGTAGAGGGTCGCGCTCTGACTAAGCACGAGTCTGAGGAGATTGCTGACTATTACGAGGGGCAAGGCTATGAAGATGTGCAGGTGTATGATTTATTTTTACAGGAGGTAGTGTAATGGAAAAGGCACATAGACATCTGGTGCAATGGGGCATCAGGCAGGGCTACACCATCGAGGTGTGGGGTGAAGATGAATATCTTGATTACTCAGGCACTGACTTTGATGAGGCTATCGAGAATGTAGAGGCATGTGATGGTGGTACTATATACCTAACGACTGTCGATGGTGAGCATGTAGCAGGGTTCAGTTATATATTTGACTACGATCAAGAGGCTGAAGATACCATCAGTGATTGGGGTATTAATCCAGTGAGTGAGGAGTGGTGTGAGAATTACACTAACCCTCCAAAGCCGTGGCCAGTATCGCCTGTAAGTACAGAAAGTATTGCTGATGAAGATGATGTGGACTTTGGGCATTATGGTTGTCAAAACTTTCCCTGCTGTGACCTTTATGGTTGTGGTGGATAATTTAACTAGAGGAGAATGATAATGGATAACTTTGTTAATATGTTTCAGTCGTGGATACACGATGAAGTGAGCGATGCTTTCGAGGCTAACGGTAATCTAGCAAAGCGTGATGCTGAGCGTATAGCTACACTGGAGCGTAAGTTGTTAACGCTGTCAGGTGATTTTGAAACGCGAGTAGGTGGTCTTGAGTGCCTAGTTGATGATATAGAGGAGAGGTTTGGTGTTGATGTTCAGGATTATATCAAGGAGTATTTTAGTACAGCTAGAATTAAAGTAACGATTGACAAAGAAGTAATATAGTAGTTGACAGCTCCCCTTAATTATCTTACTATAGGGGAGATCTAATTAGGTACGGGTAATGTAACAGGAGAATGATAATGATAGTGTTTAGATATAGAAGTAAGAAAGAGTTGAAAGAGAACATCGGCAAGCCATTAAAGTATTTAGAGACTAGCTTGTTTGGTGAGGAGTATGTCAGCGATGGTATGTTAACTGGTGCTAATCGCCCACATATAACTGGTCTGGGTAGAGAGTTTTTTGCTCAGGTAACTATGGAAAATGATTTGATTAAGGCGGTGAAATAATGGATATGCCAATTATATTCCAACCCTATAACAGGGTTAAGGCTGAAGCTACTTTTCCCCTCATTGAGGCTGACTCTACTGAGTCTGATATTAAAGAGTCTGCTTGGCTGTATTCCCTCGATGTAATGAACCGAGACCCTGATGTACTTGCTGATGCTTTCATTGGCGAGTACCTCGATACCCTCGATGATATGAGGCACTATCACAGTGAGGTTATTCAGGCTCTAGCTGATGAGGATTATGTAACTATGGGTAAGCTAGTGGAAGATGCTGTAGGTGGTCTTGTAAGCCGTACAGTTGATTACATCGATGAGCATATACTAAACTTAGGAGGTGAATGATATGAGTAAGGCATTGTATAATGAGTTGATGGAGGCTATCAAGTTGTCTATGGATACAGTGGAAAGCTTTGAAGATGAGATGTTGTTATACAATCTAACATGTGAATTGTCTCAAGCTTACCCTCTATTACGGGAAACAGGTTGATGAATAGCGGATGGGCTAAGACTCATCATGCTTGCGAGGTGTGTAGTAGTAGTGATGGCGCATCAACCAATCATGATGGGTGGACTACATGCTTTAGCTGTGGTGAGCGTTATAAGTCTGGTGAGAATTATAACAATGTTATAACAGAAGATATAGGAGTGGTAAGTATGGAAGTAGGTAGAGGTAGGCATCAAATGATTCGTAGTATCACTCAGAACACCTGCGAGCGTTATGGTATCAGTGTAGATGGCGATGATATTATATTTGAGTATCGTGATAAGGACTCTCTGGTCTGCGCTCAAAAGGTTAGGATAGGTAGTAAGGAGAACCAACGTAGCTTTGGTGTATGGGGTGAGGGTGTCTTGTTTGGACAGCACTTGTTCCCTAAAGGCGGTAGGTATCTGACTATCACTGAGGGTGAGTTCGATGCGGCTAGTGCATATCAAATGAGCGGTAGTAAGTATGCATCTGTATCGATAAAGAACGGAGCGCAGTCAGCACTCAAGGATTGCAAGTCTCAATATGAATGGATAGATAGCTTTGATAATGTAATCATCTGCTTTGACTCTGATGAGGCAGGTCAGACTGCCGCTAAAGAAGTAGCTTCACTGTTTGCAGGTAAGGCTAGAGTTGTCAAGCACCACCCTGATTTCAAGGATGCTAACGAGTATCTTGAGAGGTGCAGGGCAGATGACTTCAAGTCTGCATGGTGGGCGGCTGAGATACATACGCCTGATGGTATCATTGCAGGTAAGAGTCTGTGGGAAGCTGTCAATCAGCCTGTAGAGAAGGCATCTGTGCAGTATCCGTGGAATGGTCTCAATGATCTGACCTATGGTATACGTAACTATGAATTAGTCACTCTGACAGCAGGTAGTGGTGTTGGTAAGAGTCAGGTGATGCGTGAGGTGCTGTATCATGTGTTGCAGAACACAGAAAGTAACATAGGCTGTATATTCTTGGAAGAATCAGTCACTAAGACTGCTCAGTCACTGATGTCACTGCACTCAGGCAAGCGATTGCATATTCCGACAGTGGAATCGACTGAGGAGGAGAGGCGTGATGCATTTAACGCTACTCTAGGCTCTGATAGGCTGTTCTTTTACGATCACTTTGGTTCTACCAGTGTTGAGAACATTGTAGGTCAGGTTAGGTATCTATCTAAGGCTCATGACTGTAAGTATGTGTTCCTAGATCACCTGTCCATCATTGTATCTGCTCAGGAGAATGGTGATGAGCGTAAAGCTATCGATGAAGTGATGACTAGGCTTCGTATGTTGACTCAAGAGACAGGTATTGCCTTGTTCCTAGTGTCACACCTTAGAAGACCTGCAGGTAAAGGTCATGAAGAGGGCGCGGCAACTAGCTTATCTGACTTACGTGGCTCTGCCAGTATTGCACAGCTGTCTGATATCGTGCTTGGATTCGAGCGTAACGGACAAGCTGAGAATGTTGAGGACAGGAACACCACCTACATCAGAGTGCTTAAGAATCGATTCAGTGGCGAGACAGGACTAGCTACAGCAGTCTCCTATGATCAAGACACTGGTCGAATGTCAGAAGTAATAATAGAGGGAGAGGTGTTATGAGATGCGCGGCATGTAATGTAAAGATGTCTGAGTTTGAGATGCTTATGAAAGCTCCAGACAGCGGAGAGTTTGCAGACCTATGTGGAGTATGCTATGCTATAGCCTATGATTTCGAGGATAAAGCAGAGAGCATAGATGATATTATAGGAGGCATCAAAGATGAGCAAGATAGGTGACGTTATTATAACACTGGAGGACTACGGATATGATTACAATAGACTTGGAAACAAATCTTTCGCACAATACGATATGGTGTGCAGGGGTTCAGAAGCACACAGAAGATACAGCAACTCTGACATTCGACAGCGAGCCGTTGAAGCAGATGTTATCTACTGCCGATGGGTTAGTGGGTCACAATATAATCTTCTTCGATCAGCCAGTCTTAAAGACCTGTTGGCAGGTTGATGTAGATGTACCTGTCTGGGATACACTTGTTATGGCTAGGCTGTTAGACCCTACACCTGTAGGTGGCCATAGTCTCAAGGAATGGGGCAAGCGTATTGGCATAGGTAAGATGGACTTCGATGTTGAAGACTTCGATGGTGGTTACACTGACGAGATGGGCGAGTACTGTAAGCGTGATGTTGAGGTTACTACTAAGCTGTACAAGTATCTCACGACTGCTCTTAAGAAGAAAGGATTCAGTGATCTATCTGTAAAGCTAGAGCATGAGGTGGCAGATATCACAGCACAGCAGGTTGCTAATGGATTCAAGCTAGATGTACCTGTAGCTACACAGTGGCAGACTGAGATGTCAGATAGGATTGATGAGATAGCATCAGAGTTACAGGAAAGGTTTCCACCTATCGTTACCATACGTGTCAGCGAGAAGACAGGTAAGCGACTCAAGGATAGTGTTGAGCAGTTTAACGTAGGATCTCGACAGCAGATTGCTAAGAGGTTGTCTAAGCTAGGTGTCAAGTGGAAGAAGAAGACTCCAAGTGGTGCGCCTATGGTAGATGAGAGTACACTGGCAGAGGTTGACCTGCCTGAGGCTAAGTTATGTGCAGAGTATCTTGGACTGGTTAAGCTTAAGGGTATGGTAGATAGTTGGCTCAAGTATGTAGACCCTGAGACACATCGTATACATGGATATGTCAATAGCTGTGGTGCTGTGACAGGTAGAATGACACATAATAAACCTAACCTCGCGCAAATCCCTAGCTTAAAGATTGCTAGAGAATGCTTCACTGTAGAGGATGGTAATGTTCTAGTTGGTTGTGATGCTAGTGGTCTGGAGTTACGATGCTTGGCTCACTACATGAACGATGACAACTACACTAAGCAGATACTTGAAGGTGATATTCATTCGTTCAATCAGCATGCGGCAGGGTTACCTGAACGCTTCATGGCTAAGACAATGATCTATGGTCTCATCTATGGTGCAGGTGATGCAAAGCTTGGGCAGATTGTAGGCGGTGGTGCTAAAGAGGGTAAGAAGATACGCGACACATTCCTTACTCAGCTACCTGCATTGCGTAACCTTATTGAGAAAGCTAAAGGTATTGCTCAACGTACTAAACGTATCAATGGTATCGATGGGCGTATGATTAAGGTTGACGAGGACTATAAGGTACTCAACAGATTGCTTCAGAGTTGTGGTGCTATCGTCATGAAAGTAGCTGTACGTAACTGCTGTCACAAACTAGATGAGCTTGGTATATTCTACAAGCTAGTCGCTCAGGTACATGATGAGGTTCAGATAGAAGCACGACCAGAAGATGCTGAAGTTGTTGGTCAGATAGCAAGACAAGGAATCATAGATGCAGGTGTCGAGCTTAATATGAGGTGTCCTATGGATGCAGAGTACCGCATAGGTGCTAACTGGAGTGCCACTCATTAAATTAATTTACTTAAAGACTTTACAGGAGGTTCAATACATGCTATAATATTACTATATAGTTAAATAAATAATTAAATATCAATAAATTACATTCAATGTATTAATAGTTATACAACATAATCTTAATAGTTAAACAACAGAGAGTAATAATTATGGAAACTAAACCAGTAGTAGTATCGTGTGAACTTCATTGGCCTTTCTTGAACAAGCCTAACGAGATGTCAGGTAAGTATCAGGTGGACATTGGTAAGCTATCCTCAAAGGCAGTGGATGCTCTGTCTAACATGGGCATTGCAGTTCGTAACAAAGGTGATGATCGTGGTAACTATGTTACTGTTAAGTCAATCAATCCAATCAACCCTGCATTTGCAGACATGGATGATGTAGACTCAGGACTCATAGGTAATGGCACTAAAGCTAACGCGGCTATCAAGCCATATCATTGGGACTTCAAAGGCAAGCAGGGTACTTCACCTAGTCTAGCCAAGCTTCTGATTACAGAGGTAGCTGTCTACGATAAGGATGGTGATGGCGGTGGTGTAGATATGGATGATGTAATCTAATGTTACTCATCGATGCCGACATCTTAAGTTACAGGATTGGATATGCCTGTAAAGATGAGACAGTAGAGACAGCGTTCTCTCAGTTGAATAACTTAGTGTTGGATATCTTGGTAAGGGGCTGTGATGATGCAGTCCCCTATCAACTCTACCTAACAGGCAAAGGTAACTTCAGGAATGCACTTGCCACAATACAACCATACAAAGGAACACGAACATCTGAGAAGCCCTCCCACTTCTATGCGTTAAGAGATTACATGACAGAGGAATGGGATGCTGTAGTTGTCGAGGGACAGGAAGCTGACGATGCCATTGCTATCGAAGCTACGACTCAAGGCAAACATACAGTCATTGCTAGTGTAGATAAAGACTTCCTTCAAGTACCTTGCAGACACTTCAACATTAATAAACGCGAGTGGTCTGAGGTTAATGAATGGCAGGGACTTTACTTTCTATACAAGCAGATGCTTACAGGTGATAGGGTAGATAACATACAAGGATGTGTTGGTATTGGCGAGGTCAAGGCAACCAAAGCATTAGAGTGGTGTGAAACAGAAGAGGATTTATATCAGGCTGTAGTGACCTGTTACAAGGGTCATGTAGAAGGAGTATATGAGAACGCAAGACTGCTCTTCCTACGTAGATATGAGAATGAATGGTGGGTTGACCCTGTAGCACGTAAGCAGGACTACAACTCAAAGAACCCTATCGCTGTATCACCACCTCAACCACCTACTAGCGCAGACATTGATGCTAAAGACAAGCTTCAAGTGAGGGTAGGTTAATGGCTAAGAAACCCAGAGTACCACGTACAAGAGCAGGAGCTAAGTGGACAGAAGCAAGGTATTGGGGATTCATACGTTCAGCACTAAGAGAAGCGAACCGTAGATTCCCACCACGTTATGCCGCCAAAGCACTGGCTAAGAAAGCAGTCATTGGTGAGCGACACCGCTTCGAGTTCCAATGTGCCTGTTGTGATGAGTGGTTCAAAGATAAGGAAGTTCAAGTAGATCACATCGTACCTGCGGGTACACTACGTAAGTATGATGACCTTCCTAAATTCGTAGAGAATATGTTCTGTGAGGTTGATGGACTACAGGTGTTATGTAAACCTTGCCATCAGAAGAAGACCAACGCAGAGCGTGAGGAGCGAAAAGCAAATGACAGTTAGACACTTAGTAATACCAGACACCCAATGTAAACCAGATCAATCTTATGACCATCTTGAGTGGGCAGGTAAGTATGCCGCATCCAAGAAGCCAGAAGTTATTGTTCATCTTGGTGACCACTGGGATATGCCTAGCCTATCAATGTACGATGTAGGTAAGAAGTCATTCGAGGGCAGACGTTACACCAATGACATAGAAGCAGGGCATCGAGGTATGGAAGCCTTTCTAAAACCCATCAGAGATGAGCAGAAAAGGTTACGTCAGAACCGAAAGAAAGTATGGAATCCTAGAATGGTATTCCTTGTTGGTAATCATGAACAACGTATCGAGCGAGCCATTGAGAATGATGCCAAGCTAGATGGACTTATCGGCTATGAAGACTTTAAGCTTGACGATTATGGTTGGGAAGTGTATGACTTTCTAGAACCTGCGATCATTGATGATGTAGCCTACTGCCATTACTTCACTAGTGGTGTCATGGGTAGACCAGTAAGTAGCGCACGATCAATGCTTACTAAGAAACATCAGAGCTGTATCATGGGACATGTTCAGGATAGAGAGTGTGCTTATTCTAAGAAAGCAGACGGCACTAGAATCACTGGCTTGTTTGCAGGTATCTACTATGCTCACGATGAGGACTATCTAAACCATCAGACTAACGGCAGTTGGAGTGGAATCTGGATGCTCCATGAAGTCAACAAAGGACAGTTTGACGAGATGCCAGTATCAATGTCCTACTTGGAGAAGAAGTATGGCACTAACATTTAAAGACTTATGCGAACGTCTTGCTCACCTAGACGAGATCACACTGCTAGAAGTATTAGACATAGCCAGTGAAGACCTTGTTGATAAGTTTAAGGACAAGATAGAAGAACGCTACGAAGAACTTGAGGAGGAATTAGAATGAGTATCAATGATGCAACACCAGAGCAGTGGGATAAAGCAAGCCACTCTGCCGCCCTCTTAAGCTATAAGAACATGGCTGAGAAAGAAGCAAGTAAGATAGACGAGATGGTAGAAGAACCGCCTCACTACAACATGGGAAGTATCCAGTGTATTGATGCCATCGAAGAGTCTATGGGTTCAACAGCCTTTGAGGGATATCTAAAAGGTAATGTCCTAAAGTATCTCTGGCGTTATACTTATAAGAAGAAAGCACTGGAAGATTTAAAGAAAGCTAAATGGTATCTTGACAAACTAATAGAACAAAAGGAATCAACATGAATATCATAGATGGAAACTTTAGTGACAAGAAAGAGCGTAGTACCACATTAGAAAAGCTACAGTCAGCTATCGATGGTATGCAGATATCAGAGGCTGATGCTGATACAGAGTTTGCTCTTGTTGTATTTAACCCTGATGGTTACACCACAGTCGGTACTAGTATGAGTATCATGGAAACTGTGTTCATGTTAGAAGCCGCTAAGTTGGGGCTAATGACAGGTGAGCCTGAAGACTCCACGACACTACAATAGGAGGTTACTATGTCAGGTAAAGGTAGTAGCCCTAGACCAATACCAAACCCAGAAACATTTGACAATAACTGGGATGCAATATTCGGTAAGGCTAACGTGAAAGATCATTCAGATGAAGATATAAAGAAAGAAAAGAAATCTAAAAAGGTAAAGAAATAATGGACGTATACCAGAGTTATATTCACAAGAGCAGATACGCTAGATATATACCAGAGAAACAAAGACGAGAGACTTGGGATGAGACAGTAGATAGATACATCTCATACTTCAAGAACAGAGGTAGCCTTGATGATAAGACAGGTGAGGAGCTAAGAGAAGCTATCACAAACTTAGAAGTCATGCCCTCGATGAGAGCCTTGATGACAGCGGGTGAAGCACTAGACAGAGACAACGTAGCAGGATTCAACTGTAGCTACCTACCTATTGACCACCCTAAAGCATTCGATGAGATGATGTATATCTTAATGTGCGGTACTGGTTGTGGCTTCAGCGTTGAGCGACAGTACATAACTAAATTACCAGAAGTATCGGAGGACTTCCATGCCACAGAAACAATCATCCACGTTGCCGACTCTAAGATTGGATGGGCTAAAGCCTACCGTGAACTTATCACAATGCTCTATAGTGGTCAAGTTCCTGAGTGGGACTTATCTAGAGTTCGTCCTGCGGGGACAGTGCTTAAAACCTTCGGAGGTAGAGCAAGTGGCGCAGAGCCTTTGGAAGACCTCTTCAAGTTCACTGTTGAAGTCTTTCGGTCTGCCGCAGGTAGAAAACTCTCTTCCATCGAATGCCATGATATCTGCTGTAAGATTGCACAAATCGTCATCGTTGGAGGAGTCAGAAGATCGGCTCTTATCAGTCTCAGTAACCTCACCGATGACCGCGTTAGAAGAGCCAAGACAGGACAGTGGTGGTTAGATAATCCTCAGCGTGGTCTGGCTAACAACAGCGCATGTTACACAGAGAAGCCTGACTTCGAGGCTTTCTTGAACGAGTGGTCTAGCTTGTATGAAAGTAGAAGTGGTGAGCGTGGTTTCTTTAGTCGAGTAGCTAGTCAGAAACAGGCGGCTAAGAATGGAAGACGAGACCCTGAGCATGACTTCGGTACTAACCCATGCAGTGAAATCATACTAAGACCTAACCAATTCTGTAACCTCTCTGAAGTAGTAGTAAGATCAGATGATACAGTAGCATCACTAAAACGAAAGGTACGTCTTGCTAGTATATTAGGAACACTGCAAGCCACCTTAACTGACTTTAGATATCTAAGAAAGAAATGGCAACAGAACACTGAAGAAGAAGCATTGCTTGGCGTATCAATGACAGGCATCCAAGATTGTAAACTAACTAACGGAGTAAAGAATGGACTACCTCAACTACTTGAAGACCTTAAAAACGAAGCTGTTATCACTAACAAAACGTGGGCTAGAAAGCTTGGCATCAAGCAATCAGCGGCAATTACTTGTGTTAAACCTAGCGGGACTGTTAGTCAGCTTGTCGATAGTGCTAGTGGCATCCACGGACGTTTCTCGCCTTATTATATTCGGCGTGTTAGGGCTGATGTTAACGACCCTCTATGTAGCGTACTCAGAGATGCAGGAATAGATTCAGAAATAGACAACAGGTCTCCATCAACACTGGTGTTTAGCTTCCCTCAGAAAGCACCTAAAGGAGCAGTGATGTCTGCATCACAAACAGGAATGGAACAGTTGGAGTTATGGGATGTTTATCAAAAACACTGGTGCGAACATAAACCGTCTGTTACTGTCTATTATCGCGATAGTGAGTTCCTTGATATTGGTAGTTGGCTTTACAATAATTTCGATTCTTGTAGTGGCGTATCGTTCTTGCCATTCAGCGAACACTCGTATGAGCAAGCACCTTACGAAGAAATCAGTAGAGAACAGTACACAGAAATGAAGAAGAAAATGCCTAAGAGTATCAGTTGGGATATCACAGAACACAGTGACACCACTGAAGGAGCGCAGACATTAGCATGCACTGGAGGAGCATGTGAGATTTAACTAGGCAAAACAAAGCCCCTATACCAAACGGTGTAGGGGCTTTTTAGTGTATCCTTACTTCTTGATAGTCTTTGCTATCTTCTCTCCACTTCGACCTACGACATAACCGCCTAGACCTAGTTGTAAAAGCATCCATGCTTCATCCCTGAGAGGGGTTGCTAGTAGTCCTAGCGAATCACCTACAGCAAGTACCATAAACGTCAGCATTGTAATAGGTCTCCAAGAGGAGGCTATCCAATTCTCTGAACTAGCTTCGCTGTTTACTATATTAGCACGAGCAGTTAACGCTTGTGTCTCGTAATCAAATACCTGTTGCATAGCCACCGCCTGTACTTCTAACATCTTAGTCTTAGCGTTTAAGCGTTCCTCATCTGACGTATGTAGATCGTCAACTAAGTTAGCCGCAGGTTTGAATATGTTTGAAATTAAATCTGTTACACCTATCATTATTCCTCCAAGAGAGCAGGTATTAATGGGAACGAAGAACCTATGCTTTTAAGGAACTCGTTAATCACATCTTCAGGTTCTATACTTCCTGACAATATCCCATTAAGACCACTCATTGTATCATTAAACTTCGATGCGGCAGGGCCAAGTAGTACGGTAGTCGGGTCAACACCCCAGTTACTAGCACGTAGAGGATCAACCGCAAACGACAAACCACCAATGTAAGTTACCGCAGACAGAATATGGTCAATAGCTTCTCTGTCTTCCCACTTCTCAATGTCACCTGTCTTCGCAAACTCACGTAGTGCAGATGCCATAATCTGAGTTGCCAACATCATACCAATATAAGGTGCAATCACTGCCGCCTGTCTTAGCTTGTCCTCAGTTGTGCCATTAGCTACCATTTGGTTATACCAACCTTTCATCACTACGTTGTTGAACACAACAGCGAACGACTTAAGCTGTCCTATTAGCTTGAATCTTTCATCAGACATCCATGCAGGTTTCTGCACCATGCGAGGTCTCATCACAGTGTCTTCTACTATGTTAAGTACACCCATCTTAAACTGATTTCTATAGTAGCTATCTTTCTTACCACCACGTAGATGCCAGTTGTAAGCTTCGTTGACATCAAGACCTGCCTGTGCAAACTTATCACTGATACGTATCTGCTCTTCTATGTTACCAGTGTTTCTCGCTTCAGTATATAATTCAAGGTCTGACCTGAACGCTTGTTCACCTAAGATAGCCGCTGTCATACGTAATGCTTCTGTCCACTGAGGTGTGCCTGTCATGTTATAGAAGAAGTTTTCAAAGTTACTAATTCTTCCACCAATCTCATTGTCACCCATACGTGCAGATGCAGTATTCTTTAACTCATAAAGACTAATACCTAAATCACTTATGATATCTTGCTCAAGAAGGTTTGAAGCCTCTTGCATTGACAAGCCACGACCATGTTTAAACTGTTGCTTAACAATCTTAGCACTAATCTTACCTGCTAATGCAATAGCCTTACCTGTTTGTCCTGTTCTAGAGCCTACAACGAACACCTCAGCCAAAGAAGGAAGAAGTGAGAGGGGTAGTAGCGTTGCAGATAAACCCGCTCTAATCGCATTCTGAGCCGTTCTAAGGCCATCTCCTTTAGAGGTGTCTAAGTTACGCTTAGGGATACGCTGAGATAGATTCATTGCATCAGCCATCTCTCTCAATGCGGCTTTAGCATCAAACCTCTTACCTTGATTCTGAGCATCTTCAATTACTTCATAAAGCTCTTTGTAAAACAACTCACCCTCTGAGCCAAATGTCTTAGCATGTCCTAGTCTTTCTGACATCATATCATAGTAAGAGAATACAGCTTCTTGAACGCTAGTCTTAGGGTCAAGCCAGTTGCTCCAGAAGTCCTGAGGTAACTCAGCCAACATACGATGTGTTTCAACAGCGTTCTGCTTGTTTACTTTAGCACCTGATGTAAGCCCGCCTCTGCCTACTCTGCCTTCCATACCTTTAGCAACAATCTTCATTGCCTTATCGTAGGCTTTCTTCTTAGACAGTCCTTCTTTCTCTTGTATCTCTTTAGCCTTAGCATCTACATCTGTCTTAAATGTATTAGCTACCTTGATATCAGTCTCATTACCAAAGTGTTCAAAGCCTTGCTCTTCAATCCTACCTACGTAAGCTTCGATCTTGTCTCTAGTAAGCTCTAATCCTTTAGCTTCAGCTACCGCTACAGCTTCGTTAATAAACTCTGTACGATTAGTCTTTATCTTCTTGTAGTCTAGTCTACCTAGTAGTGGGAAGTAAGTACCACCCTCAAACAAAGTAGCATCGATGCCTAGAGTCTTTAAGTCATTCTTAATTGTCAAGTCTAAGAACGTAGCCAACTGATTAGATGCTTTCTTCTGCTGTTCGTTTAGAGTAGCATACGCTTCATTCTTTAAATCCTTAGCCTCTTTACTATCTTCAGGCATGACACGATGATCATGTACGGCTTGAGCTTCTTCCTTGCTCAACTCCATGAAGTCTCTAACACCTTTGTTGTATGTGGTCTTGTACTGCATAGCATTAAAGTGTACAGGCACTACGCCTATTCTACGACCAAAGTCACCAGTAGTCTGGTTAAACTTAGCCGCTAACTCTCTAGCTTTAGGTGTATTTATTCTTCCCACAAACTGTGCAGGTTTATCACCAAGTACAGGAGCTAATAGTCTATTGTATAGGTGTGCAGACTTTGTTTCAGTTACTGGAATCTTTTCATAGTTCTTTTTCCAATATCCATCCTTTGTATCCCACTCTAGAATACCCTCATCAATCTGCTTTGCCATAGAAAGGTCAGCGTTATTTCTAGCCTTATTCATAACACTACTACCCACCCCGAAAGGCAAGCCTAATATACCACCTATAAGACCCTCAACAGCAGACTCTTTCATAGCCTCCTCGATGTCAAGCTCATCCCAGTAGTTTGTAGCATTACTTGCTTTAAGAGTTGTAGTGAAATCCTGAACAGCTTCAGTAGCGGCAGAAGAAACTACAGCAGTACCAACGATTCTTCCTGTTGAGATTCCTTCCCCTACTCTTCCGCGTATATAGTTAGCCGAGTCTTTCCTGCTACCTGCATTCAATGCTTTCTGAACATCAGGTGTAATCTGCTTCAAAGCAGGAGTCATAGCCTTGATAAACTTAGAAGCGGCAAAGGGTTCTAACGCACCTAGCGCAAAACCAGTGCCAATGTCTGCAAAAGAGGCAGTGTAAGACTCGTCCATATCCTCTGCTTTCAGACCAATATCACCCACGTTCATTAACCCAGATGTGACACCACCTGCAATTAACGCACCTGCCGAACCTTTAGCACCAACAACCACCGAAGGGACTGCCGCCGCCAATGAAGGCAAGACAACACCCATAGTACCTGTACCCCTAGCAAGCTGATCTAGTAAACCTCTGAAGGAAAACTCACCATCTTCATATAGTGGATGAGCAGTAACACTCTCCACATCACGCATGTTCTCGTTCTTGCCATCGACCATAGCTTGACCGAAAGCACTATCTGCAAAACCAAAAGCCTCAGCCAATGACTGACCGCCACGGTATAATAGAGCCTGTCCTAAATCGACACCTGCTCCTACTTGATCACCTAATCCATCAGGTCTGCGTTCTACGCTCTGATTAAATTGTGCATCAGACATATCCCACAGAGCATCAAAGTCTATGGTTTCTGACATTATGATTTCCCTTCTGCTTTCTTCTTTGGATCTGACATATCTGCTATTACTGATCTTATCTTAGTTTTAGCAACATCAGGTTTACCTACGTCATACCATGATGTAGTCCCTTTTATTAAGTCATTAAGAAAAGAAGACTGCACGTTAGGGTCATAGTCAACAAAATCACCGTCTGTTTCAGCAAATATAATACTAGCTATTCCTTTTGATTCATCATCAGGTACACCTTTACCTTCAAGCATAGCAGATATGTTAGATATCTTAGAAGTATAATTCCTAAACTTGTTGTCTACATTCTGAAGCTTCAACAACTCAAGAGCCATAAGCTTATCTTTGTATTCTTTATCTTGCTTGGCTTTGGCAACCGACTTCTTAGCACCAAGCCCTACCTGTAAGGCTTCACCTAAGTTTGCAAGAGTACCTTTACCACTGGATGAGTTGGCTAACATAGCCGCACCCATAGCCATCAAGTCTACTCTACTCTCAACGGCATCGAACCAGTTGGTTTTTCTCTCACCTGTATCGCCTTCAGCATCGATCTCAGCAGTAGTCATGCCTTTATCTACAATAGGAGTAGAAACAACAGCTTCATCACCATCTAAACCATAAGGGTCTTCGTCTTCAGGAGTAGGAGGAACGCTAACAATCCCTTCTCCGTATCTACCAAAAGAGCCTTCCTCTACTCCAGTGACTTCATTACCCATAAAGCCTTGAGCCGCCTGTACGAGAGGATCAGCAACAGCCTCAGTGCCTCTGATTACAAGATTACCTAGCTCTTTAGCTCCTCCAACTACTTCGTTTACGATACCACCACCGCCTTGTCTTACGTCTTCACCAAACTTTGCAGGGTCAATCCAATTAGGTGTTTGCATATCTTGAAAGAACTTGATAGTATTACCTACAGCCTCTGGGGTGCTAGGATTAGTAGTGTCAGGGTTACTTTGTATCTGCGCTCTAAGCATATCAGCAGTCGGAGGTAAAGATGCATTAGCTACATTACCTACACCTCTGCCTAATAATGCAAAAGGACTGTTAGAGTTTAACAGAGTCTGTCTCATAGCTTCTTGCTGAGGATCAGCGGAGACTCTAGCTTGGAAGTCTCTGTATGCTTGCATGATATCACTCATATTATCTTACTCCAGTATTCAGTAGCTGAGGTTGCTGTTGTTGCTGTTGTTGCATTGCCGCAAGCTGTTTATCTATATATGATTGTAGAAGATCAGCTTCTCGATTACGTCTAGGAAGTAGCTCTTCATTTGTCCATTCGTCAGGGTCACGTAACATAGAAATACCTTTAGTCATGTCACCTTTCATAATCTCACGCATACTGTTAAAGCCTAAAGCACTGTTACCGTAGTTGTGTACTAGCGAGACACCTACAGCTAACTGCTCTGGTGATAGGTCAATACCCTTAAACTTCTCTTTAACACTATTCGCTGTCTTGTCAATATGTGATCTAGTAATACCCATTGCAACATCTGATGGTACATTGAAGTGACCTATCTCTCTCTCAACAGCTAAAGCATCTTCACCCTGCTTACCTACATAAGGTAGTAAAGACTCTTGCACATTACTAGGTAGTCCTAACTTCATAAAGCTTTTCAAATCCATCTGACCAATATCGATGCCGCCACCGAATGTTAAACCAGACTTGCCAATAGCTTTACCATCTCTCTTTGGAATGTATGTTCTAGCCTCAGAGCCTTCCATAGGAAAGCCCTCTTCTTGTATTATAAACTGATATAAAGCATCGTTATTAGTCATTATTTATTCCTAATCCATAAACCCAAACATCTTACCTAAAGCGTTACCCCCTACTGAGCCTTTCACCGCTTCTCCTCCTAACGTACCCGCCATAGGCATTCCTGCTAATGTCAAACCTACGCCAAGTAATGCACCGAAGGGATCACTTTTAGTTTTCTCTGTTGTTGTTTGATCTGTAATCGAAGTAGACTCCCCTGATTGAAACTGCTCTCTGCCTAGCGGGTTTGAACCTAAGAAGTCATAGAACTGTGCAAGGTTAGCCATCTCAGCCATACGTGGAGCATCGAACTGCTGTATCTGATCCATCAACTCTGCTTGCTCTCTTGTACTTCTGTCTTGACCTATAGCAGACATAATACTACCGCCTCTTTCAAGCTGACTAGAGAAAGCAGGAAGCTGACTTAACGCTCCCATTGCTGTTTGATATCCTAAGCCTTTATCCTGTAGTCCTAAACCTATGTCTGCTTGCGATAGCTGTCTATCTCTCTGTGCCAACTGTCGTTGTTTTAAGTCTAGATTCTGCTGTGCTAATGCCGCATCTGATATTGACTTCTGAGTAGCTCTATTAATCTCACCACCAAGTAAACCTAACCCTTCACCAGTTTCACTACCGCCATACTGACCTGCCGCTGTACCTTTCTGGAACAACGGAACAGAACCTCGTTGGAATGCAACATTAGACTCATCTAAGATACTTGCTAGTTGATCTTGAAACGTCTTGTTAGTAGACAAGTCAGCAGTAGAACCCTCGTATGCTCTAGAAGTATCATACATGCCAGAAGTATCTGCCGCACCTAGTAAGTTACCAAGACTTTCCTGACCCATACCAAGCAAGTCTGACACACCACCACCTGTACCATATAAGTCAAGTAGAGCTTGCTCACCCTGACCTACCATCGCATCTTGATCTGCTAGTCTAGCACCTTGATAGATACCTTCAGTGCCTTGATTGTAGAGGTTAGAAGCACCATAAAGCGCACCAAGAGCTTGCTTACGTAGGTTTTCATTTAGCGTTACCTCTTGACTTGAAGTTTGCTTTTGTTCACTTTCAGTTGTAGTTGTACTACCGCCTCCACCAAATATACCACTCATTTAAAACTCCTTAATTATCATCACTCTGCTAGTAGTATAATCAGGTAAAAGCTTAACCCATCCTTTTCTACCTACTATCTCAACACCGCCTAGCCCTTTGTCTTTCGCCCACTCTTCAACAGTTTCCATATAAAGATCAAGCCACTCTTTAATATCTTTACCACCGCATAAATGTATAAGCAATCTTTCCTTAACAGGGTATGTAACTTTCTGTGTAACTATAGCCCCTAGTACTTCTTCATCTCTATAGACCAACCACAACTGGCTATGTCCTTTCTGTATATTCTGTAGCACTGACTTTAAAGTAAACTCAGGAGACTTGTCAAGTACTTTAAGAAGGTATTCAATGATTACGTTCTGATTCTTTTCTATTTCTGCAACGTCTTTTACTAAGCTTACTCTATACATCTAATTACCTTTTAGCTCTTCTACTTCTGCTTTCAAGCTTTCAACTTGAGCTTTAAGTTCTTTCACGACATCCCATAGAACAGGGGTCATGTGTGTGTAGTTTAAGGTTAAAGTTGTACCTAACACTTCACCTGTTTCTACGTCTTTGTCTTCACTTTCAATAACAACTTCATCTAAACCTGCCGCTTGTACATCTTGTGCAATAAAACCAATATCAGCTTTACCGCCATCAATCATGTTGTAACGCTTGGCCTCAAGTTTATCGAACATCTCCATTGAGTTACCAATAGGTCTGATGTTTTCTTTTAGCTTCGCATCTGAATACTCAGTTATACTACCACCAAAGTATGCATTGTTGTTTGTCAAGTCCCAGAAAACAGGCCAGTGGCCACCTACTTGAGACCATGTGGTTGAATCGTTGCCGCCTCGTAAGATATAAAATCTATTAGAGTTACAATGGAGCATCGAAGAGTTTGCGTCTGTGTCTCGTAGGTAAACGGTGGTACTGCCTCCCCTTAGCTGTAAATTGTTATCTGCGCCATTGACAACTACTCGCCCCCAATCCCCCCAAGTACCACTCTGTTGCGCTCTATGATAGAACTTTTCATCAGAGTTAAAGGCAAGCTGATGACGATAGTTACCAGAGTGTGTATTAGCAGTAAGAACAGCGTTAGCATTATCAGGAGAAGTAGTGGGTCTGTTAGAAGATGATTTACTGTAGTGGTCATACGTAAGGTTGTAATCCTTAGTTTGCACAGTGTTTAAATCCACTGTCTGCCAATTAGAGGCAAGACTGTCTGTAGTATCAGTATCTAATCTTTCTTCAATTATATCCGTAGCTTGAGATATCTTTTGCAATTCATTCTGCAAATATAAAGGAACAGACTCAGTTTCTTGGGGAGGCGGTAATGGTATATACTTACTCATTGTCTTCCCTCATAGCTATACTCAATAGAGTATCCAGTTAATCCCCAGATATTATCAGTCTTTGACTCTATCCTAATTCCAATGTATCTACCGCTTTCTCTAAAGGTAGCTTTGTAGTCTTCACCTATTACAAACTCTTGAGGCTGTGACCATGTAATACCAGCACCTTGACTTTCTTCAGTGCCTGTGTAGATGTTAACTGTACCTTCACCATCAAAGTGTGGGTAGATAGCGTTGATATATTTATAACCTTTATCGTCTTCAAAGTCTAAACCAATACGTTCAACAAAAGGTTTGTATGTTACACCATTAATACTAAGCCCCGACTCACCTATAAAGAAACCAGAATCGTTATTAGCATCTCCATGTTTAACATATAACAAGTCATTACGAGAGGGGTTATAAGACTCTTCACCCCAGAATGAACCGTCTTCATCCCAAGCATAAGGATCACTGTCCCAACCTTCAGGTTCACCTACACTACTTTCTACATGACCTACACCAATAAAGGCTATTCTGTTAACATCTCGTTGTGTCCACGCATCTGACTCATAGTTGTAAATAATTACTTTGTCTGACTCACCTGTAGGACTGTCCACAGAAGGATAATGAATTACTACTTCTCTGTTCTTAGAGTCGTGAACACATTTAACTTTGTCTGTATGGTCTGGGTTAATCTGAGAATATAAAGCCTTACGCATTTGGTTAGTAATGACAGACTTCTTAGCTGTACCATCATGAATATAAACATCATCAACACCTACAACAAAGTGCTTACCTTCGTATTCTGTGACACAATCTCTAGCTAAGATACCTGAACCATCACTAAATACCTTTCTGAAAGAGAATACAAGGCTACCTCCAATAAACTGCATAGCCCATACAGCATCATTCTTATAAATAAAGAACGTATCATTTAACGATCTTCCGTCTACGATCTTACCTTGAGTATCTGGTAATATGTTATATCCCGCCTGTACAGCAGGGTCTCCAGTGTCCCAAGATGTAGGTACGCCACCTAATGGAGCAGTGTCACTCCACAATACCTTTGAAGTATACGACTGACTATTGTTTGTATCAAATAAATCTAATGCAATAAGAAAGTTCTTAAAGGGTCGTACAACACCACAACGCTCATTAGCCAACCAACCAGTTAAAGCTTCAAACTTACCTGTAGTTTCATTATAGAACTGAGGAACATCATCTCCGTTATTAAATAGTAAAGCACCGTTAAACAGTGTTGATGTCCAACCATCATCATAATCTCCAGTATAGTCTCCAGATGTTCTGGTAACATTAGTATGACTACCGTCAGACCCAATACGATAGATATCAGTATCGTTAGCATAGAACCAATAGTTAGAGTCAAAGTCTGTCCACGGAACTGCAATCATCGGATGACCAACGACAGTTGTATTAGCTATTGGATTACTTCCTGAATCATACTGAGTACCATAAACTTCAGAATATCCTAAGGCTACGTTAGTTTTAGCCTGTCTGAATGTTACGTTAGAACCATCACTCCATATTTCATTAGGCATAGCATAAGGAGACAAATCAAGGTTTATACCACGTGGTCTTTTTATTTCTATCTTTTTGTAAGCCATAACATTCCTAATAAATATTAATTCTTAATTGTGACAATATATGTTTGGTTACTAGATGTGCCGAAAGGATTAGATGTAATGTCCCACTGCCAGTAAGTCTTACCATTTGCTTGACTATATAATGCATCTGATCTATAGAAATGTGATCCGAAACTCTGACCACTTCTAACTGTGTGTATAGAATCCCATCCGCTATTTGGAACAAGACCATTAACTACAAAGTTCAAATGCTCATACTCTAAGTACGAGTTAGATGGATTTAGTTCGTACTCATGATACTGAAGCGTAGTAATATTAGGTATATTGCCTGAGCTATCAGCCACTACAAATGCTGTAGGTGTAAGTGATAAACTGCTATAAGTATTCGTGTAAGTTCCTTCATACCAATTACCTGACTGTTGATTATAGGAAGTAACCCCTGAATATACTGTACCTCTAGACCATACTTCAGTACTTCCTACGTACACTGACTGTACTTCAGTACTACCTACACGAACGTCCTCAACCTCAGTGTTTCCTACTTTTAAAGTTGGCATAGCTTAACCTGTTACAAAGTAAATGGTGTCGGCATCTGGAGAAGCGGGCATAGATGTAACGACAGAAACGTGCTTACCATCCACCTTATTCGAATCAGCGGCTGTTGCACCAATTCCTAACTTACCTGCTAAAGCAGTGTCTAAACCATCTATGTTACCTGTGACATGGCTGTGACTATCATCAGCTACTGTAGCGGTTATTGAGATATTAGCACTTCCATTAAAAGTAGCACTCCCTGACACATCGCCAGTTAAACCAATAGACCTAGCGTTAGCTAAGACTACTGCTGATGCCGCGTTAGTTGCATTTGCAATAGTACCTGATGATTCTAGCTTTGCATTAAGTTGAGTTTGAATATTACTGGTTACACCGTCTAAGTGATTTAACTCAGTTGCGGTTGCAACCACAGATGGTGAACTAGTATCACTAGCGATACCACTAAATTGATCTTTAATAACTTTCTTAATATTACGAATGTGATCATCGCCCTGATTCTTATTATCAGTACCTAGCGGATTGGCTTCTCTTAGCTGATGTATCCTAGCGTTACCGTTCTCGTCTACAGTTTCAAGTCCCATGTTAGCCTCTTAGTTATTTTCTATACCTAGCTGTTTTCTTAGCTATCCTTTCTTCATCTTCTTCTTTTTCTTTTCTTTTTTCTTAGGTGGTCTTCCTACTTTGCTTCCGTATGTACCTTTACCTTGTGGCATAGTCTTCTCCTACCATTTAGATTTATTAGCCCAGTAAGCCGCTGACATCTTACCCTTAGATATGTTCTTAGCGTGTCTGGCTTTGAATGATTTACGTCTTGCTTTCTCCGATGCAGTCTTAGGATTCTTACCCGCCCCTTTAACACCCTGTTGACCATAGCGAATAGTCTTAACCTTATCCCCTTCTTTAGCCACAACAACATGTGACTTCTTAGCATGGTTAGGTGTACGCTTAGGTTTGTTATAACCAGAGACACCTGCTCTAGCTAGTCTTGGGTCTTTCTTCTTAGGCATGTTAACTCCTACTTCAATGGATTGGAAAGATATTCAAGACCTTCCCAAAGGTTATCTACTTCTGTGTTCAGTTCCTTCAAGCTATCGCCTACATCACCTACATCTTTTGTAATGACTTCAGCTTTAGCCACAGTGCCTTTGATAGACTCTATGTCTTTAGATAGCTCAGAAACGTCTCCTTTCAATTCTAAGAGGTTCTTCTGCTGTACCACTAGGGTATCTAGGCTAGTCTTTAAAGTGGCTAATTTACCCTTTAATTGCCCTACATCGTTGTCTTCAAGTCTTTGCTCTATAAGCTGTACTTTCTCTACTGTTACTTTAACAGCAGATGCTTTCTTCTCAACGATGTCTAAACGAGAATATAAGCTACTTGCAGTCCACACTGCTGAAGCTATTGTAGTTGCTAATGATAATACAACCGCTATATAAATACCTTTTAACTTAACACCGCCAATAGTCAACTCAGTTTCTGATAGCTTCATAGTTCGTTACATCCCTCGTTATACATAAAACATTTATAGCCCTGTGCTACAGGACTGGTTTGGAAAAACTCTGACTCACTACCTGCCGCTAATATATCAGCCTCTGTAATGTAAAGGTCTAAACCCATGTTATCATTACCATTAAGATATACAGCTGTGAGATTACGTGTAGTGTTATATCCCATTGCTACCCACTGTTCATTAGCATCATAGAATATATTAGTCTGCTCTGCTGTAGTGTTAGCATTCTCAATACCCTGCTCTAAGAAAGCTACAGCTTCTTCTGAACCTGCTACAGCTAAGTAAGCACTAGCGTTGTTAGCATGGGTCTCAATCTCATCTACAGATTGGTTATACGTGTCAACAGTTTCTTGTTTTACTTGCAACACTGAAGCACTCTCTGTTACAAACGTCTGTACCTCTGCTTCTTGTTGCGGAGTTACAGCTTCTTCTATTCTTTCGTTAACCTGCAACACTGTACTCATATCAACTACAGCTTCAGTGAAACGCCCTATTGCCTCGTCCATCAAGTCTAGCTCATCCATAGCTTTGTTTTCTAATACAGCTTTAACATCACCATACGGCTGATAGTTATTTACAAAGTTATCTAATGCTTGGTTATAAGCATCTACTTGTGCTTCGCTAATGTGAGCAGTGGTAGATAAAGTACCTGATGATAAAGCATCACCTTGATGTGCATACTCTGTAGCCGCCCCTACTAATGTAACACCTGTAGTAATCTGATTGACAATATCAGAAGAGGTGTTTAGTAGATTGTCTTTCTCACTTGCCTGTAGTGCGGAACTTAGCAATAATAGAGGTAGTAGTATCTTCTTCATCCGTGTCCTCTTCTCCTATGTTTAGTATTATGTTGTACCACTCTTTAGTATCTTTGTTGTAATCAGGAATGTAAACCTCAGGCTGTCTCTTCATAGCCAACACTGCACGTTTACCTACAACCAACTTACCATTTAACAACAGAGGACAAGGTGTACCTGACAAGAACATCGAACGCCATACTTCTGTTGCTTCACACATCCTAGCCACTGCCGCTACTTTCATCCCTAAGTCTGCTAGTAACTTAGCATCTCTACGTCTATCGCAGTTAGGATCAACTTCATAAGTACCACTAGAGAAGCCTACACCTACTGTCTGTAAAGAACCACCTGAACCTTTAAGGCAAGTGTCCATACCACTACTCATGTAACTAGGACTAATAGCAGAGCCTACTGGTATTTCGCTACTGCTTCCTGCTCCGTTATATGTATTACTTACCGAGTCATCTTGTGTATTGTTATTACTATTCGTAGTCGAGTCTTCACCATGATAAGTGTTAAGACTACCCTCTTGCGCGTTGTCCGCTAATGTTACCCAAGACAACATCATTAATAAACAAAATAACTTTCTCACTTCTTATGTACAATCTTTTGCACTGTTTCTGATTCATAGATACGAAGACCTAGCCAGACAATAGTAAATAAACTAGCAACGGGAGGCAACCAAGCCGCTAGTGACATCACACCTGTGGATGCCGCGAATACGTCTACAGCTTGTTTTGTTTCTTCCGTTACCATGTTGTTCTCCTAAGAATTATCGAGGTATTTCGTGTACTATATTATAAACTACATCATCGCCATATCTTGTACCGCGATAAACTTCACCAACAGTCTCATCGTCAATAGATGCTGTAACAAGGGCTTCTGCTACTTGAAGAGATTCTTCTTCTGTAGAACATTCTTGATGTATAACCTCTACCACTCTACCCTCGCTGTTTAGTTTGCTATATCCAACAATCATACTTATATTCCTGTGCTTGTTATTCTTACTCGTGCATCTTTAATGATAGCCGAATCAGTTGAAGACAGTTCTTTAATATTTAACTTGTAAATTAAAGTATCATCGGTGTAGGGCAGTTTAAAACTAACATTATGTCGTTCAGTCCCTGACCTATATCTTTCAGCAATGTCTTTATAAACAAGAAGCTGTGTGTTTACGTTTTGCCACCCATAAGGGTGGAAGTAAACAGTATCGCCAGTTACTATAGGTGCTGTAGTGTTTGTAGCGCAGAAGTATGTTCTATCCGCATCAGATTGATACTGTACCGATAGAACTTGCTGTTTAATATTGCCTGAACTAGATTGAGATATTCTACCGAACTCTGTGAATAAGTGTTCGTAATTTCCTGAAACCCAATACCACGCCTCATTACTTTGCCGTACGCTATAATAGGACGAAGGTGAAAAACCATTAGCAGTACCTATACTAACGGCTGAGACAGTGCTTGGGACAGTGAGATATAAAGAAAGCCTAATGTCGTTATTAGTAGTGCTTATATAACTCCAAAGTGTACTCCACTCTACATCAACAAAACGCATAGTTTCTACAGGGGTGCTTGGGTGATATAAGTTTTGATATTGCCCTAAGTTTACATTTGCTGTTGTTAAGGCAAGTTGCTGATTAAAAGAACTTATCCTATCATCTCTAACTCTATGATAAGGAATTGTATCTAATCTAGCACCATCTACTGACACGTCTCTACCATCTACTGTACCCGCAACTGCAATATTACCTGTTACATTTGCGCCACCATATAAGTTAGCCACACCTGTTACAGAAAGATTTTCTGGGTTACTTGGAAGAGTTCCAATGCTTACATCGCCAGTAAAGGTAGCACCTGATAAGTTTGCTTTACTTGCTACAGTAGTGTTTAGTCCTGCTATGTCTACGCCATCGACTGTGCCATTTACTACAATGTCACCATCAACAAACACACCTGCACTACCACTAGCCGCTACTGTACTTACTTTGAAAAAAGGCTGTTGAGTTCCAGTGTTAGCAGACAATAACGCATCTTGTACGTTAACATTGCCAGTGAACGTACCACCTGATAAGTTTGCTTTTCCTGAGATGTCTTGATGGGCTGTTAAATAATCAGAAGAATCAAAAGCCTTAACCTGTGCTAGGTTAGTTACTTCTGAATCCATTAATGCACCTGCGGCAGTTACGTTAACTGTGTCCGTTACGTCTGCGCTTGCTTCTATATTTGATAGCTTTGTCTTTTCAGCATCAGTAAATGCGTTAGTGTCTGCCACAGCTTCATAGGCTGACTTTATCTCTGCGCCTGTTTGGTCAGCAGTAGCGTTAGCTTCTATTAGGTCTAACTTAGTACCGTCAGCCAATACATCACGACCGTCTACTGTACCGCTTACTACGATGTTCCCAGTAACGTCTATGCCAGAGGACGTGGTGGCTATTTTGGTGGTGTTACTATAGGCTGTATCCCAGTTAGAAATCTTAGTCGCATCTTCAGTCCACTTTGTGCCAATGCTATTAGTTACTGTGGTAGAGAAGTTAGCATCATCGCCTAATGCAGATGCTAGTTCGTTTAGAGTATCTAACGTAGCAGGTGCAGAATCCACAAGGTTGCTTACTGCTGTGTCTACATAGGTTTCAGTTGCATAGGTGCTAGAGTCTACTGAGTAAACACCAGAGCCATCTGTAGTCATTATTCCCGCAGTAGTGAAGTCTCCATCAACAATAGCGTTAGAGTTTAGTGTTGCAATATCTACACCATCTACTGTTCCAGTTAGTGTAATGTCTCCTGTAACATTAATACCTGCGCTTTTTGTGTCTAGCTTTTCTGCGCCATTATGATATAGTTTTGTTTGTCCACCAGATATTCCCAATAGGTACTTAGCACCATTTGTATCGGTTATATATAAATCATCCCCTTGTATTAGTAAACTACCTGTACCCTGCTCCCTAATAATACTACTGTTCGTGGTAGAGTCGTGGTAAAGCCTTAAATCATTTGAAGTGCCAAATTGCAATTCTGTATCATCAGCTATGTTTACATCGCCAGTGAAGTCCGCACCCGATAGGTCTGCTTTACCTGTTGTAGCATTATCCACTTCAGTAGCAAAACTTGCAGTTGTAGCTACGTTATTACTATCGCCAATAAAGATATTGCCATCGTTAAGGTTAGGAGTAGCGTTAGTACGCCCTGCGCCCATAACTTTAATGTTGCCACTATTAGCGGCTCTTACCACTTTAGCAATCTTCTGTACTAGGTTACCCTCGCCTGACGGTGCTGTAGCTGTTAAACCACCTGCTGTTGTATCTACATAAAGCTCATCGCCATCAGTGTAGGTACTTGTGTTGATAGACTTTAAAGTTCCAAAGGTTACAACATCTACATTTACGCCAACTGGGTCTGCGGCAACAATACCGAATGCGGGCATCTTGTTGCTGTCGCTTGCATCTGCTAAATCTACTTCTGTTTTTCCTCCTGAATAACCAGAGACATAAACAACATCGCCTTTTGCTAGGGTAGCACCACTTGCTACTGCGCCTTTAAAATGTACAGCACCCTCAAGGTCTCCTTTAAATAGTTCTGCTTCAACTTTAGAATCTACAAGTATACCGTCTGATACTGTTCTTAGTTTTTCATTGCTATTACCGTGATATAATATCGTTGTTCTTAAGTCATCACTATCGAGCTTACATTCTAAGAATTTATGACCACTAGAGCCATAAAGTCTTAGAAGATTTCCATAAGACTTTAAATCCAGATAGACTGAAGATTGCATAATAAGTCTATCTTCACCATCAATAAATAAACCATTTATACTGCTCGATCCTAAGTTGGTTTGCCAGTGTTCTATAGTAGGATAAGAAGAAAAGCTTCCTTTTTGAAATTCAATCTTTTCATTAAAAGTAACATCACCTGTAAAGGTAGCACCAGTTAACTCTGCATATCTACCATCGAGGTCTGTAGTAATTGTACCACTGTTAGCTTTAGTAAGTGTTAACGTACCATCGGTAGTGTCAAAGGATGCTGATGTGACTTCTAAGTCTTCTTGAGCCGCTAGGGACGTTGCCGCTTCAGATGCTGATGCCGCGGCTTCGGTGGCTGAGTCTTCTGCATCATCTGCATCAGTACTAGCACTAGTTGCTGAAGCACTGGCATTAGTTGCTGAAGCACTAGCCGAAGATTGAGAAGCACTAGCACTAGTTGCTGAAGTACTAGCACTAGTTGCTGAAGCACTAGCCGAAGATTGAGAAGCCAAAGCCGCCTGTTCAGAAGCACTAGCATTATTCTCTGAAACTAAAACCGCCGCCGCAGATGCCGCCGCTTCGTTTGCAGAAACCTCTGCCGCATCCGCAGAAGCCTCCGCACTGTTTTGATGCGTATCAGAAGAATCAGCGTAATCTTTA